>SKEG01001111.1_pt1 | contig 23069 bp, 20 predicted proteins | sample 4826631 | NCBI WGS metagenome assembly SKEG01 (sample SAMN11008815, study PRJNA524170) | human gut metagenome | biome: Human fecal sample; material: Feces; isolation source: fecal sample from pouch patient p26, p34, p50 | host: Homo sapiens | place: Israel: Tel-Aviv | collected 2016-11-02
ATCATTATTTCACTATTTGGTAATGCAAATCTCTTTCCTTTTGCTCCTGCATTTAATAAAAATGCACCCATTGAAGCAGCCATACCTATACATATAGTGATTACATCTGGTTTTATATATATAATATCTTTTAATTTAAACTTTTCACATGGTTTCGGATCGAGACTTTTTATTAATTTAATATAATTCATACACTGAGATTTATTTATATTGTATTTCTTGCATATTAAACTTATTTTTTTATTTCCTATGCAATTTAAATCATTTTTTATAATATCTTCAAGTAATCCATCTTTTATATCTAAATTTCTAAGTTGTATAATCAAGGATTCTTCTAAATTACTTCCCCCTACTCCACTAGGTTCAAGCGACTGAATGTATTTTTTGCATCTATTATATATCTTAGAATCTATATTTAGATCTTTGATTACTAAATCTTCATCTTTTAAGTATCCATTTTCATCTAAACTATCTATTATATATTCGCACACCTTCTCCTCAGTTTTATCTATTTTATAGCAATTTATTTGCTCTTTGAGATAGTCATATAAATTTTGATTATTACTTATTATATTTTCAAAATCCATTTTACTATCTGCATTGTATCTAGATTCATTTTTATCATTATAAGTATGATGTTTCAAATGATTTATATATCTTTCCCAATCAACTTTTCTTTCACTGTTTTGCATCTCGACTTCTATAATAGGGTTTTCCTCGGCTTGTTTTTTTATTTCATCTTCTAATTCTAATGTTGTCATGCTTAAAATTTTTAAAGATTGTACTAAATTAGTAGACACAATAATCTTTTGTGATTGACTCATTTCTAGTCCATAGTCTATTTTCATAATATTCCCTCCCCAATTTTAAACTCTATCCGAAATATTTTTTCAAGTTTTCTTTATTTACAATTTTAAAATAATATCTTTTATTCATTATATAACAAAAGGAATGTTCCATATCGTTCAAATTGAACATATACAAAACATTCCTTCATTATATTATAATATTTTAATTTTTAAATTTAAGCCGTTTTTTCAGTATGGTCAGTTGATTCTTTTTTATCAGACATTTGTGGTCTTACAAATAATATAACTATTGCAAGTCCTACAAGACCTACTATTGCTGCCACCCAGAATACTGCGTTAACACCATTTTGTATTAATTCTACATTTGTTGGATCTGCAGCTGTATTCATATTGTATGCTACCGCGAATATTGTTGCAGCAATCGTTCCAGAAAGTGAATTAAAGAAGTTTACAAATGATGTCCCTATACCTATATCTTGCGGATCAAGTATTAACTGAGCAGCTGGTGTTATAGATACAGAACGGAAACTTTCTGCAATTCCTGTAAATGCAAGAGCTACAAAGTATATTACTATTGAAGTAGCTGGTGTAGTGAATCCCATAACTAACATTGGGATACCTGTTAATGCAGTTGCAGCTACCATTGCTTTCCACATATTTGAAGTTTTCTTACCTACCCATGTACCAGCTATTATAGGTATAATTATTGTAAGTATAGTACGAGGCATTTGTAAAGCACCTGCTACACTTGCTGATTTACCCATTATTTGCATTGCTCCTATTGGTGCATATACGTTCATTGCATTTTGATAGAAGTAAGCGGCAAAACCAACTGCTAAAAGTACAATATAGTTTTTATTTTTGAATAATGTAAGAGGTATAAGTGGCTCTTTTGCTTTTGATTCAATTTTAATAAGTGCATAGAATGCTACTATTCCTAAAACAAATCCTGCTATTATTGTTGGATGACCCCATCCTATTGATGAACCAAAGTTTAAAGATAAAAGAATCGCACAAAGTGTAACAACTAACGCTATTATCCCAGGAACATCTATAGTAACTTTTCCTTCACGTTTTTGGTTTGGCATATTAATTCCGATTAATATTATTCCTATAAGTAGAGGTGCTGCTGGCATAATTATTGCTACAGTAAGCATATTCATATCAGTAAGTATACCTGCAATTATACTTCCTCCAAATCCTCCAACAGCTACAGCTGCTGCTAACATTCCCATTGCTTTTGGTACATCTTTTCTTTCATTAATTAATCCCATTATTATGTAAGGTGCTGCTGTGAAAGCTCCTTGTGCAAGACTTATTAGTAAACGTAAACTCATTAATGCAACTAATGAGCGTGCAAATGCAAATGCTACACCACATACTATACATATGATACCTGGTATAACTACTATGTTTCTACGTCCTATTAAGTCTCCAAGTTTTCCACCTATTGGTGTCATTATTGATATACCTAGTGCTGCAAATATAGAGAATAATCCTACATATCCCATTGCATCTACACTTTCTAATATTGGTGCTGTTAATGTTGAAAATACAAGGCCATACATTGCTACTGAAAGCATAATGCATATACATCCTATTTGTACTAAATTTTTCTTAGCTTTTGGTAGCGGAATTGCTACAGTTTGCTGCGTTCGTTCTTTTGACATAAAATAATCTCCTTTTTATTCCTTTTCGTTACTTAAATATATATTTTACGTTATTATTTTTTGACTATCGTTTTCTCAATGTATAAATTTTAGTAATTAATTATTATTTATTGTTTTTTAACCATTCTGTTGCACAGTGTGCTAAACAAGAAGATCCTATTGGACAAACATCTTCGTTGAATTTAACTTTTGGGTTATGCGCTGGAGCTTCTCCTCTTTCATCAAGGTATCCTGCTGATAAGTACATGAATGTACTTGGAATTTGCTCAGCTATAACAGCGAAGTCTTCTGAAGCACTTGCTGATATTCCTGGGTATCCTGTAAGTCCTGGTATTCCCATTCCTTCCATATATCCTACGAATTCTTCAGTAAGTTCTGGGTTACAGATTAGTGGTGGTACTTCTGAAAGCATTTCTACTTCTGCGCTACCTCCGTAAACTGCTGCAACTCTTTCTGCAACTTCTTTCATTCTACGAACAAGTAATTCTCTTGATTCTGGTTTATTTGTACGTATAGTTCCTTCTAATACTGCAGTTTCTGGTATTATGTTACCAACTGTTCCTGCTTGGAATTTACCTACTGTTAATACACAAGAATGTGTTGGATCACTTTCTCTTGCTATTAATTCTTGTAATGCAAGATGTACATGTGCACCAATATTTATTGGGTCAACACCTGCATGAGGATAAGCCCCATGTGAACCTTTTCCTGTCAATGTTATTTTAAATCCATCAACAGAGAACATCATTGTATCTTTGCTGTTGTACATATATAGACCAACTGGCATTTTTCCTGCTGAAACATGGTATGCTAATGCTGCATCTACTGGTGGATTTTGTAATATACCATTTTCGATCATATTTTTGCTACCTTCGAATGTTTCTTCAGCTGGTTGGAACATTAATTTTACAGTTCCTTCTAATTCATCTTCATTTTCTTTTAACATTCTTGCTGCTGTAAGTAACATAGCTGCATGGAAGTCATGCCCGCAAGTATGTGCTGTTTTTCCTGTTGGACAAGCAAATTCTTCTCCACTCTCTTCTCCCATCGGAAGTGCATCCATATCAGCACGTAGTAATAATACTTTTCCACCTTTTCCAAGAGTAGCGGTTACACCATAACCACAATCTTTAGGCTCTATACCGAAAGATCTTAATTGTTCCATAACATATGCTTTAGTTTTTGGAAGATCTAATCCTGCTTCAGCATTTGTATGCATATAACGACGGTGTGCAACCGTTTGTTCTGCTAATTCTTTTGCTCTGTCATAATAATTCATAACTTGTTTCTCCTTTTACGGAATATTTTTTGAAGTATTTTTAATATTTATAGAATATATATGGAATACTTCCTTGATAATAATATATCAAGATTTATTCTATTTGTCAAATAATTCTGTACTAATTTTTAAATTTTTTTTATTAAAGCTAAATATTTTGCTATATTTACATTGATTTATAAAATACTTTTTGATAATATTAATCGAAAGAGGTGAACAAAAATGAACACAAATATTGTAGTTATTACTAGTCATTTTCTGCGCCCACATATAGAGGAAATTTACTCTAATTTAGACTTAGAATGTAATATTAAAGTTGTAGCCTATGACAACTTTAATACTATACATAAAATATATGATCAGTATGCTGCGTGTACTAACGGTTTTTTGGTTAGTGGTACTGCAGCAAAAGCTGCTATAGAGGTCGTAGAACACGAACTAAAACGCCCAATTATTTCTTTTGAAATAGATTCTGCAGGATTATATCGCTCAATTTTAGATTTACTTCTAGAAAATAGAGATTTAAATATGAATAGACTTATCATTGATTTTATGATTCCTCTTGAAGGTGGAATAACAGCAAATGATTTTTTTAAGTGGATGGATTTAAATTATGATAAATCTCATATTGATATTTGGAGTGAAACATTAAATAGGGAAAACTTTGCAAAATTAGAAGGTCAAATTATAAACGAGATTTTGAGATTATGGAATATGGATGCAATAGATATGGTTTTATGTCAGTATAGTAATCTTATACCAATTTTAGAAGAACATAATATTCCTTATAGATATCCTATACCAACACCATTATTTTTAAAAGATCTAACTAAGAGATTTATGTATATTCTCTCATTAGAATATATGCGTGAAAATCTACCTGTAGTGATTAGTATTTTTGCTTCTGATAATAGTTTAAATACAGAAGAAAACATTCAATTAATTGCACACCACACAAATAAATTCTTCCAATCTAATGCAATAAATTGTGTAATACAAGAAGAAAAATCACATTGTTCCACAATTATTACAGTAGAAAATTTACATCAAATTACAAATAACGAGAAAAACTGTAATTTAAGTGTCTATTTAAATAAATATATTGATTTTGAGATTTCAATTGGATATGGAATTGGAATTAACTTAGAAATGGCGGTTAATAACGCCTATACTGCTCAAAGGGAATCTTTATTATCGGGAAAAAGTTTTGTTTTTACAGAAAACGGAAATCTTATTGGTCCATTAAGTTCAAAAGAATGTATGGTAATTGAAAATCAAGCAATTTATGATATTGGAAAAATTGCTAAAAACAGTAGTCTATCTGCTATTACAATCAAAAAAATTATAGCCATTATAAAAATTAATAATTCAAATATGATAACAACACAGGATTTGTCGTTACACTTAAAAAGTACTGTTAGGAATGCAAACCGTATACTTAAAAATCTTGAAAAAAGTGGATACGCTAAAATAACTTGTACTCAAACTACAAACACTAAGGGGCGACCTACAAAAGTGTATGAATTAAATTTTCATATTTAAGCAATAAAAAACTGGCACCAATATTGGTGCCAGTTTTTTATATTATTTTATTGAGTTTAAAAGCTCTACTAACTCTTCTTCTGTAAAGTGATATTTATTGTTACAGAAATGACAAGTTACTTCTGCTTGTTTATCTTCGTCTATTATAGCTTGAAGTTCTTTTTCTCCTATTGATTGAAGAACTTTTCCTGTTCTTTCTTTTGAACAATTACATTCAAATCCAACTTCACATACATCTAGTATTTTTGGTTCTAAATCTTTAAGTACCATTTCTACTATATCTTCTGGTTTATTTCCAGCCTTTAATAAAGTTGTTACAGATGGTATATCTTTTATGTTGTTTTCTAATGTAGCTATAGTTTCTTCGCTAGCAAATGGCATTAATTGTACTATAAATCCACCAGCTTGCTCAACGTCAAATTCTCTACATACTACTATTTCTTCAGAGCCATCTTCTTTAGTTATTTTTCTTTCAACTTCCATATTTCTAGTTAAAACACCTAGCGAAACTACTGAAGGAGTTTGTTCTGATAAAGCAAAGTAATGTGTGAAGTCTTCTGCTATTTCTCCACTTACTAACGGATATGATCCTATATAAGGCTCTTTTAATCCTAAGTCTTTTATTACTTGAACGTATCCATCTGTTCCGACAGCACCTGCTACGTTTAATTTTCCATTTGGATAGTTTTCAACTTGAACATCTGGGTTTTGAACATATCCACGAACCATACCTTTTGCATCAGAAGTTGCAAGTATAGTTCCTATTGGACCGCCACCTTTTATTATAACAGTTAATTCGTCTTTCTCATTTTTCATCATAAGACCCATCATACTAGTTGCAGTTAATGTTCTTCCTAAAGCTGCAGTTGCAACTTTTGTTGTGTTGTGGTTTACTCTAGCTTGTTCTACCATTTCTCTAGTGTTACCAACGTAAGCTCTTATTTCGCCATTTCCACTTGTCGCTTTTATTACGTAATCTTTCATTGTATTCCTCCATTGTTAACTATTATTTTCTGCATACGAAAAATACTCTTTCACAATCTTCTTCTGGTTGTTCAAAAGTAAAGTCTCCGTAAACTTTTACATCAGTAAATCCAACTTCTTCAAGCATATCTAGGATTTCTTCTTCTGTGTAAGCTCTTTGTAAATGTCTTTCTTCGTGCTTATCATACTTTCCATTTTCGTCCGCAACAAAAAATGTCAATTCCATCTCAACTAAATTTTGTTCGTCGTCAAAGTAATTTTGCCACATATATGATATATCTTCTCTATTTTCTCCGTACATATTATCTCCTAATACTGTTGATAATTTGTAGAAAGAACTAATATCAAAAATGAATATACCTTCTTCTTTTAATAGTTCATAAGTTTTAGAAAATACATTCATTAAATCTTCATCGTAAGTTATATAATTAAAGCCATCACAAGCGCATAAAACACAATCTAGATTTGTAACATCGAAATCAAGCTCCGATATGTCTTGTTCTAGTAAAACTAAGTCTATGCCTTGTTCTTCGCCCTTACTTCTCGCTACATTAAGCATTTCATCAGATATATCTATACCTGCTATATCGTAGTTCTTTTTAGCTAGTGGTATTGTTATATTACCAGTTCCACACGCTAATTCCAAGATATTTTTTACTTGTGCGTTTTCATTTTTTATTATTTGTTCTATATAGTTTATCCAACCTTCGTAATCGACATCGTCCATAAGTTTATCATAGACGAATGCGAAATCTCTATATTGATTCATCCTCGCTATCGTTCCCCTTATTTTCTTCTTCTTGTTTTTTTAATTTTTTCTTTCGGGCTGTAAGCATTCCTCCTATTTTTCCTGCTTCTTTTGCAGTAAGTCCTGCCCAACCTCTTTCACTTACTTTGTCGATTAATCCTAATTCTGATGCTATCTCATATTTCATTATATCATTGTCTGTCAATGGTTTATCTTTCTTGCTATTGTTTTTTCTAGTTTTTTCGCATTTATATATTAATTCCTCTGTTATTTCCGTATTTGTTTTTTTGTTTTCATTTTTATTTTCCATTTATAACACTCCTTCTCTATTTAGGAGTATTTCCCTATTAAAGTATTTTATACATGTTATTTCATAAATAAAGTCAGGCAAAATATCTACCCGACTTTTATTAAATACATCTTATCTATATTATTTTTTTAATAATATAATTTTTTAACTTTTTTCTTTAAAACTTTTACCATGCTGCAACAAATCCGTCTGTTCTAGGTTCACTAGCACCAACTAAAGTTCCATTTTCGTCTCTCAATATAATTTGACCACGCCCCATACTTGTATACTCTGGTAATACTGTTATTTCGTGTCCTCGTCTAAGTAATTCTTCTGTTAATGCAAATGGGAATGCTCTCTCAACTTGGATTTTCTTTTCTCCAATCCATTGCCATCTAGGTGCATCTAGCGCTTCTTGAGGATTCATTTTAAAATCAATCATATTCATAATAACTTGAAGATGTCCTTGTGGTTGCATAAATCCCCCCATTACTCCAAAAGGTCCAATTGGTTTGTTGTCTTTAGTTAAAAATCCTGGAATTATTGTATGATATGGTTTTTTATTTGGTTCTATACAATTTTCACTATTTTCATCTAAATTAAAATTGTTTCCCCTGTTATGTAACGCAATTCCTGTCCCTGGAACAACTACACCTGAACCAAATCCACAGTAATTACTTTGTATAAAACTAACCATATTTCCTTCTCCATCGGCAGTACAAAGATATACTGTTCCACCACAAGATGGATTTCCACACTCTGGCATTATCGCATCATGACATATTAATTTTCTTCTCTTTTTAGCATATTCTTTTGAAAGCAATTCTTCTTTTGTAACTTTCATGTATCTCGGGTCTGAAATGTATCTTTGCCCATCTACAAATGCTAGCTTCATAGCTTCGATTTGCTTATGAACACTATCAGCATCATCATGAGTTTTTACATCAAATCCTTCTATAATATTAAGTGCCATAAGCGCCACTATTCCATGTCCATTAGGTGGTATTTCATTAATTTCGAAACCTTTGTAACTTGTCTTTATAGGTTCTACCCATTCTGCCTTAAATTTTGCTAAATCCTCTTTTCTTAAAATACCTCCAGTATTTTTAGAGTACTCGTCTATCTTATCTGCCAAATCTCCTCTATAAAAAGATTCTCCTTTTGTTTTTGCTATTTCTCTAAGAGTTTTTGCATGGTCTTTTAATGTCCAAACTTCTCCAGCAGAAGGTGTTTTTCCATTTTTCATAAAAACTTTCTTCCATTCATCATAAAGGTTATCATCTGTATCTTTAAAAAATGCTTCATATTCATCTTGCCATAATTTCGAAATCACTGGTGAAACTGGATACCCATTTTCTGCATAGTCTATTGCCGGCTCAAACAATTCTTCAAATTCTAGTTTTCCAAATCGTTTTGATAGTTCAACCCAACCTGAAACAGCACCAGGAACAGTAACTGGAGTCCAACCATGAACAGGCATTTTACTATACCCTTGTTCTTTTATATACTCTGGCGTTGCAAGTTCTGGAGCATGTCCACTGGCATTTAATCCATACAATTTATCCTTAACCCATACTAATGCAAAACAATCAGAACCAATTCCATTTGAAGTAGGTTCCAAAACTGTCATACAAATAGCTGTTGCAATTGCTGCATCAACTGCATTTCCGCCTTTTTTAATAATATCAAGTCCAGCTTGAGCAGCAAGAGGTTGTGACGTTGATACCATTCCGCGTCTTCCATATACCAAACTTCTTCTTGATGCATAGCTGTATTTTAAAGCATCAAATTCAAAACTCATATTACCTTCCCCCATTTAAAAAATATAACATTGTAATTTCATTATAGTTCATTAAAGTAATTACTGCATCTATACTATTTCATTTAAACCCATTTAAAAAGCCACGATGAATGTTTCATCGTAGCCTTGTTATTATTTATTTTCAAAATATGCTTGTGCACCCTCTGCAACACTCTTCATCATTTTTTCTTGGTATGATGTTTCTGCCATTTTTTGATCTTCTTCTGGGTTAGACATAAATCCCATTTCAACTAGTACAACAGGTACTTTTGACCAGTTAAAACCTGTTAAGTCGCTTCTTTGATAAATATTGTTTACTTTAAATCCATCTTGTTTCATTTGTAATGATATTAATTTTGCACATTCGTTGCTTTCAGGATAAATTTTGCTTGTATATTGGCTATCTTGTGATGGTATATGAAGTGATGCTCCTGTTGTTGATGAATCGTCTGAACCGTCTGCATGTATTCTAATTACTAAATCAACGTTATTATCATTTGCAAAGATTGCCCTTTCAGAATTCGTAATGTTTACGTCGTTAGTTTCCCTTGTCATTATAACCTTAAAGCCCATTTGTTCTAGATCTTTCTTCAATATCTTTGATGCACTTAAAGTTAATTCGTATTCTGGAATCTTTGTTGCTACACCTTGTGTTCCCCAAGATACCTTAAATTTCTTTTCTGATGAACCTGGCGCAACTGGTTCTTCACTCATATCCCCCTTTGTTTGATGTCCAGGGTCTATACAAATTATATATTGCTCATTTTTTTTATTCACAGTTGTTGTATTTGTTGCTTCTTTTGATTGATTATTATTTGTTGAATTATTTTCTTGTGATTTACTATCTTTTGAATCGTTTTGATTGTCATTTGATGAGTTGTCTTTTGAATCGCTCTTTGTATACCCGCTACTTGTATCACTTGGTGATGCAGAATTTGAACAACCAAAAGTCATAAGTGAAACAATAATAAAAATTGATACTATTAATGATTTTTTTCTCATTTTTCCCTCCTCAAATTATTAATACTTATAAAATTTTTATTTACTAATATAATTATATAGGCCAAAGTTTTTTTTATCAATTTCATTTTACATTATTTAACAAATTGTAATTTTTATGTTAATTGTTTTTTAATGTAGAAAATAGAAATTTTTTTACTTTTCTCTTTTATTTATACTCCATAAACTTTATAATAGAATTTAGAGAAAGGAATTGATTTTCAAACTTGGTTGAGGGACTTCGAAAATAATATATACGGAGGAATCAATGATGAATTTCAATTACAACACAAAAACATAGCTATATCCTGAATTTGGGTGAGTGAGGAGTTAAATTTCAAACAAATACAGGAGGTACGATAAAATGAATTTTGATCAATTAAACGACTCAGTAGAAAGACTAATTCAAAACTTAGAGTTTATTCAATCTTTGGAGGATGATGGCATCCCTATGAGCGATGACCACAGAGATATGATCTTAAGAAATATCGATACAATAACAAATATGGCTAAAGAAGATTTTAAAGCACAATTATTATTTGACGTTAGATAGAAAAAAACAGCTATGTCCCTGATTTTTAATCCATGACATAGCTGTTTTTATATTAAATACCTTAAATTAATGGCTAATCTTCGATATTCTTATTTATTTCATAGCTTCTTCTACAGCAACTGCAACTGCAACTGTAGCACCAACCATTGGGTTGTTACCCATTCCAATAAGTCCCATCATTTCAACGTGAGCTGGAACTGATGAAGAACCAGCAAATTGTGCATCTGAGTGCATTCTTCCCATAGTATCTGTCATACCGTAAGAAGCTGGTCCTGCTCCCATGTTGTCTGGGTGAAGTGTTCTACCAGTACCACCACCAGAAGCAACTGAGAAGTATTTTTTACCTTGTTCGATACATTCTTTTTTGTATGTACCTGCAACTGGATGTTGGAATCTAGTTGGATTAGTTGAGTTTCCTGTTATTGAAACGTCAACACCTTCTTTATGCATTATTGCAACACCTTCTCTAACATCGTCACATCCGTAACATCTAACTTTTGCTCTATCTCCGTTTGAGAAAGGAATTTCTTTTACTATTGTTAATTCACTTGTATAGTAGTCAAATTGAGTTTGAACATAAGTGAATCCGTTTATTCTTGATATTATGTAAGCTGCATCTTTTCCAAGACCGTTTAAGATAACTCTTAAAGGTTCTTTTCTAACTTTGTTAGCTTTTTCAGCTATTTTTATAGCCCCTTCAGCAGCAGCAAAAGATTCATGTCCTGCTAAGAATGCGAAACATTTAGTGTCTTCTTCAAGTAACATTGAACCTAAGTTACCATGTCCTAAACCAACTTTTCTGTTGTCAGCAACAGAACCTGGTATACAGAATGCTTGTAAACCTTCCCCAATTGCAGTAGCTGCATCTGCTGCTCTTTTACATTCTTTTTTGATTGCTATAGCTGCACCTAAAGTATAAGCCCAACATGCATTTTCAAATGCTATAGCTTGAGTTTCTTTTACTATTTCATATGGATCAAAACCTTTTGATTGACATAGTTCTCTACATTCTTCTATTGTTTTAAATCCGTATTTTTCTAATACTACTTCTATTTGAGCGATTCTTCTTTCGTAACTTTCAAATAATGCCATTATTTCATCCCCCTTCTATTATTCATGTCTTGGATTTACAAATTTAACCCCGTCTGCAAATCTTCCATATGATGATTTAGCTTTTTCTAAAGCTTCGTTAGCATCCATGCCACCGCTTATCATTTCCATCATTTTGCCAAGGTGAACGAATTCGTATCCGATTATTTCACTATTTTCATCTAATGCTAATCTAGTAACATAACCTTCTGCCATTTCTAAGTATCTTGGTCCTTTAGCTAAAGTTCCGTACATAGTCCCAACTTGAGATCTTAAACCTTTACCTAAATCTTCAAGACCAGCACCTATTGGAAGTCCTCCTTCAGAGAAAGCAGTTTGACTTCTACCATAAACTATTTGTAAGAAGATTTCTCTCATAGCTGTGTTTATTGCATCACAGACTAAGTCAGTATTTAAAGCTTCTAATATAGTTTTTCCTGGAAGTATTTCAGACGCCATTGCAGCTGAATGAGTCATTCCTGAACATCCTATTGTTTCTACTAATGCTTCTTGTATTATTCCGTCCTTAACATTTAAAGTTAATTTACATCCACCTTGTTGAGGTGCACACCATCCTATACCGTGAGTTAAACCTGATATGTCGCTGATTTGTTTAGCTTGTACCCATTTTCCTTCTTCCGGAATTGGAGCTGGACCATGGTTAGGTCCTTTAGTTATAGGGCACATATTGTTTACTTCTGCTGAATATATCATAAAATAAATTCCCCCCTTAAAATTAATTCGTCCCTTCTATTATAAATAAAGTTCCAATTTTTTCAAATATTTATTTTTGACAACGATTTTTCTACAAAATATTTTTGATATACTAATTTTGCCAATTAATATACACTATAGATATTTTCAAATATTTTTTTACTATTAGAGTATTCTATTTATATCCATCGATACATTCCCATTTTTAGGAAAACCATAATCCTTTTATCTATCAATATATAACATATATAAATAATGATATATTTAAAATTTTTCTATATAAAATTAATTTAATATATTTGATTAAAAAAATAATACATTTTTCTGTATAAATCAAAAGAGTTAGTACATTTTTCGCACTAACTCTTTATTTAATATTTCTAATTGTTTTATTCTACTGAACCTTTAAATTTAAGTAATTTTACATAAGTTTTAATAGCATCTAACATTATATCTTCATTAAAGTCAAATTTTAAGCTATGAAGTCCATTAACAAATCCTTTTTCTTCATTTCTAGCCCCTTGCATAAAGAAAAGTCCTGGAACTTCTTTTTGATAATACGAAAAGTCTTCTGATATCATAAGAGGTTCAGTTTTTGTTATTTTTTCTTTTCCGATTGCTTCAACAAATTCATCAAATAAATTTTCATCGTTATTTACTGCTAAATATCCGTCATCTATTGTTACATTGACTTTACAGTTATATGCTATTTCAAATCCTTTTGCAAATTCTAAAAGTCTTCTTTTCATTGTATCGTAAATATCTGGATTAAAACATCTCATAGTTCCTTCTAGCTTAACATTTTCTGCGATTATATTTCTTACAGAACCTGCTGTCATTTTTCCAAATGTAAGAACTGCACCTTCCATTGGATTTAAATTTCTAGACACTATACTTTGAACAGAATTTACGAAATTAGCCCCTATTATTATTCCGTCTATTGTATTTTGAGGAATAGCCCCATGTCCACTTTTTCCGATTATTTCAACATCTATCTCACCATTTTGAGCCATTAAATATCCAGCTTTGCAGCCTATATATCCTTCTGGAAAATCTGGATGAATATGAAGTCCATAAACTTCATCTACGTTATATTTTTTGAATACACCAGCTTTCATAAGGCGTTCTGCACCACCTGTATCTTCTTCTGCTGGTTGGAATACAAATACGATATTGTCATTTAAACTCTCTTTATTATCCATTATGTATTCTAAAAATCCTAAAAGTATACTCATATGACCATCATGTCCACATAAATGTTGCGCTCCATCTTCTGTTGAAAGTGCATCTATATCCGCCCTAAATGCTATAGTTTTTTTAGGATTTTTTCCTTTAATTATCCCAACCGTAGCAGTTTCTAATGGTGTTTCATATTCTATATTTAATTTATCTAAATAATCTCTTATATATTTTGCTGTTTTAAATTCCACATGTGAAAGCTCAGCAATTTTATGTAGATTAGTTCTATGCTGTTTAACAATTTTATCTATATATGATATATCTTTCATTAAATTATCCCCCTAAATTCCATTAATGTTTAAATTTTTAGATAATTTAATTATATACATTTTCATTAGATTGTCCAATTTTTTCGTAAAAAAAATACTACACCTAGACTAATGTCTAGATGTAGCATTGTATATATATCGATATTAATTTTATTAATTATTATTCTTCGTTTCCGCCGAATTCATCGCTTTCTTCGTATAATAAAGCTATACCACCTTGTGCAGTTTCTTTGTATTTATCCATCATGTCTCTACCAGTTTCGTCCATTATTTTAACTATTTGGTCGAATTTAACATGGTGAACACCATCAGATAATAATGCATAGTTAGCAGCATCTAACGCTCTTTGTGCTCCCATTGCATTTCTTTCTATACATGGTATTTGAACATATCCGTAAGCTGGGTCACAAGTCATACCTAAGTGATGCTCTAAACCTATTTCTGCAGCGTACTCTATTTTTCTAAGAGCTGCACCTTTTATGAATGCTGTAGCAGCAGCTGCCATTGCACAAGCAACACCAACTTCACCTTGACATCCTACTTCTGCACCTGAAACTGATGCATTTTTCTTAACAGATATACCTATTAAACCTGCTACTGCAAGACCTTCTTCTATAGCTTCGTCATCGAATCCATAGTAGTCTTGTAATGTGAATAATACAGCTGGTAATACACCTGCAGATCCACAAGTTGGAGCTGTAACTATTTCAAATCCTGATGCATTTTGTTCAGATACAGCTAAAGCATATGCATATATCATTGAAGAAAGTTGTTTATTTACTTTGTATTGTCTGTAGAAAGTTCTAGCTTTTCTAGCTAATTTTAATTTTCCTGGAATTATATCAGTAGCTTTTAAACCATCATCTAATGATTTTCTCATAGCTAATCTTATTTCTCTTAAGTAATCCATTATATCTTCATCGTCGAATTCTTTTACGTAGTCAACGAAGTTTTTGTGGTTTTCTCTACACCATTCTATAATGTCTTCTATGTTGTCGTGTGGATAAACACTTGCAGATGATTGTCCTCTTTTACCTTCTTCAGCTAAAGAACCTCCACCTACAGAGAATACAGTCCACTCGTCCATTACGTTTCCTGCTTCATCTAAAGCTACTAATTTCATTCCGTTAGTGTGGAATTCTTTTACTATTTCTGGTTCCCAAACTATTTCAACGTTTTTAGGCGCTAATGTTTTTATTATTATATAGTCAGTTAAGTGACCTTTTCCTGTAGCTGCTAAACTTCCGTATAAATGCGCTCTGAAGCTTGCTGCGTTAGGATTTTTTTCGTTGAATATTCTTGCTGCTCTTTGTGGACCCATAGTGTGAGAACTTGATGGTCCCGGTCCTATTTTATAAAGTTCTTTTAGTGATTCCATAAAACTTTCCTCCTAATAAAATTAATCTTCTGTTTATTTTAAAATTTAATTATTTTGATAAGGTTATCCTACATAAATTCTATTCATTTCAAACTTTAAATTAAAAATGATATACCTTTTCCTATTCTATAAAACTATTTATATATAATTATACCTTTTTCTATAAATAAATTATATAGATATTCTTAATTTCCATAATTTTACCGCTATGGTACTTTTTTATGTGTTTTTTTAATCAAATCGCCCATAGCACTTTACTATTTTAAACTATAAAAACGTTTTTGGCTATACTTTTATTTAATTTTTTAATTTTTTAATTTTTTGCATAATTTCAGTTGATTTTTCCAAAATTTTGTAATAACATTAATTCATAACAACTTATTAAAAATCTAAATAAAATTTAACTAACCTAAGTAGAGGCGCAATGATTATCAGTAAGTAATATGAGCTGGCGAGTGTAGATGATTACTGAAAGGATGATTTGCCGAAGTTTATATCTTGGCGAAGATATATGCTGGGGTCATGCAGAAAATGCATGAGACTGTCACTTATCTAAGTGGGGGGCTACAGGTTTACTTTGATTTATGTTAGCAACGTACGAAGTATTCCTTTGTACGTTTTTTAATATCAAAAATCTACTCTTGTAGTATCCTTTGGAAAATATATAACCTCCCCTTATTTTATATCTCTATTTAGGAAGTAATAATAAAATACGAAATACTATAAATTATATGAGGTGATATAAAATGAAAAAAGTTAATGTAGCCGTAGTTGGTGCTACTGGTATGGTAGGTAGAACTTTCTTAAAAGTTCTTGAAGAAAGACAATTTCCAATAGAAAATGTATATTTTTTCTCATCTAAAAAATCTGCCGGTTCAACAATAACTTTTGCAGGAAAAGATTACGTAGTTGAAGAATTAACTGAAACTGCTTTTGATGGAAAAAATATTCAAATAGCACTATTCTCTGCTGGTGGAGCTACTAGTGAGAAATTTGCTCCAATAGCTGCTTCAAAAGGTATAATAGTTGTAGACAATTCAGCTCAATGGAGAATGGATCCTGATGTACCACTTATAGTACCAGAAGTTAATCCAGAAGCTATAAAAGAAATCAAAAAAGGTATAATAGCTAATCCTAACTGCTCTACAATACAAGCTATGGTTCCTCTTAAACCTTTATATGAAAAATATGGTTTAAAAAGAATAGTATTCTCAACTTACCAAGCTGTTTCTGGTTCAGGTGTTAGAGGTGTTAAAGACTTAGAAGACGGAATTGCTGGAAAACCAAATCAATTCTATCCTCATCCAATAGCTTTTAACTGTTTACCACATATCGATGTATTTATGGATAACGGCTATACAAAAGAAGAAATGAAAATGATAAATGAAACTAAAAAAATATTTAATGATGATAGCATAAAAGTTACTGCTACTACTGTTAGAGTTCCAGTTAGAGGTGCTCATAGTGAATCAATAAATGTTGAATTTAATAAACCATTTGAACTTGAAGATGTTGTTGAAGCAATCAAAAATACTGAAGGTGTTGTATTAGTTGATAACCCAGCTAAAGATGAGTACCCTCTTGCTGTAGATGCTGAAGGGCATGACGAAGTTTTCGTTGGTAGAATAAGAAGAGACTTCAGTGTTGATAATGGAATCAACTTATGGGTAGTTGCTGACAATATCAGAAAAGGTGCTGCTACAAATGCAGTACAAATCGCTGAATTATTAGTTAAAAATGATTTAGTTTAAAAAATATTTAATGAAAGAAATAAAAAATAACTTATTATAAACTTATAAACTTAATTAAAGTAAATGTTTAATCGTTACGAAACTAATTAAATGTAACATTAGTTCTTAAATTTAATGAATTAAAATAAGAATATTGAATATATAAAAAAGGGGAGATATATATGATATTTACAGGTTCTGCAGTTGCATTAGTAACACCATTTAACGAAGATAACACACCAAATTTTGAAAAAATAAAAGAATTAGTTGAATACCACATAGCTAACGGAACAGATGCAATAGTTGCTACTGGTACTACAGGGGAAGCTAGTACTATGACAGATGAAGAACAACTAGACGTTATTAAATGCATCGTCGATACAGTAAACAAAAGAATACCAGTTATCGCTGGTGCTAGTACAAATGATACTAGACATTCACTTAGTTTAGCTAAAGGTGCTCAAGATATGGGGGCTGATGCTTTATTAATAATCACTCCATATTACAACAAAGCTAATAGAACTGGTCTAAAAGCTCACTTCAAAGCTATAGCTGATGCTGTTGATCTACCAATAATTTTATACAATGTTCCTTCTAGAACAGGAGTTAACATAGCTCCAGATTTAGTTGCTGAATTAGCTAACGAATGTAAAAACATAGTTGCTATAAAAGAAGCTAGTGGTGATATAGCTCAAGTTGCTGAAGTAGCTAGATTAGTTCCAGATGATTTTGCAATCTATTCTGGAAATGACGACTCTATAACTCCATTATTATCATTAGGTGGTAGCGGTGTTATATCAGTTTTAGCTAATGTTTGTCCACGCCAAACTCATGACTTAGTTGCAAAATTCTTAGACGGTGATGTTAAAGGTTCTTGCAAAATACAACTAGAACTAAAAGCTCTTATAGATGCTTTATTTATAGAAGTAAATCCAGTTCCAGTAAAAACTGCATTAAACTTATTAGGATTTGATGTTGGTCACTTAAGATTACCTCTTGGTGAAATGAATCCTAAAAACTTAGAAGTATTAAAACAAGAATTAATAAATGCTGGACTTGAAGTAAAATAAATAACAAGCTTAATTTAAACAGGGAAGAATCTAATTTGATTCTTCCCTGAAATAAATGAAACTTAATTAGGGGGTATAACATTGAAAGTTATAATAAATGGATACAGCGGAACAATGGGGCAAGTATTGACAAAATGTGTAGCAGATGATGAAGAATTAGAACTTGTTGCCGGTATTAGTCCAAAACACCACGATGTTGATGGATTCAACACTTACTCAAGTTTTGCTGATGTAAAGGAAGATTCTGATGTGGTTATAGACTTCTCTAATCCACTTGCTTTAGATGGTATATTAGAGTATTGTTTAAAAACTAAAACTCCTGTAGTTCTTGCTACTACTGGATATAACGATGAAGAAATGGGAAAAATACATGAAGCTGCTAAACAAATTCCTGTATTTTTATCATTCAACATGTCACTAGGTGTAAACATCCTACTTAAATTAGTAAAAGAAGCTGCTAAAAACTTAGCTAACTTTGATATAGAAATAATCGAAAAACATCACAATAAAAAAGTCGACTCTCCTAGCGGTACTGCTGTAATGATTGCAAATGCTGTTAAGGAAATCAGAGAACAATCTGAATTTATATATGGAAGACATGGTCGTACAGGTAAAAGACAACAAAATGAAGTAGGAATACATGCAGTAAGAGGTGGAACTATAGTCGGTGAACATAGTGCTATCTTTGCTGGAAACGACGAAATTTTAGAAATAAACCACTCTGCTCGTTCAAAAAATGTATTTGCTGAAGGTGCTATAGCAGCAGCAAAATATTTGGTAAACCAAGAACCTGGTTTCTACAATATGGACGATATGTTAGGTTAAATTTATATTCATAAATTAGATTAATATCACTATAAACATGAGTTATACAAAACTATAAATAAAAAAGTCTTCATTTAAATATTATTAAGTTAATGTAGACTTTTTTGAAACGCATTAACGAAAATTATATTTATACACAATCTAAAGCTGATTATAATTTCCTATGCGTTATAAAAATATATAAAGAAAGTTTTAAAGGAGATTGAAATGTTAGATTTAAACGATGCTTATGCAATTGCCAAATTTATAAAAGATGCTGAAAAACAAACACCAGTTAAAGTCTATGTTTCTACTACTGCTGAAATAGCTAAAGCAGAAAGTTTCAAAGTTTTCGGAAATAATGGGGAATACACTTTAATAGGTGATTATAAAACTATAATGGATGCTATCGCTCCTATAAAAGATCAAATAACTGATATGTATGTTGAAAATTCTGCTAGAAACTCTGCTATTCCAATGATAGATATGTTAGGTATAGACGCTAGAATAGAACCAGGTGCTATAATAAGAGACATGGTTACTATAGAAAAAAATGCTGTTGTAATGATGGGTGCTGTTATAAACATCGGCGCTGTTATAGGCGAAGGAACTATGGTAGATATGAATGCTGTTGTTGGCGCTAGAGGAATATTAGGTAAAAATGTTCACTTGGGAGCTTGCTCAGTTGTTGCTGGTGTTCTTGAACCACCTTCAGCAACTCCAGTTATAGTTGAAGATGATGTTCTTATCGGTGCTAACTGTGTAATATTAGAAGGTGTCAGAATTGGTAAAAGTGCTGTTGTTGCCGCTGGTTCTGTTGTTACAAAAGACGTTGAACCAGGCGCTGTTGTTGCCGGTTCACCAGCAAAAGTAGTTAAAATGAAAGATGAAAAAACTGCTGCTAAAACTCAATTAATGAACGATTTAAGAGGATAATTAAAAAAAGTATCGAAGGTAATTTACTTTCGATACTTTTTTTATTATCTAGCGATTTTTCCAACGCCTTCATACATTAATCTTTCAACATCACTAAGTTCAACTAAGTTAGCGTCACCTAGGATACTGTGTTTTAATGCAGATGCACATGTTGCAAATTCACAAACATATTTAGGGTCTTTATTGTTTATTATAGAATATATTATTCCTGCACTTAATGCATCTCCTCCACCAACTCTGTCTACTATACTATCTATATTTATTTTATTAGATAAGTATAATATTCCATCAGTATAGTAGTTGCATTGTAGCTTGTTTACTGAAGATGACTCAATATCTCTATGTGATGAAAATATATGTTTGATGTTCGGGTAAGTTTTTGTAATTTCATCATAATAGTATTTTAGTTTCTCATGGTTATCTTCTAATTCACAATTCATAAGTAGTATATTTTCAGCATCTAATATCCCAGCTGATAGTATATCTACATATGGTAGTACTTTAAGTGTTGCTTCTCTAGCTTCTTCTAAAGACCACAATTTTGCTCTGTAATTTGAATCATAACTTACCATTATGTTATGTTCTTTACAATATGCTAGCATTTGCATTAATAATTCTCTAAGGTCATTTGAAAGCGCTAATGTTATTCCAGAAAAATGGAATACATCTACATCTTCTAATGCCTTAGCTATATCAATATCTCCAACTTTCATATTACAGAAAGCTGAGTTATCTCTATCATATATTACTTTTGATGATCTTATTCCACTTCCGACTTGAAGATAATATATACCTGTTCTATGGTCACTTAAAGTAACAAATTCTGTATCTATATCGTAACTTCTAAGATATCTAAGTATACTTTTTCCAATGTCATCATTTGAAACAGAAGTTATCATTTTTGTATCTATCCCAAAGTGTGATAGAGAAATAAGCACATTTGCCTCTCCTCCACCATAATTTACATTAAATCTATCACTTTGTAAAATCATTTTGCCTACATCTGTTGAAAGTCTAAGCATTATTTCTCCAAAACCAGCAACTTTCATATTAGCAACCTCTAGCTTCATTTAATTTAGCCATGTATTGTTCACATACAGCAGTTATCTCTTCGAACTTTCCTTCTTCTCCAAGTTTATTTAATTCTCCACCTATTCCAACTGCATCAACACCTGCTTTTATCCAGCTGTCTATGTTGTCTATATTAACTCCACCAGTTACCATTATATTTGCATATGGAAGTGGCCCTTTTATAGCTTTTACATAACCTTGGCCAAATGCACTTCCTGGGAATAATTTCACGAAATCTACACCAGCTTCATGAGCAGTTATTATTTCGTTTATAGTCATTATTCCTGGTAAATATGGAACTTTATATCTATTACAAATTTTCGCTGTTTCTAAATCGAAAGCTGGTGATACTATATATTTTGCTCCAGCTAACATAGCTGCTCTAGCAGTTTCAGCATCTAAAACTGTTCCTGCTCCTATTACTACATCATCTTGACCTTTGTATATTTCACATAATTCTTTTATTATATCGTTAGCAAATTTATTTGTATAAGTTACTTCTAATGCTTTAACTCCACCTTTTACACATGCTTTTGATATTTCAACACCAACCTCTTTAGAGTTTCCACGAACTACTGCTACAACACCACATTCTTTTAATGCTCTTAATGTATTTATTTTTATCATGATTAATCTCCCTTATTTATAATTTAACGTATATTTTTCTTAGAATCCGAAATAATTTAATGCATTATCATGAGATATATTTTTTATCATTCTTTCTAAGACTTTTTCATCGTTTGGATATTCACCGTTAGCAACCCATCCCCCAATAAGCTCGCACATAATCCTTCTGAAATATTCATGTCTAGTATATGATAAGAAACTTCTTGAATCAGTTAGCATTCCTATGAAGTTTCCTAATAAACCTAGGTTTGCTAATGAAGTCATTTGCTCTATCATTCCTGTTTTGTGGTCGTTGAACCACCAAGCAGAACCTTGTTGTATTTTTCCACACACACCAGCTTCTTGGAAGCATCCGATTAATGTTCCAATAGCTGCATTATCAACTGGGTTTAAGCTATATAATATAGTTTTTGGTAGATTATCTTCTTTATTTAATGCATTTAAATACGATGATAATTGGTCTATCGACACTCTGTTATATATACCGTCAAATCCAGTATCTACCCCTAATTTATTAAACATTTTTGTATTATTATCTCTTGTAACACCAAAGTGTAATTGCATAGCCCATCCAAGACGGCTGTATTCTGCACCGCAGTATAACATACAAGCAGTTTTATATTGTAATTCTTCATTTTCTGTAAGAATCCCGCCATCAAGACGTTTTTTAAATATTTCATCGACTGTTTTTTCATAAGCATCTACATAAGGTATGTATAGTAAACCGTGGTCACTTATTCTACACCCTACTTCATTGAAAAATTCTATACGTTTAGTTATAGCTTGTTTCCAAGTATCAAAAGAGTTTATTTCTATTTCACTTACTTCTGATAATTTTGCTATATAGTCAACAAAATCAACTTTTTCTATAGCTATAGCTTTGTCCGGTCTCCATGTTGGAAGAACTTTTATATCAAAAGTCTCATCTTCTTTTATAGCTATATGATATTTTAAATCGTCTATTGGATCATCTGTTGTGCATATTAATTCAACATTAGAATCTTTCATTATGCTTCTAGCAGACATAGTTTTTAATTTTTCATTACATATATTCCAAACTTCTTCTGCAGTATCTCCATTAAGATTTCCATAGAATCCAAAGTATCTTTGTAACTCTAGATGACTCCAGTGGTAAAGAGGGTTTCCGATTGCTTTTTCTAAAGTTTCTGCCCATTTTTGGAATTTTTCTCTATCTGTTGCATCTCCAGTTATATATTTTTCTTCTACACCATTTGAACGCATTTGTCTCCATTTATAATGGTCTCCACCTAGCCAAACCTGAGTTATATTCTCAAATTTTTTGTCTTCTGCTATCTCTTGTGGATTTATATGACAATGGTAATCTATTATTGGCATATTGCTTGAAAAGTCATGATATAATTTTTTAGATATTTCGTTTGATAAAAGAAAATCTTTATCCATAAAGTTTTTCATATTGTATCTCCTCTGGTTGTAATATATTCCCCTT
>SKEG01001114.1_pt1 | contig 22967 bp, 30 predicted proteins | sample 4826631 | NCBI WGS metagenome assembly SKEG01 (sample SAMN11008815, study PRJNA524170) | human gut metagenome | biome: Human fecal sample; material: Feces; isolation source: fecal sample from pouch patient p26, p34, p50 | host: Homo sapiens | place: Israel: Tel-Aviv | collected 2016-11-02
CTCACAGCCTAATCAGGTACCATTAATAAACCACGTCCAACTTCCGGGGCGCAGTTCAGCCATAGCTGAGAGAGGGGCAAAAGTTAGAAAACGGGTGTAAAAAATTCCACGGACACTACAGTGCCGCAAATTTTTCCACGCCGAGTTTGAGTTTCCGGCGCGAGTTTGAGTCTCGCACCCGAAAATTAAACTGTCACGCGTTGCGCAGCGGATTGTAGGCCACGCCGAAACCGGACGCGACAACACCGGCGGCGGTAGAAACGAAACCGCCCACCTGCGCATCACCGAACATCATGAAACCCAAACCGACGATGGACGCGGCCAGAGAAGCCACGTAGATGACGGTTCGGACCGTATCGTTGAACACCGGCCTGTAGCCACCGGAATCCTTGTAGTTGTCGGAAAGATCATCCACGACCGTCTCGACCGTGGAACGCGCATGCTCAGCCATTAATACCACCTTCCTTTATCAGGCCTTGACGAGATACCAGGTTGACTTGTCCGCCGGGGCCAGCGCGACGTAGCGGATGGCGCCGGAATACGCCGTGTAGCGGCCCCAGATGTAGCCGTCAGCGACCGTGCCCCAATGATCCAGATTGACGGTCTGGCCGCTGGAATAGGTGGCGACCACATTGCCGGAAACGCTCGGACGGTCGCGGACGTTGAGCCCGTCAACGGCCACACGGTACGCGCCCTGCAACACGTTTGCGGACGATGCCGTGGCGGACTGCGTCGGCTGGACGGCGGAAGTCGGTGCCGTAGCGCCGGTCATCCTGTCATACCATGCCTGCGCCTTGGCCATGTAGTCCGCGTTCTGGCTTCCGGCGATGGATGCGGGGCAGGCGGTGGATGTGAAGTCGGAGTGCGGGAACACGTTGACGCGCCACTGCGGGCGTCCGAGGCCGTAATGCTTGCAGAGCGCGGCCACCAGATGCGCGCCGTTGTCCAACGTCGCCTCGCTCAACATCCACGGGTCGGCCGAAATGTCCGCATGCTCCACTCCGATGGACGTGAGATTCGCATTCCAATCACCCGAATGCCATGCGGTGTCGGTGTCCCAGACGAGCTGCGTGATCCTGCCGTCCGCCGCCACCTGATAGTGCGCGGACGCCTCACGGGTCTGCCACACGTCGTAACAGCCCTTGCCGGTCAGATTGCCGCCATTATGATGCAAAACGATCTTGTCGACCTTGCATCCCTGGCGTCCCCTGGTCATGTGCGTGGCGAGGATGAGATTCTCGTCCGCCTCCAGATTCTCCCATGATTTCATTGTGTTTCCTCCTTTTTTGATGGTTTTTACGAGCAGATGAGCGTCCACATCATGACGGCCATCTCCAGCAGTCGCAGGAGCGGCAGCATGAGCAGGACGACGCAGACGAGCGTGAACGCGGCCAAAAGCAGCGTCGTAACACAGGTGAGCCATACCGGCACGTCACGGCCGCGCCACAGCAGCCACGCCACCGCAAGCAGCAGCACGACGAACACGGCGGCAGCGGACGTCAAAGCGAGCATGCCCAAAATCCTCTCCTTTCCGTCCTTAAGTCAGGGGCAAATAGAAAAGCCACCCCGAAATGGGATGGCTTTAAAGTGTGAAAATCAATGCCTGTGCGCACCATGATTGAACGCGAGAATGAGCGCGAGCAGCAGTAGGTATATGCCTCCTGCGATGGCTAGACGTGTCATTGCCGGTCCTCCAAGTATTTTTCGGCTGCATTGACGATCCAGCATTGCGCGTCCAATTTTTCGAGTTTGGCCAGCTCGTATCTGACGGCCTCAGAATGGTCATGCTGCGCGTCGCCGTAGATCAGGCTGATGATCGTGTTTTTAATCGTGTCACGGCAGAGTTCGTCCATGCGCTCGTCGAATTTCTCGGTGCGTTCGCCGAGTTGGCGGGTCTTGGCGAAATGCTGGGAAAGCGGCGAATCGTATGGCAATCGTTCCGGCTGCACGTGCGAATACAATCCGGTCGCCAACGCGTCCAAAGCGCCCGGCCAGACTTTCAGACCGAGCGTGATAAGCGCGCACGCGCCACCCACACCCCCGAAACCCGCTAGAAAATTTTGCAGCACATTACATCTCCTTTATGGAAAAGCCCCGCACATGGCGGGGCTGGATTGATTGAACTCTAGTAGGGGTGGTCGGCGGCGGCGAACACGAGCGGCAGGCCGAGGTTATTGAGCATGGTCATGAGCGAGGCATCCTCGTAACCGCACAGGCGGGTCAGCACCGTAACGCCAACAGGTATCGGCACAGTCAAGTTGTTCCTGGTGCCGATGAGATACGAGCCGTCCTTCTTCTGCCACGCAACGTTAGCCAGTCCATCAGGACGTGTGGCTGGCGGATACAACCAGCCAGTATCTTCGCCGGTGACGGTTATCTCACAGCCCTCATCGGTGATCTTCGCCGAGGCGTTCCTATAATTCGGAGTCCACGGAACGACCGGAGCACGGTCCTTCAGGGTCGGCGGATCGTAGAGATTCCTGATCCTCACGCGGTCACCCCCAAACTGAGGGCTAGTAGATTGCCGTATCCTTGTCGAAGCAGTTGACGCCGACCGCCTGGAGGACAGTCCAATCGTCGTCCGAGAAGATTCCTCGGCATGCGAGCAGGACCTTCGCACCGGCGCCCATGAGCAATCCTTTGGCCCACAGGTTTTTGTTCTCCGCGATTGCCAGACCGCCGCTGAACGTGACAGATGTCGTCGGCTCCACACGCCCCTGCACATCCTCGATGACAGCCGAACATATGTATCCGCCCGTCAGCGATGGAAGGACGATGTTGCCCCACAACCGCAAGAGCTGATTGTCCTCGGTCGCCGTGTAGGTCTGCCCTTCCACGGTGCCGGGGAATGAATTGCCGTTCGATACGATGGTCTTGGTGGTCTTCGCCGGATTCCGCACGATCATCGCCGACCACCCGCCTTGACGGGGCTAGTACGGCGCGGTCTGCGCGGTGAAGAAGCTTGGAAGCCCCCCCCCCACGGCAATGTCGTACGTGTTGGCCCGCTCGACAATGAAGTCCGTGGCCCTGCAGCCGCAGGCGGAAAAATGACCTGTGTCGGCACGGGGCTGAAGGTCAAATCGCATCACTTTGACGCCGATGGCGACATTCTGGACGGTACCCAACTGCACGTGATGAATCTCACCCCAGTATTGGATCGCGTTTTTGCTGCTGCGCTCCGTGACATTGCATGAGGCGACGTATTGTCCCGGCTGCAAAGACATGCTGCTCCCGCTTTTAAAGTCCTTCCAATTGCCCGGATCGCCGTCCAATGCATCAATGGTCTCAGTTGGTTTTGTGTGCAGGTTCGTTCGTCTCATTGCAATTCCTTTCCGGTCAAAAGATTCCAACCATCCCATTCCCTGCGCCACACCTCGCGGATACGGTCGATGAGGAAGCACATGACATTCGCATCGTCGTCCGTACTGCCGGTGTAATACTTGAGGCCGTTATGCAGTTTCTCGGTGCGGCACCACAGGCTGCCGACCGGAGCCGTATTGGGCTGGTCGGGCTGCACGAGAATCTGCTTGGCACCCAAAGCCTTGCCGCCTTCGCCAATCGACACGTGACAGGCGTTGAAAGCGTCCTTTTTGAGGACGGTGAGGAAATTCGAAGCGTCGGAAACGAAGCTCACCGTGCCGGCATTGATGCTCGCGACGGTGGAATCAGCCGTGGAAAGCGTCAAGGACGCGTCCTCGATATGCCCGTCGGCGAAGACCTTCTGGGCGGCCACCTTGACTTCCGGATGGTCGGCATAGAGTGCCTGAGCCATGAAATCGACCGGTTTGAGCCACACATCCACGAGCGTTTCGGCGGCGGGCGGCCATACCTGCACGCCGTTGTAAAGCGCGTTCATCGGCACAGGCATGCCGCCCTTATTGGCCATATACGGGAGGCCGACTTTCACGCCGTTGAGCAATACTCCCATGTCACGCCTCCTGAGAGGAAGCGGAATCGGCGGAATCGGTCGGCATGGCATCCGTCCCGTCCTCGCCGGACACGTCGGACGCCTTATCCTGCACGCTCTTCACCGCCTCGTCAATCGCCGTCAAAGCCTCGTTCGCATGGGATTCCACCACTGTCTTCGATTCGGTGATGCTGTCGGCCACCGCCGTCACCTGCGCGCTGGCGGCCTGTGAAGCGTCGGATGCGGCCTGAGCGGCATTAGCGGCCTGAGCGGCCACAGCGCTCTGAGCCTCCACCACGGCACGAGTATCAGTCAAATCCTCAAGAATCTGCGAAGCGACAGTCTTAGCCTGACCCTCCGGATAAAACACCATCTGACCCGGATTCGCCGCCGACATGGACTGCGCCTCAGACAACGACCCAGCAAGCAGATACGTCAAAGCGGCACCGGAATTCAACGCCGGAGCCAAAGTATTCGAATCCACATCGACCAGGTCCGCGAATTCCACGGCCGTCGTACTGTCAGGCACGGTCACGTAGCGTCGGAACTTCCACAGGTCCGTGTCCAGTCCGACGGTGACCTCGTAGCAGAAGGTGTTGTCGGTCGGCGGAACCGTCACGGTCGCCTTGCCTTTCGTGTCGAGTGCGACTTCGAAGCCTTCCCGCACGACGATGCGTGAGTCGTTGCGGAAACGTTCGGTGGGAATCACACTCACAGTAGCGTTGGACAGGTCAACGATGCCGCCTGCACTGGGTTTGCCGAAGTCGAAATTGATCTTGGTCATCCGTGTCCTCCTTTAGAACAGTGGTTTGAAAAACGGGTGGAAAACCCACAGGTCGGAACGTTTCGCCGGAACAATGCCGACTGTGGGTTTTCACAAGGTGAAAGGTGAGAAGAATGCTGTTGGGAACGTTCGTGGATGATGTCTGGTGGCCGTCCTGCGCGAGGCTCCGTGAATGCACAAGAGTGGGCTACGAATCGGCCTACCGTTGTCATATCCAGTCGAAGTGGGGTGGTGTCGATATGGAGTCGATCACTGCATCAGATATCGAGGAATGGCTGGGCTCGTTCAAACGGGCTGGCGCCGCACGGAAGGCTTGGGCCGTTCTGCGGGCGATACTGAGGCTCGCCTACCGGCGTGGCGTCACGGACAACGACGTGACCAGAAGGGAGATCCGCCTGCCGCATCTCCGCCGTTACGAGCCGCGGGTATTGGACGCACGCCAGGTGCGCCGCCTGCTGAAAGGCTTCTATGGCCACGCGTTGGAGGCGTGGCTGCTGGTCTCCGTATGCGCCGGATTGAGACGATGCGAGTCCGTCGGCATCGAATGGTCCGATCTGGATTTGAAGCGAGGCACGGTCACCGTCAAACGTTCCGTACAATGGGTCGCCGGTCATGAGACGGTCACCGACCCGAAAACCGACCAGAGTAGACGAACCGTGGCACTTCCCCGATTCGCAGTCAAAAGGCTCGCGCAGTTGAAACACGGCAGGAGCGGACGGCTGGTCGGAGACCTGAACGCTAACCAGGTCGCCTCACACTACATGGCATGGTGCCGGCGGATGAAACTCCCCTGCGTGCCGCCACGCAACCTGCGCCACACCTTCGGAACACTGGCGATTGCCGCCGGCGCCGACATCTCAGTGGTCGCACGCCAGCTCGGACACAGCGACATCAAGACCACGGCCCGCTACTATCTGCGCCCGGATCTGTCGGTGCTGAAGAGCCTGCAGCGGGCATGGGAGCGGCTCATTATCGGGGTCGCATAGCTTTCCGTAACCCTTGAACGGCAGATCTGGCATGGGCCTTACGGCATGACGGTACATCTCGCCAAGGTCGGCATGATGGCGTTCGCTTTTGGCAACACGTCCTTCACATCCGACATCAATTCCAACGGCCAGATCGTGCATGAGACGATGGATGCCGGTTTCCTGCCGGAGGGTGAAGGCGCGATACTGCTGGAAGGTGTGAACGGGCAGCATGGAGCCTTGTCCTTCGATGCTGACGGCAATGTCACGATCAGCGGCAGTATGAACAGCGGATATTATTTCCGCGTCTGCGGCTGCTGGCCGGTGAAATAGCTTTCCGTAACCCAGATGGATGACTGGGTCGTAGTCGCGCGCCCTAGAGGCTATGACGCCTACTCCGTCGCAAGCATGGTTTTCAAACCGAATACGAACACGTCAATAGACATCAAGCTGCCGATCGAAGCGGCAAACTGGGATTCATACTCCGTCGAATTACAGTTGATGAACGACGCTAAAAACAAAGTGCCGTCGTTCAACAACATCTCGATGATCACGAACAGTCATTCGGCAAAAGGATTTCAGCTTGTCGCATGGAACGCCAGCGGCACGTCGCTGAGCTATCGCATCGCCGTGACTGTCCACGTCTTCGACGCGAAGCAATAGTTTTCCGTAACCCTGTACAACGCGAAGGGCTTCACGGTCATCCGCACCGGCATGATGATGCTCGTCAAATACTCCGGCAATATCGGTAATGGCAGTTGGGATTCAGTGCAATGCGAATACGTGCTGCCCGTCGAACTGCGCCCTCCGGTCGAAGTCAATGCGATGGTGTGCGTATCGAACGGGCAGACGGCGAGAATGCTCGTCGTCAATCCGAACGGAACCATCAGATGCGCGAACATGGGAGCCGCGGGTAGCAATCAGGGTTGCGTCGGCTCACTCTGCTATCCGATCCCATGAGGATAGTTTTCCGTAACCCCGATTCGTTTCACGAAACTGACCAGTGACCCGGAATTCACGATCAGTGGATGCGTCGTCAATGGTTTGGCGACCGTCTACTGCCGGTGGGTCAACAAAGGCCAGTTCTGGCTGAAGGCGTGGGATTCAACGATTTTGGCGAGCATGGATGTGCGGGCCGTAATGGAAGGTTTCGGCGTGTTCGTGGACAGTCAGCAGGGCAGTCAAATGCAGAATCGGCTGCTTTACGTGGTCGGCAGCAGCGTGTATTTCCGTCCCGCGTATGATGCGACCATTCCAGCAAACACATGGCATGCCGGCAGCGTATCGTTTCCGGTCGCGACGGTTTAGGCAACGATATAGGTCATCGTCGTGGTAAAAAAGCCGCCGTTCTGGCTACCGCCGTAAGGTGATAAGCGTCTGTGGTTGCGGAATCCCAATTATGCATATTCCACATCGCATGGTTGCTGGATTGCGGACTAGACGAATTCCACACCATCTGGCACCGGAATGATCTTCGAAAAGCATTGGACGATATCGGACGAACCCACGCCTCCGATAAGCGTCACCGACCCGTCAGCGTTCCACCTCGCCTGTTTGCCATACGCGGCGCCAGCCACGTTCGCGACGCACCCAAGACCGACCGTTTGGGAGGGCTTCACTCCCGCTTCGAACAGCCAGACAGGGTAATCGCCGACTTTCACGGTGCTTCGGAACGAAGACAGGTCCACGAAAATCAGACCGTCTTTGACCGTGATGGTGTTCGAAGCGCCATAAGAAGACGGGACGAACGATGCGGTATCCTGCCATTGCAGTTGGCATTGCTGGGTTACGGAAAACTATTCCGTCATCCAACAGCCGTGCGCCGTGGAGTAGGCGGATTTCGGGTCGCCCAGCATTTGCACCTTCCCATCACGCATGACAAGTAGGCTGAAACCGCAGGACGGGAACGATATGATGCTCATGTCGGCGAGCGGACGAAACGCTTCTGGGATGGTCTCAACCGCCGTCGCGTAGTTCTGCTGTCCACTGCCGGTGAACTTGACGTTGCCGTTAATCGTGACGACGCGTCCGACCCGACACAGAGTGAGACTGTCGTTCGTATACGGCGGCTTCCATCGCTGGGTTACGGAATCCCACAAAGCCCCTCTCGGCGTGAACAGGCGTACCGGCGTGCCGACCGTGATGCCGTCAAGCGGGATACGCCACAACGGCATGTACGCGTCAACCGCGCCGGACAATATCTTCCCTGACGGAATGGTCGGGTCAGCGGCGGCAGTCGCATTCGGCGTGCCTTTCAATACGACCAATGCCACATTCTCATTACCGGTCTTGGAATCTCGATGGTAATGCGCGCAAATGATGTCGTTACGCTTCATTCCCTGCGACCCGTTGGAGATCGTCACGGATTCCGCCGCAGTGATATGCCAGTCCAAGCCTTGGATCGACGCGCAGCCGGTGCCTATCGTCGCCCTGTTGGACGAACTCATATCACACTTAAACACGTCGCCCCAGTCGTACACCACGTCAGACTTCGAAAACTTCGCCTGATGGATGATCGCCTTATCCTCGCTGCTGATGTGCATGGTTCCGGCTTTGCCGTCAACCAGTTCGATGGTCACTGTCCGACCTCCTTCAACCATGCTTCGAACGAAGCGTCATCCTTCTGCATGAACGTCATGAAAGACGTATTGCACTGGGAACACAATTCATAGATATCAGGCGTCACATCATCCGCGATGCGGGTCGCCTTGCCAGCCGAATACCGGCGCACGGTGAACCATTCACGCGCCTCAGTATCGCCAGCGGCGACATAAGCGGTCTTACCGCACTTGTCGCACACGTACTTCGAATAACCGTCAGACTTCACTATCCAATCCTTTCAAACGTAAAACAGCCAAGCGAAGGCAACTGCCTCCACGTCCCGCCGAAATCCACGGAAGGGTCAACACCAGTCGTGTTCTGAACCACGTATCCGATCGGAAACACGACCCTCCCGGAAGCGCCGTCGCCGACATGCGCGCTGATCACACCGTCAACGCTCACGATCGAGGAACCGTCCACCCTCACGCCCCCCAACACGTCCGTGGACGCCTTCGGCAGCGTGTAGGCGTTCGCGCCCCGTTCGACCGAAGCGAGCTTCGACCGCTCGTCATCGGTCATCATGCCCGACTGAGCACTGTCAGCCACGGTCTTGGCCGCATCGGCGACGTTCTTCGCATCCTCGGCGGTCTGATTCGCCTTGCCGATCTGCGCCGCGAAACCGGAAGCCGTCCTGTCCGCCGACTCGGCGACCTGCCTGACGGAATCCAAATCCTCGGACGCGACCTCCGCGTTGATCGTGCCGCCTGAAATCGACAGGCCACGGCCAGCCGTCAAAGACACGCCGCCGCCAGCCGAACCGGCGGAAGACGAAGAGGAAGAGGGAGAACCAGAATAGTTCGCGTTCGCCGACTGCACCGGCAGTCCGACCTCGAACGTCGAAGTCAAAATCCCGGAATCGATTTTCACGATCCGCTTCGTCACCACGGCGGTGACGTTGACGCCGGAAGTCTGATCCGTCGCAACAATCTTGTCATCCACACGCAGACCGTCGCCGACCTCATCGGGCAACGTCACCTCGACCGACCCACCGGTCTGCAATTCCTGCAGATGTTTCTTCGTCTCGGATTGCAGCGTGGACAAATCCGCATTGGAATAGTCGTATGTGGCGCATACCTCATCGGCGCCAACGAGCGTCTGCGTCTGACTCACCACGCCGGTTGCATCAGCGAAATAATTGACCACCAGCCGATTCTTAAGCTCCTGCGAGCCAAGGCCGATGAGATGATTCACCGCGCGACGGTTGGTTTCGGCCTTGAAATCCACCAAGTCGGAATCGATCGTGTTGTCGATGATGCCGACCGGCGTGATGCCAAGCAGGATGCGATTATCCTTGGCTTGGAAGTCGAGGCGTCTGCCGCAGGATGCGAGCAGATTGCGGAAGCCTGTGTAGGCGTCCACGTAGCGTGGATTCTGGAACATCCAATTCGACAAAGTGGAAGCATCGGAGGAATCGACGGTAAACACCGAATCCAACCCGATGCGCTTCAAAAGGCTTTTGAGGATGTCAGGCAGCTTGCCGGAGACGGTCAGGTAATCTTGATTCGCGTCCGGCTGCAATATCTTCGCCGCCAACATGCCAGTCCACGATTGGCCGATCCACGTGGCCGTGGACACGCCACCGGAAACAGTCACACGACGGTCGATGATCCGGCCGCCCACGTCACTGCCGTCAAGCCAGAAATACCAGCCATGTTCGATTTCCGGCGCATCCGGATCTTCGATGGTCAGTTCGAAATCGTTTTCATCGGTGCCGCAAGCCCAATCCAACGTCACCTGCGATATGCTCGCACGTGGCGTCAGCTTGCCGTCTGCGATGATAACGTCCGCCATGGCACACCTCCAGAAACGTCAAACATGGTCAAATCGATGCCAAAATTGCCGGAAACCGTCAGCAGTGAATCTCCGACCGGTATCGGCTCGAAAACATATGAGCCGCTTCCACTGCCGTTGCCGCGAACGCCCCTGTCGAAAACATCCGAAACGTCGCCGTTTTCGGCTGTCACCGTTATCGTCTTCCGCGATCCAGTGGCCGACAGTGACATATGACCGCCTTCCGGCACTGTCACGTCAACCGCGTAAGTGTTGCCGCCAATCTGGAAAGACGGGTTGACGCAAGGGCCGAAAATGACCGCAGTGAACTCAGCGGCCTTGCCGGTCGGATTATTGACCGTCAAAGCGATTTTCGACGGAGCCAAATCGGTCGGCAAGTCCAATGGAAGGTCAATCTGCGAACCGGTGCCTGCCGTCATCGGGAAGAAATGCTGCACCGGCAGCGCGCGACGCCAAACGCCATCGCAAAGGACAATCGTGTAATCGACTTGCGCGTATTCCGGCCATGGCACGAGACCGAGCGAAGAACCGACGACATAAGCTTGTTGCGTCCATTCGCCATCAACCGTCAACGTGCCAGGCCGGACTGCCTGCACGTCAGCATCGAAGGCTGTCTGAGCGGCATCCAATACGGCTGGCGTTTTGGTGCGGACGGTCATTTTCGCCGTCGAAGCGTTTCTGCTCACCGATTTGATGCCGCGAGTGGCCAGCGTGTACGTCCATGCGTATCCGCGCATTTCCTGCAGGTCAGCCACCCACAGGTCATCGGCGTTGAGGTCGATGACCGTACCATCATGCGACGTGTATTTAAGCTCGCGCATATTTGCGGATCAACCTCCCCAAGTCGCGGTCGCCGACCGTCGAATCATCGGACGCGGCGCTGATGATCGCGCCAAGATCGTTGTGCAGGCTGGTTATCGCCGCCACCACGGAAGCGGTATCAACCTGGATGCTGACCTGATTGCCTGTCATCTGATTGGCTGTGGCAAAGACTTCGCGTGGGATCTTCCGCTCGTTCAGCAGGCGCATGTTATCGACGCCGTAGTAGGCCGTGGCCGCAGCATTGTGCGTGTACTCGCCCGCGGTGAGACGAGCGTTGAGCAGATACACGCTGTCGCTCAAACCGTTGCCGGGTGCCCATGCCGGATCCACGTAGCCGGAGAACATGCCGCCGCCTGCGAACTGCTGGAAGTGGCCATCGGTGAACATTCCACCGGTGTAGCCGCCCTCCTTCTTCGTCTTCTCCGTGACGGTGAAGCTCTTGTCCGCGATCTTGAAGTTGTTGATGGAGCGGAGCACCGGAGTCGCCTGGTCGTTGACCGATGCGGTGCTCTTCTTGTCGTTCAGCTTCTTGCGGTTGACGACGTCTACCTTCGGTCCGGCCTTGTCGGTCGAATCGAGGGTGTTCTTCTTGTTGTTGAGCCTCTTCGCGTTCGCGGCGTTCGTCTTCGGCGTTGCCCTGTCGGTGGAGTCCAAGGTGTTGCGCTTGTTTGACAGTTTCTTCGCATTGGCCTTGTCTACCTTCGGCGAGGCGTTGTCTTTCGCGTCGAGTCTGGCTGTGGCTTTCTTGCCGTTGAGCTTTCCGATGTTATTGGAAGCGGTGTTCGCCTTCTTAGATGCCTTGTCGGTCGCGTCGATGGTGGCGTTGACATGCTTCCTGTTGAAGTCGTCCATCATCTTCTGCGCCTTCTTGGCGCTGGCCGTGGCCTTCTTGTCGTCGGCGTCGAGCTTGGCCTTCGCTATCTTCTTGTTGAATTTGTCAAGGTTGGTTTCCGCGCCTTTGGTCTTCGACTTGGCCTTGGAATCGTCAACGTCAAGCTTCGCCTTGTTGTTGTCGGCGGTCATCCTGATATTGTCGATGGAAGCCTTGATGCTATCGGAACTCAACCCCCAACGGTCGGCCAAGGCGTTAGCGGCCTGTTCGCTCATGCCCGAGGCTTCGGCCTGCCGAATGATCGCGTCACGAGCATCCTGCAGCACGCCGTTCGCACGCTTGATCTCGCCGCTGCTGAAACCGGTGCTCTCGCCCTGCTTGAGAATCTTTTCCGCAGCGTTCTGGGCGCTGCTGGCAATGTCCTCCAAAGCCTGCTTGGTCTTGGTGCCCTTCTCGGAAAATCGGTCGAGCAGATTCCCGCTCTGGTCGAACACCACGCCATTGTCCTTGCAGGTGTCGGACAGTTCACCGATCTTCTGATTCAGTTGGTCGACCGCCTGGTCTGCAGTCAGATTGCCCGACTCCAAACCAAACAACGCCTGGACAAGATCATCGATTTGGCTTGACGCATCCGAAGCGGAAGAGCCAAGCTCTTTGTTCGCGCTGGCAGCTTCCTTCGCTGCCGATGCGGACTTGCCGTCAGCATCCACGGCGTTCTTGGCGGCCTTGCTTTTCTCATTGGCCTTCTTAGACGCATCATCGTAGGCCTTTGATTCCTCTTCCAAAGCTTTCCTGATGGCGTATGCCGCAGTTCCGCCAATGCCGGGCTTGTCGATTTCCTTGATCTGCTTGTTGACGCGCTTCAACGCGGCTTCGTTCCCCATAGCCGCGCTGGTCATATCGGTCAGGCTGATACCCGCATCGTCAAGCCATGCGGTCAGCTTGACACCGCCGCTGCTCATATCCTGATAGGCTCCGGCGATTTCGGACGCGACATCCGAACCGGACTCCAGAGCGCTTTCCAGCTGCTCGGATGCCGCCTTAGCCTTCTGCTGCTGAGAAATAAAAGCCGATAACGCCGCTCCGGCCACCGTCAGGGCGATGCCCCACGGACCGCCAAGCAGACTCATGACACTGCTGCCGACCGCCTTGAAACCAGCAGTCTTCAACTGCGCCTTGCTGGCGGACGTGCCGAACGCCTCCATCTGCTCGGAAGCGCTCATCGAAGACGCCCTGAACATCTGGAATGCGGTCTGCGCGGAAGCCAAAGCGGTCTTGACGCGTTGGATCGGGTCGATGGCCAAGCCGATATTGTTGGCCATCGTGCTGGTGCTGCCGTTGAGATTGCCCGCGGCCTTATGCACAGCGCCGAACACGCCCGCAAGTGACGCCATGACCACGAGCGTCTGCTGCACTCCGGACGGCAAACCCGCGAAAGAGTCAACCAGCGTATCCAAGCCCTGCACCATCTTGCGTAACGGGCCTTGAGCGCCCTCGCCGACGGAAATCATCAAGGATTCCATGGAGCCACTCAGATTCTCCAGATCACCCTTGAGATTGTTGTTCTTCGCAGCAGCCTGCTCGGCGGCGTACCCGCTTTCGGAGACGGCCTTCGTCCACTTGTTGACACCGGACTCGCCCGCCTCGTAAAGATAATTCGCAGCCTTGATGGCATAGCTTCCGAAGATGGTCGCGTTCGCCTGGTTTCGCTGCTCGTCGGTCAAGCCTTTTTCGGCCTTCTGCAGTTGCCCTGCGAAGTTCGCCATGCCGACGAAATGATGTTGAGCGTCATAGGCGCTGATGCCCAATTCCTTCATCGTGTTGGACGCTTCGGCGGACGGTGCGGCCAGCTTCATCAGCATGCTGTTCAGCTGGGTGCCTGCCTCGGCTCCGATGGTGCCGTTCTGCGCGAAAAGCGCCAGAACGCCGGTGGTCTCCTGCACGTTCATGCCGAAACTGTTCGCCTGCGCGCCGCAATTGTTCAACGCCTCGCCGAAATCGGAGACATTGCCGACGGCCTTGCCGGCGCCCGCCGCCAAAGTATCGGCCACCTGCGAGGCCTGAGAGCCTTTCAGGTGGAACATGCTCAACGCGTTGGCCATGTATTCGGCGGCATCTCCAACGGCCATGCCGTCGGACGCGGCCAGATTCAAAGCGCCAGACAAGCCGCCGGTGAGAATATCCGTGACGCTCATGCCGGCCTTGCCGAGATCGTTGATCGCGTCGGCGGAGTCCGAAGCGGAATAAACCGTGGAAGCTCCGGCTTCGATGGCTGCGGCACGCAGCTGGTCCATTTGGGCGCTGGTCGCGCCGGTGTTCGCCTGGACGGTGCTCATCTGCTGGTCGAAGTCTGCGGCCATCTTGACTGCGGCCACGCCGAACGCGGCCACGGCCAATCCTGCGGCGGTCATGCCGCTGGCGATGAGCGCGGACTTGCGTCCGGTGTTCTCCATGCCAGAGGCGACTGTTTTCGCAGTGCTTCCGGCGCGGGTCATCGCCGCCTCATATGAGGCGGTGTCTGCCATCAACCGGATGACGATGTTCTTGTTCTCGGCCAAAGCATCCTCCAAAAATCAGGTCAAATGCGCCACCAAGGCGTTCGCCGCCGGATTGTCCCTGCCATTCGCATCAGTCCACCGTTTCATGGCCTGCTGCATGTGCGCAGTGGCCCAGCAGACGCTGGTTTCGGCATGCAATGTAAGTTCGCCCTTCGGGTCTTGGCAGATCGAGCGAGGCAAACCGCACATGGGGCATAATGACCGTTCGTATTCAGCCAACGAACGCATCCAATTGCGTTCCGTCTCATCCCATTCGACCTCATCGCCCCTGCTCGGCATCCAGCCCATAAAACGTTTGTAGCTGATGCCGAGCTGGCGGCAAATCTTAAGATCCTCGACTAGTTGCGGAGAACCTGCGAGGCGAGGTCGAATGCCGCTTTTGGGTCCGCTGCTGTGCCGTTCAATTCGGCGATGGCCTGCCAGATCGGAGTGAACTGGCCATCAGTGAGTTCGTCGAACAGATTGCGCCACGCCGGTTCGGTCTTGTCCTCGTCGGCCACCGGCTTGCCGCCGATGGTCGCGGAATCAAGCATGAGAGGCAACGCAGCGGCGGCAGTGCCGAACATGTCGTTCGTGCCGTTGTCATTGCGGTGCGCGGCCAATGCCTGCGCCCACTTGCTTACCGGCAAGGCCCGCAACGTGAGCTTCAACGTCTCCGCATCCGCCTGTTCGCGCAGCTCTTCGATGCGCCGCGCGGTGGCCTTCGCCTGCCGGTTCGTACCAGCCTCCGTAATCTGTTCACGCGTGGTCTCCTCGGCCAGCGCATCACCCAATCTGGCGATGTCCTCGGCGATCTGCTGGTTGAGGATGACATCGACCTCGCGCGTGCGCCTGACGACTTTAAGCATTGTTGTTCCTTCGCTCTAATATTCGTGCTCCTTTACCGGAAAAAAGAAAAGAGGGTCCCGCACCGGCGAAAGGGACGAAAGTCCGATGCGGGAAGAATCAATCAGGCGACCTTCACGTTCTCCGCCCAGCCTGGAGCGCGGACGGAGAAATTGACCTTGCTGCGCAGCACGCTGTTCGCGGCGATCGCCATCTTGGCGCTCATGCCGATGCGGACCGCGTACACGTTCACGATGTCGCCGGCGACAAAAGTCTTATCCGTCTGCTTGCCGTAGCGGCGCACGAAATAGCCTTCCACGCCCTCGGCAAGCGTCTCCATTGCAGCGTTCTGCGTGGAATGCGAAGTGTTGGTGTTGTCGATGACCTCGATGCTCGGGCCACTGATCTTCTTGCGTCCGGGATTCTCGTAATCCTGCGCGCTGTTCTCGCGCTGGTCGGAGATGGACTCCTGCGACGGAGTGCAGCTCCACCCGCCTAGGGTAACGTAGTTGGACAGGTCTGTTCCAGCGTTGATCTCCGCAGCGGTCGGCTTCTGGATGTTTTTGATAGACGGCACCCAGATCGTGTTGACCAGACCGTCCGCCGGTGTGGAAGGAACTTCGGTTCCCAGAGTCAAAACCATGACTCCTCCTTAATATTTGGGTCACATGCGTGACCAGTTGAATTTGAAAGTCAGAAGACGGCACTGGTAAAGCAGCGCCGTGTCCTCTGCGGTAAGTCCTGCCGCATAGGCGCCGGAATCGGAGAACAGCGTCAGACAGCCGGTGTCGAAACCCTGCGCGACGAACCTTTTGCCAGCAAGTCCTGGAATCATGAGGTCATCGGCCAGCACGTTGACGGAATCGGCCGTAGTGCTCACGATGCGCACCAGCAGAGTGCCGATACCGCAATGCACATGCTGCGTTTCGCCGACGATATGACCGTTGGTCGTGACCGTTTCGATCACCCACGGCGGCTTCTCCGTAGGCTTAGGAGCCGTCTGCCGGTACACGGCCCAGCCCGTCGCCGGCTTCGGAATATGGTCGAGAATCGTGTCGGTCAACGTCATGATCGACTTCATTCAGACCACCTCCACGGCGGCACGCGCCACATATTCCGCGAGCTTCGGCAATTCTTCCTCACCATGCTCGTAGAATCGGTGCGTTCCACCGCCCTTCGCGGTGCCGAAGAACGCGATGTTCGCGAGCGAACCCGCTCCGCCTTTCGTCGGGCCGATCTCGGCGGTGATGCGTCCAGCGGATTCCTGCAGCGTGTAGCTGATCGGGATACGCCTGAATGCGGCATTGCCGGAACCGTTCAGGTCGTCGCGAATCGAGTTCTTGACGTTCTGCGCGCCCTTCTTCACCGCTGCGGAGATCAAAGCGCGGCGAGCCACTCCCCTGGCGAGCATCGCATCGCCGAAGGCCGTCAACTGCGAAGCGTCGAACAGTCCGCTCATAAGTCCTCCTTCACGTTCCAACGGCAGGCGGTGGCGTGCGTCTTCTCGCTTTGAGGCGAGACAAGCCTGAACCGCCTGCCGACGAGCAGTGGATTAGCGGATTCCGTGACTTCCACCACGTCACCGGCGCGAAGGCCCGGAGTGCCATATGGAAAATGCACGTACAAAGACCAGACCAACGAGACTGCGCCCATGGCTTGGGCCGCGGTGCCTTCGGTCTGCTCGCTGGCGAGGCCGCCGCTGGTCTGCACCTTGCAGCTGCCTTCGTACACATGCTCGATGCCTGTTGTCGGCAGTCCGGTGTCCGGATTCGTCACGGATTCGCCCGGGCGCGTGACGATGCATCGGTCGGTCATCAGGCATTCCGCGTTGGCTCTGGCCTTTGCGAGAAAGGATGCGCTGATTCTCATCGGAACACTCCAATCGAGCTGACGTTCGCACCGAAGCGGTTGCGCAGGCTGCGTCTGGTCGCTTCCGGCAATTCGGTCGCGTCGATCTGGGTGCCATCATGCGTATATCCGACCTGCGCGTCATCAAGCCTCTCGTAGGCGATGCCGGAGTGGGCGCCGGGGCCACCATCCGCGAGCTGATGTAATCCGGCGGCGACATACGAGCAGACCAGTCTGACGATGTCGGCCGGTATCGGATCCCAGCCGCCGCGGAAGGTGACCGTCACGGTCGACGGTATGCCGCCGAAGGTGCTCCATGGCTCCTCCCGATAAAGAGAGGAGCCGAAGAGTTTCCAATCATCGATGGACTGCCCTTCCACGAGTACCTTGGACACGTCGCGCACCGCTCGGCATGGCAGGTCGAGTTTCCTGGACTGTTCGCCTGGCAGGTCCACCGTCCATTCGCCGAGCGTGATCGGACACCCGGCGGCCGAGCGGACGGCTTCGGAGACCGAGTCGAGCAGACTTAATGCCGTCTGCTCGTCGGTCACTTCGATGCCGTTACGCTTCAGGTCGTCCAGGGTGGCCAGTGCGGTCATTTCAGCCTCCAATCATCGGACTCGACTACTTGCCACTCTTCTTGCCTGCAGCAGCCTCTTCACCATCGCTGTCTTCGGTAGCATCGCTCACGACGGAGGCCGTCGCATCCTGCATAGAACGACCGGTGGAGGTGGAGAGGTCCAGTGTGATCTTGGTCAGGCACTCTGGACGGATGACCTTGGCGCCGTACAGGTCGAGGCCGCGCACCATGTCGGCGAAGTCGGTCTGCATGCGCATAGCCTCGACGTTGCTGACCTGCTGTGCGAAGGTCACGGCGGCGTTCGTGCCTGCGAGGATGGACTGGGTGTCCGGGCTGGCGGACTTGCGCGGCACATTGTTGGACTTCACTACGGTGAAGCCGCGCACCTGTCCGACCACGCCGTTGAGCAGCGTATTATGGCCCGCTTCGGTGCCTTCGATGAAGCGGGAGTCCTGCAGCAGCAAGGCGTAGAAGTCTGGGCTGACGACGAGCCAGCGGCCCTCGTCGGGCACGTCCTGCACATCGAGCTTGCGTCCGGCTTCCACGACGGCGAGATACGCGTCTGCAGGGGTGCCGACGGCCACGGTCTTCGCCGGGGTCTCGACGGCCGTGTCCATGAGATTGGAGATGTAGTTCTCCACGTTCTTCATCATGTTGTAGGCGGCGGAATTGGTGAACTTTCCAGTCATGTCCGCCTTGGCCTGAGCCTTGTCGAGGTCGTTGACCTTGAAAGCGAAATAGTCGGACTGATTGATTTCAAGAACGGCTGCTTCCTTGTCATTGACATCGTCGACGGTGATCGCCTGGCCGCGGACGTACTTGTGCACAGTCACGTCGTCGTATCCGGTGATGTGCACGGTATCGCCGGCCTCACGGATGTCGCCCTCGTAATCGCGGTTGCACAGGCTCGGGAAGACGAGCTTCGCGCGCAGGGCTTCGAGGATGGCGGCGGACCATACCTCGGGGATGAAATTGGTGATTGCCATTGCTGGTGGCCTCCTTACTTGCTGCGGCCTGCGAGCAGGTCATCCAGACGGCCCTTGCGGCGCGCCTCCTCGATCTGCTTCGGGGTCATGTTCTTCAGATCGTCCCTGGTAAGCTGTCCCGCCTGATGATCGCCATCGCGGACGCCCGACGGTGGGATGATTCCCGCCAGGCCAGCATTGTTCCCGCCTTGCGCGAGATACGGGTGTGCCGTGACCAGGGCGTCGATCTTCTCGCCGATCGCCTGCTGGTCGTATCCTCCCTGATCGTCCGCGGTCAGGTCGGAGAAGTCGATGAGCTTCAATGCGTCGCTTGGATTGATGAGCTTGCCGGTCGCCGCGGCGGTGACGTTCGCCTGGAGCACCTGCTTCTGCAGTCCGGCGATGGTGGCCTGCGCGGAGTCGAATTCCTTGCCGCGCTGCTCCCAATCGGCCACCTGCTTCTCAAGGTCGTCCACTCGGTCGGCCTTCTCATAGGCGGCCTTGAGCTTCGCTTCGAGGTCGGTGTTGACCTTTTTCTGGCCGAGGAACTTGTCGTGCCAGTCGATTGGCGGCTCCTGTGCGCCCGGAGCATTGGTGTTCGGATCCTGCTGCTGTCCATCGGACATGATGCTTTTCCTTTCATTCGGTGTATATCTCGCCGTTGCTGGCAAGCCAGCGGCGATAAGAGTTCTCAGCTTTGGCTAATACGTCCGGCGTGACCGGCTTGCCAGACTGGTAGGGATTGCGGCCGTCCAAAGCGGCCTCATAGCGGAGTCGCGCATTCTCGAGGCGCTTCTGCGCCGCGGTCAGCTCCTCATGCCGCCCTTGGCGGTAGTCGTTGTTATGAAGCCATTGGCTGCGGCGAAGCTCCGGCACCCGCTCTCGCCATTTGTCCGGCAGGATGTATCCCTCGCGTTTCAGCAGCTCGATGGTCTGCTCGCGCGGGAGGTTGAAGCTGTAGATGCCTTCCGGCGTGAGCCTGCGCCGTTGCTTCTGGCCATATTCGTATTTTCGGATCATGCGGCTCCACCCGTATCGACTGGTGCCTTCGGACGTGGTCATACTGATGTTGCCGCGTCCGACCGGCCGCATGCCTCGGTGCGCGTTGACGACCTGGTAGATGTCGGCGCCGTCCCTGATGGCCTGCGCGTCGGCGTGGCCGAAGACCCTGTCCTGCTCCGCCTCGCTCATGCGGTTGAAGCGGTCCATCGGATCAGTGATCCAGCCTTGCTTCTCGGCCTTGTCCCTGCCTTTGCAGGGGATGGTCGTCCCATGGCATTTCGGATGCCGCAGGAAGTTCTGGCTATGCCGGAAGTATTTGCCGGCGAGTATGGCGCAGCGTGGACAGCAGTCGGGCGATTCGACGCGCACGTAGCCGACGCCAGCTCTTTGGGTGATGCTGACGCCCATCGCACTGACGGACGTGTCTTCCAAGGCCTGAGTGCTCATCTGGCGGAGCGTCGCGCGTCCGATCTGCATGGCGTCCGATTCGCCCACGCCCGACTTGATGGCCTGCAGGGTGCGCGTGACGGGGATACTGAAATATGATTCGAGGTCGATGCCGCTCGGCGCGAATCCGGTGCCAAAGGCCATCGGGTTCGCAATGCCGTCGGGACGCACGTAATCGTCCTGTTCGGCGAGCATCAACGTGGACGAGTCCATCGCATCGCTCGCCGCACGCGTCTGCAGGGCGGCGAAGAGCGTGATGAAATCGACGTTTGTCCGATTCCAGCTATCACGCACCCGCCGCGGATCCACGCCCTTCCATGTTTTGTCCGCCGCCCTCACGGCCAGCAGGCAGAGTCGGGCCAAAGTGTTCCGGCTATCCGACAGGCTCTCCAGCGTCACCGTCATCAGATGCACCTCCGACCTGCAGGCTGCGGGCTATCTCAGCCATCTCCGGATCGTGATTCTCGTCGTCCACCATACGCATGATGCGCTTGATGTCCTCCGGACTCTGGCCCATCTGCTCGGCTATCCACTGCAACGGGTAGCCGAGCTTCTTGTATTTGAGCATCGCGTCGGCCATCAGCGCCTCGCTGCGGTATTGCGGTGTGGCGAACACGACCTTCGAATCATCGAGGATCCGGGCGGATTCCTCGTCGTCCTCGAGCGTCATGGCCATCTCGCACAATTCGCGCACCGGCTGACGCATGAAGCTGATACGCTCCAAGGTCTTCGACACGAGGCCGGCTTCCGCGACCTCGTAGCCTGTGGCCGGCACCTCGGCGTTCGTCAGCAGATAATGGCCAGGAGTGCGGGTCTCTGCCGCGATGTGCTCGACGGCTTTTTGGATGATCGGCAGGAACGCCTGCAGGTTGCTGGCGGTCCATTCGCCGATCGACACGTTGTCGCCGGTGATCTGCATGATGCGCTCCATGACCTGCTTGTCGAGATTCACGGGACGCTCGCCGACCTGCTCGCCGGTTGCCTTGTCGAACACCGGCTCGGACAGCGAATCGCCGCCGAGAATGACCCTGGCTGGCATGGACGCGAAATCCAAAGCATTCAAGGTGTATGCCCAGCAGACGTTGACGGCGTCCTGCATCGATTCGACCTGCTCCACATCGCTGATAGGCAGGTCATCCAGGAGCATCTGATTGCGGAATTCGACCAATGGCACGCGTCCGAGCGGGTTCGCGCGCGCCGAATCCGGAACGAACCGCCAGCCATCCACGCCGGGCGGCAGACGGTTCCGCTCATCGTCGCCGCCTGCACGCACACGAACCACGTCGAACACCATGTCCGGCAGCAGCAAAGTGCCGAACTCGTGCTCCTCGTCGTATCTGACCAGGAGTCCTGCGTCGACCTCTCCGGTGAGCGGGTCGTAATGTACGGCCGCGCTGTCCGGGTGTTCGAAGCTGATGCGCGCCCTGCCGTCCGGCATCGACGTGACCAAGCCGAAAGCGCGTCCGGTCGTGGTCATCATCAGCGCGCTCTCCTGCAGCTTGCGGTCGCAGTCGTTCCGTTCCCACACGCGCATCACATGCGAGTCCAATTCGTGATCGTCATATGGGATGAAGCCCTTGAAATGGATGCGCTCGACCGGTGCCTGCGCGACCGGCAGACACCAGTTGTCGGCGAAGCCGCTGAACCGGTCGGCCATGTAGCGTTTGAACTCGTCGGACGCGAACTTCAATGTGCCGCGTTTGCCGCGAACATAATCCGTATGCTTCCTGATGTCCGGCCGACGGTTCTCGATCTTCAGAGCGAGCAGATTCGCCATGCGATTCACGTCGTCGGCGGTACGAATCATCTCTAGAACCCCCTCGTGGTGGAGCCTGTAAGCAGGTACGCCTTGCGTTTCCTGCCCCAGCCAGCGGCGCGCGCGTCGCAAGCCGCCTCATGGGCGAGCACGCTTGTCACGGCCGCATCGATTTTCCTTGTCTGCTTCGGTTTGCCCAAACCGTAACGCTCGCCCGATTTGGCGAATCTGCGCGCGTTGCGCATGTGCGTGATGGTGATCGGACACCCGTCATGCATGATCGCATGATGCTGCAGGTCGGATTCGAAGCGTTTCAACGCCTCCCAAACCGCGGTGATGCGGCTCGACCCGCTCATCGCCCAGGGAATGAATTTCTTTGGGCCGTATCTCGTGTCCCACGCCTCGATCTGCGATTCCCACGACACCTCGTCGCGGAAACCCGGATCGCAATAGGCGCGAATAACCTTGTATCGTTCGTTGAGCTCGTCCATGGCGGCATTGACCTCGCTGCGCGGGATGCGTCCGCCCCATGTTTTCGGATTCCAAATCGTCGGACGGCGATCCTCGCCGTACCGTGGCGTGAAGATAAAACCCTCGCGCGTCTCGGCTTTGATGCATGTCCAATCGTCGTTCTCAGACCCGTCGAACCCAAGACACACCTCGGTGCCTTTCGGCGGGTTCTCAAGCCAAAGCTCATGTTCCTGCATAGCAGCTCTCCCAGAGTCCATCCTCGAGCCATGCTCCACCGCCCTGCACCATTCGGTTGCCGAAGAAGCGTTCCGCCTGTGCGGGATCCTTCTCCATGAGCGCCTCAGCCTCCGCCTCGACGGAATCCAAAGGCACCCACGGGCTTCCGGCGTAGACCCATTCGAGGATCTTGCGGCGTTCGCGCCGGTTGTTGAAGCTGTATGGCGTGCCGTCCTTGTGCCGCAGGTCCGGGTTCAAATCTGGGTTGCGGTAGAAGATCCACACGTCCTTACTGCCCAATTCGAACTGCTGTTGGGCATAACTGTTTTCCCCCGGGTCGTAGGCGTTGGTCCAGAAGTGCGTCCTGCCGCCCATACCTGCGGCGCCGCGGCGTTGGGTGTCGGCCACGTCGAGCATGCCGTTCGATTTGGTGTACAGACCTGCCTCGTCCTGTTCCGCATCCGAAATCGGATTACCCAAGCGGCTGGTTGCCGAGGCGGTCACCACGTCGATACGGTCGAGATCGAGATCATCGTCGTCAAGGTTGATTCCGGGGCGAAGGATACGAATAAACCCCTCGCGCACCTTGAGCAGCTG
>SKEG01000804.1_pt1 | contig 22962 bp, 26 predicted proteins | sample 4826631 | NCBI WGS metagenome assembly SKEG01 (sample SAMN11008815, study PRJNA524170) | human gut metagenome | biome: Human fecal sample; material: Feces; isolation source: fecal sample from pouch patient p26, p34, p50 | host: Homo sapiens | place: Israel: Tel-Aviv | collected 2016-11-02
TTTTTTATCAGAATAGCACTTTAAGCTTACTTGAAGTCAAGTGTGATTGTAATATGCATGGATCCAGTCATGCCCGAATGTTACAGTTTACTGCTACCCAGCAATCTGTAATATTTGCAGTCCTCATAGAAAGTTTTGCTTCGTAAAAGGAAGATTTGTAGTATTCTGTAAAGTTCATGCACTTGTCTTTTTTCAGGATTTTTCGTATACTGAAGGTAGTTTTAAAAAAATCAGAGTACAGAGTAAACGAAAACCGTCTGTTTTCTTTTTTTCCATAATGATTCGTGGCATTCCACCATATTTTAATAATTGTTTTGCTTCTCGATATCCCATTTGTACCATATTCCTACGACTATAAACATTATCTGGGTGTACCGTTGCAAGAAAATATTTATATTTTGTTTTACACAATCTTTTCTCTGCCTCTTCCACAAAACGTTTCTGCAACCCATATCCCTGTGCTTCTTTGGAAACAACTGCGTAATCCATATGAACCACCTGCTCCAATTTTTCTTCTGAATAACCAAGATCATATCCAAGATTTTCTTTTTCTCTTCCCGGAATATCTACGATAAAAAAGCCGACAATTTTTCCCTCCTGACATGCTTTCAAGATAAATCCATGTTTTTTCACTCGTTTTTCCACATAATCTCTGTTATCCGTTGCAAACCACTGTGGATCTTTTACTTTTTGTTTTGCTTCCATCATCAATTGCATAACAGCATCTATATCTTGCTTATCTGCTTTTTGTATTTTTATTTCTTTCATTCATTTCTCTTTCGTGTTTCATATTTTTTTATAAATTTTTGAATCCATCGTTTTCCTTCTTCCATATCTTTTGAAAATGCTAGTGCATGTCCTGCTCCATGAACAATATAAAGTTCTTTGGGACCTGCACAAGCTTCATAATTCTTTACTGTCATCCACATGGGCACATATTGATCTCTATCTCCATGGATAAAGAGAATGGGTATCTGATTTTGTTTCATAATCTCAGGAATTGATACTTCCTTTAAACCAAATCCAGCAAAAATCTTACAAATAAAATTAACCGAGTACATCAATGGAAAGGATGGAAGATGCAATCTTGTTTTGGCAACATGCTTAACAATATCCCACGGGGAAGTAAATCCACAATCTGCAATGATCCCTTTTACATTCTTCGGAAGCTTCAAACCTGCTGCCATCAAAGCTGTTGCACATCCCATGGAAATGCCACATAAAAATATATCACGTTGTGCCATATGAAGCATATCATTTGCATATAAAATCCATTGTTTCAAATCATATCTTTCCTTCACTCCATAAGTAATGTAGCGTCCCTCACTTTTTCCATGACTTCTCTGCCATGGGAGCAAAATGCTATAGCCAAGATCCCATAAAAAACGAATTTCTGGCACAAATTCTATTTCAATAGCTGAATGATAGCCATGCATACAAATGATAATTCCCTTTGCATTCTCTTTTGGAATATATACAGCCTGAAGTTTCAATCCATCTTTCGATTCAATTGTTTTTAATTCTTTTTCCTGATGCTCATACAACCATTTTTGTTCTTTTAAAACATAATTAAGATATGGCTTCCACTTTTCTTTTTTTCGAATATCCGGCTGCTTCTTTTTACGACAAATGGCATACTCAAACAACGCAAACGATGCTGCTGTGAATATAGAAGTTGCTATAGATGCTGCCGCTAGAACTGTCTGCTTTTTATCTTTCATCCCTCTTCCCCACATTTTTATAAAGTTTATTTAAATGCTTCTCTCCAACTACATAAATTCCATGTTCTTTTAGCAATCTTGCAGTCACTCCATCTCCTTGTATTAAAATGCCCTGAAACGTTCCATCATAAATCTCTCCGCTACCACAAGATGGACTTTTTTCTTTTAAAATGGCACAGTGACATTGACAAAGCTGTGCAATCTTTAAAGTTTCCAAAGCTCCTTTTTGAAATTGACAAGTTACGTCTCGCCCATCTTTTGTAAACACCTGTTTTCCCTTATTTTCAGCTGGTACTCTTGGTGTCGGCAGTCCTCCAAGAATCTCTGGACAAACTGGTATCAATTCATGCTCTTTTAATAAAGAAAGAACTTCTTCCTTCTCATTATTCCCACCACTATATTTACAATTCATTCCTAACAGACAGGCACTTACCAATATTCTCATACTTCTCTCCTATGTGCATCAAATAGCATCTTCTTGAAATTTCCTATAAAGTGAAAAAGCAGAAAGAAGAATCTATTCCCCTTCCTGCCTTATATTAAATCAATTAATCTCTTACTTTAATATGAACCTCACGAAGCTGCTGTTCTGTGATTTCATTTGGTGCTCCGCACATCAAATCCTGTGCTGTTCCACTCATTGGGAATGCAATGATTTCACGGATATTTTCTTCATTACGAAGAAGCATAATCATACGATCAATTCCAGGTGCCATACCTGCATGAGGTGGTGCACCAAACTGGAATGCATTATATAACGCTCCAAATTTATCTTTTAATGTTTCTTTATCATATCCCGCAATTTCAAATGCCTTTTCCATGATTTCCATATCGTGGTTACGGACAGCTCCTGAAGATAACTCCACACCATTACATACAATATCATACTGATATGCAAGAATATCCAGAGGATCTTTTTCATTTAATGCTTCCAAACCACCCTGAGGCATAGAAAATGGATTATGAGTAAATCCAAGTTTTCCTGTCTCTTCATCAATCTCATACATTGGGAAATCATTGATATAACAGAATCGATAAGCGTTCTTTTCAATTAGATCCAAACGACGTCCAAGTTCATCACGAATCTGTCCGGCAAAAATGCATGCTGCCTTTTCTGGTGCTGCAATAAAGAAGATAGTATCTCCTTCCTGTAATCCTGCCATCTGAGCTAATTCCATCTTCATATCATCTGGAATAAATTTATCAATCGGTCCTTTATATTTCATTTCTTCTTTAACTTCAAGATATCCAAGTCCGCCCATACCAATAGACTGAGCAAACTTCAAAAGTTTTTCATGCTGTCCTTTAGAAAGTTTTGCATGAACATTGATTGCACGTACCGTCTGTCCATGAAATGGTTTAAAAGTACATCTCTGGAAAAAGTCTGTGACATCTAAAATACGCAATGGATTACGAAGATCTGGTTTATCGGTTCCAAATTTCAACATAGCTTCTTTATAACTGATGATTGGATATGGAGCTTCTGTAATTTCATATCCTTCCGGCGCAAATTTTTTAAATGCAGCTGTTAATACTTCTTCTCCAACTTTAAATACGTCTTCCTGTGTTGCAAAACTCATTTCATAGTCTAACTGATAAAATTCTCCAGGTGAACGGTCTGCACGAGCATCTTCATCACGAAAACAAGGAGCCACTTGATAGTATTTATCAATTCCAGATACCATTAAAAGCTGTTTATACTGCTGAGGTGCCTGTGGAAGTGCATAAAATTTACCTTTGTATTTTCTTGAAGGCACTACATAGTCTCTAGCTCCTTCTGGAGAGGATGCACAAAGAATTGGTGTCTGAATTTCAACAAATCCCATTTCTTCCATTTTATCTCTTAAGAAACGAATAACTTTTGAACGGAATAAAATATTATCTTTTACTTTTCTATTTCTCAAATCAAGAAAACGATACTTCAAACGAACATCTTCTCTGATTTCTTTCGATGTTGCGATTTCAAACGGAAGATCTGTATAAACTTTTCCTAAAATATCAATTTTATGAGCTTCCAGTTCAATGGTTCCTGTTGGAATTTTCGGATTATAAGTTTCTTCATCACGATGCTGAATAACACCTTCAATAGATAAGCATTCTTCTTTTCTCACATGATCTAAAAGGCTTGTATCTCTTAAAACTACCTGCATTACTCCATACATATCACGTAAGTCAATAAAAGATACTCCACCATGGTCACGAATGTTCTCTACCCATCCAGCAATTTTTAATTCTGTTCCAATATCACCTTCGGAAATCTGATCCATGGTTCTTGTACGGTATATGTCTGACATTTTCTTTCTCCTTTTCATTTTTGTTTTTATACTTATTCAGGCGGTATTTCTTTTTAAATAAAAAAAGCTCGTCCTGAAAAATTAAATTCTTTCAGGACGAACCTATTACAGTCCGCGGTACCACCTGATTTACTGTTTCTACAGTCTCTCTTGTGCTTCTGTTAACGCCAGAATTACGTCTCACCTACTGACAAAAAGTGTTCAGATCAATGCTCCGGAGTGTTCTTCACACAAATTCACTTTGCAGGATTCCCACTATCGCCTGCTCACTGGGAACGATAAGTTATGTTACTTTTCTCCATCATCGCCTACTGAGCTATTATAATAGAAGAAAAACATTTTTGTCAACCAAAACTATTTTTTTGTTTCCATAAGATCTTTCTGAAACTGATCAAATGTTCTTAATTGATAAGTTGTATTGCTAAAAGAACATGCTCTATACATACAATCCACAACATAATTAATTGTTTTATGAGGATTTGTATACTCTGGATCTTCATAAGCTATTTTCATAACATATGTTCTGCTGCCATCATTTTTCACTAAATGATACTGCCATTTCTTTTTCGCAGAATCACTATAGCCCATCGCGATCATCGTTGCACTTCCATCTGCTTTTACTGCTTTACTCATATCCGTTTGTGGATAACGATAAGTAATCGTAAGATGATTTTCATTGATACAATCATCAATATAGTTCTGCGCTATAGTAAGAGAATCCCCAGTTGCTTCCGTAACAGAATAATCTGCCTTGATTTTCGTTTCATTATCTTTTTTAAAGCTCAAAAGATAATGGTTATTGTTATCATCCCTTCGGCTTTCATTAAATAAAGACTTTGGATAACCAAAGCGAAAAGAACCATCTGAACTCGTTATATACTGATAATTATTTGGATTTTTGCAAGCGGATAAGTCCATTGTATCATTATTCGTATTTGGAAGTTTAGAACCTGAATCAGACTTTGTTATCTGACTACTATTTTCTGAATTGCTATTCTCTTTTTCTGTCTGTTGTCCTTCTGAAATTGCTTTTACTACATTTTTATTTTCTACAATATTAGTTTTCTTTTTTACTATCTCTTCTTTTTCTCCTTTTTTGAAATCTTTCGATACGAAAAAAGCACCTCCAACACCAATTCCAATACAGACAACAATTAATACTGCTATTTTTATAAATTTTCCAGATGAATGCTTCGAAGCTTTTAATGGCTCTACAAAATCCATTGAAAAATCGGATCCAAGAATTTTGGCATTATCTTCTTCATGCATGAGAGATCCACATTCTTCACAAAATTTTGCATCATCATCATTTTCTTTTCCACAATTAGGACAATACATTTCTCTATCCTCTCTTTCTTTATTCTGTTTTTGATTATACCAATTTTTTCCTTCCTTTTTATAAAAACAGCATAAACAGTATTCTATATGTAATAAAAAAATCTATAAAATTCTTCAAATAGAATGAACTAACCAAGATCATCCATATAAGTTTTTCCATCTAACTCAAAGCGAAAACAAATATAGGAATGTATCATCTCTATTTTCTTTTTATAACGCCTCTCTAATTTCCTGTTCCGAAACCAACGCATCCACTGCCTGTTCATAACTTTTTAAATTTTGCGCTTTTTTTATTTTTTTTGCATATTTTTCATAATTTGTAAACAACTTTACCGGATTACTCCAAAAATCCTTCATTTTAAATAATACGTTCTTTTCTCCAGATACATACCCTTTATATGCCTCATAAATCTGATTATGCATTTTTAAAAGTTCTTCTTTTGAAAGAGCCGGTCCTCCTTTGATTTGCCGAATCAGAGCTGGATTATATAAAAGGCCTCTTCCAATCATAAAAGCATGTACCTGCGGAAATTTTTTTCTTAATTTTTGAAAATCATCCACTGATGTAATATCACCATTATAACAGACCTCATTGCTGCTATCTTTCACTGCTTTGGAGAATGTATTAATATAAGGCTTTCCGCTATAAAAGTCCTTTTGAACTCTCGGATGAATAATCAACTCACTAATTGGATATTTATTATATATTTCAAGGATTTCTCCAAATTCACTTTCACTATACATTCCAACTCTCGTTTTTACAGAAATCTTCATGTCTAATTTATCAAATATTTCCGTAAAAAATTCATCTAATTCCTCCAAATGATTCAAGAATCCTGAACCTTTTCCTTTAGAAACAACTGTTTTTGACGGACAGCCAACATTTAAATTTACTTCATCGTATCCCATTTTTTGAAGTTCCTTTGCTGTTTTTATAAATTCTTCTGGTTTTTTTGTAAGGATCTGCGGAACAAGATGAACTCCTTGATTATGTTCTGGTAAAACATCCTGCAACTCTCTTGTACGAAAAATTCTTTTTTGATTTGGCATAAGAAATGGTGTAAAATACTGGTCAACTCCCGCAAAATACTTTGCATGTGCATTTCTGTATAAAAACGTCGTAATACCTTCCATAGGTGCAAAATAAAATTTCATATTCATATCCTTCCCATTTTCACAACATTTTCTTTTTTTTGAAATAATAAATTTCTGCTGCAACAATCACTACACTTAATATAATTACAAATAAATATCCATATTTCCAGCTAAGCTCCGGCATTCCTCGAAAATTCATTCCATACCATTCTGCAATTAATGTCAATGGAAAAAAGATGGTTGTTACGATTGTTAAAAAACTCATTACGCGATTTTGCCGGATATCAATCTGCGACTGATAAATTTCACGAATTTGAATTAAATATTCCCTAAGCATCTCAACTTGGTTATGCAAACGTTCTGTACGATTTGTATAATGTTGCCATCTGGCATCTTCTTCGCTATTTAATGGCTGGCAAATATTCTCCTGCATTAAATCTCCGATGTTAATCAACTGTTCATAATAAGAGTGAAGTCTTGATAATTCTTTCCGGTATCTCACCACCTCCTGATAAAATGTTTCTGAAATATCTTGTAAAATTGTTTCTTCCAAAGCTTCCAGTTCCTGTTCTACTTTTAAAAGATATCGAATATCATCTTCAATCAATGCTTCCAGAAGAAGAAGGAGAAAAAAGTTTGCCCTCTCCTTCTGATAAGATTCTGAAGGTATTTTTTTTAAAATATTATCAAGAACAGGTTCTGTCTCAAGAAGCAACAAATGATTTCCTTCTATATAAAATCCGAAAGAGATCCGTTTTTTTCTATGAATATTTTTTTCTGAAGTACGTATTGTTCCGATAATACATTCTCCAAAAATTTCCACCTTGCTGTCACGTACCAGATCCATACTTTTTAAAAGGATTTTACGATGAGGATAATTTCCCTTCATCACTCGAAATTCTTCTGGTGATATAAGAGGAATCTTTCCATTCTCTATGGAATATTCTACCATAAACTACCTCGTTTTCTTTTTTTACTCATTCATGTCTACGAGCTCATGACGCTTATGACCAGTAAAAATGGCAACCGTTCTTGGTCTCATTAAATAAGAACCTTCAATTAATTTTTCCTCATTTTCTTCATAACAATAGTCTCCAACCTCATCTCCGTAAGTATCTGCGGTTAAATACCAATCCCCATATCCGTGAAGATCTGGGAGACGAATCTGTACTTCCTCCCAAAAAGCATTCACTGTCATATAAACAAGATCATCTTCTTGTTTTTCTTCATCAAATCCAGCAAAACTAATCGAAAATGTTTTTGCATCTTTTGGTAAGTTAACAATATCTGGATTAACATCATGCAAACGAATTGGCTCCATTCCACACTCTGCTTCTTTTATTGTTTTACGGATTGCCGGATGTTTTTTGCGATAGGCAATCATAAATTTGAAAAATTCAAACAAATTTTTGTTTTTTTCAAGATTATCCCAGTTCAACCATGAAATATCATTATCCTGGCAATAACTATTGTTATTTCCTCGTTTTGTATGTCCAAACTCATCCCCCATAAGGAACATCGGCGTTCCACGGCTGCACATTAAAGTAGCGCAGGCATTACGAATCATCCGAAAACGTAATTTCAACACTTCCGGATCATCGGTTTCGCCCTCAATACCACAGTTCCAGCTTCGATTATCATTGGAACCATCTGTGTTATTCCATCCATTGGCTTCATTATGTTTTTCATTATATGAATAGAGATCATACATCGTAAATCCATCATGACATGTAATAAAATTCACACAGGAATCATATCCAGCATAACGATCATTATGTCCTCCATAATAACCTCCATATAAATCGCCAGAACCTGCAAAACTCCAAGCGGCATTCCATGATTCCCAGAAATCTCCTTTTAGAAAACTACGAACAGCGTCACGGTATCTTCCATTCCATTCTGCCCATCGCTGACTTGCTGGAAAACTTCCGACTTGATACATTCCACCTGCATCCCATGCCTCTGCAATCAATTTAACATTCCTCAAAATAGGATCACATGCTAGTGTCTGTAATAATGGCGGATGATCCATAGGTTCCCCATATTCATTTCTTCCAAGAATACTTGCAAGATCAAATCGGAAACCATCAATGCGATAATTAATTGTCCAATATCGAAGACATTCAAGAATCATCTGCTGTACAATTGGCTGATTACAATTCAATGTATTTCCACAGCCGCTGAAATTATAATATTTTCCATCACTAGAGAGAATATAATAAATATTATTATCAATTCCTTTAAAACTAAATGTTGGTCCATGTTCATCCCCTTCTGCCGTATGATTAAATACGACATCGAGAATAACTTCAATTCCATGTTCATGAAGAGCTTTAATCATTGTTTTTAATTCAAGCCCTTCTTTATGAGCTACATCTTTTGCTGCATAACTTGTGTTTGGAGAAAAATAACTTACCGTATTATATCCCCAATATTCCAAAAGTTCTTTTCCATTGACTTCACGTGCATTGATTGTTTCATCAAATTCAAAAATAGGCATCAGCTCTACTGCATTTACACCAAGTTCTTTTAAATAAGGAATTTTTTCCATAACTCCGGCAAAAGTTCCTTTGTGCTCTACACCAGAAGTCTCATGCTGAGTAAAACCGCGAACATGCATCTCATAAATAATCAAGTCATTCATTTTTCTCCTAGACTGCGGAAGATCTCCCCAGTCAAATACATCTTTTACGACTCGCGCATGATAGATTCCTTTTCGCTTTTTTCCCCAGGTTCTCTGTCCTGCTACTGCTTTTGCATACGGATCCAAAAGAATATTCTTCTTATCAAACAATAATCCTTTTGACGGATCATACTCTCCGTCAATTCGATAGGCATATTCAAATGTTTCAACGTCCAGATCATATACGATCATCGAATAAACATCCCCAATCTTATAAGATTCGGGAAATGGAATTACTGCATACGGTTCTTCTTCTCCTTTATGGAATAAAAGAAGTTCACAGCTTGTTCCTCCATGTGTGTGAATGGTAAAATTAATGCCTATCGGCAATTCTGTAGCGCCATTTAAGTCAAACATTCCAGGCCGCACCCAATATCCTTCTACCTGCATCATTGGGCAAACCGATACTGAATGTTTGAGCATATCATTATCAAAATATCGTTTCACTGTATTCTCCTATCTTCTTCTGTATACTTTACCCTGTTTTTATTAAACCACAGAAAAAGATCTCTCACAAGTCCTCCTCCCCATTTTTTATTTATATGATACTATTTATTATTCAAATATTAATCTACAAAAAGCTTCTATAGATTGTCTTAAAATACAATCTGGATATTCATAAAATTGTGTATGCAGAGCCGGACAGTCTTCTCCCGCTCCAATTCCAAAAAAAGCCCCTTTGCATCTTTTTAAATAATGGCCAAAATCTTCACTCCAACGCATTGGCTCTTTTAAACTCTGTCCATTACAGCATTGTAATACTTTTTTTACACATTCCTCATTGTTTTCTGTTGCCGGAAATACATCTTGTTCTTTTATCTTAAATTTTAAATTTTCTTCCTTGGCTACATTTCGTGCATAATGAACAACCTTTTCTTTTAAATTCTCAAGATCTTTATTTTTCTCTGCCCGCAAAGTAAGCCACACCTGTGCATCGGCTGCTGCAGCCCCAAATGCTTTTTCTCCCATAGAAACACCTATTACCGTACAAAGTGTCATAGACTCATAAAATTTTTGATTCGAAATTTCAGGGAGAGCACAAAGAAACTTTCCAACAGCCAACGCTGGTGAAATACCATATTCTGGATACGCTGCATGTGCTGCTGCACCCTGAAAACTAAGAATCAATCCTTCAGATCCACAGGCAAAGGTTCCTTCTTTTATATAAACCTGTCCTTTCGAAAATCCTGGAAGATTATGCATTCCATAAATTTCTTCAATCGATTCTTTTTGGAAAATTTCTGTACATGGAAATGCCCCCTCTCCGGTTTCTTCTGCCGGCTGAAACAATAAAAAAACATCTCTGTCAGGTTTTTGTTCTTCCAGTATCATGGCGACACCGCAAAGAACTGCCGCATGTCCGTCATGTCCACATAAATGTGCTGCCGTACCATCTGGTCTGGCAAGCGCATCATAATCAGCCCGAAGCACAATCCCTCTATTTTTTCTACCTTCTGAACGACAGGCAACATAGAACCCCCTCCCGCATGGATTTATTTCAAAATTTGTAAACTCTTTCAAAAATCGAATAAGAGTTTCCTTTGTTTTTACTTCCTGACCAGAAATTTCTGCACATTGATGTAATTGTTTCCGTAATCTTTTTATTTTATTTAACAATTCCTCTCTCATTCTTGTGCCTCCTCATCTAATGCTTCAATCAAAAAACTAACTGGCCGAAACCCATCATTACAAGAAATCATAGCCGATTTATCATTTTTCATCCAACCATTATAAAAGTTGCTCCCTCCATGAGACAATGTCATCACAAAAGCAGACATACTTTCCCATGCACTATCACACATTCCATCCGGCTTTTTCCATCCATTTGCAATAAAAACCTGTCCAATTTTCATATCACATGCATGTTCGATCGGATTTTCATACTGTTCCATTAAATCTGGATAAGAAGCCATGCGCATCACGGTAATCTTACATTTTTTCATCATTTCCTCCTTTATTTTGCATATTTTTATTTTAACACAATGAAACAGAAAAAAAATACGTCTGAATTTACCAGACATATCTTTCTTAAAACCGTGTACTCTTTTTTGAAATATAAACTAATAATGTCCCGTTCCTTCATATCCTTACTACATCCATCACTGCATTTTCTCTTCTTACTTTTTTATACATTTATCATAACGCATGACAATAAAAAAAGAGAATTCTATCCAGATAATGAAACTGATAGAATTCTCTTTTTACTTACCAGCTTTTTACCTCTGAACGTCGGTATGAAAGACTGGGTATCGTTACATAATATAACTGATAGCAGATGGCATACAAAATTGCCGCAAAAATCACATCTACAATACTATGCTGTTTTAGCAACATTGTTGACATAATAATTAAAATAGTTAGTACCTGTGCTGACCGTTTGATCCATGGTCTGATATTTTTATTTTTTATAATTGCCAAACAGCAGGCCAATGAATTAAAGACATGAATACTCGGCAATACGTTCGTCGGTGTATCCGCATGATAAATATATTGCACTGCTTTTATAAAAATACTATCTCCAGTCAGTGTTGGCCGAAGATCCTGACCGTTTGGAAAAACCAAAGAAATTACCAAAAAGAGGGTCATTCCCGTTCCAAGGGTAATTAACAACTGATAATATTCATCTTTTTTATGGCTAAAAAAAGCAAAATAAATCAGTGTTACTGTAATAAAAGCGAACCATAAAATATAAGGTACAACAAAATATTCACAAAATGGAATTTGATCATCGATTGCTGTATGAACAATGTATGGATGTGTATTTCTTTCTTCTATATAAGAAAAAACACTCATATAAAAAATAGAATATATTAACACGACTAATACATGCCCATGTTTTTTCATCTTTTGAATTAATTTTTCCCACATATTTATAAACTCCTGTTTCTTTATGACGGACCTTTTCGAATATTGTAAAACATTTTCCAGATGAATTCAAGGGCACAGCTTTGTGTGCTATAATTTCTATTCCAAATTTCGATTAAAACGTTGATTTAACTCTTTTTCATTTTTTACACTTTCATCAAAATCATAGATCATATAAATCGCCACTGGTACCGCATGTAAATAAATATCCAAAAGCTCCCGATTGGTTTGTTTACATTTTAGATTCTCTTTTCTTTGATTCATCAATCCTTTCATTTCTCCATATTTGCCGACAAACCTCATTCCTTGATTGATCATGCCTTGTTTCACAGGACATGGTGCAGTAAACAATTTCTTTACAAACTTCATCCATTTTAGAGACTTCTGAATGGTTTCTTCATCTGCAATTTCTCCATAAAATGGTTCCATTGCCTGCGCTGTTATTCGATCAGTATAAACTTTTTTCGCATAAGGATAACGGAATAGATTTTTCCCATCCATTTTTAAAAGTCTTTTCTCATATTCTTCTTCAATTTCCAGATGAGCAACTCCTATCTTCTTCACCATCTGCTCTACATAATGATGACTCTCACTATCTAATATAAAATGACAGATAAAACCAAGAAGATAAGCATATTCTTTGCTCTCCCTTCCCTTTTCCTTTATCACCCCAATCGCATGTTCAAAAAATGGCAACGCCGACTGATAATGAATAGCATATCCATAGTCAGAAACTCTATTTTTCTTATAAGCTTTATAAAAGAAAAATACATCCGGACCCTGGAGTCCCATTTGAAATGGCCCTTTATATTTTCTTATGATCGTTTTTAATTCTTTATTCAAATTTCGAAAAACACTAATACCAAAACGATAATGAGCATAAAATGCTGGCATAAATTTTTCACTCCTTTTTTATTTTTGAAAAGAGAACCAGTATTGCCCACTGATTCTCTTTGATCTATTTTACAATCTTATAATCGTCGTTTGTCAATGAAAAGTCAAGACCATCACTGACATAGACATTTTTCTTTTTATCTACAAAAATTGCTTTTGCATGATACTTTTTTAGCAATTTCTGACTTTTTTTCACGCCAAGAATAAAGCAAGCTGTTGAAAGACCATCACTATTTATCCCAGAATTACATACAATGGTACAGGATGTAATATTAGTCTCTGCGGAATATCCGGTTTTAGGATCAAGAATATGAAAATATTTCTTTCCTGTTTTTTTATCAATAAAATATTTTTCATAATCGCCGGATGTAGAAATACATGTTCCACCGCTGACTTTTACTCCGCCAAGAACTTCTCCATCTTTTCCGTATGGATCCTGAATCCCTACATTCCAATCACTTCCATCCAATTTTTGTCCATAAACAAGAATGCTTCCACCAAGTGCTACCATCGCACCTGTAATATCTTTCTTCTTTTTTAAAAATTCCCATGCTACATCTGTTCCAATTCCTTTTCCATATGCACCAAGATCAAATTTTGTTTTTTCATCTTTTGCTTTCAGATTTCCTTTGGAATCAATCGTTACATGACGACTATTATCCGAAAGTCCACTATTCACTGCTTTTTTAATGTCTGAAGCTTTTGGAAGAGACGGATGGTCTGATTCAAAATTCCATAATTGTGTTAACTGACCAATGGATGGATCAACCGTTCCACGACCATCCTCATAAGAATCCTTGCTTAACTTAAGAGCTTGTAAAAGCCATGACTTTAGGGGTTCTTTAATTTTAGCTTTTCCCTGATTTTTTGCAACTTCACGATTAACCTTGGAAAGTTGAGACCCCTTTATTCTCCAAGAAATCTGTTCCTTTTCTAGTTTTTTTACTTTAGAAATAATTTCCTGTTCCGTTTTTTCTAAAGAATCGCTCTTTCCGTAAAGAGTAATATTCGTCACCGTTCCCATCGCAAAATCTGTATGACTATATGATTCTTCTTTCTTCTGACAGCCCGTAAAACTTGCAACAATCAATGCCAAACTCAAAAAAGTGACTGCTATTTTTTTTCCTTTTAATCTCATGATAAGCTCCTTTAACAAAACAGACTTTTGGGGAGTTTTTTTACAAGAATCCCTGTTAAAACACCAATCACAACTCCAGCGATCGTTCCAGTGATAAGTAATACAGGTGCATAATAGTAAATTCTTGCATTTTCCATCAATAATACTGCAACACTCAGCTGACCAATATTATGTGCAACCCCTCCGCCAACACTAATACCGACCGTTGAAAATCCATGGATTTTTTTTAGTAAAAGCATTACCAAAAGACTTAAAATCCCACCTGCCAGACTATAAGCAATTGTCATTGGGTTTCCAAATAAAAAACCTACAAGGAAAATCCTCATAATAGAGATTATCAGAGTCCGCTGCCAAGTAGAAAAAAATAAAAGTACCATAACGACTGCATTCGCAAGTCCTATTTTTACTCCTGGAATTCCAATAGGAATCGGGATTAATACTTCAATATAGGATACAACGAGCGCAAGGGCTAAAAATAATCCATCGGTTGCTAATCTTTTTGTTGACATATTTTCTCCTATCTTGTCATTCCATCCAATTCCTGATCATCCTTATCGGAGGAGACTTCTATAACTACTTTATGCGGTAAACATACAATGGTCTCTCCAGATTTTTCAATTGCCTTATGTTTATGACAAATTTGATCTGGACAATCCGCTTTTTCCATCGTAACCTTTCCATCTTTAATCTTCATCACATTCAACCCACTTTTTGTTGGAATCTTATATGTCTGATTTTTAGATAAAGTTGTCCGATATACTTCATTCCCATTAATTGTAACAATCACTTCTTTTCCATCTTTCTGTTTCCACTTCATAACACCAAAACCAAAAAGAGCAAGCAGTAAAACTATAACAATCAATATGATATCTTTTCTTTTTATCATGATCTTACCTTAATTTGTCCTAAAACTTCTCCGATTGGGTCTGTTATACATAAATCTGCCTGTTTATCCCTAGAGGTTGCATCACGATTTAATACCGCCAAATATTTTCCGCGGAAATAGTCAATCATTCCGGCTGCCGGATAAACAACAAGAGAGGTTCCTCCAATAATTAACATATCCGCATCAGCAATTGCATTGATCGCTCCCTGCATAATATTACCATCTAGCCCCTCTTCATATAGAACAACATCTGGTTTAATAATACCTCCACATTCTTCACAGTAAGGAATACCTTTCGTTTTCATAACATAATTTACATCATAAAATCGATGACATTTCTCACAATAATTGCGATGAATACTTCCATGAAGCTCATATACTTTTTTACTTCCTGCCATCTGATGCAATCCATCAATATTCTGTGTGACAATGGCTGAAAGTTTCCCTGCTTTTTCTAATTCTGCAAGTTTTAAATGCGCTTTGTTTGGTTTTGCGTCTAAAAATACCATTTTATTTTTATAAAAATCAAAAAATTCTTCGGTATGTTGTACAAACTATGACTTACCATAACTTCCGGTGGATATTTATAAGTCTGATGATACAAACCATCCGTGCTTCGAAAATCTGGTATATGACTCTCTGTCGAAACACCTGCGCCTCCGAAAAATACAATCTTATGACTTTCATCAATCATCTGTTGAAGTTTTGCTATTTTTTCTTGATCCATTTTTCTCCCTCCATTTTTATTAAAATATGCTTATTTCAATCACTTATTTTATCAAAATTCTATCTTTTATTCTACAAGAAAAAAAGGCCCTTTGTAAAGGAGCCTTCTTTTGATTTACCTATTATTTAGAAATTTTCTCTTTCTTTTTTTCAAATTTTTATAAGGAAACTTCACATGCCATTTTTTCGATTTTATGAAGCCTTTCAAAAACAGCCGTCATATCCTGACCAATCAGCTTTCTTTGCTGTTCATAAACATTTCGATAATAAGTTGTATGTTTCGAATCTGGTTCATAGACATCTTTGATTTTTCTGCTTTTCTCAAAAACTGTTTTTAAATCTTTCAAATCGCCAACGGCATAAGCTGCTGCAGCTGCATCTGTAAGTACTGCCCCCTGTGCATTTTCAAGTGTCACTGTACGACATCCAAGCATATCTGCCTTGATTTGGTTCCAAAGATCAGATTTACTTCCACCTTCGGTAATCGTCATAATGTCCAATTTTACTCCTGCCTTCTTATAAATATCCGTAACACTCATATAATCATATCCGATGGCTTCTAGGACAGCTCTCCACAAAACTGCCTGATCATCATCCATTGACAGATTCAGAAAACATGCACTGGCATTTGTGTAATCTCCAAAACCTCCCGTTAAATACGGTAAAAATAATACACCGTTAGATCCACATGGAATCTTCTTTGCCCTATTGGTTAATTCGTCAAAATAGGTTCCATCTCCAACTTTATTACAAATATTATCCCGATACCACCGAAGTGCAAGACCTCCGGTTCTTATAAACCCCCAGTAAAAATAAGTATTTTCTAAAGTCCCGCTATTAAAGATCAAATCGTTTTCCACACGACTTAATTCTGGACGAATACCATCTGTTGCGATGCAAAACATCGCACAAGTTCCAGCGACATCGGCTGCTTGATTTACATCCATTACGCCACAGCCAATCATTGACTGCATCGTATCCCCTGCACCCGCGCAAATCGGAATTCCCTGCGGAAGTCCAGTCTCTTTTGCATATTTTTCTGATAAATGTCCAATAATATCCCATGGTTTTGTAATTCGAGGCATCATTCTCATTGGAATTTCAAGAATGTCCAGCTGTTGTTTGGACCATTCTTTTTTTATGACGTCATATCCAAGCCCCCATCCGGACATCGCTCCCCAGTCGATAAAAGCCTCTTCTGCTGAAAGACCTGCCAAATTTGCAAGAATATATGGCGCATTATGCATAAATTTTTTCCCACGTTTTTGATATTCCTCGCAATTTTTCATCATCCATCTGGCAAACATGGCCGGAAACATACAATTGGGTTGTGGATTTCCTGTTTCCCTTGCCCATATTTCAAGATTTTTTGAAGCAAGTTCCTCTACATCTTCTTTTGTTCTAGAATCCAGATAGTTAATATAAGGTGTGATTGCATGGCAGTCTTTGTCAACTCCAACAATCCCACATATAATCCCATCTCCAAAAATAGAACGAATTTTTCCAGGATCTAATGCTTTCTCTTTCATTTGATTTACACAATTTCTAATTCCAGTGACTGTTGCTTCCAGATACTGATCCGCATCCATCTCTACCCAATCCGGATATGGATAATTTAATTGTGTTGCATTAACATCGGATGCTATACATTCCATATTGATATTATAGATTGCTACCTTAACACTTTGTGTGCCTGCATCAAATCCAAGATAGTATGTATCCATCATTCAACCCTTCTTTTCTCTATTTTTTATTTCTCAATTTCCTTTACTAGCTGAACCATTTCAATTGCAGATAATGCGCAGTCATATCCTTTATTTCCTGCCTTAGTTCCAGCACGTTCAATTGCCTGTTCAATGTTTTCTGTTGTAACAACTCCAAATAATACTGGAATTCCAGAAGATAAAGATACCTGTGCAACTCCTTTTGATACTTCATTACATACATAATCATAATGACTTGTCGCACCACGAATCACAGCACCAAGACAAATGACTGCGTCATATTGTCCGCTTTTTGCCATTTTATCAGCAATCAGAGGAATTTCGAATGCACCTGGAACCCATGCAACATCAATATCATCTTCACAAACATCATGACGTTTCAATCCATCGAGTGCTCCCGATACTAATTTTGATACGATAAACTCATTAAAACGTGCTGCTACAATTCCTACTTTAATTCCACTTGCTACTAATTTTCCTTCTAAAACTCTCATGTTCTTATCTCCTTTTATATAATTTTATTCTTTTGCTATCGATCTATAAAAAATTCAGAATATGCCCCATTTTTTCTTTCTTTGTTGTCATATAGAACTTATCATATGGTGTCAGCTTTGTCTGAATTGGCACACGTTCCACAATTTCCAATCCATAATCGTGAAGTCCATCAATTTTTGTAGGGTTATTTGTTAAAAGTTTCAACTTGCTAATTCCAAGATCTCTTAAAATTTGTGCTCCAATATAATATTCTCTTAAGTCATCCTTAAATCCAAGAGCAATATTCGCCTCTACCGTATCAAGACCTGTATCCTGAAGCGCATACGCTTTTAATTTATTAATAAGCCCAATTCCTCGTCCTTCCTGGCGCATATATAAGAGCACTCCACGTCCTTCTTTCTGAATCTGACGCATTGCCTGATGAAGTTGATCTCCACAGTCGCATCTTTGTGATCCAAAGGTATCTCCTGTCAGACATTCCGAATGTACTCTACAAAGTACCGGCTCTCCATCAGATACGTCTCCAACTACCAAAGCTACATGATGTTCTCCAGATACCTGATCGATATATCCATATGCCTGAAATTTTCCATATTTTGTAGGCATTGGAGTTGTTACTTCACAGTTGATAAAAACTTCATGTTTTTTGCGATAGTCCTGAAGCTCTTTGATCGTTGTCATTTTCAAATCAAATTTTTGTGCAAGTTCCATCAGTTCTTGTGTACGCATCATCGTTCCATCTTCTCTCATGATTTCACAGCATAATCCACTTTCTTTCAGACCTGCAATCTTCATCAAATCAACCGTTGCTTCTGTATGTCCATTTCGTTCCATCACACCCCATTTTTTTGCAATTAAAGGGAACATATGACCTGGGCGTCTCAAATCCTCTGGGCGGATATCATTTTCCATACACTTCATCGCTGTCATAGAACGTTCTACAGCAGAAATTCCCGTGGTTGTATTCACATAATCAATACTTTCTGTAAAAGCAGTTTCATGGTTATCTGTATTATTTTTTACCATAGAAGATAAACCAAGTTTATGTCCAATTTCTTCAGACATTGGCATACAAATCAAGCCCTTTCCGTGAGTTGCCATAAAGTTGATATTTTCTGTCGTTGCAAACTGAGAAGCACAAATAAAGTCGCCTTCATTTTCGCGATCCTCATCATCCGTAACGATAATAATTTTTCCTTGTTTTAATTCTTCCACTGCTTCTTCTATCGTACAAAAATTCATTCTATTTCCTCCTTAAAATCCGGCATTTCGCAACATTTCCATTGTTAGTCCAGATGATGTTTCTTCTTTTTTATTTTCTTCAAAATGTAAAAGCTTGTCGATATATTTTCCAACCATATCGTTTTCTAAATTTACTGCATCTCCTGCTTTTTTATACCCAAAATTTGTATTTCCTATCGTATGAGGAATCATGGAAACGGATAATGTATCGACTGTTAACTTTGCAATCGTCAAGCTGATTCCATCGAGTGCAATAGATCCTTTCTCAATACAATACTTCATGATCTGATCCGGTGCCTTAATCGTAAACCATACAGCATTATCATCCTGCTTAATTGATGCGATTTCTCCAACGGCATCCACATGACCAGCTACCATATGTCCGCCAAATCTTCCATTGGCTGCCATAGCTCGCTCCAGATTTACAACATCCCCATGGCTTAAACTTCCAAGGCTACTTCGATGAAATGTTTCATTCATAACATCAGCCTGAAAAATATTCCCGCTGATATGACTTGCAGTCAAACATACTCCATTGACCGCTACACTATCTCCAAGTTTGAGGTCTTCAAAAATCTTTTTCCCCTTAATCGTAAGAACGGCTGCTTGACTTCCACGTTTTAGTGAAACAACAGTTCCAAGTTCTTCTATGATTCCGGTAAACATTCCATCACCTTTCCTTCCAGCAAAATATCAGTTCCAAGAGGTGTTGTCTTTAAACTTTCCAGATGCAAGGCATCCTGAATGAATGAAATTCCTTCTCCTTCGATCGGTGTCTTCGCATCTTTTCCTCCAAATAACTTTGGAGCAATATAAGCATATACTTTATGGACACATCCGCTCTTAATCAAAGCTTCATTCAATATTCCACCGCCTTCAACAAGAACACTGTCAATTTCCTTTTCATGAAGCCTTTTCATCAAAGGAAGTATTGATACATGACCATTCTCTTCTTCTATCGTCCACACTTCACATCCTGCCTTTTTCAGTCTCTCAATCTTTTCTTTCTCTTTGGAAACCGTAGCAATGATCGTTGGAATTTCTTTTGCGCTTTTTACAATATTAGAATTCTCTGGAATTCTCAATCTTGAATCACAAATCACTCGTATTGGATCATGTCCATTTTTAATTCTTGCATTTAGCATCGGATCATCTGCAAGAACTGTTCCAATTCCAACCATAATTGCTGCATAACGATGCCTTAAATAATGGACATGTTCTCTTGCTTTTTCTCCCGTAATCCACTTCGATTCTCCAGTATATGTTGCAATCTTTCCATCTAATGTCATTGCATATTTTAATGCTGTAAATGGCACATCATGCTGTATATAATGAAAAAATATATCATTCAATTGCTTACACTGCTTTTCCAAAACTCCTGTCTCTACTTCGATCCCATGGTCTCTTAAAATCCTCACACCTTTTCCAGCTACTTTCGGATTTGGATCCATGCTTCCGACATAAACTTTTTTAATTCCTTTTTCAATCAAAGCTTCCGTACATGGTGGTGTTTTTCCATAGTGACAACATGGCTCTAATGTTACATAAATTTCTGCATCTTTTGGATCTTCCTTACAATGTTTCAGCGCATTCCTTTCTGCATGAAGTCCACCAATTCTTTCGTGCCACCCTTCACCGATAATCGTTCCATTTTTTACAATCACGGCTCCTACCAACGGATTCGGATTTGTCCATCCAACTCCATTTTGGGCAAGCTCAATTGCACGTTCCATATATTCTTTCTGCAATTTTATCTCCCTTCCCTTCAGGTATTCTTTGGGAGAACGAATGATAAGATAGTACAAAAAAAGTTCCTGAGATCTAAATCTTCAGGAACTTTATCAATCTTTTTCTTTTCTTATGCTATATCGCCATAAATTTGATATACTGTCATAAACTAGAAAATCCTGGAATTATAAAAAATCCCAGGACAAATTATCGATATCTCTTATCTTCTTCCATCCAGACTATACTGTCGGCCTCGGAATCTCACCGAATCATACCTTACGGCTCGCGGGCTTTTACCGCCGGTAGGGAATTACACCCTGCCCTGAAGACGTTATTTAATTTATCTATACAATAGCACGAATCTATTCATTTGTCAACGAGAGTTTTTCCCACATTTTCTCATTTTAAATGGAAATTCCATATTTCTTAAGATCTACCTTTCCATCCCGCACTTCAATTCCATCTTTTCTTAACAATTTGGCTTGCATTTTTTCTCCTCCGAACACAAAGGCACCTGATAACTCTCCCTTTGCATTAACGACACGGAAACATGGAATATGATCCGGATCTTTATTTTTATGAAGTGCATTTCCAACGGCTCTTGACATCTTCGGATTTCCTGCCATTGCTGCAATTTGACCATAAGTTGCTACATGTCCTTTTGGAATCTTTTTCACTGCTTCATAAATTCGCTTTGTCGGGCTATCCGTCACAAGATCATAACTTTCTGTAATCATCCTTTTAATTTCTTTTTCTGGTATAGATCCATCAAGAATAATTGTATTCCAATATTTTTTGTTCTGATGATATCCGGGAATTACTGATGGATAAACTTCCCGCCAAAAATCTCTCCACTGTGGATTCACCTTGACATTTAAATTTACAAAACCATCCTTTTCATATACCCATAAGAATGCCTTTTTGCTATTCTTGATCCTGATAAGCTCCCAATTTGAATCTCGAAAAGGAGCTTGTACATAAGTCTCCGGAAATGACAAACCATAGTCTAATGCTTCCTGTCTCGTCTTCATCATGATTCATCCTCAATATAATCAATGATCACTTTTGCTGCTTTTTCGAGTCCGCTCTTATCAACATTAATGATTAAATCATAATTACTCGGATGTCCCCACTTGATGCCAGTATAATAATTGTGATAAGAAGAACGCTCTTTATCCGCTTTTCGAATCATCTTCATTGCTTTCTTTTCTGTTACATTTTCCGTCTGCTGAATTCTTCGAATACGATCTTCCTGTGGTCTATGGATAAAAAATCGATAACAATTTTCATATCCTTGCAAAATCACATCTGCGCACCTTCCAACAAAAATACAAGATTTTTGTTCCTGAGCAATTTTTCGAATGACCTTTGTTTGCGTAATAAACAATTTCTCTGGTGTCATAATTCCGTCATATTCTGCTCCAAGAACCGGATGCCCCATTGGTACTCCAAGAATATGACTGTAAACTGGATTCCCTTCATGACTCTCTACAAATTCTTCCGTCATGCCGCTTTCATCGGCAACCTTTGTTAAAATTTCCTTGTCATAAACAGGAATTCCAAGCTTTTGTGACAAAATTTCTCCAACTTCTTTTCCCCCACTTCCAAATTCTCTGGAAATACAAATAATGACATCTTTTTTCATCACAAAACACTCCTTTCTGGCACAAAGCAACTTCTAAGGCAAAACCTTTTACCAAAGCATGATTGATACTTATATTATACCAGAAAAATTGCTAAGATTGTTTATCTTTCGATAAAAATCAGAAACAAAGATCCAGTACTTTTCGAAGTCCTTCCTGATCATTTTTTTCTGTTATATAATCTGCTGCCTTCTTTACCTCATCTGTTCCATTTCCCATAGCAACTCCAAGTCCTGCATACATAATCATATCAATATCATTAAAATTGTCTCCAAATGCTATAATTTCCTGCTTTGTAACATCAAATGTTTCTTCCAGCATATGGACAGCATCGGACTTAGAAGCTTTCATAGACATAATTTCAAGATAAGTGTCTTTAGATCGATAAACACGAATATGAGGAAATTCCTTCCATAACTTTTCTTCCAAAGAAGCAATTTTTTCGGCATCTCCCATACATAAAATTTTATGAACCTCTTCAAATATACTC
>SKEG01001131.1_pt1 | contig 22597 bp, 19 predicted proteins | sample 4826631 | NCBI WGS metagenome assembly SKEG01 (sample SAMN11008815, study PRJNA524170) | human gut metagenome | biome: Human fecal sample; material: Feces; isolation source: fecal sample from pouch patient p26, p34, p50 | host: Homo sapiens | place: Israel: Tel-Aviv | collected 2016-11-02
AAAAATATCGAAACACATATAAAATCAAATGCCATGACAAAGGCCTTAAAACAGCTGATTCATCAACAAGTCTATCATTTATAAAGTTGTAAACTGGTGTATTAATACATATTTTCACCACGATAAATGGCTTGCCGAATTGTCTTTACATTCCATAATGTTTCTATTAATACTGCTGCAATCGCCATGTGCATTCTGGCTCAACCAGCTTTACATTCCATAATGTTTCTATTAATACTGTCATTCAAAGTCTCGAATAACTTACTCATAGAATCTTTACATTCCATAATGTTTCTATTAATACAGAACCTTCAGATATCCGCCTGTTGTTTCATAAGTCTTTACATTCCATAATGTTTCTATTAATACCCAGTCCCACTGTGCCTGTGCTTCTGCTTCTTTCCAACTTTACATTCCATAATGTTTCTATTAATACTGTTTCGCATCAAACAGAACCATTGTAGAGTCCATCCTTTACATTCCATAATGTTTCTATTAATACAGCGATGAAACTGCTCGATATATCCGGCCAACGGTCTTTACATTCCATAATGTTTCTATTAATACGCAGATCAGGGAACTGAAGAGATCACTTGAAAAGTTCTTTACATTCCATAATGTTTCTATTAATACGGTTCATCCGTTACAGCTTCTATTGCAGGTAATGCAGCTTTACATTCCATAATGTTTCTATTAATACACAACACGGCACGGTTGTTTCCGGTAACTGTCCTTTCTTTACATTCCATAATGTTTCTATTAATACCAATCACTTTGACCATAGCCAGGCCATGAAACTCACTTTACATTCCATAATGTTTCTATTAATACCTTTTCCCCTTCCACCGTTACACTGCTAGGTGTATCTTTACATTCCATAATGTTTCTATTAATACACCACCAGACGGTGCTGATTACACTTGCAGAAGCCTCTTTACATTCCATAATGTTTCTATTAATACACATTTTTTCAGACTCAAGATATGATTCTGTTTTTCTTTACATTCCATAATGTTTCTATTAATACATCCAGCATTTGTTTTTTCATCACCTGTAACAGGCTTTACATTCCATAATGTTTCTATTAATACTGATTTATCCCTAAACCGGTTCGCCTGGATAACTTTACATTCCATAATGTTTCTATTAATACCACATGATGAAAAAATAAAAAAATAGGGGTGAAAAAACTTTACATTCCATAATGTTTCTATTAATACAGGAAGCCGGATTAAAGCTGAAAGATGGTAAAATCCTCTTTACATTCCATAATGTTTCTATTAATACTGGATGAAGAGATAGTCTACTCCCCTAATAAATATCTTTACATTCCATAATGTTTCTATTAATACCTTCACAGCGGCATTGGTAGCATTCTTTTCAGCAAGCTCTTTACATTCCATAATGTTTCTATTAATACATCTGGCGAGACAAATCTGATCGGATTCCATACACCTTTACATTCCATAATGTTTCTATTAATACATGTATTCTTGCAAAGAGAAGGAGAGGGCGACTGTCTTTACATTCCATAATGTTTCTATTAATACCTGCGTATGGATTCAAATGGAAATTTAAATAATCACTTTACATTCCATAATGTTTCTATTAATACAGAATATGACCGTAGCCGATGCGAGTCAACTGATCTTTACATTCCATAATGTTTCTATTAATACTTATTTAAAGAACCAATTACCGCAACGACTGTTTTCTTTACATTCCATAATGTTTCTATTAATACGCCAATCCCGAAACAGTAAACATCAAAGGACCAAACTTTACATTCCATAATGTTTCTATTAATACGGTGGCCAGACATGGAAAGCCGGATTTGACAGTAACTTTACATTCCATAATGTTTCTATTAATACAAGGTTTTCGATGTTGTCATTTTGCATAAAATTTGTCTTTACATTCCATAATGTTTCTATTAATACAATTGTCAAAAGGAAATACATAAACTTAATAAATATCTTTACATTCCATAATGTTTCTATTAATACCTTACTCCTGATGATTTCGTTGGAAATACATTTTACACTTTACATTCCATAATGTTTCTATTAATACAACGTGGAGACAACAGAATGTAGAGGTAAGTCCAAACTTTACATTCCATAATGTTTCTATTAATACTTACCCTCAATAGGTTATACTTAGTCAACAAGTTCGACTTTACATTCCATAATGTTTCTATTAATACAAAAACATGCTCTTAATGAAATGTTTGCGCATAATAATCTTTACATTCCATAATGTTTCTATTAATACGAATTTTGCTTATCTGGTTTCTGATGATTCGTAAATCCTTTACATTCCATAATGTTTCTATTAATACTGAATCGCTGACACCTGAGCAGAAAGAATCACTGCTTTACATTCCATAATGTTTCTATTAATACCGGCGGCGGTCATATGAACATTGCCGGTGCTCAGGTCTTTACATTCCATAATGTTTCTATTAATACGTAGAATGTTCTGTCTATCCATCTTCCCGGAACAGTCTTTACATTCCATAATGTTTCTATTAATACTAGCCGCAAATGCAATGTATAAGGCTTTACCGGACTTTACATTCCATAATGTTTCTATTAATACATGGTTTGATTATGAGCAAAAGTTATACATTATAACTTTACATTCCATAATGTTTCTATTAATACGGAAATGTTAGCTTTCCCATTTTAACCGGAAGTGGCTTTACATTCCATAATGTTTCTATTAATACGACGTAGAAGCAGTAATTTCCGGTTCTGGTACCGCTCTTTACATTCCATAATGTTTCTATTAATACTCATCCTCGTCTTCTGTCAGTTCACGGACTGCCGCTCTTTACATTCCATAATGTTTCTATTAATACCAACGCCTGAGGATGAGACGGAGATACATTTCTTGTCTTTACATTCCATAATGTTTCTATTAATACTAATGTCCGCCACAACAGACTTCTTTGCTGCTTCGCCTTTACATTCCATAATGTTTCTATTAATACGAATGTTCGCCGGGTCGATACCGTCGAAGCCTTTTACTTTACATTCCATAATGTTTCTATTAATACCGGGCCGCAAGGCGATACGGGTGCGAAAGGAGATGTCTTTACATTCCATAATGTTTCTATTAATACTGACGCGGGTTATGAGTTTACCAGAATCAAAACCAACTTTACATTCCATAATGTTTCTATTAATACGCCGCACTGGTGGCGAGCAACCTTGCGTGGATTCTCTTTACATTCCATAATGTTTCTATTAATACTGTGCTATTGAGAAGTATATACATTTTCCGTATAGCTTTACATTCCATAATGTTTCTATTAATACGTTGTCCGGGCAATATGCAAGGCAACCGGTTTCGACCTTTACATTCCATAATGTTTCTATTAATACGGATTTGATTATGCACAACACACCAATGGGAACGATCTTTACATTCCATAATGTTTCTATTAATACGAAGAATGCCATGACCTCAGCCGGACTGTCAGAGACAACTTTACATTCCATAATGTTTCTATTAATACTATGAGCCAGATTGTATCAAACTGCCAGAAACATCTTTACATTCCATAATGTTTCTATTAATACAGAGAAGAACGACGCGTATTTAATAAATGGAGAAATGCTTTACATTCCATAATGTTTCTATTAATACGAACAATGCGACCTTGCATATAATCATGTAATGACCTTTACATTCCATAATGTTTCTATTAATACCCGTATCTTCTATCATCTCATAATACAGCTATAATTCTACCACTTTCTGTCTACCTTGTCACCTTATTAATTTTTACACCTGTATAAAAACTGAAAAAATCTGCTTTTAAGCTTTTTTTCCTAATAAATCAAAGCATTGTCAACCCCTGGGGTTTTTAGTTCTATCGGACATCGACAGACAATTACAATATAAAACTTGTCAGATCATCATTTCGTCCCCAGAATTCTTTATCAAGCCATTTTTCCTGTCGGGATTTGAAGATGATTACTGAATCTAATTCTTTGTTTATATATTCATTCAATTCTTTTTGCAGTTGTGCTAACTGTGCCTTTGATAATTCACCCTCAAATACTGAATTTTGAATATGTGTCAGGTATTTTTTACATATTTTGAAAATTCTTGACCATCGTCTCGCGCCATTTTCTTCCTGGCTTACGTCATATACCAATACTACATACATCTTTCATTTCACCACCATATTCTGAATCCTTCGTACTCTTTCTCTCCAATTAAATGTTTTATCAATTTATATGATTCCAGTCTCAATAGATACTGATAAGAAACCTGCCGTCCTAAATCTTTATGCATTACCGTCTGCTTCAATCTTTTTTCAAGTTCTGAAACAATCAGCTTTGAAGCATCCTTCTTTAAGTGTAAAAAATTCAATTCCTTCGTAAAGCTGTCCTCTGTAATCTGGTTTCTGTTTAATAGTGCAAAAATCATTCTGTCTCCTATTAACGGCTTGAAAACTTCTGCAATATCCAGACTAAGCGAAAATCTTCTTGCCCCAGGTTCATGTAAATAACTGATTGTAGGATTTAATTGCGTATGATAAATCTCACTTAGAACTTTTGTATAAATTAATGTATTCACAAACGAAATCAGTGAATTGATCATATTATCCGGCGGATGCATAACTCTTTTTTCAAATTTTATTTCCTGATTTACTATTACATTCCACGCAGCATAATATCTTCTTCTGATGTTTCCCTCAACACCCATCAGTTCTTCTATTGTACTTGTCCTTCCAATCTGTTTTCGTAAGGAATCCACATCTTTAAGATATTCTGCCACATCTTTTCCTCTTCCATTGTAATATCTTAAATTCCTGTAAATATTGTCTGCTGCAGCTTCTATAAACTTTCTTGCAAGTGTCATTCTTTTTTCATAGTCTGTATAATTTTCAACCTGTTTTACTAATAACTGACCTGCCAACAGGCTTTCTCTTGGATAATAACTTCCAGTATAAAAATTATAATAGTTAAAAAAATGAATCGGAATCCCATATTGTGAAATGTAATTAATAAACGCTGTATTAAATGACATTTCCGACATTACATAAATATCCGATATTCGTTCTATGGGTATATCCCTTTTCTCACCTTCATAATTAGTAAACTGCAGTGTATTGTCTTTACGTTTTAAATCCCCATTATTATAAACATAAAAACTTTGCTTCATAATCTTCTCCTGATATGTAAGTTATTTATATGAAACACAAATCATAATAAGCACATTTCTTGCATAATTTAAGATTTGCATTTACTGGCGGTATGTCCATATTTTCTATGTCTACTATTTCAAAAATAATTTTCTCCAGTGTTTCTATGTCCTTATCCGACAATTCAACGATCACTGATTTCTTCAATAATGGATAATCGACCTTTCCTTTAATTTCTTTAACGCCTCTTTTCCATAAATAGTATAGGTAATATTTAACCTGCCATATTCCTGCTTCTTCTACTGCCTTACTCTTTTTTATTTCATGTAGTTCTTTGCGCTCGCTTATAAAGTCAATATTGATAATGTTATCAATATTAATATGTTTATCATTCTTCCTGTAACTGCTTTCATCCAGTATCTTGCCTAATATTACATCTTCATTTTCTGCTTCCATCCGAATTTCATGGCAAAAATACCAGAGTTTTCGTTTGCACACAAAGTAATAATAAATCATCACTCCTGTTATTCGTTCTTCCATATTTACGCCCCATATTCACACAAATATTCCATTCAGTTCCATTTGCTCGTCAAATAATAACCCACGTCCCTGTCCGTTTTCAGCATCAAATTCATATCCATAACACGCTTTATGAATATTCGTAATTCTCCTGTTTTCTTTTTCTCCAACTGTACTTTTATCTACTTCTTTCGGAAATCCCTGATAAAGATTTAAACTTAAAGTAAAATTTTCCAGTTTGGATTTTATCAAATTTCTGACCTCCCTGCTCATATCAGGTTTCTTCAAAAACTCTACTCCATTTTCAAACAACTGCTGATTTGCATTATAAACATCATCCGGAATAATTGTTATGCTTTTGATGTCCCGGACTTTAGCCTCATCTGCGGAATATTCTGTTGGATGAATTTCAGCAAACATTTGTAAATAATTCTGAATTTCTTTAAAATACAAAGTTTCTTTTACTCCATCTACGCTATAAACTTCATTCATATATGCAGTTTTGTCATCCTCTGAAAACAGCGCATGTTCATACTTTTCCAACGACTTTAAAGACCGATCATATAATTTATCTTCATAAACACTTTTTTTCTTTCCTTTACTAACTCCATTTCGATTATCAAATATAATAATATTAGGCTCATCAGGACAATATCTGCCTTTACGGTTGCATCGTCCCATACGCTGTAAAAGACTATCTGCCGTACACATTTCTGTATATAAAATATCAAAATCTATATCCAGACTTGCTTCAACAATCTGAGTTGTAATCCATATTCCAGGTTCATCTGACTCAGAAAATTCCATAATCTTCTTTTCCAGAAAAGCTCTGTCTCTTCTGATATATTTAGAATGTAAAAGCCATACATTTTCTCCCTGCAACTCTTGATACAACTTTTGTGCTCTGGAAACAGTATTGCAGATAACCAGTACTTTTTTATTTATTCCCTGACTTCTGATTTCATCTAAATCCATTTCCGAATGTCTGATTTCTATTTTATGTCTGGGATATTTTTCTACCTGGTATTCTTTTCCGGTAAAATCTTGAAATAAGTATTGTTTTCCCTCAATCAATTCATATTGTTCCATAAAGTATTTGAGTACTGGTGGAAAGGTAGCTGTAATAATCGCAAATTTTCCACCTAACTCCTGTATCATTTTCAATCCGTAAATGATGGTCGCTATGATACGTGGCTCGTATGCCTGTATTTCGTCCAATATTATCTTTGAATATTTCAATGTAGCGGCAAATATCTCTGTTCCCAATGCCCTGTAAACAAACCTGAATAACTGATCTACCGTGCAAACGGTTAACGGTTGAGCCAACATTCTGGCACGCTCATATTTTTCATTAATGTTTTCTCCATCGCCTTTATATTCGCTTAAATACATTATCATACTGTCAGAATGTAATAAGGCAGCATCTTCATATGCATAGTTTTCTTTGATACGTAAATATATTGCATTAGAAGATACTTTCAACGGTAATGTATAAAAACCTTTCTCTCCATTCATCCACAATAATGCTGCTTCTGTTTTTCCCGACCCTGTAGGTGCTATAACAACCAGATTTCTATCTCTGTTCTCTTTCATAAATTTCTGGGCTGGTCTTAATTCTTTTCCAATCAGAGAAGTTTCTATATTTTTTACCAGTCTTTTTTCCTTAAGATCAACAGCATTCTCTGCATTTTTATACCCTGCGCTGACTGCATAATCGAATTTGTTAAGCAAACCTTTTATCAAAAGATATTCATTCCATACAGCCGAATCAACTGTAAATTTTCCAGAATACAAATTATTACGAAACAACATTTTTTTCATATTACTGCAATACAATTTTTCTATACTTGTATTCAGATACTCATTAATTTGTTTCAGATAATATTTTTCTGTATACTCTCTGATATCCTGACTTATATAATGATCTTCCCGATCGTGATGATAATATACTGCTGTAATAAATGGCGAAAAATCTTTACTTGTAAACAATATCGATAATTTTTGAAATTCTTTCGGTGAAATAGTAACTCCACTCAAAAATCCATGAGGTATCTGAGGAATGTACTTAATATCAATCTGAAATTTTTTTGCCATTTCTGGAGATATCAATGCCTGAAAAACGAGATTTACTTTTCCCAGATCATGTATTCTGCACGCTTCTATTACCAGTTTCTTTTCTTTTTCTGTAAAATATTCTCCATATTGTAAAAAAAACATCTCAGCACATTTCACAATGTCCTCATGATGTTCCTTTAATGTTTTCTGCTTTTCTTGTGATGTTTTTGATATATTTACGATATTATGATTTAAAATATCTATTTCTGATTCCGAAAAATACTCGTCAAGTTTTTCTATTATATTTTGAAGATTATTTTTCACTTTCTTCATCTGTTCTGACGATAATGAATTCTTTTTTGACTTCGCATAATATTCCATAAGCAACTTCTCCTTCTATAGCAAGGCAGTTATATACCTGCCTTGCTCTTCAAAATTACTTTTCGTTTCCATTTTAAAAAAATACTAATGCTGCTTTTTTTTCAAAATCATCTACATATGCATTTTGGTCCAAAGTCATCCCTCTGTGGCAATAATAAGCCTTTACTCTTCCAGTCTCTTTTTTCCAACGCCGCAACCCTTGTTTTGTAATCTCATATTCTCTGGTAAGATTATACACTGTCATCCCACCATTAAAAATTTCTATTTTTTCTTCATCATTTCTCCATTCATTTTCCACTGGAATATACATATCTCTTTCCAGATCCACTTCATCTTCCTGATGAATTTTCACGATATCGACTCTTTCTATATCCAGTAAATCTTCATAACGTCCCAAGGACAAATATCTGGGTGGATTTTTCAATGAATGATAAACCGTATCAAAGTCTTCTTCACCTGGAACGATATGAATAACCATATGATTTTCGCATATGAGTTCAACATTTGCAATTCCACGGAAAATTCCATATTTTTCATCGTCTTCAATACAAATCTGATGTCTGCCTTCCTCAAATTTCGCTCCTGCCGAAAAAGAATATCGTGTGTAAAGTTCTGATACCGTTCCACTGTTTGTTCCCTGGATACAAAGTTTCATTGGATGAAATTCTGTATAACCGCATGCCGCATGAATCATACCCAGAACAGTGGAGTAAGGAGGCAACGGAAATGTTTCTTTGATAATAAAGCTGCTTGGTTTTCTATAATTGACCAGATTCTGAAAACACTGTAATCTAATTGCTTTCTCCATAATACAGATCCACTTCCTCTTTTAAATGCCTAAATGTAGTTCCTACAGATTCCGCTTTTAATTCTTTCTTTATCCTTTCCTCATTATCAAAAATCCCTGCAGTGACTCCGGTAAAGGTATATTCACCAAGTTCATTGTCGTTTATCAGTTCCTGTAACGTTTCTACATTTATTTTATTATCATCAACTTTTACCCTGTTTTCAAAGAAAGGATTCTTTCTGTTGTACCTTCCTCCAATAATAAATAACGGACTTAAATTTTCTCGTCTTCCTTTGATATCTCTATACAGATAATGCATGGAATCCAACAGAATTTTTACTCGTTCTGCTTTTTCTTCTTTTTTAATATTAATATCGCCATCTACACCTACTCTGTCCAAATCAATCGACATTGTATATGCATAATAAGAACGGTGGATTTCACTCTGTGCAATATTATTTTCTATGTTTCCTCTGGAAGCTAATCCCATATTATTAAGAAATTCCAAGTTTCCCTGAAATGGTTCCAATGCAATGGCATTACTAAGCCTTGCAACCGCACTTCTGGTAGTTGCTCCGCCTTTCTGATCATCACCTTTTGCTGTTGTTTTCATATATCCAAACAGATCAATTTCCGGATAATCTTCAATCGTAGCAGACGGTGCAAACTGAATAACTCCACTTTTTTCATCCACTGGAGTCTTGTCCCAGTTTGCCTGCTGTACGATATTATATCGCATAGCCTGTCTGGAAATATAAGAATACTGCTCATGATTTCCTCGTGTCATTTTTTTCAGAGAGGAAATATTTCCAATCCCTTCTCCATAGTTTGCGCTTTCTGCCAGAAAAACCATTGTAATCGTTAATCCTTCTCTTTTCATGACTGCTTATCCTCCTTTTTCTCATAGCATCCTTCCAGGCCCATTACAAATGCATAACCGTATCTTGTAAATTTTTCCTGATCACCAAGCATCTGCACTAATCCTGTTGGAACTAACAACTGCTGTCCTTTTTCATTTTTCTGTGAACCGTAAGAACTATACAGTCTTAATACAACATCCATAAATTTGTCAACATTTCTTACAGATAAGGCATTTAATAACTGATATTCTATTCCTCTAAGGCAGTCTCCTGAAGACTCTCCCTTAGACACCATAATTGCTTTTCTTAAATCTGATCCGCTTCTTTTCATACTTGTATACATAGCAATCTCCTTTCTTTTTTCTTCTTCTATGAAATATATAATTTCTGACTGCAATTGAATTTCGTATATCCAATTTGCATAAAAATTAAACGCATCATCCTCAATGGCGGCTTTCAATAACTGGTTTAATAACTGATATTGATTACGATATTGAAGCAAATTAATAACCGCTGTCTCATGTGCATTGACAAATTCATTTCTGATTTTTACATAAGGAAACTTTCCCAATAATTGCAAAGCTTTTGATACGCTTGAAACCTTTATAATATCCAGCATACTCTTATGAACAATCCCCAACAAATATCTGTCTTCTGCTCTTATTCCGCGCAGAATCACCTGGATGTTGGATATTTCCTGCATTTTTTCTTTTAACAGGATATTAATTGTTTTTGCAAACCATTGTGAATATTTTTCACCCTCTGCCTTTTCACTGTTTGCACTGTCTTTGTCTATTTTTGAATTAGATTCCAATAAAGCCCGAATATTATTATTTAAATTTACAAAAACAAATTTATTGGCAAACAGGCGGAACCCCAGCGGACTTAACGCATAAACAAATGTGCATCCCGGGCAAAGAAATGCATCTGCTTTACAATCCCAGAAAGCAGAACGTTTTCTTGTAAAATCATCTCCAACTTCATTCATAAATGCTATCGAATTCTTTTCTTTTGGTCCTATCGGCATGCCACAGTCAATGCATAAATCTTTCGCTTTTTTATGATCCGCTTCCAGATATTTCCGAAATGGTTCTGAGAAATCCTTTTCAAATAATTCACGCATATCCTTCTTCGCATTTGCACGAAGCAAAAAACATTTTCCACTCCAAAAGCGATTGATATATGTATATACCACACTTTTCATAATGAATGTTTCTCTGCATTTTGGATATTGAAGAAATTTCTCTAACTCAATTAACCGTTCTTCTAATTTTTCTGTTTCCAGCTTATCATTCAGCTTATCTTTTTTTAAAGTCTGATAAACTTCCGGCATATCAATCCCATTTTTTATATTTTCAAAACCAGCCTGATAACTGTTAGAAAGTAATTTATCACTGATAAATTTTAAATCCTCTTTCTCCTCTTTTCCCGGATTCCACTTTCCAGTCTGAATTTTATCAAGGCACCTTTCAATTCTGTCAAGAACGCCTTGATAAACCGTAGATGGTCCAAAATATTGTACACAAGCTTTAAAATACATGTCAGTCCAATCAGCGATTAATGCAAAATTCATATCAAGCCACAAGCCCTGACCATCTTCCGTAATTCCAAAATCCACGTTCTCTTTTGCTTCTGCCGATTCCAGCATATATCTGAATCCTACAATACCGGCATTTTTCAAAAAATCGCCTAAAGTTATCACATATTTGTCCAAGAAATCATCTCCTTCCCTAATATATGATTTCAAACTTTCCATGTCCTTCAGAGCGTCTTGTTCCAATTCCTGCAGCATACAGCAACTCCAATAACCTTGGGTGTCCTGTTATTTTATAGATACCGATACTTGTGTCTACATATCTTTCCATAATCCTTGCAACTACTTTCTTACCTTTCACAGGTGTAATAGAAAAGTCATTTATATTTCTTTCTATATTTACCTTTTGTAAAAATATCCTAAGGTTTTCTTTCACTATTTCCGGAAACTCTGGATCATCACAGGTATAATAAATATCCGTATTATCATCACTGTTATGTTTTCTCGCCACTAAAGAGCTCTGCATTTTTACAATTATTTCAGTTTCTTCAATTTCCCTAAGCCTCTTTGTTTTAACAGACATCAGTTTCATCGAATTTCTGTTCATGTGAAATGTTTTATATTTCATAAGGCTAAATGCATTAAAAAACATCACCAGTTCACCAATATCAGCATCTGAAAAATTTATTGTAAATTTATTCATTCCCAGCCTGATTCTGTCCGAAGCAAATTGTGCCTGCGGCAAATAACACGACCAGCAACACATTTTTACGACAGACTGTCTTTTATTATAGAGTTTCTCAAATAGATCCTGTGAATAATTCTCTATCGAAGCTTTCAAAAAACTCAGTATCACTTTATCCAAATCAACAGGTAATTCTGGATTTTCTAATTGAAACTCCAATTTTAATTCGGTCATTTTTATTCCTCCCTTCTTTTTACCATCTTTTATGTTCTTATTATATCATTTCATTTATATTTTTCAATACCATTTTGACGGAAAATATATTTTGTGTCATATTAATTTTTTGACTTTATATATTTTTTGATTTATAATTAAATTGTTTTATTGCTATAATAACCATTTTGGAATGTAAAATCAAACTGGTAATGAACCAGTCATCTAGTTTTTAATAGTCCCATATTGGAATAAAAATAGAGATTATTGTTTATTGAATTATCAAATCCACTTTACAATAATCTCTATTTTTATATACGTTTCAATCAGATCATCCAGTCTTATTATGGAAAAATCCATTTTAGTTTTTTATTTTTTCAAAATCTTCTGCAGTTTCTTCAAATCCAGCGGTTTCACCAGATATTCTGTAACCCCTGCCTGTTTTGCCTTCGCCACATCCTCCGCAAACGCATTGGCAGACATGGCAATGATCGGGATTGTTGTGGCATCTGGTCTGTTAAGGCGGCGGATTTCTTTTCCAGATTCATATCATTGTCTTCGACTATCAGAACTTTCTTTCTTTTCATGCAGTCTGAATGACTGTCCGTTCCTTCTTCCTGCACGTACACTTTTTCCACAAAATCCTTATCAGTTGCAAATGTCAGCGTCCATATAAACTCCGTTCCTACATCTTTCTTACTGTTTACTCGGATTTCTCCGCCCATTTTTTCGACAATCCTTTTTACAATGGCCAGTCCCAGTCCGGTGCCTTTGTATTCAGTTCTGCCGTCTTCGTGTTCCTGGGTAAACTGTTCGAACATGTGCTTCTGAAATTCTTCGCTCATACCGATTCCGGTATCTGCCACTTTAAATCTGCAACTGACATGATCCACATCCTGTTCTGTGACCTGTGCGGAAATCTGCCGCTGTAGTTTCCCCCAGATACTGACTTGCAAAATATTTCAGAGAAATCTTGCGAAGATGAATGTTTCCATCACTTAAATATGCCGTCTTTTCCGTATCCGACAGGCTGTACAGATAGGCATTCAGTATTCCCAGAAACTCCATATCACGTTTTTTGTTCACAGCGAGACAGATACTTGAAGTATGCCCGGATATGGTACTGACGATCAGATTGTTGGAAGTATCATAGGTATAATATTCAACCGAATTATGATCCCCCACTCCGGCATCAGCCACGCCTTCTGCTACAGCTTTGACGCATTTTTCCGTATTGCTGAATATGATAACCGTTCTCCACTCAGAAGTGTCGATTGCATTTTCCAGTCCTTCCACAACAGCCAGGACATCCTTATTTCCGTTACCTCTTCTGTAAAAAGATGCCAGTCCGGCTTCCATCAGCAGGTCACTTCGGATCAGCCCATTCTTCGCACAGTATTTTGAGGTAAAACTCGTGCCGATCACAATATCAAAATTTCCCTCTTTTAATTTCTGCTCCGCATCTTTTGCGTTGCTGCAGAACGTGTAATGAACCGTCCCGTCGAAATTTTCAGCAAAATGATCCAGCACTGACACAATCATACCTGCTGCTTTTCCAGCTCTCTGATAAATATAAGGTGCATCATCATCCACGCAGAGTACCTCTATCGTATCCATCCTTTCCAGATATTTCACCTGTTTCTCTGACAGAAAAATTCCCGTTATCCCGAACTATTTTTTTCTCTTTTTTGCTCCACTCATAATTTTTCCCATTCACTCTCTCAGTCGATCAGGTCATTCTGGAACCTTGACAGATGTTCATATGGCAGAATAAGCCGTCCTCTGTACAGTCCGCAGCCGTCATTGATCAGACTGTTATTGACTGCCGCAAACATATTTACATCCAGTTTTGACAGATCCAGATTCAGAAGCCGGATTCCTCTCTCATATGCATCATCAAAATATCTGCATCCTCCTTTCGGAATTGCATCCCGTCTTGCCCGCTCGCTTTCCTGTTTCTTTTCATATCCCAGATGATTGGCTGCACCAATTTCTGCCACATCATCCATATCTTTGGTACGGATCTGCACTTCCAGAAACGATCTGGAGCTGTTATCATAAAAAGTAATATGTAACGACTGATAATCAGAATCTTTTTTCTCGGAAATATAGTCCCTGTAATAGGGCTTTGCTGCTTCATCCATTAATTCTGAATGGCTTTCTTTTACTCCATTGGCAGGCTCTGCCGTAAATCCCCGTTCTTCCAGAAATCCCGGAAGTTTATTTGCAATATCATAGAGATATTTCAGTTCTGCGTTTTCTCTGTCCTCCCCCGCTTTCAGATGGCATTTCGGAAGAGAGATCACAATGCGGTATGCGATCAGGTCACGGAAACAGCTCAGTTTATTCTTTAAATCTGCGATCGGCGGATACGTTCCGTGTTTGCTGTAATAATCATAGATGTACTCCACAATATATCCGTTAAATTTCTCCTCAGCACGAATCAGTGACTTGATCCTTCCTTTTACTGTAAAGGCCAGAAACGGATATTCCTGCGTCATATATTTATAAAATTCTCTGATCTTCTGTGACTGTGCAGTAAGGAAATCGTTGTGTTCCAGCAGTTCTTCGATCTGAATCAGAAAGTTGCAGTGGATCAGATCGATCTCATTGCGATTCTTCTTTGCATCTTTTCTCAGATCCTCTGTATATCTCTGCAATATTTTCAGTACGGTATCTCCGGAATATAAATAGTCATTTAATGTTATCATAAGTGTTTCCCTTGCTTTCCTTATTTTCCATGAACATTCAGTAAAATTTTTTGTTTCTTTCTATTTTATCAGACTTTTTTTGTTTCGCAAGGGATATTCGTTATTTACCCACGTAAAAAACAGACGGCTTTTTCCACCGTCTGTTTTCGTTTCTTCTGTCGCTGTCTTTTATTCACTTACTGATCGTTTCCGCACAATCTCACAGAATCATCCGATCGGTTCGAAATCTACTGCGCCGTGTTTGCAAAGCGGGCAGATGTAATCTTCCGGAAGTTCATCGCCTTCGTAAATGTATCCGCAGACTTTACATACGAAGCCTTTTTTGCCCTCTGTCTCTGGTTTTGGTTTTACATTCTTCTGATAGTAGGTGTAGCTCATTGTTTCCTGGTCGCTTACGACACGGGCTTCTGTCACACTGCAGATGAACATTCCGTGAGTTCCGAGATCTACATACTGCTCTACTTTCAGAGACATAAATGCATTGATATATTTATCCAGGAATACCAGTCCATTGTCAGAACGGTTTACCTTCTGTCCTGCAAATTTATCTGCGCTTCTTCCGCTCTGGAAGCCGAACTGCTCAAATACAGAGAATGGTGCTTCCACAGAGAGGCAGTTAACGTTCATCACACCTGTCTGTTTGATCACATGGTGAGAATAGTTTGTCTTATTGATGTTGACTGCTACGCGGAACGGAGAATCTGTAAGCTGAGTCACTGTATTTACGATCAGACCGTTGTCTTTTTTGCCGTCATTGGAAGTTACTACATATAAACCATATCCGATGCGGAATAATGCTGTCATATCGTTCTTGTTTGCCAGTTCATCATTCTTTGCGATATATTCCTGGCAGAGTTCAGAAGCCATTGCTTCCATCTGATCTTTGTTATCCTGGTTGACCGCGGACATGATCTTTACAGTGGTATCCAGCCAGTTGATCTTTTTGCATTCAGACAGCATATTTTTCATCACTTTCGCTGCCAGAGGTGCCCAGGAGCCATTTTCGATCAGACCTACGGTACGGTTCTGGAAATTGTGCTCCACAAGGCGGGTAATAAAATCATTCATGAACGGATAGATTCCTGCATTGTAAGTGGTAGTCGCAAGAACCAGTTTACTGTAGCGGAACGCATCACTGAGTGCCTGGGACATATCATCTCTTGCCAGATCATAGACAACTACTTTCGGGCAGCCTTTACTCTTTAATTTCTCAACAAACTGGTTGACTGCTGCTTTGGTATGTCCATATACAGAAGTGTAGGCAACAACGATACCCTCTTCCTCTGGTGTGTAGGAAGACCATGTATCATAAAGTCCGATATAATGACCCAGATTCTCTGTCAGTACAGGTCCGTGTAATGGACAGACGATCTGGATATCCAGTGTTGCTGCAACTTTCAGAAGTCTCTGTACCTGTGCACCGTATTTGCCGACAATACCGATGAAATATCTTCTTGCTTCGTCGTCCCAGTCTTCTTCTACGTCCAGAGCGCCGAATTTACCGAATCCATCTGCGGAGAAGAGAACCTTGTCTGTGCTGTCATAAGTCACCATAACTTCCGGCCAGTGTACCATTGGTGCAAATACGAAAGTAAGGTTGTGGTTTCCAAGGCTTAATGTAGAACCGTTCTCAACTTCCAGTTTCTGTCCTTCCAGATCCAGACCGAAGAAATTTTTGATCATAACGAATGTTTTCGCATTGGCTACTACTGTAGTGCCCGGATATACTTCCAGGAAGTTGGCTACGTTTGCCGCATGGTCCGGTTCCATATGCTGTACGATCAGGTAGTCCGGTTTCCGTCCGTCCAGTACCTGCTCCAGGTTGTCCAGCCATTCATGTTTGAAATTCGCATCTACGGTATCCATAACTGCGATCTTCTCATCCAGGATCACATAAGAATTGTATGCCATTCCATTTGGCACTGCATACTGCCCCTCGAATAAATCCACCTGATGATCATTTACTCCGACATACTTGATCGTATCTGTAATCTTCATAGTTTTGCGCCCTCGATTCTTTCTTAATATAGTGTATATTGTACGTTTTATAAATGTTTATGTATTGCTGTTTTGTTTATGGTTTTATTCTATACTATTTCAGTCCAGCTTTCAAGTCTTTTCTGGAAAATTTTTTTCATTATTTCCAGAAACAACCAGATCAGGTACTGGCTGCTGCTTATAACTTTGTAATCATTTTATACAATGCCTCCACACTGTACGGCAGTATCCTCTCATCAAGCTGGAATTTCGGATGATGAAGCGGATGGTTTTCTCCCGGGATTCCTGCAAGGAATACAGAAAAAAGTCCTCTGGTTTCTCTGAAATATCTGTATGCATTGTCCCCGGACAAAAACAGCTCATCCTCTCCCTCCAGGACAAATTGATTTCCAAACACTTCTGTCCCTGCCGCCTTTGCGATCTCCACCAGTTCATCATCATTGGCAAATGCATATACCGGACTCTTCGGGAACTCCATGCGGATCTGGGCTCCGGTCTGCTTTTCAATCTCACGCAGGCAGTTTTCCAGTTCTTTTTCCAGTGCTGCATAGGTTTCTTCATGAACTGCCCTGATATTTCCGTTGAGTACCACATGATCCGCAATGATATTTGTATATTCCCCGCCATGGATTGTTCCGGTTCCGATGATATATTTTCCGGCATCCGGATGCTGTTTTTTGAAATTTTCATTCAGGTCATGAATGGCATCCACCACCCGGGCTGCTGCATAGATTGCATCGATTCCTTTCTCTGCTTCACACCAGTGGCTAGATTTTCCATGGACGTGGATCTGCATACTGTTGATCATGGAAGACGCCTGCCCCTGATGAACCGCCATCCCAAGAGTCATGTCCGCTGCATAATGGAACATGAGAAATGCATCCGCTTTCGGATTCTGCAAAGCTCCTGCCTGGAGCATCCTTCTGGCACCTTCTCCGATTTCTTCTGCCGGTTCAAAAAGGAAGCGAATCCTTACCGGGAATCTTTCTTTTTTCTTCTGCGTTTCATATTCCTTCTGTCCTTCGCAGCTTTTCTTTTCCTCATTCTCTTCCTCTGCTATGATCTTCGCGAGGATCAGTGCTGCCGCCAGAATAAAATCATGTCCGCAGGCATGCATACATCCCTGATTCACGGATGCATATGGCAGTCCCGTCTGCTCCTGTATCGGCAGGGCATCCATCTCCGCCCGGAGAACCACCAGTTTCTCTCTGTCCTTCAAACCGGGAAGTTCTGCGATCAGCCCGGTAGGTTCCACAGGAGTGATCTCATAGCCCAGCTTCTCCAGATATCTGCGGATATATGCCGAAGTTTCCACTTCCTGAAGTGCCAGCTCCGGATGCTGGTGAAAATGGTGTCTCAGACTGATCAGTTCCTCTGTGTAATCTCGTATATTCATATATCCTCCCATCTGTATTTTCAGTTATTTGGTTATGCGCAGGCAGCGAAGCGGATTGATTGCGAATATCCGCCTGACTAATCTATTCCGTCTTTATTTTCTTCCGGCATGCTCAAAACAGCTTCCGGGCGCGCTGAAGTAAATTCCTGTATTTCTTTCAGAAATCTCTGCCCGTATTTTTTCAATTTATTTTCTCCAACACCGGATACATTCAACATCTCTTCTTCATCCGTCGGCTTTTTCACACACATATCAATCAGCGTCTTGTCACTGAATACAATATACGGCGGCATGGACTCTTCCTTTGCAATCTCCAGGCGAAGTTTCCGCAGGATTTCAAACAGGTCATATCCTGCAGAGGTAAGTGCATCCGTACTGCGTTTTCTGACCGTTTTTGATGTCTTTTTCTTTTTATCCGGTTCTTTTTCTTCGTAGGTCTGCATGACCACATGCGTATTTTCATCCTTCAAAGGTGCAATATTTCCCAGTTTCAGAACACTGTAGCGTTCCTGCGTCTGATATAAATATCCCATTTCTGTCATCTGACTGATCAGATTTCTGAGTTCTGTCTCACTGTGCCCGCTTAATGCTCCATATGTTTTATACTTATCTGTTCCCAGTTCCCTCAGACGTGCTCTCTTTGCCCCCATCAGGGTACCAAGTACGATCGTCAATCCATAGCGTCCTCTTGTCTCAGCCACACAGTTGACGATCTGCTTCGCTTCTGCTGTCATATCTGTTTCATGGTAATCCCTGTGACAGTTTCCACAATTTTCACACGGACCGGAAGTCTTTTCTCCGAAATATTCCAGAATATAATTGCGCAGACATCCTGTTGTCCTGCAGTATCCTTCCATGATCTGAAGCCGCCGGATATCCCTCTGCCGGATCAGATATTCATCCTCTCCATCCACATCCGAAAAATCTTTGCTGTCCAAAAGCATACGGTTTATCATGGTGTCCTGTGGGGAAAAGAGCAGAATACACCGGGAATTTTCCCCATCACGGCCTGCACGTCCTGCTTCCTGATAATAGTTCTCCATGCTCTGCGGCATATTGTAATGAATCACATAACGCACGTTAGACTTATCAATTCCCATTCCAAAAGCATTGGTCGCCACGATCACAGGCGTTCTGTCGTAGATAAAATCATCCTGATTTTTCTTTCTGGTTTCATTATCAAGGCCTGCATGATATCTGGTGACCGGAACGCCTTTTTTGAAAAGTTCCTCAAACAGATTGTCTACATTTTTCCTTGTTGCACAGTAGATAATTCCGCTTTCTGTCGGATGTCTGTCTATGTATTCCATCACAAACTCATCTTTCCGGCGGATATTTTCCACACTGTAATATAAATTCTTTCTGTCAAATCCGGTTACTACTACGGCAGGATTGATCAGATTTAAGGTACATAAAATATCATTTTTTACTTCTTTTGTTGCTGTCGCTGTAAAAGCACTGACAATTGGTCTTGTGGAAAGGTTACGGACAAATTCTACAATTTTAAGATAGCTCGGGCGGAAATCCTGTCCCCACTGCGAAATACAGTGTGCTTCGTCCACCGTTACCATAGAGATCTCCACATGTCTGGCAAATTCCAGAAACTCATAGTTTTCCAGACGTTCGGGAGCAACATAGATGATTTTATATCTTCCCCCTGCTGCCAGATACAGTGCTTTGCTGATCTGGTTCTCAGTAAGGGAAGAATTGATAAAAGCTGCATGGATTCCCGCCTCATTCAGGGCTTTTACCTGATCCTGCATCAGCGAGATCAGAGGGGATATCACAAGAGTGATCCCCGGCAGCATCAGTGCCGGGATCTGATAGCAGATGGATTTTCCTGCTCCTGTCGGCATGATTGCGAGCACATCCCGGTGTTCCAGGATGGACTCCACAATACTCTCCTGCCCTTCTCTGAATGTATCATATCCAAAATAAGTTTTTAAGGTTTGTAATGCATTCACCTTTTTTCACCTTCCATTCAGTTAAGTTTTATATCAGTTAAATTTTATATCTTCCACATGCTTCTTCTTTTTCTGCTTTTTAATGCGTCAGGTCTTTTACCCATTTGTATTTGCGAAAATGATGCAGTACCCACGGCAGTTTTCCAACTTCATCGATGCAGGTGCATGCATACACCAGTACCACCGGCCAGTGGAAAAAGTAAGTTCCGGCTGCTGCCAGCGGAATTGCCAGACACCACATACACACGGCAAGGCTGTACATATCAAACATCGTATCGCCGCCTGCGCCGAAAATTCCATTGATCGTCACATCATTCACTGCACGTCCGATCATATAAAACGCAATTACTGCGAACATTCCTTTCAGATATGCCGTCGCCTGCGGCGTCAATCTGACAAAGTGCAGAATAACCGGTGCGGATATGCACATCAGAAGTGCTACACTGATCCCGCATACAAAAGAAATCTTCAGCAAACGAATACCATAGGCCTTTCCTTTTTCCAGATTTCCGGCTCCCAGCTCGTTTCCGACCATGATTCCGGCTGCACTGGAGATTCCGGCACTGAAACAACAGATCACATCCCTTACAACCGCAGCCACAGAGTTGGCTGCCGCCGCATCTACTCCGAGATGTCCCATAAAAGAAGAATAGGAAGTAAATCCGATTCCCCAGAAAAGGCAGGCTCCCAGAAGCGGAAGTGCACATTTTCTGAAATCCTGTGAAAGCTGCTTATTCCGCTGAAACAGTTGTCCCATATTCGGGTGAATGTAGCCTTTTCTGTAAGATACTGCTATAGAGCATGTAAGCTCAATGATTCGTGCGATCAGTGTTGCCATTGCCGCACCTCGCACTCCCATCGGTGCGATTCCAAACGCGCCGTAGATAAATACTGCATTCAGGACAATATTGATGCATACTGTTGCTGAACTGATCACTGCGGTTGTCTTTGCATGTTCACTGGTCTTCATGATTACGAGGTAACACTGGGAAATTCCTGTAAGCAGATAAGAAAATCCTGCGATTCTCAGGTAACTGATACCATAATCGATCAGTACACTCTCATTTGTAAAAATAAGCATCAGGTATTTTCCGAAGAAAACACAGCCTGCAAAAAATATCACAGACACCAGCCCGCATAAGCGAAGTGCCATGCAGAAGATGGCATCCAGCGTTCGGATATCTCCTTTCCCCCAGTACTGTGCACCCAGGATTCCAAGACTTGCCGTTGCTGCTGACAGAAACATATTCTGAATAAACTGGATCTGTGTTGCCAGGGAAACGGCAGACATATAGTTCTGATCCATTCCTCCCAGCATGAATGCGTCTGCTACAGCAACCAGGGCAAGCATCAGGTTCTGCAGCACGATAGGAATCATCAGACTCCATAATTTACTGTAAAATGCATGGTCTTTTTCTTTTTTCATCATTTGCTCTTTCTGTGCAGGGTATTTTACCTCAGACGGTAATGTTACAGTTCATATGACATATCATGCCATTCTTCGCCGCCCCATGCAGATGCGGAAATTCCCAGATCTTTATATCCCATTTTTCTGTACATTTGTACTTTTCCTTCCAGACAGGTAAGAAAGACTTTCTTTCTTCCATTTTCTCTTTCTCTGTTCAGATACTGAAACATCAGCTCTGTGGCAAGTCCCTGTCTCCGGTGTTCCGGCAGTACATCCAGCCCCAGGAGCATAATGTTTTCTCCTTTTGGGTCATTTAATGTAATATCTGTAAAAAATTCGTCCCGGAAAACCTCTTCATCTGTGGCTATTCCATTCAGGAAGCCTGCTATCTTTCCTGTTTTTCTGTCCTCTGCGACCAGGAACAGTTCTGGTGCTTTTAATGTTCTCTCTTTCATGTCCTTGTCTGAACACGCCTCATGTGGTGGAAAACAGATCTTTTCAATCATAATTGCCTGATCAGTCTCCTCCGGTCTGATATTACGGAATTCATATTTTTCCATAATTGTCTCACTGATAAATTCTTTCATTTCTTTTTTCCTCATCCAAAAATCATTTTCATACACCCTTTTTCATCCGGACGCGGAATCTCAGAGAAACACCCGTTTCCTTCAGAGGCGTATTCATTCTATTATACTGTAAAGAATCTGATTTCTCAATGAATATTATCTTTACACCAGTTTACAACTTTATAAATGATAGACTTGTTGATGAATCAGCTGTTTTAAGGCCTTTGTCATGGCATTTGATTTTATATGTGTTTCGATATTTTTCACGAAAGTGGCAAAAAATATCTGACTGCGAATGCCCTGACTTAATTCAAAACGAAACTCCTGTACACTTTTTGTACGGTATTCGGAAAAATGTT
>SKEG01001136.1_pt1 | contig 22516 bp, 11 predicted proteins | sample 4826631 | NCBI WGS metagenome assembly SKEG01 (sample SAMN11008815, study PRJNA524170) | human gut metagenome | biome: Human fecal sample; material: Feces; isolation source: fecal sample from pouch patient p26, p34, p50 | host: Homo sapiens | place: Israel: Tel-Aviv | collected 2016-11-02
CTGGCCACAACAACTGAGGCAACACCGACACTAAGACGGCGAATAGACCAACGAGTATATCTTTGATTTGGATTGAATTTCATAGGATTCTCCTTAGAGTTTTTCTTTATTTGATGACTCTAGTATAATCTCCTAAAATTAAAAAGGATTAAGAAAAAGTTAAAATTTTTCTTAAATCCCTCTTATAAAATACTTATATTAATTAAATCCATAAACAGACTTGGTGATTTGATAGACGACATTAGAAAGTTTGCGAGCTGGTAAGACTGAATGTTTGGTCAAACGGCTCAACATGGTCTTCCGAATAGCCTGAAAGACCTCTGGATTTTCCTGCTGAATATAGGTCCACAGCTCCCGTTTTTTTGCCAGATGCTCTGCTGTGCCTGCTCGGTTGAGCAGGGCACTGGAAATCACCGTCGTGATTTCAATATGATTCAGCAAGTATTCTTTCATTTTGGGATGACTCACTTGGGACAAATCAAGCTGATCTACCAAGAGTCGATTGACCTTGAGTTGCTGGTCAATGCGCTTAATCATCACTTGCTCATTGACAGACTGGTCCTCACGCCCAATCAAATAACGATAGAAATCGACAGGCAGATAGTACATGGTCTTGACCTGCTGAAGGGGGGTAAAGACAAAGAGATTATCGACATAAAAGGTATGCTCGGGCAATTGGAACTGACTCGCTCGCAACAAATCTGTCCGGTAAATCAGCGAGTGCATCATGATATACTGACCTTTTGAGAAATTTCCGACCTGGTCCCAGCCAAAAATCTGCTGGACAGGCAAGACTGACTCATAACTCATACTCTTCTTACGAGACTGACCTTCCTTTTCATAGACAAAATTGGTCACAAAGGCATCCACCTCTTGATCTTCACTCTCTAGTTCTTGCAAGGTTTCCAAAATTTTCAGATAAGCACGGGGATCCACCCAGTCATCACTATCAACTACTTTAAAATAACGACCAGAAGCTTCTGCCAAGCCACGATTGACAGCACCGCCATGGCCCTTATTTTCCTGATAAATGGCTCTAACGATGTTAGGATACTTGCTGGCTAAACGCTCAGCGATTTCCTGAGTCTGGTCCTGAGACCCATCATTGATAATCAAAATCTCAACTTGCTCACCACCAATCACCAGCGACTCCACACAGTAATGAAGATAGGCAGCGGCATTATAGCTAGGGATGGCGATAGACAATAACTTCATAATCTACTCCTTTAGGGGACTGATTTTTTCTTTCTCTCTTGTCACTTCTTTCTATTCTACCATAAAGTCCAGCTTTTGAAGGACTTTTACTAGAATACAAGGGTTGCTATCTCTATTTGCTATTTTGAGCATCAAAAAAGAGGGGATTCCCCTCCTTACGAATTTAATTCTACCAAGTCATCTAGATACTGGTTATTTATTACTGCCAAGATATAGGCATCTGCCCTCAAGAGATCATTAGGGCCAAACTGGACATCCAAGGGTGAATTTTCTTGTTCACGAAATCCTAGGACATTGAGGTTGTATTTGCCACGTAGATCTAGCTGGCTCAGGCTTTGACCTGCCCAGACACTCGGAATTTTCATCTCCACGATAGACACATTTTTATCCAGCTGAAAGACATCAACATTGTTATGAAAGAGAATGGTCTGCGCTAGAGACTGCCCCATTTCATACTCAGGTGAAATCACCGAGTCAGCACCGATTTTTTCTAGCACCTTCTTAGCTGTCTGGCTTTTGACCTTGGCAATAACCCTTGGTACCCCTAGACTCTTACAATGCATAACTGCAAGCACACTCGATTCCAGATTTTCCCCTGTTGCCACTACAACCGTATCACAGGTATCAATTCCTGCAGTTCTGAGGAGTTCCTCGTCTGTAATATCGCCCACAACTCCACGCGCCAAAACTGGCTCAAATTGATTGATACGCTCGGCGTGGTCGTCAATAGCAATGATATTCATATCTTGCTTGGCAAGGGCCATCAGGACACTACTCCCGAAAATCCCCAAGCCTAAAATTCCAATCGTACGATCTGACATCATTCTTCCTTTCTTATCCAATACTAATATCTGCTTTCATATACTGAATCAAATCTTTCTTATCAGGCTGGTAATCCGCTAGACTAACCAGCAAGGTCAAGGGACCGATACGGCCAATAAACATGAGCACCATGACAATGCTGAGAGCTAGCTTGCCCAATTCTGGTGTCAGATTTGCCGTTACCCCAACTGTCGCAAGAGCTGAAATGGTCTCAAACATAAGGTAGATAAATCGCGGTGTTCCTTCTGCCGTAATTCCCAACAACATCAAGCCCAACAAGAAGGTCATCAAAAAGATAATGAAGACACTAAAGGATTTTTGGACTGTTCGAGTCTCAATGGTTCTCTGCGCAACATTAGCATGAGGTAAGCCCAGCAATTCACTACGCGCAAAAACCAACAAGACAAAGAAAGTCGTAATCTTGAGCCCCCCAGCCGTTCCTCCAGGTGCCCCTCCGAGAAACATCTGTAAGATATAGATAAACAAGGTCACAGGCCGAGCTTGAGTGTAGTCAATAGAAGCAAAACCGGCCGTTCTCATACTGACGGTTTGGAAAAAGCTAACCAACACTTTCTCTGGAACACTAAGATTACCAATGGTTCCAGGATTGTGCCACTCCGTAAAGAGTGTGGATACTGTCCCAAACAGCAAGATCCCTGCAGTCAAGAAGAGAACCAGCTTGGTGTGGAAACGCAGACGGCGTTTTTTCTTCTTGTCAAACTGGGTTGCCAAGTCAAACCAAACCATAAAGCCGAGACCACCCGTGATAATCAAGCTAGCAATGACCAGATTGATCAAGGGATCCGTCTGAAAAGCCACTAAACTGCTACTGCCGAAATTATCAAAACCAGCATTACAAAAGGCTGAAATGGCTAAAAAGATAGAGGTAAAAATGCCTCGTCCCCAGCCGAACTCAGGAATAAAACGGAAACTTAGTAGAAAGGCACCAAAGCCCTCCACCAGAAAAGTCGTCAAAAAGATGGAACGCATAAAAGACTTCAAAGACTTACTTTCCCCATAACTAAAACTCTCCTGAATGGTTTCACGACTACGTAGACTAAGCTTTTGCTTGCCTTGGATATAAAAAATCCCGATAAAAGTCATGAGACCTAAGCCACCAATCTGTATCAAGAGCATACAAATCAACTGCCCCCAGACATTATAGGTAGTAGCTACTGGTTGCGTAAAAAGGCCGGTTACACAGACCATAGACACCGTCGTAAAAAGATGGTCAAAATAAGTAGCCTGCGAACCACTCGCCTGAACAAAAGGCAAACTCAAAAGAAGAGAGCCTATAAAAATAACTCCAGCGAAACTTAAAAAAATCCGACGAGCTGGCGAAAGTCCGCCCAAGGCCCTTTCAATTTTTTTCACAAATAATTTGAATAACATATATCCATTGTACCATAAAAAGAAGGAGAGTAGCTATATCTGAAAGGCAATCTCAAGGCAGAGTTCCAAGGCCTTCTCGAAAGCTTCTGAACCCCAGTCACGACTATCGTACTGGTCCAAGTCTGCTAAGGAATCAGCTGTGAACAACAATTCACCCCAGAGAACCCCACGCAGTTGGGCTACTGCCGCAAGCGCAGAACACTCCATCTCCACAACAGCACAGCCTTCCTCCTTGCGATAAGCCACCTTTTCAGCTGTTTCTCGGTAAAAACCGTCTGTCGTCCAGGTCATGACTTCTTCATAGGGAATCCCTCTGGCTTCCAACACTCGCTCAATGGCAGCAATAGCCTCTGGCTGAATTTCCATATAACGAGAAGGGGCCACATAGTGATAACTAGCTCCTTCATCTCGCAGAGCGCGAACAGGGACTAGAAAGGCGTTTTCTTCTATATCAGCCAGCACACCACAGGTTCCGGTTGAAATAATCTGCTCCACACCATATCCAATCAACCAATCCATAAACTGGGCTGCTGGAGCGGAACCGACAGGGGCCTGAGCCAGACAGATCTCCTCGCCCTTGTAGTTCACGACATAGACTGGATAGGTCTTGGTGGCAGAAACAAATTCGCCGACACAGTCCGCCCCTACTTCCCTCGCATAGCAGTCAATCTCCTCACCTAAAAAAGCATAAACACACTTCTTTGGCAATTGCAAATTCAATCCCTCGTGATTAGGCATGATGACCGCCTGAGGATTATCATCAAACTCTAAAATGGGAATCACATGTTTCTGAATCATAGCCCGCCTCCTCTAATTTTGTACTATTGTATCAAAAGCTGATAAAGTGTCAAGGAGGAAGCTGAGGAACTGAGGAGAAAAAAGCATCCCACTTACGAGATGCTTTTAAATTGATCAATGAAGCAGACTTTATAAAATATAGAGTAGGTAAATGTGGGCTGGATAAAAAATGATGAAAACCTACAAAAAAGAAACAACCTCCGCTGTTCCTTTTTACTTCTATTTCACAGGTATCTCCTTCATCACGCGCGCAGGATTACCAGCTAGGACAACGTTGTCGCCAAAGGACTTAGTGATTACAGCCCCTGCCCCAGCAACAACATTATTGCCCAGTGTCACTCCAGGAAGGACAATGACACCTCCTCCAGCCCAGAAATTATCTCCGATGGTAATAGGCTTGCCGTATTCCACACCTGAATTACGTTCCTGCGGGTCCAATGGATGGAGGGGAGTCAAGAACTGACAGTTGGGGCCAATCATAGCATTGTCCCCGATGCGAATCGGACAAACATCCAGCATGGTCAAGTTCCAATTAGAATAAAAATTTTCCCCTAGATGGATATTGACTCCATAATCAACTACCAGGCGTGGATTGACATAAAGATTTTGCCCGGTTGACCCAAACCAATCCTTGATGATTTCGACTCCCTTCAAGAGATCTTCTTCCTTGTTAAAGGCAGATTGTTTTTGGCGAGATGCCTGAGCCAAGGCTCGCAATTCTGGATCCGATGGACGGTAAACCTCTCCCGCTATCATTTTCTGGTATTCACTGGTCATTGTTTTCTTCTCCTTGTTCCCTACTATCATATCAAATTTTCTACGTATCTGACTAGAATAAGGAGCACTTTCTACAATTGATACTCTTCGAAAATCAAATTCAAACCGCGTCAACGTCGCCTTGCCGTACTCAAGTACAGCCTGCGGCTAGTTTCCTAGTTTACTCTTTGATTTTCATTGAGTATTAGATGCTGGTCTTTATCACATCCTATCTAGCTAAGCGAATACGGGTCACGATTCCGTCTGGGTCTGTGATTTCCAACTGGCTTGATGTCAGCCATTTGATTGGTGCATCAACTTCTTGTGCTCGCTGGGCAATCGTTAACAGTTCTTCTTTATGTGCGACTTCGATGACATAGTAGGCCAAACCTGGCAAGCCTTGCTTACAATGATGATGGTAATCCCCAGCTGCAATCCAACTAGCGCTAGGCACACTGAATTTATCCTTTAACCCTAACACATTTTGATAAAACTGGCTGGACTTTCGACTATCCTTGACGGAAAGATGAATATGCCCCATTCTCGTACCTTCTGCCAAGATAAAGGGTTCTACTCTTTCCCCCAGCTCATAAATGTCCTGCGCTGCAAGAGCCTCCGTCACTCCGATAATGCGTCCATCTTCTCGAATATCCCATGTGGAAACCGGCTTATCTCGATAGAGTTCGATGCCATTTCCCTCCAAATCCTCCAAATAAAGGGCCTCACTGTAACCGTGGTCTGCACCGCCGACAAGAGGAATCTGTAAATCTGTCAGGTGTTTTAAGACATCTGCCAAATCCTTGCGTGTCGGCAAAAGAATAGCCAGATGGTAAAGACCATAATGTTCCCTTGCTTCACCGCTCTCTTGTGTTTGAATCAAGTGTACCAAGACTTTTCCTCCAAGTCCCAGAACAACCTCTGTCTCAGTTTGAGATAAGACTTCTAAACCAATAACTTGCTGATAAAAGGCTGTTTGACTCGCCAAGTTCTTTACATTTAAAACTGTCTCTGCTAAATAAATGTGGCTCTTGTATTCATAGGTCATAAATGGTCCTCTTTCTATATTGTAATCAATTTTATTACATCTATTATATAATTCCCATCAAGAAAGTCAAGCCAGACAACTTATAGATTATGATTCTGCCATCTTGTCTATATGGGATTAGAACGAGAAAAATTTACAGAGAATTGACAATAAAACCACCGAAAATTTTTAACCAATGCTATGATGACTCTTATCTCAACCCAAAAAGAAAAGGAGCGGATATGATATCCTACTCCTTTTTCTTGTCAGAAAATCTAATTAAAATTAGTCTTCTTTTTTCTTGCGAGCAACAAGTCCAAATCCGCTCAATACTCCAAGAAGTCCAAGTGCTGCTAGGCTAGCATTGTCTTCTGTACCAGTGTTTGGAAGCTCTGCTTGTCCTTTAGCTTCTGATGAAGCCGCTGGAGCTTGTGGTGCTTCACCATTTACTGGTGCCGATGGCATCGCTGGAGTTGCTGGAGCAGCTGGGTTAGCCGGATTAGCCGGATTAGCCGGTGTTGCTGGGTTAGCTGGTGTTGCTGGCTGACTTGGGTCTACAGGAACTACTGGAGTTTCTGGTTGACTTGGGTCTGTCGGTTTCACCGGACTTGTTGGGTTTGTTGAAGGTCTTGCTGGAGAACCTGGTTGAGATGGAGTGAGTGAGCCTCCATTTGTAGAATCTTCTTTTTGAGGTCTTCCATTTGCAGTACGTTTAAACACATGGATGACATCGCCAGTTTCTTTAACGTTTATTGTTTCTACTAAAGCATATCCTGGAATCTCTCCAGCTGGATTATCTCCTTCAGCTAATGGTTTCAATGGTTTACCATTGACATCCACCCAGACTGTAGTTTTACCTTCTTTTGTTACTGGTTTGAAGATATGAGTTACTTTACCTGTTTCTGGATTTGTAACTGTTCCTACTAGTTCATAGTTAGGTGTAGAGCCTGCTGGATGTGTTCCTGGTGTTTCAGGTTTGATTGGGTTTCCTTTTTCGTCTACCCATTCAGTTGTCTTACCTTCTTCGATTGATTTCTTAACTTTCTCAGCTTCTTTCTTAGCCTCTTCCTTAGCTTTTTCTTTTTGCTCTGGAGTTAAGCTTGGATCTTTATCAATGTTCTTGATTTTTTCTTCCAAGTCTTTATCGACAGCTTCTTTCGCTTTGGCTTTTTCTTCTGGAGAAGGTGTAGTTGGCTGATCCTTATCATTTTCTGACGGAGTTGATGGTTTGTCTGGAGTTGGAGTCTCTTTCTCAACTTCTTTCTTACCATTCTCTTTGGCTTTTTCTACTTCTTCTTTAGAAGGTGCTTTGTCGATGGCTTTCTTAGCCTCTTCAGCATCTTTCTTAGCTTCTTCTTTAGCTTTTTCTTTTTGCTCTGGAGTCAAGTTTGGATTTTTATCAATCTTCTTCACTTTTTCTTCTAGAGCTTTATCAATCGCTTCTTTCGCTTTTGGCTTGTCTTCTGGAGTAACAGGAGTTTTCTCTACTTCTTCTTTACCTTTTGTAGTAGATTTTTCTACATCTTCAGGAGTTTTCGCTTCTTCCAATGCTTTCTTAGCTTGTTCAGCTGTTTTCTTAGCTTCTTCAATCGCTTTTTCTTTCTCTTCGTTTGTTAACTCAGGATTTTCTTTGATCTTACTTTCTTTTTCAGACAAAGCTTTATCGATTGCTTTAGAAGCTTCTTCTTTGGCATCTTTATAAACGTAAGTTACTTCTGTAGTTCCTTCGGTTACTTTACCAGATTCTTCACCCTTAGTTGAAGTTGGTACAAGTACATATACTTTACCATCTTTTGTAGTGATTGTTGCTGGTTTGTTATCAGTTGTGTCATATGCTGAGCTTACTGATCCGTCAGTCGTATCTTTAACGTCTTCTGCGATTGTGTTACCCGCTTCATCAGTGTAATGAACGACTACGTTTCCTTTCACTTCTTTGTAGACATAAGTCACTTCAGTAGTCTTACCTGCTTCAACATCACCAGTTTCGTTACCTTTAGTTGATGCTGGGACTAATTCGTATACTTTACCTTCTGAAGTAGTGATACGAGTTGGTTTCATATCGTTATCAGAAGTATCGTATTTAGCTCCTGGTTGACCGTCTTTTGTATCAACAGCATCTGCTTGAAGAGTGTTTCCAGCTTCGTCTACGTAATGAACAAGAACGTTTCCTGCTTTTTCGTATACATAAGTGATTTCTGTAGTTCCTTCTACAACAGCACCGTTTTCTGGCTTAGAACCGTCTTTCAATTCTTTAGCTGTTAAGTAGTAAACTGTACCATCTTTTTCAAGTTTAGCTGGTTTGTTGTCAGTTGTATCATATTTCTCACTTAGTGATCCATTTTCTACATCTTTCGTATCTTCAGCTAATGTGTTACCTTCTGTATCAACGTAGTGAACGACTACATTACCAGTGATTTCTTTGTAGACGTAAGTTACTTCTGTAGTTTCACCAGCTTTAACTTTACCTGTTTCATCACCTTTAGTTGATTGAGGGATTAACTCGTATACTTTTCCTTCTGGAGTAGTGATACGGTTTGGTTTCATATCGTTATCAGCAGTGTTGTAGTCAGCGTTTGGTTTGCCGTCTTTTGTATCAACAGCATCCACTTGAATCGTGTTACCTTTTTCGTCAGTGTAGTGAACGACTACTTGTCCTGCTTTTTCGTAAACGTAAGTTACTTCAGTCTTACCTTCAACTACGTCTCCGTTTTCTGGTTTAGAATCATCTTTAACAGCTTTTTCTGTTAAGTAGTAAACTGTTCCGTCTTTTTCGATTTTCTCTGGTTTGTTGTCAGTTGTATCGTATTTAGCGTTTAGAGAAGCACCTTTCGTATCTTCTTTGTCTTCCGCAATGACGTTACCTTCTGTATCAACATAGTGAACGACTACATCACCAGTTACTTCTTTATAAACGTAGGTTACTTCTTTCGTTTCACCCGCAACAACTTTACCAGTTTCGTCACCTTTAGTTGCTGTTGGTACTAGTTCGTAGACTTTACCTTCTGCAGTTGTGATACGAGTTGGTTTCATATCGTTATCCGCAGTGTTGTAGTCTGATCCTGGACGCCCGTCTACAGTGTCTTTTGCACCTGAAGCAACATTTGCACCAGCTGCATCAACACCTACTAATGGAGTTCCATCTTCTGTTTGGTAGTTAACGACTACTTGTCCTGCTTTTTCGTAAACATAAGTTACTGTAGTTGTACCTTCAACGACATCACCAGTAGCTGGTTTAGAACCGTCTTTCAACTCTTTAGCTGTTAAGTAATATTTAACACCATCTTTAGTGATTTCGTCTTTTTTGTGGTCTGCTGTGTCATATTTAGCATTTAGAGAAGCATCTGTTTCGTCTTTTTCGTCTTCAGCAAGTGTGTTACCTTCAGTATCTTCATACTTAACAACTACATTACCTTTAACTTCTTTATAAACGTATGTTACTTCTTTCGTTTGACCTGATTCTACTGTACCTGTTTCATCACCTTTAGTTGATGCTGGGACGAGTTCGTATACTTTGCCTTCTGCAGTTGTGATCCGGTTTGGTTTCAATCCGTTATCTGCAGTATTGTATTCAGAACCTGGTTTACCATTATCAGTGTCTTTAGCACCTGAAGCTACATCTTTCCCGTCTGCAGTTCCTACTAATGGAGTTCCGTCTTCTGTTTGGTAGTTAACGATGACTGATCCAGCTTTTTCATAAACGTAAGTTACATCAGTTTTACCTTCTACTACGTTTCCAGTTTCTGGTTTAGAATCATCTTTAAGACCAGCTTTTGTAATGTAGTAAACAGTTCCGTCTTCTGCAGTGATTTTTTCTGGTTTGTTATCAACAGCAGTATCATATTTTTCGCTTAGAGATGCACCTTTAAGATCATCTTTGTCAGCTGCGATTGTCTTACCTTCTGTGTCGACATAGTGAACTACTACATCACCAGTTACTTCTTTATAAACGTATGTTACTTCTTTCGTTTCTCCAGCAACAACTTTACCAGTTTCATCACCTTTAGTTGCAGTTGGTACTAACTCGTATACTTTTCCTTCTGCAGTTGTGATACGGTTTGGTTTCATTCCGTTATCAGAAGTGTCATATGCTGATCCTGGTCTTCCGTCTACAGTGTCTTTTGCACCTGAAGCTACATTCGCACCTGCTGCATCAACACCTACTAATGGAGTTCCGTCTTCTGTTTGGTAGTTAACTACTACTTGTCCTGCTTTTTCGTAAACGTAAGTTACTGTAGTTGTTCCTTCAACAACATCACCTGTTGCTGGTTTAGAATCATCTTTAAGCTCTTTAGCTGTTAAGTAATATTTAACACCGTCTTTAGTGATTTCAGCTTTTTTGTGGTCTGCTGTATCGTATTTAACGTTTAGAGAAGCATCTGTTTCGTCTTTTTCGTCTTCAGCGATTACGTTACCTTCAGTATCTTCATACTTAACGACAACGTTACCTTTAACTTCTTTATAAACGTATGTTACTTCTACAGTGTCTCCAGCTACTACTTTTCCAGATTCTTTTCCAATTGTAGAAGCAGGTACTAGTTCGTATACTTTTCCTTCTGCAGTTTTAATACGGTTTGGTTTCATTCCGTTATCTGCTGTGTTGTAGTCACTTCCTGCTCTTCCATCTGTTGTATCATTATTAGTTTCAGGAACATTATTTCCTTCTGGATCTGTTCCAGATATTGGGTTACCTTCTTGATCTGTATAGTGAACTACTACTGATCCAGCTTTTTCGTAAACGTAAGTTACTGTAGTTGTTCCTTCTACTACGTCTCCAGTAGCTGGTTTAGAACCATCTTTCAATTCTTTAGCTGTTAAGTAGTATTTAACACCATCTTTAGTGATAGATTCTTTTTTGTGGTCAGCTGTATCGTATTTAACATTTAGAGAAGCATCTGTTTCATCTTGTTCGTCATCAGCAAGTGTGTTACCTTCAGTATCTTCGTACTTAACAACTACGTTACCTTTAACTTCTTTATAAACGTATGTTACTTCTTTAGTTTCTCCAGCAACAACTTCACCTGTTTCTTCACCTTCAGTTGATTCTGGAACTAATTGGTAAACTTTTCCTTCTGCAGTTTTAATACGAGTTGGTTTTAGCCCGTTATCTGCAGTGTTATAAGCTGTACCTGGTTTACCATTATCAGTGTCTTTTGCACCTGATTCTACAGTTTTGCTTTCATCACCAACTACTGTACCTGTAAGTGGAGTTCCATCTTCAGTTTTGTAGTTAACGATTACTGATCCAGCTTTTTCATAGATGTAAGTTACTTTTGTAACACCTTCTACTACTGTACCTTCTTCAGCTGGAGCGTCTTTTTCTACATCATTTACAGCTGTTTTAGTAGCATCTGCTTTAAGGTAGTAAACATTTCCTTGTGCATCTGTCAGTTTTTCTGGTTTTTCATCTGCATTTTCTTTAGTGTTGTAGGCTACGTTTTTAGATGCTGGAGTACTACTTACGATTACATCTTGCCCATCAGCATTAACATAGTATTTCTCAGTTACTACTTCAGCTACTGTTTCAGGAGTATCAGTGTAAGGAGCTTTTAATTCTACTCCGTCTTCTGTTTGGTAGTTAACGACTACAGAACCTTTTTTCTCGACTTCACGAGTTTTTTCTTCTGCATAAGTATAAGTGATTGTAGTAGTACCACTTGCTAAACGATATGCACGAAGTGGAGTGATTTCATCACGGTAAGTGTATGTTTCAACTTCCGCATCAGGAGAACTAAGATTAAGAGTAAAATCACCCTTTCCACCATCTATAGCAGTTGTTCCTGACTCATAAACCCCTGAATAATCCACAGTTACATCTGATGTCGGTCTTCCTTTAGCATCAACTTGATCTCCATTATCAACTGCTATTGCGGATTCTACACCAGTTTTTGCTTCTAGCCCCACAACAAAATATCGTTTAAAGTTAAGCATGTTATCTTCTAATCCTTTTTCTTGAAGATAAGCAAGATACCCTTTTACAACAGTTTTGTTGTTTTCACCTGTTAAAGTATCTGGCGCCGCTTTAAATTTTTGAACCATTGCATATGTTCTATCTAGACTTGCACCAGTCCCCTCTCCATAAGGGTCATCGGCGTCATCAGCTACATTGTCCTTAGGCGATAAAGGTATCATAGCAGTTAATTGAGGACTATCTTTACTAACAGTTACATAAGTGTTTTTCTCAAGAACGAAAACATAGTCTCCTTCTTTGATTCCACCATCAGCAGTTACATTCGCTGCAGTGAAGTTCTTTGCTGCAGCTTCTCCAGATGTGAAAGCTTCTTTCAATTTATCATCAGAAGTGATTGCACCTGAATCGGCTTGTACATATTTACCATATGTGCCTTTTCCAGTTTGTTCAACGATCCAAGCTTTTCCACCAGCTTTTACACCATCATAAGTGATTTTACCTTCTGCATTACTTAATCCTTCTGGAGTAAGTTTAGCAGTTACATCACCTAGAGTGGTATCAGAGTAAACTCCAGCACCATCTCCAGTAGTTTCAACTTTAGGTTCTCCAATTAGGTGGTAAGTTTTCCCGTCTTTTTCGATAGTTTCTTTCTTACCAGTTTCTTTAGCGTTATCTAGGTCACTAGCTTCTGCATCACCACCTGTAGTTCCTTTGAAAACTTCTCCTGATTTACCGTATACATCGTATGGTGTTTCGATAGTTTTATCAGCACCAGAGTTTTGGTTTTTGTTTTCTTCTAATACAGTGTTTCCTTCAGCAGTTACATATTTGTAGTCTACTTTTCCTGTTTTAGTGATTGTATTTGTTCCATTATCAGTTGGATCAGTTGAAGCAGTTGTTCCTTCAGCCTCATTTGTGATGTTCGCTGTATCTACAGTAATCGAACCCTTATCATTCGAAATCGTTGATGTGTTATCTCCATTATCTTTTACAGCCGCTTCTACAGTCTGGGTTTGTCCTGCCATTGCAAGGGCTGCACCAACAATCAGAGCAACTGTACCGATTTTGACTGAGTCTGAACGACCGTCTTTAAACTTACGAATGGAAAATTTTTCTTTTTTATTTATAAACATTCTTAGTATCCTTTACTATTATTTTTTGTATGATTTTCAAAATTCATGATATTGTTATGTTAATAAACTGTCAATAAAATCGAAAACCCGACACATCTATTTTAACACTTTAAAACCTCTTATACAAGTAATCTCAATACTTTTTGATCATTCAAACTATAGTTTTTCGCTATATTTATATATAAAAAATCCATACAGATGCATGGATTTGCATATTTAAAAATATACATTTATGCTACCAGCCAAGCGAAACCCTTTCAAACTGACAACCCAAGCGTCGCAATTCTTTTTGACGGTCCTCATAGTAGGGGAGAGAAATACCTGTAACGGTCACATGGGGCAGGTCTTTAAGGTGCAGGCTGACGGATGAGGTAAAATGATAGACATGAATGAACTCATATTCTTGAAAGAGTTGGGCTAGGACATCTTCAAAGATCAGCTCCGTCTCCAAGTAGGTCACATCAGGGATAGTGAAGGTTTCCTTGGGATGGGGTAGATAGAGGTCAATGGCCAAGGCCTTGGCATAGGTGCTGATAAAGCGGATGGATATCTGATCGTCCTCTTCAGAGAACTTTTGCCCCAGCAGAACCTTGACTGCCTTACCATTTGAAACGGGAGCTTGTGGCAGGTTAAAAAAATGCTCCAGATAGACTAGCTTTTCTCTAGCCACGACATGGTAGTCACTGCGATAGAGGGTGTAGTGTTTTTCCGTCCGCTCAATCAAGTCATCTCTGGTCAAGCCCAAAGGCCCTACCTGACTAGGTTGAAGAGGGAGGGCATACATTCCCAAAGGGTAAATATCCGCATAACCATCATCGAAACTCATGAGGTGTTGGTAGTTTGAACTAGCAACCAAGTCCAGAATCAAGCTATTGTCAAAGCTAGCATAAAAGATGGTGTCATAGTCGCCGGCAAGCTCCTGACAAATATGAGCCAAGGCCTCTGCATCCTGAGGATAATAAACATGATTAAAATCCTTGGCATAATGCTCCTGTCGGGCATTTTTGACAGGACTGATATAAAGACTGACGAAGTCCTGATCAGGATAGAGTCCTTTGATATACTGGGCAATCTTGGCCTGCAAGGGCGTTGTGGCAATGATGAGGTGTTTCATCTCTTTGATTCTCCTAGGTGGTGATGGTGTAGCAAGGTCTCAACAACTTCAAAGTCCAAGGCATCGTCGATATCATAAGAATAGAGTTTAGGCATTTCATAGGCTACTGTCTTATCTGTGTAAAAGGTCTCATCTCGTAGGTAGAGGTCCTTGCGAGAAATCCAGATACTACCGTTAGGATAGTAATAGACAGGCTCTTTCTGCCGAGCATAGTGCTTAGATACCTGAGGCGGACGGATAAATGACGACTCCGCAAACTGCAAGAAAAGACTCCGACTTTTGTCCGCCTTAACACAGGAAATCAAATGGTCGGCGCCAGACTGACAGTAGAGTTGATAGGACTCGACGAGGTGCTCCACCTCTCTCAAGGGTGAGGTCACCTGTAGATTCACAAAGACCTGCTCTTCCTCAAAGGGCTGTAAAAAGTCGCGTAAGGTTTCTAAGCTAGAGGTTGTTGATAGTGCTAATTCTTTCGGTCGGTGGACACAACGAATCTCTGGATAGGCTTGACGACAGAGTTCTAAATAGGCGAGTGAGTCTGAGGAGACCCAGATTTCACTAAATAGCTTGGAGGCTAGAGCTACTTCTATTGTATAGAAAACCAAGGGTTTGCCTGCAAGCGGTTTGATATTTTTATCTACTAAGCCGCGTGAACCTGAACGGATTAAAATGACGGCTATGGGTTTAGATGTTGCTTTCATATAGTCTTCCTAGAATTGAGATAAACAGGGCAGATAGGGTGGTGATGATGCTATTTAACCAAGGATTTGGGTTGGCAAAAAGGCCACTGTAATGATAGAGGACCAAGGCTCCTAGACTAAAGACCAGATAGATTTTAGCCAGTTGCAAACTCGGTCTTTTGAGGAGTAGGATCAAAAGGTACAAACCACCTATCACACCTAGTGTCAGACCCATAAAGCCGTTAATCCATTCGTAGATGGAGTAGATTTCTGCATTCATGAGCAAGAGGCAGAGAAGCCAAGACAGGCCTGCTAAGACAAAGGACAGGAGGCTTGGCGACCAGCGAATCTTTGACCAGGCGAAATCCAATTTCAAACAGGTCACGATTGCATTCATACTGGACGAAACTGTGGATTGGCCTGCTGCCAAGAGAGCCAGCATGATGAAACTGCCAAACCAAGGCGCCAGACCTTCCCGAGCGTAAGCAATGAGAACGGGATTGGTCGAGGTGGTGGCAAAATTTTCCTGACGAATCAAGCAGCCAATCAGATAGAGTAGACTAGCAATCCCAAAGGACAAGAGGCCCTGAAGCCATAAGATTTTTCCAATTTTTCGACGCCCCATTTTGCTGTTAAAACGTTGGACGATATCCTGCGAAGAAACGTAAGAAAACAAACTACTAAAACCTGCTCCTGCAACTAAGATAAAGACCGTCCGCCCATCCAGCGTCTCTGCAAAGTGAGATAGCTGTTGACTGCTATTCACGACTAAACCAGATTGGGCAATTCTTGGTAGAAAGAGGGCCAATATAGCCAGCAAGACCAAGCCTTGAAAGAAGTCCGTCCACAGCACAACCAAGAGACCACCCCTTGCCAGATAACAGACCGTCAAAAGAAGGAGTAAACCAGACAAGATCAGCTGATTGATGGGGATAAAAGGCTCTAAGGCCTGAGACAACAAGTAGGTCACCACTGCTATTCGCCCCAACTGGTAGAGAATGAAAAGACCTGAGGCCAGTGAACGAATGCCAGTCGATTGAAACTTTTCCTCTAAAAGATGATAGGCTGTCTCATAATTTCCCTTTTGATAGAGGGGCAGAAAATAGCGATGAGCTAGTGGAATGGCTAGAAAAATCCCGCACTGGGCAAACCAGAGATAGGGCCTGCCTGTATAGGCATTCCCAACCAAAGTCAGAAAGGAAATAGGACTGAGTAAGGTCGCAAAGACTGAGAAGGCCAAAACCGTCACAGGAACAGCTTTCTTAACCTGATAATAGTCCTCTTCACTCCCTTTTTTCCGATAGGCAATCAAGGAAATCAAGCAAAAATAGAGCAACAGGGTGGCTAGAATTCCCAACATCCTAGAAGTTCCTATCTAGTAGCTCTCTGTATATTTGAGCTACTTTTTCCAGAGAATAGCGAGAGGCTAAGGCTAGATTTTTTTCATTTAATAGATAAAAATCAGGCTCTTCCATCTCTTCTATCTTTTGAATCAACTCTGATTTGGTTTTAAACAAGTTGATGGCATTGGACTGGCCAGCATAGAAACGATGAGCAATATCCACATCCGATAACAAGGCTAACAAACCTTGGCTCAAGGCTTCAACACAGGCATTGGCAAATAACTCTGTGTAACTTGCAGACAAATAGCATTGGTGCAGATGATAAGGCACTTCGTTAACGATACCTTTAAAGTGAATGGTTGGCGGAAGATCATATTGATTCTGTAATTCTGCTAGACGTTCCTCTGAGCCACCATAAAAGGTAATCTGGGCCTTGGAGCCACGTTTGTAGAGTTCGATAAAAGCTTCAATGACAAGTTCAACGTTCTTGCCTTCTCCCATATGACCCACCAAGCAATAGTCCAAAACAGGTCCAATTTTTCTTAGCTGACCTAATTTTTCTGTAAACATTGGTGGTAAAAACTTGGTATCATACCCTTGTTTCGCCAAGGTATCGGTCAACACTTCACTGGCGACTAGATATTTATTTGTCTTGTGCATATTGGCGAGGCGCAAGTCTCGCATGATATTTTCATGGACAACTTCATAGTAATTTTTGTCCGTGTTTTCCATATAACGCCAGAGGCTGGGTTTGGGAACGATTTGTTGGTCACGGATGAAAAGGTCGCTTTGTTTTGCCCATCTGGCTAGGAACTTCACTAACAAGTCCTCTTCAGAACGGATTTCTCCCTCGATACGGTAGATATACTCTGGATAAAAGATAGTGACAGGAGAGGGTTCTTTAAAGGGATCGATAAAGCGTCCTTCCAGAGCCAGTTCTCCATTTTCATGATACCAACGAAGTTCCTTCTCCTTGAAATCTTCAAACAAGAAGGGCCCCTTGGTATAGTAATATCTCCCCGAGCCATCTCCTAGGGTAACAGAGGCGACAAAACCGTCTTCATTGAGCTCAACCTGATCTCCATCTGCTAGCGTTAAACTTTCTGGCTTCACTGATAAGTCTGCATGGCCTATATCTGAAAAACTATGCGGAACACATATCAGTTCTTTTTCTAAAAATCCTAACTTGATTAAATCTTTCTTCCAGTCAGGACGAAGCTGAGGGCTCGATACAAGGTGAACATATTCCAAACCCAGATATCGTGCTATACGAGCTCGATAGACCTGGGTACTCTCAAAGCCATAGCGACGGATTTCCTTGGCTGGATGAATGGTAACAATTCTCGACATGATGTAGACTCTTTCTCTCTTATTTTCTACTTACAAAGGAAAAACCACCCTCACAAAAAGGCGAGGGTGGTTCATCCGTTACAATGCTTGGGGATTTCCTAGCAAGTTCCCCCTCAAAAGGACTTTATGCTATTCTATCACAAAGACTGACCATCTGCAAGATGGACTGGATTAGACAGGATAGCGTGGGGGAGTTTTCTTATTGTTTATAAATCGATTCTCTGAAATCATCTGTGCTACGTAGGTAGGCATTGTAGATTTTTTGTTTTAACAAGTGTACCCAACTTGCAGGAGCATGGCTTGTCGTACGGTCAATGTTAGCCACATCTTTCGCCACTGCTTGATCGATGAGTTCTTGCATTTGGGCAGCTGAACGGATTGTAATCTCCTTGCTGCTGTTTGGTACACCAAGTTCATACTGAATAGTGATTGGTTTCAACTGGTCTTGCTTACGAATACGTTGATCAAACATATCCTTCTTGAAATCAGCCCATGAAGCGTATTTGTTGGCAAAGACATTTTTCAAGACGAGACTATCAGTGATGAGCCCCACATCTTTTCGTTGCCAATCTGAATAGGTAATGTCCCCTTTGCGTTTAGCTTCTTCTGCGTATTGGTTGGATACATATGGTAAGAAGCCATCTTGGTATCCTTTTTCTGCCAACAATTCATAGGCTGTTTTTCTAAACATGATGTCACCAGGTGCACCCTTTGGATTGCTGAGGGCCGCATAAATCGGTGAGAACATACTGATAAGATGATAGCCATTACGAGCATAGTCACTCTTATCACGGTAAGCTCGACGGTTGATGATATCATTGGCAATCAAGGCATTGAGACTAGTTAGTTTGCTTACTTCAGCATCTGTCAGTGGACGAATAGAGTTTCCTGCATGCGTTTGTTTATGATACTTGTCCTCAATGTAGAAATTCTCTATTTTTCTAAACCATTTTTTCTTAACATCGTTAGACTTAGTTAAAATGGCATTGGCTTCCATAGCATCCAAGGTGTACAAGACATCGTACATACCGTGCACATACTCTTGCAAGGCTGCAGCTGATGTGAAGCGACTTGCCGGGTCATAAGTATGCAAGCGAGTTGGTGAATCCTTATCCCCTTTATAGAGAGTATTCAAGACAATAGCATCCTTATCTAGACTATCAGCAGATTGTAACAATCCTAGAGCATACAACTCTGCTCCCAATCCTTCACGACGACCTTTTCCTTCAAAGTAAATATGTCCGTCAGAATTATGAACCATTTCATGGGTATAGACTGATGTTCCGTATTTATCCAACAAGCGGTCGCTGACATAGTGGACCTCAGAACCGTTGGCATAGGCTCCAGCTCCTTTACTTTCCCCATACCACTTACCAGTTGGTCCAAAGAAGTTGTAGATAGAATCAATAGCCTTATCAGACAGGGTAGCCCAGTAATACTTGCTATTGCTATCTTTCATACCAAATCCATCTGACACCATGACTGAACGGAAGAGTTTTTCTTTGTATTCTGGTGAAAGGAGATGATACCAGATATCGTAGTGGTCTCGTTGCCATTCAGCCGACTGGTCGACCTTAACACGGACATACTGACGCAATTCCTCTCCTAACAAGACTGTATTATTAACACGGTCACGGTAGCGTTCGTAGCCACCAAAGGCCAAAGTAGAAAGGTTTGAAATCACATAAACATCCTCTTCTGGCAATGTCAATAGCGGTAGGAGCATATTTTTTAATTTCCAACTTGGTGCCGTAATACGGTCATAGACTCCCAGCGTATAGTTACTATCTGGTGTTGCTGACTCTTGTTTGGCACGCACTTCTGGAATCGCTGATTTACTCTCTACGATATAGGCCTTGGTATTTGTCTTCAACCATTCATTATTGGTTTTGTTTGGTAGGAAGAGTTTTCTGTAAGACTCTAGTAAATCAGTCACTGTCTTGCGACCTTTTGCAGCAGCCAGGGTTGTTTCATAGGCACTTGGATTATTTGATGCCTTGAGATTTTCCATACCACTCTGACCTAGTGCAATGATAGTATCCAAGGTTGAAGCTGTGCTATTGCCATCAAAGTCAAACTTATAGCTATTGAGGTCCTTGGTATTGATGTGATCATAGTTGATATTGTACCAGCGATTGAGGTAGGTCAAACCAAGCAAGAAAGCTTCCTTGTTGTTCTTGATTTTCTCGCTGATGTAGGTTGCTACACTATCTCCCATCGTATTGATAGACTTGTCCATGGCTAGCACTTTACGGAGATGTTCACCGATATTGGCCTTAACTTTTTCAAATTCTTTATCCAAATATAGCGGATCAAGCGACGCATCTGCCTCAATGCCAAGGACTTTTCTCATGCCTGCTGAGTCATATTCGACCCCTTGCAAATCTGCTAGGACCTGATTAGTCACTTTTGTATAGTCAGATAGGAAGGCCTCTGGCGTAAAGATAAAGGGTTTACCTGCTACGCTGTACTCTGCAACTTGTGTATTTTTGAAGTCTCCTTTGTAGGTCACATCTAGATAACTGATTGTATTGTCAGCAAAATGCAACATAAGTTTATTGATAACTGCTTTATTGGCCTGAATATCTGTGATGATGTCATTGTCCTTCATTGGTACAACATCCAGCAGTTCTATAGTATAAAGCTTATCAGTAGGATTGACTTGATTTCCATAGTGAACCACTAGCTCTTTATTATAGAAAGGCATCAATTTCTCGATATTGTGATAAGCAACTTTTCGACTAGCTTGACCTTGGCTTAACTGAGTATAGTCCACACTGTGCTGATTGGCCTTGAGTGTTTGACCTGTATCGTTTAGTGTCACTGTCATCCCATATGACTGAACCTTTTCTTTGACCTGGTCTTGGGTGATTGAGGTCGCATAGAGATCTGCCTTCTTGTTCTCAACGGCAGTGCTGGCATCTTTGATGTCCGCTCCCCTGTACTGGTCTCCTGTGATGGCATAGCCATCTCCAGTATTAACCATGCTAACGACATGATGGATACGGCCATTCTGCCATGTAGAACCTGCTATACCTCCAACGCGCAGATAGGTTGTCGTGTTGAGGATGGTTCCACTTGCTAGCGCATGAGAGACCAAAGCACTACTTTGAACCTTCCCAACAATACCTCCCGCAAATTGGTCATTGTTGCGGGCATTGCTCGAAATACTTGCATCAACAGCTACCTTATCAATCTTAGCCTTATTACCAGATAGAAGCCCTGCTATACCTCCTACATAGTAAGAAGAGGTATCCGCATGCTTGGCCTGAATGCTACCTGTAAAAGAACTATTGGTTATTTCTGTATCCTGAGCCTTCGCTACCAAACCTGCAACTGACTTGCTACCTGACAATTGACCTTCTACAGCTACATTACTAATCTGGCTGTTAGTAGCCACTTTTGCTAGGCTGGCTGTGTCTTCTTGACTCTTAATCGCCACCGCTTTAAGGTCAATATCTTTCACAGTAGCCTTGGTCAAGTTATCAAACAAGGCTGTCTTAAGGTCATAAATCGCAAATGGTTTCCCATCACTCGCACCGATAAGGTTACCAGTGAAAGTTCCTGTCACATAACTGGTTTGTCCCTTAGCTAAGGACACCTCGTCAGCTGTCATATCAGCTCCAAGTTTAAAGGTTCCAGCGAGATTACCTTGCATGGCAGCAATCAGTTTCTTGAAGGAAGTATAGACACCGTCCTTGGCAATCTTTTGCTTATCAATTGTGAAGCTATAGTTATCCTTGTATGCTGAACCTTCTTCTTGAACTAGTTCATTGAAAGCAACGGTTACCTTGTATTTTCCACCAGCTGTTTCCTTAATAGAGCTAACTGGTAGAAGCATTTCCTTCATCTTGTCTGATTTGACTTTGACAAAATAAGGTGATAAATCACTTGGTACTTCTGATAAGTTCAGATAACGACGGTAGTGACCATCTTCCTTACCATAGAGCCCCACTTCATCCACATCTTTGATTTCAATTTTTTTATAGTCTAACTGAAAATCTTTCGTTGATACTTCTGTACTTTCCTGATCAGATTGTCCTAGATTATAGGTCAGGTAAGTCTTAAGATTGTATGACGTATAGTAGTCCAATCCATCAATCGTTTGTTGGGCTGATGGATCTTTCAAGTTCACCTCTTTGACCAATGTTCCTTTTTGGTAAATTTGGGCCTTGGCCTTAACAAGAGCAGACGTTGGGTCATCCAGGTGATAGTTGACTGCTACTGCTTTTTTGCTCTCATCTTTAACCAGATTAATAATTTCAACCGTTGGTTTGGTTTTAACAAGACTACCAACCTTGACAATCTCTTTGGTTGGTTCTACTTCTGTACGTGAGATTTCCTTGCTAGCTTCTACCTTACCATCTACGAGATAATCCTCATACTCGATTGTTCGTAAACCGTCTTTTCCTTCCTGAGCAATTTCTCGGTGATTTTTTAAGATAGTCGCATCTTCAATTTCTTCAGTTTCATGAGGAATGGTTTCTGTTACTGTACGATGATTACTTGTCAAAGGCAGTTCAGGAAGAGCCTCTGTTACAGCAGCTTCACCTTCGTGACCTGACTCTTGCGTGCCCTTACTGCTAACAACCTCTGTAGACTCTGGCACTGTTGGCTCAACTGGAGCTCCCTCCTGAGGACCTGTGTAAACTGGTAGTTCTGATTGAACCAGAGCCTCACCCTCGTGACCGGGCTCTTGCGTACCTTGGGTACTAATTGGGGCTGTGTAAGATGGCTGAACGGGTTGAACTAAGGCTTCACCCTCATGGCCGGGCTCTTGCGTGCCCTTACTGCTAACAACTTCTGTAGACTCTGGCACTGTTGGCTCAACTGGAGCTCCCTCCTGAGGACCTGTGTAAACTGGTAGTTCTGATTGAACAAGGGATTCGCCTTCATGGCCGGGCTCTTGTGTACCTTGGGTGCTAACGGGTTCTGTATAAGACGGTTGTGCTGGTTGAACCAGGGCATCACCCTCATGGCC
>SKEG01001135.1_pt1 | contig 22515 bp, 12 predicted proteins | sample 4826631 | NCBI WGS metagenome assembly SKEG01 (sample SAMN11008815, study PRJNA524170) | human gut metagenome | biome: Human fecal sample; material: Feces; isolation source: fecal sample from pouch patient p26, p34, p50 | host: Homo sapiens | place: Israel: Tel-Aviv | collected 2016-11-02
AGCTCACGGTTGAGACAGTGTCCAGATCATTACACCATTCGTGCAGGTCGGAACTTACCCGACAAGGAATTTCGCTACCTTAGGACCGTTATAGTTACGGCCGCCGTTTACTGGGGCTTCAATTCAATGCTTCTCTTGCGATGACATCTCCTCTTAACCTTCCAGCACCGGGCAGGTGTCAGGCTGTATACGTGATCTTTCAATTTTGCACAGCCCTGTGTTTTTGTTAAACAGTTGCCTGGACCTATTCTCTGCGCCCTCCCGTCACCGGGTAGGGACCCTTTATCCCGAAGTTACAGGGTCAATTTGCCTAGTTCCTTAACCGTGATTCACTCAAGCGCCTGAGTATATTCAACCCGACTACGTGTGTCCGTTTACGGTACGGGTACCTATAAGATTAAGTTTAGCGGATTTTCTTGGGAGTATGTTTACACGCACTATTACCGTTTTCCGGGGAAATTGGTATACTGTCAGGTTCGACTCTTATCCCGGATTTGCCTGGGATAATCAACATCTACACCCTTTAACGGACTATTCCGTCAGTCCGCGGCGTTGTCACTCCTCCGTCTCCACATCACTCCTACAGGTAGTACAGGAATATTAACCTGTTCTGCCATCGGCCTCACCGTTCGGCTGAGCCTTAGGACCCGACTAACCCTGATCCGATTAGCGTTGATCAGGAAACCTTAGTCTTGCGGCGAGGGGGTTTCTCACCCCCTTTATCGTTACTTATACCTACATTTGCTTTTCCACACGCTCCAGTAAAGCTCACGCTTCGCCTTCAACGCTGAGTGGAATGCTCCCCTACCGATCGTTAGCATCCCATAGCTTCGGTAAAACACTTATGCCCGATTATTATCCACGCCAAACTCCTCGACTAGTGAGCTGTTACGCACTCTTTAAATGAATGGCTGCTTCCAAGCCAACATCCTAGCTGTCTTAGCAATCTGACTTCGTTAGTTCAACTTAGTGTTTATTTGGGGACCTTAGCTGATGGTCTGGATTCTTCTCCTTTAGGACATGGACCTTAGCACCCATGCCCTCACTCCTGAGATCGAACTAATGCGCATTCGGAGTTTATCAAGACTTGATAGGCGGTGAAGCCCTCGCATCTTATCAGTCGCTCTACCTCACATTAGTAATTCTCAAGGCTGCACCTAAATGCATTTCGGGGAGTACGAGCTATCTCCAAGTTTGATTAGCCTTTCACCCCCACCCTCAGGTCATCCGGAAGCTTTTCAACGCTTATCGGTTCGGTCCTCCAGTTAGTGTTACCTAACCTTCAACCTGCCCAAGGGTAGATCACTTGGTTTCGCGTCTACTCCTTCCGACTATCCGCCCTGTTCAGACTCGCTTTCGCTTCGGATCCGCATCTCAAGATGCTTAACCTTGCCGGAAAAAGTAACTCGTAGGTTCATTATGCAAAAGGCACGCCGTCACAGCTTACGCTGCTCCGACCGCTTGTAGGCGCATGGTTTCAGGGACTATTTCACTCTTCTATTCGAAGTGCTTTTCACCTTTCCTTCACAGTACTGGTTCGCTATCGGTCTCTCGGGAGTATTTAGCCTTACCGGATGGTCCCGGCTGGTTCACGCAGAATTCCTCGTGCTCCGCGCTACTCAGGATACCACTACGCTTCAGTTACCTTGGAATACCGGGCTATCACCGTCTATGGCGCGACTTTCCAGTCGCTTCTTCTCAATAACTTTCTTGCGAGAGCGTGGTCCTACAACCCCACACATGCCGTAACACGGGTGGTTTGGGCTATTCCCCGTTCGCTCGCCACTACTAGGGGAATCATTATTTATTTTCTTTTCCTGCAGGTACTAAGATGTTTCAGTTCCCTGCGTTAGCCTCCAGCTTGGCTGGATGACATTCCTTCAGAATGCCGGGTTGTCCCATTCGGAAATCTTCGGATCAAAGGTTATTTGCACCTACCCGAAGCTTATCGCAGCTTATCACGTCCTTCATCGCCTCCGAGAGCCAAGGCATCCGCCATGCGCCCTTATTTACTTTCTTTTATCGCCAGGGACATCTCCTTTTCTTAGAAAGGATCTGAACCCAATGGTTCGATATATACTTTTAGCTCTTACTAAATTTACTTTTTTCTGTACATCATGTCAAAGATCGTTTGATAACATGCCGCAACTTGCATTCTCGGCGTATCAATTGTGGAGAATAACGGATTCGAACCGTTGACCCTCTGCGTGCAAGGCAGATGCTCTAGCCAGCTGAGCTAATCCCCCAATCATACAAGATAAAATATCTATCTGTTGGTAGTCCCAGGCAGAGTTGAACTGCCGACCTCTACATTATCAGTGTAGCGCTCTAACCAACTGAGCTATAGGACTAGTTCAACCGTGTCCTGTCTTAGACTCGGCTTCTTTCATTTCTCTTGTTTATCTCTATCTATATTGCTATAGACGGTCGATCTATATTCTATAAATAAACAAGTACCAGTAGTACAATTTTAGAACCGATGAACGTCGTTTCCAACATCGCTCCAGAAAGGAGGTGTTCCAGCCGCACCTTCCGGTACGGCTACCTTGTTACGACTTAGCCCCAGTCACCAGTTTTACCCTAGGACGATCCTTGCGGTTACGTACTTCAGGTACCCCCGGCTCCCATGGCTTGACGGGCGGTGTGTACAAGGCCCGGGAACGTATTCACCGCGCCGTGGCTGATGCGCGATTACTAGCGAATCCAGCTTCACGAAGTCGGGTTGCAGACTTCGATCCGAACTGAGAGAGGCTTTTGGGATTAGCATCCTGTCACCAGGTAGCTGCCTTCTGTACCCCCCATTGTAACACGTGTGTAGCCCCGGACGTAAGGGCCGTGCTGATTTGACGTCATCCCCACCTTCCTCACATCTTACGACGGCAGTCTCTCCAGAGTCCTCAGCATAACCTGTTAGTAACTAAAGATAAGGGTTGCGCTCGTTATGGCACTTAAGCCGACACCTCACGGCACGAGCTGACGACAACCATGCAGCACCTTCACAGTGGTGATTGCTCACTGACATGTTTCCACATCATTCCACTGCAATTTAAGCCCGGGTAAGGTTCCTCGCGTATCATCGAATTAAACCACATGTTCCTCCGCTTGTGCGGGCCCCCGTCAATTCCTTTGAGTTTCACCGTTGCCGGCGTACTCCCCAGGTGGAATACTTAATGCTTTCGCTTGGCCGCTTACTGTATATCGCAAACAGCGAGTATTCATCGTTTACTGTGTGGACTACCAGGGTATCTAATCCTGTTTGATACCCACACTTTCGAGCATCAGTGTCAGTTGCAGTCCAGTGAGCTGCCTTCGCAATCGGAGTTCTTCGTGATATCTAAGCATTTCACCGCTACACCACGAATTCCGCCCACCTCTACTGTACTCAAGACTGACAGTATCAACTGCAATTTTACGGTTGAGCCGCAAACTTTCACAACTGACTTACCAGCCCACCTACGCTCCCTTTAAACCCAATAAATCCGGATAACGCTCGGATCCTCCGTATTACCGCGGCTGCTGGCACGGAGTTAGCCGATCCTTATTCATATTATACATACAAAACAGTATACATACTGCACTTTATTCTAATATAAAAGAAGTTTACAACCCATAGGGCAGTCATCCTTCACGCTACTTGGCTGGTTCAGGCTCGCGCCCATTGACCAATATTCCTCACTGCTGCCTCCCGTAGGAGTTTGGACCGTGTCTCAGTTCCAATGTGGGGGACCTTCCTCTCAGAACCCCTATCCATCGAAGGCTTGGTGAGCCGTTACCTCACCAACAACCTAATGGAACGCATCCCCATCCTTTACCGGAATCCTTTAATAATCAAACCATGCGGAATCATTATCCTATCGGGTATTAATCTTTCTTTCGAAAGGCTATCCCCGAGTAAAGGGCAGGTTGGATACGTGTTACTCACCCGTGCGCCGGTCGCCAGCAAAGAAAGCAAGCTTTCTTCCTGATGCCCCTCGACTTGCATGTGTTAAGCCTGTAGCTAGCGTTCATCCTGAGCCAGGATCAAACTCTTCATTGTAAAAGTATTTTATATATCCCGTAAGGGATGATATTAGCTCTGTTCAGGATGTCGAAAATTTATTGACGGTCATTTCTAATATACCTATATAATAAGTATTGACGGTTCTAAATTTGACTTGTACTACTTGTATTGTTTATCAATGTTTCAAAGAACTCTTCTTTTTAAATTCTGCTTCGTTTCAAAAGCGGGTGCAAAGGTAAAAGGTTTATTTCAAACTGCCAAATGTTTTCGGAAGTTTTTTTTCAATGCCCGCCTTTTATTTCCAAGCCTCTCTGTGCGAAAGGGAAAGAAGAAACGGACAAAAAACCGGTCTCTTTGCGAATCGGACTGCAAAGATAACGACTTTTATAATAATGATCCAAATAAAAAGGAAATTATTTTTGTTATCCGTTAAGGCAGGTCCTACGCCGTTGCAACATGTCAAAATATAAATGCTTTCCGTCTCTGGGAAAGCGGGTGCAAAAGTACGGCATTGGGAGATATAAGCCAAATATAAAAGGGGATTTTTTTTGAAAAAATTTTGATTCGGAACGTAAAGAGCTGAGGGAGAGGAGGATTGTAAAAAAGGATTATGGGGGGACGCGAAGGAAAAGAGGGAAAGGGACACATTATTATATTATATAAGGGGAAGTTTACAGGGGAGGAAGGAAAGGATATGTGCTGCGAAAGAGAGGAAAGAGTGTTTGCGGGAGGGAATTGCGGAGAAAAATAGGGGATTTAACGGGAGCTTGACGGGAGTTAAACAGAAAATACGACGGGGGTTAAACAAAAAAACTGATGGGAATCTTGGCGGGAGTTGAACGGAAATCAAACAGGAATCAAACAAAAATTGAACGGAAGCACGCGTTAACATTGTTAATGCGGTTGGGGAGAGATTTATTTCAGGGGCGGAAAGAACAAAGCTTTTACTTCGAAAAGACTTGTTATTTGAAAACAAAAGGCTTGATTTAACAGAGGGTTAAATCAAGTAATAGGAAGAGGAAAAACAAAAGGGGGAAAAGAATTGAGAATGAAGGAAATAGAGAGATAAGAGGGGGTTTCCTGGAAAAAGGGATAAGGGGCGGACGGAAAGGGATAGTTGCGATTAGGACAAGTATGGAGGCAGCGGATTTTCAAAGGAAAAGTTGGAAGTGAAAGCACAAGGAGCTTACTTTTAAAGCCAAAAGAGTGTTGGTTTGAAACCAAAAAGAAGGGCCGTAAAAGGGGATACAGGGGTGGGTTCAGGGAAAAAGAAAGACGGTCAGGGGAAAAGATGGGAAAAGGAGATGTACAGATTTGAGAAAGAACAGCAAGGCCACAGTGCAGCCCACACGCTCTGCCCGCTCACGAACCCGGACATTTAAGCGCCATGGGACTGTTCTCAGACCTCCCTATCAGCCCATCTACACGGACCTCAAAACCAACATTATCAATAGTATAAACAAATGGTCTCAATTATAATATGATGATTTAACTTCACCAAAAAATGACGATTTAAAATTTACTTATTACAAACACATACTTTTTTGGATAATTTCTTTTTTATTTTATTTATTTTTCATATTTTGCAAGCACGTTCTTATCAAAACTATATTAACTTAAACACTACTATTATGAAACATCCATAAAATAGAACTCGTCCAAGAGCATGAAAACCGACAAGTATCCGCTACTTTAGAAACATTTACCTCAAAAACGGCATTCTAAAAAAGTGCAATACCTTTCGAACCAATGATTCTCCGGGATTGTGGAACAGATATACACAAGGACGTAGAAGCGGCCACAATAAGCGGCAAAGGTCTTAACAATTGAAGCCCGCAGTTGCAAAACCTACAGTAGTTCTTCAATGGAAATGAAAGAACGATTATTAACCAATGGAATTTCATGCGGCGATAGTCATATTCGAGTACGGACTTTACAACTCGCCCCCATGTAGCAAACAGACGGATAATAACCGATTGCATTCGCGCCTCTATTTATTTTCGTCCGAACTACACATGAAATCATCAAGAGTTTTAAACAGTTATCTTTGGATAGAGAACATTATTCACAGACGTATGAAAAGAGTAAATTACTTATTAGCAATCATATCGCTAAGCGCATGTTCCGTCAATGAGCTCCCCGACAATCCGGCTATAACTCCGGAAGTCCCAAACGCATACATATCAGTCATTGATTCTGGTCAAACAATAAACTCTCACAAAATAGAGCAGATAGCTACCGCTTTTTGGACAAAAGAGTGTATAACAAGGAACTCGAATAAAACAATAGCCAATATCGAAAGCGTCAAAGACGCAAACGATATTCCCCTGTTTTACATTGTCAATTATAGCAATGACCAAGGGTTTATAATAATTTCAGCAAAACAAAACTATAAACCGATTTTGGCATATAGCGATAAAGGGCATTTTGATATGGCAAATACCGACAAAACCGGAGTTTCGATTTGGCTAAAAGAACAGCAACTCACCATTTCTACTATTGATGAATTACCGGACAGCATACAAGCAAGATATAAGGCCATGTGGACTCGATACAATACTCGGAGAGAGCCATTGCCCCAAACCCGTAGTCAAGATGATGTCATGCGGCTAATTAGTACCAATGTCCATCAATGGGAACAAGAAGGATACACTGTTTATCGTTTATCCGATTATAAAAACACAGCGGAGTTCAAAAGCCTTCCACAAGAAGTACAGAACTCCTTTTTAAGCCTACCACTAGGGTATGCAAATCCGAATTATGGAGGAAGAGAAAACGTATCTTTCATATTGAGTAAGGAGATAGAAGGGAGTAATGTTAATCCATTAATTAAAACCACTTGGGATCAATACAATGGTTACAATATGTACACTGGTGGAGCACCTTTGGGATGTGTAGCTGTTGCAATGGCACAAATTATGAAATATCACACATATCCTATACAATACAATTGGAGTGCAATGGCTAATACATATGCTACATCTACTACTGCTGAATTTATAGCAGGAGTGGGAAAAGATCTAGGTATGAGGTATGAACAAAATGATACAGGTGCAACTATTGATGAAGCAGAAGCCGTTTTTAAGAAATACGGATATACTAACTGCAATCAAATCACTCACAATACAGGCTCAGTTTGTCACGAACTTGATCTAAAAAGGCCTGTCTATATGAGAGGGACAGACTCTAATACAAACAGTGGACATGCTTGGGTATGTGATGGATATAACGCTGGATATAATGGAGTAACTTTAACTCTTAAAACCCTAGAAGATTGCCCTTCCGGATATGAGCCCAGCATTTTCTTAACCCCGTATACATATGAACATGTTCTTTCTTACTATGGTTTATATCACATGAATTGGGGGTATAATGGTCTATATGATGGATATTACTGGGACAATAATATCAAAATAGGAAATGGAGCCAATTATTCAAATAAAAGAAAAGATATCATTAATATATATCCAATTTATTAACTTCTAACACCTTAGAACAATGAAGATCAAACTAATTACCACAGTCTTATGCGCTTTATTAACAGTGCCAAGCCTTCATGCACAAGTCACAGACAAAGGCTTCTTTTTGGAAATGAATGCCGCTTACGGGCAACAGTATATTGATATTGATGGCGGAATTAATGAACGAGAAGGTTACGCCATACTCATGCCTGCCATCGGCTATCAGTTCAACAGCCGTTGGGCAGCAGGATTCAGGATGAAATTCGATACGAGAGATTTCAACTTTACAACTTATTCGCCCTATGTGCAATACAACTTTTTGCAATGGAAAAAAGTGAAAGTATTCGCCGAAGGACAGCTCGCCCTTTCATACCCCAAAGATGATGAATGGAATGACAACTATACCGAAGTGGGCGTTTCTTTCGGTGCCTCGTATGCACTATGCAAGCACGTGAACTTCATGCTCCGCTATCTTTATATCGGATACAGCACAGACCCCTACAGGAATGAAGGAGCTTATTTAGGTAACGGAAGGTTGGTATTGGATGCCAATACCCGATGTCTGCAATTAGGCATACAAATAGCTTTCTGACCCCTCTCTACCCAAGAAAGATATCATAGACCAAAGAAAAGCTCAAGGATTCAAGTATAGAAGTGCGAATCCTTGAGCTTCCGTATTTATACCAGACAAAAGCCCTGCAGTAAAAATCCGCCGTTTTAGCAAAGTAGAAAACAATGCCCGGTTTACAGCCACCTCCGCTTGTGCCCTCACTTCTTTGCAATCAACGGCAGTTATCCTTTTAAATACTTATTAATGCATCTACGATCCCAGTTGATCCCCTGTTTTACAACTTTAGCCGGGACACCCGCGATAATTACATTGGGTTCGTCAAATACCTTTGTTACGATACTCCCCCAACCAATGATACTATTATCAGATACTTTCACATTTTTACAGACCTTTACATCTTTCCCAATCCATACATGCTTACCTATTACGATACTCTTAGCAAAATTTATCGGCTCACCCTTTAGATTCGTTATCGTATGCGCGTCGGTACACCATATATCGACACCCCAGCTCAACTGACTATCATCTCCAATGCTGATACACGAATCATCTTCTTGCAAATATAACGTAACGCCATTAATTACTACACGATTTCCAATATCTACCCGACAATGATTAGCCATTCTCGAAACACCGGCCCCCAGCCCCGGAAGTTGTCCTATGATAAGTTTCAATCCCGTCATACCCAATATGGTAGAATAGCGCAAAATAATTGTCCCTATATTTACTATATTATAGTCTCCTTTTACAATCAGAAGAAATCCATCACTGAGCAACAATTCTTCCGCACTATCTTCAGAGTCGCAACACATCGAAATGTGATTGTTATTTCCAATGATTGTTATGTTGGCTTGATTAATAATCTTATTAAATCGTTCGTTCTGAGAAGCTATACAATCAATCCGGTTATGTGGGAAAATCAATGTAATTTCATTATTTTGACCATTTATATGTTCCATATCATTCTAAATCTTATAATTTGCATTCGTGCCAATACTATTTTTGTTCCTTTCCGGCAAATGTACAAAAAGGAATAGATTCGCATTCATCAGACCATTCCCGATCGTCTTCATTTTAAGTAAATTTACGATCACAATAGCAAACCGAAAGTGAAAGGATCCTCCCCAAACAAATATAACAGGAAAGGCAGGTACAATGAAAAGGCTAATGCTTTTTTCACTCAATCCGCTATCGGGAGAATCTAATTTATAACGCGTTGCAAGTCTCCTATAAGATCCATATAGGACAAGCCTTAAATAACGAAAAACTTCCTCACTTCTAAAATATGCGCAGATGTTTTTATACTTTTGCAGTCAATAATTCAACTAAAAAGCCACATGCAACCCGTATCTTTAGCGACTTTCATCCTATTACTGCTTATCACAACCTCTTGCCGGAATAAGGAAGCACAGCCTTACTCCGCATTTAAAGATTCCATAAGTCTTGTAGTCCCCAAAGAGTCACGGCAAATTGCAACCAAAAGCCCAACAGCCTTTTATCTGGATTCCATCGGTCTGATGAATATCGCCGAACTCGATTCTACATTCATTATCCGGCTAATGTACGCCACTCCGGACAATTTTACCGGTCAACTTCTTTATAATGAATTGAAAGAAGCATATCTTCACCCGGACGCAGCTAAAGCTCTTTTAGAAGCACATCTGTTACTTAAAGCCCAATATCCCAGCTACCGCCTGATAATTTATGATGCGGCACGTCCGATGTCCGTACAGAAAAAAATGTGGGATGTGGTAAAAGGGACCTCCAAGTATATGTATGTATCTAACCCCTCACGGGGAGGAGGTCTGCATAATTATGGATTGGCAGTAGATATCAGCATAGCCGATTCATTAGGGCATCCGTTACCCATGGGGACAGAAGTGGACTATATGGGTGCAGCATCACACATAACAAATGAAGCAAAATTAGTAAGAGAAGGAAGAATAACCCAACAAGAACGGGAAAACCGAATTCTACTAAGACAAGTTATGAAAAGTGCAGGATTTCGTGCACTTCCCAGTGAATGGTGGCACTTTAACCTATGCAGCCGAGACGAAGCCAAACAGAAGTACAAACTCATAAACTAAAGTAAGATATGTATCTTTCTCCGGAAACCATCTTGTTTATCCGGGAGCATCGCAATGACGACGTACACTCCCTGGCATTACAAGCAAAGAGATATCCTCAAGTGGACATGCCTTTGGCTATCGTTCAGATAGCCGGATGGCAAGCTACCGTTTCTAAAATACCAAGTTGGCATGCAACAGAAGGACTTTTATATCCGCGCCATCTATCATTAGAGCAATGTTCATCGGAAGTTACCGCACTCTACAAAGCTTCACTGGTACATGGAGAAGGGTTAGTCGATCTGACCGGCGGATTCGGCATTGATTGTGCCTTTCTCGCTACTCAGTTCAAAACAGTCACCTACATAGAACGCCAGGAGGAACTTTGTGAACTTGCCATACACAATTTCCCTTTATTAGGACTGAAACATATTCGGGTACAAAATGGCGACGGAGTGGAATATCTACAACAGATGCCGGCTGTAGACTGTATTTTCCTGGACCCGGCACGCCGCAATGAACATGGTGGAAAAACAATAGCCATATCCGACTGTGAACCCGACGTGACCACATTGGAAAAGTTACTACTCGAAAAGGGTAAGCAGGTAATGATTAAACTTTCACCCATGCTCGATCTTTCCTTGGCTATACGAGATATGCAGCACGTATCCGAAGCCCATATCGTCTCAGTCAACAACGAGTGCAAGGAGCTTCTGTTACTACTCCGGCCCGGTGATGATTCTCCGGAGATTCCATCTGCAATGTCTCAGCCCATCGTCTGCATCAATTTTGCAAACCAGGAAATACAACGTTTTGTTTTCACCCGCGAATCAGAACAAGCCACCGAGTGTTCATACACCCACGAAATAGGAACTTACCTGTATGAACCCAATGCCTCTATTCTCAAAGCCGGTGCTTTCCGCAGCATCGCTTCTTCGTTTCATCTGAGTAAACTTCACGCCAACAGCCATCTCTACACCTCAAACGAACGAATAGAAAAGTTTCCGGGACGCATCTTCCGGATAACCGGTTACTCGGGCCTCAACAAGAAAGAATTAAAAAATATTTTAAACGGATTAGATAAAGCGAATATCACCACCCGCAATTTTCCACAGTCCGTAGCCGAATTACGGAAACGGCTGAAACTAACTGACGGAGGTGACACCTATCTGTTTGCTACTACCTTGAACGATGAAAGAAAAATCATCATCCGGTGTGAGAAAGCATAAAATGAGGAGAGGCAACGTCGTCCCGACGCTGCCTCTTTCTCTCAATCAATTTATAGAAACTGTTTGTCCCAACGAATATATTTCATCTGATTGTCCATAGTTTTTTTCTTTCAACATCCCCTGGACTTTAACCACAATCCTATATTTGGATTCAGGTTCTTTCAGTGTATATTCCCACGAAGTAGGTTCACCTTCCAAAGAAATCTGATGCTCCAGCACCGCCCCTTTGTAAACCTGAACATAAACGGATAAAGGACGTTGTATCTCTTCCGGAATCGCTGAAGGTAGTTTCCATTCCAACACTGCATCATTATCAGGTGTCAGTGACGATTTTAAATCGGTCACCGGAGGTAAGGAAACCCCATCTTTAAAATCAATGATATCGCGATCCTGGCAACCTGTGACGGCAAGTATACAAAGCATCACAGAGAAAAAGTATAATATTCTTTTCATAATCGTCTGTTTTTTTATTAGTAACCCGGATTCTGTATATAATTTCCTTTCGCCCAGTTCATCTGTTGCTGAGGAATAGGTTTATATTCATCTCTTCCCGCAACAAAGACCGCATTATTCATCCAAGAGAAACGGGTTTTCTCTTTTTTGAAGTAAGCATTCATCGTAGGCTCCAGGATTCCCCATCTTTGCAGATCGAAGAAGCGTCTTCCCTCACATGCTGTTTCAAGACGATTCTCAAACATCAATGCTTTCCATGCATAGTCTTTGGTCCAAGCAGCCTCATCGGTATACAAGCTGACCTTATAATTCATGTAAGGAGTACCATCTGCCATCAACAAGCGAATTCTACTGTTATTAGCACGTTCGCGCAGCTTATTAATGATAGGACGAGCTTCTTTATGACGATCCAACTGAATCAAGATCTCAGCTTTCCACAACAAGACTTCAGCATAACGAATTTGCTTCACATTCATCGAATTACGGTTTACAATGATACAATCGCAACCGGCAGGAACCAACTCTTTAACAGATTTCAAATAACCATAATCACCGGGGCTTCTGGAAGCCTTTTCCTCGTACAGCAAATCCGGATTATATTTATAAGGATATCCCGGGATAGCCGCCGTATGACTCAAACGAGGGTCAAAGCTATTTTCATCGAAATACTCTTTGAATCTTCCTTTCATTTCCGCATCGTTAAACGTATCGAACAAAGGCAATCCGTCTGTACCGGTTCTGAAGGCATTTGCCATATTAAAGCTCATCTTATGGAAATCACAACATGGGAAATAAGGTTCCCAGGAAGGAGCATTCAACTCCGCACCGTTGTTTGTATTTCCACCACTTGATGTTCCGTCATTGATAGAGTATTGGATTTCCCAAATAGCCTCTTTGGTAGCATTATCATATTCCGGCAAGAAGTTTTCGGCAAAGTCTTCACATAAACCTACATTTCCACCTTCCTGATCAGTGATCTCGTTGATATAAACCAAAGCACGTTCCAGAATCTTCTTATCCACCTCGACTACCTGATGTCTTGCATCCTGTTTATACGCCATGAACAATAAGGCTTTGGCGGCCATTGCCCGTGCGGCATTCTTGTTGATACGGCCTATCTCTTCCTGCTTTTCAGGCAACAGTCTGACAGCCTCTTCCAAATCGGCAACAATGTGTTCCCACAAATATGTATCATCAGTACCATTGGGCCGGTTCGAGATATTGGTCACATCTTCCACCGTTCTTCCGTTCTCTTCATCTACCCAAGGAATGTATCTCCACAGAGTCTTCATAAAAAAATAGGTAGCTCCGCGCAGGAATTTCACTTCACCGGTACGTACGGCCTTCAACGGATAGTTTTCATCGGTAACTTTAGACAGGGCATAGAGTGCCAGGTTGTATCTGGATATCGCTACATATCCTTTGAACCAAGGTCCGTCATTGTTGCCTACATTGGCAGTTACAGAAGAGAAAACTTCCATATCATGCCAGGCCGACTGGTCACTTACACCCGATCCGCCTTTGTAAGCATCGTCCGATCGGATAGAACCATGCATCCACCATGCATGAGCTTCCGACCAGGGCAGATAAGGGATCAGCGAATAGCACGGAGTCACAAAATCATCAATATGTTCGGGCTTTCCTAATAATAAATCATCAGCCAGCACCCCTTTAGGGTTAATATTCAATTGGTCGGCACAGCTCGTCACCAATAAGGAAAGCAAAAGGGCAGATGACAGAAATAAACTATAAAAGGTTTTCATACTATTTCTATTTAAAAGGTTATATTAACTCCAACTGTAGCGGTAAATGGAATGACATAGCCAAAGTCACGGATTTCAGGATCGGGACCCGAGAAGCGGTTGCTATCCCACCATTTCTTGATAGTGAATACATTGTTAGCCGAAACATAGGCACGCAAGCGGCTGATCATGGCTTTCTTCACCATACTTTCCGGGAAAGTGTATCCCAATTCCACTGTTCTCAGTTTCAGGTACGAACCATCTTTGAGGAAATACGTAGATGTACGCTTTTCATCATTGGTGTTACGGGTAGACAGAGCCGGAATGTTAGAGTCCGGATTCTGGGGAGACCAGGCATTAAATACGCCTTTCAGGTGATTGGTATTATTCACATTCTGAATGTTCCAGAAGTCACTGTATTCAATCCATGAATCCCAAACATCTCCGCCATGCACACCCTGGAAGAAGAGAGCCAAGTCTACATTCTTATACGAAGCCTGAAGATTCAAACCATAAGTAAAGTCCGGGTCACTGACACCAATCCATGTACGGTCGTAGTCCTGAGTGATACGTCCGTCTCCGTCAAGGTCTTTATAGCGAATGCGTCCCAAACCTTTTCCTGCCTGCTGCGGTGAATTGTCCACCTCTTCCTGTGTCTTGAAGATTCCGTCTGCCACGTATCCGTATATAGAGTTACGGGGGCGTCCGATGATATCATCCAACATACCGTTTCCACCATATACACTTCTCACGTTGTCCGGCAATTCGGTAATCTTATTCTTGAAAGTGGCAAGGTTTCCCGTAATGCTGTAACTAAATCCGGACGGAAGATTATTCCGGTATGTCAGCAAGATTTCAACTCCTCGGTTTTCCATGCTCGGACCGTTCACATAAGTATCTCCACCTTCACCGAATGCACCGATATAAGGGGGCAAATAAAGCATATCGGTTGTCTTCTTATAAAAGTAATCGATTGTTCCGACCAGGCTCTGGTTGAAGAAACCAAAATCAATACCGTAGTTGGTCTGTGTTACAGTTTCCCATTTCAATGTCGAATTACCGGTGAGATATTTACGGAAACCAGACTGTAGAGAACCGCTTTCCTGTCCGTTCATAGCATAAGAAGTTCCATTATAATCGGCTACATAGCTACTTTGCAGGTATCCGCTCGGGATAGCCGAGTTACCATTACGTCCCCAACTGAATCTCAGTTTCAGGTCCGAAAGAAAATCTACATTCTCAAGGAAGGGTTCATTCTTTATTCTCCATCCCAAAGAAAATGCCGGAAAGACTGCCCAACGGTTATCAGCACCGAACTTGGAAGAACCATCATAACGTAATGTTGCCGATGCCAGATATTTGGAAGCATACGAATAGTTGAACTTACCGAAGTATGACAACAGAGCATAAGCATCACCCGAACCGGTAGCCTCTGTAATCTTGTCACCAGTAGCCGAACTCAAAAAAGCATAGTCTCTGTCTTCCAGGGTCAAACCGTCTTTACGTGCATAGAATGCTTCGCTTTCAGCTTTCGTGAATTCCATTCCGACCACAGCTCCTATCGAGTGTTTTCCGAATTGCCCGTTATAGTTGATCTGGTTGGTCCACTGGTATTCCAGGAAATGAGTCTGATCGTTGCGGACATAGTTGAACTTTTCATCACGGCCCGAACCGTCTGCTTCACCCCATTTTTTATCGACTGCGCGATAGTATGAACCACGATAGTCTACACCGAACGATGTTCTCAGGTTCAACCCTTTGATAATCATCAAATCGGCATACGTATTACCAATTACCTTCAGGAACTTATTGACATTGTCTTTCCCCAGAATAAGGTCTTTCACCGGATTACGATAGTCATCCATACCCACATCGAGAGAAGCACCACCCCAACCACCGGTTTCGGTATATACAGGAATGATAGGGGGTTCATTCGCTGCAAGCTGAGTATGATTGGCTTCGCGATAGTTCATGTAGTTCAACTCCAGATTCTCACCTACTTTCAGACGACCATTCAATAAATCGTATTCCGAGTTCAAGCGGGCCGAATATTTCTTCCAGAAGGTTTCAATCTGGATACCTTCCGTGTTTTCATAACCCAGGTTGAAGAAAGTGCGTGATTTTTCAGTACCACTCGATACTGAAATCTGATGATTCTGCGACACTCCGGTACGGGATATTTCGTCGATCCAGTTAGTATCGGCCGAGCGCATAGTCTTGGCTGTATTCAGCCATTCCACCGGTTTCACGGAGTTAAGTACCGGATAACCGTTACCATCATAACTCCAGTCGTAATCGAAGAAACGGACACTCTGTTTGATCTCACCCAGTTTGTCATCGTTGGCATACGCCTGCCAGATAGCACGTCCATACTCATCGGTATTCAACAAGTCGGGTTTGTTAACCCATTTAGAGAACTGTACGCGACCTTCGTAGCTAATTTTCGATTCACCCTTTTTACCCTTCTTCGTTTCGATAATGATCACACCACCGGCAGCTCTCGAACCGTAAATACTGGCCGAAGCAGCATCCTTCAACACCTGAATAGATTCAATATTTGCCGGATTGATGTCCCTCAAGTTATAGTCGCCTGCCAATCCGTCGAGTACAATCAGCGGGTTGGGTTGCGCATTCAGTGACGTAAGACCGCGAATCTGTATCGAAGCATTTCCACTGGGGCTACCATCGGCAGTAATAAATACACCCGGCAATTTTCCCTGCAAAGACTTCAGCGCGTTAGTCGAAGGATTCTGAGCCAAATCGGAGGTATTAGCAATGGCAACCGAACCGGTCAGATCGGCTTTGCGCTGCGTCATATATCCGGTCTGGATAACCACCTCACCCAACATCGTGGCATCATCGGCCATCACCACGTCGATCTTGCTTAATCCCTTCACTGCTTTCTCCTGTGTAGCCTTTCCAATAAATGAGAATACCAGAATATCTTTATCCGAATTCACATCAACCGAATACTCACCATTCAGATTCGTAATCGTACCTTTCGAAGTGCCCTTTACCGACACGTTTACTCCGATCAGCGGGTCACCTGTTTCCTTTTCGGTCACCGTACCCGTAATGACTTTCGTCTGGCTGATATCCAGATTGCCCGCGTATGCCATCAATGTCCCCGAGGACAAGACAACCACCCAGACCAAAAGCCTTCTCAACACTTCTTGCAGCCAGTCACTTCCGGAGGCCACAAGGCAAGGTCTTTCATGTTTCATATTCACCAATTAGATTTAATTAAAAATTTAAATAATACTATCATATGTTTTTCAGTTTGCCGAAGCTTCGACAGCAGGCAGCAACTGCCGGCGAGCTTCTTCAATACCTGAAGTTCCAAATACCTGTGCCTCCGGATCACCATACCAGTAAATGGTAGTGGCATAATCAACCTCACCCCGTTTCCATCCCAGCATTTCAATATCGAACTTAAAGCTCTTATTGAAAGGGATGCCATCCAGATGGCGGGTGCGATAGAAAGCATTATAACCGTGAGAGCTTTCCAAATCGGCTCTCGGGGCTCCTCCAAATGGAGTATAGAAAGGCACTACCGGTGCCCAAGAGCTATTATAGTAATCTTCCGTGCCTGTACCGAAATGTGATGGGAAAGTATCGTCGTCCACCCAAATCTTTTCATCACCTTCGCCATACCACAACGGAGCATGATTATAAAGTGAAAGTAAATCGCCTTTGTAGACACCTCTACCTTTCAGGGTAGCAAAGTTCCATTCTACACACTGGTCAGCCTCTTCGGGTTTATCGTGGATATAGATACCGTTCTCCTGTCTCCATGAAGCATAGAAATACAACGAACGATCTTTATTCCACTTTAATGGAGCTACATTCACCTCCATTGCAGCAGCAACCGACCGGGAAGAGAGGTTAAGTACTTTCAGCACACCATCTTTTTGGTAAGGCATCAACCAACGACTGGAGATATTTCCTTTTCCATCGGATGTCAGATACCAGCTATCTACCTTGGGGGCACCCATACCACCTCCGGAGAAGTCACTCAACGGTACCCATACGGTCTGCTTTCCGTCAAACCCGGCACTGAACACCAATTCCCGCATCAACTGGGCATATTGTTCAGGATTATCGGTACGAATATTGAACTTCACTTCGTATACCGCATTTTCGCCTGCAGGCAGAGGGATGACCAATGAATCGGAAGGAAGAATACTCTTCTCCTCCCGGAGGATCTCACCTTTACGGCCGGCTACCGGTTGAAGAAGACGGTTGTCTACTTCGGCAATCTTCTGTGCCGCTCTCTCCACTACCTCCTTAGAAAAGGTCTCTACCTGTGTACCCTCCGGATATTTACGGAAGTTGATGTGGTAATATTTTGGAGTAGGATTCACTCCCGGTTCGTCTTCGAACGTCACTTTACATCCACGGGCATACGGGATAGGCAGGAACAGGGTATTTCCTCCCTTACCTTCGGGCGTATAGCTGGTGTGTGCCTGCAACATTCCCTTTCCCAGTCCGGGCACATTGATCCGCATCAGGTCATAGGCGGGAATGATCCAGCCCGGCTGGTCGGAACCATCGAAATAAAACCTCCATGTACCGCGTTTGTCAATAGTAGTAATCCAGATACGAGTGATCGCTCCAGGTCCGACTTCGTCGAACATCACTTTCTCAATGCGGCCTGCCACCGTATCTACCCGCTTGATTCCAAACCCATCGCTATTGGCAAACCAACCGGCAGAATCGGGTGATACCGATGCACGGTCATAACTACTTTCCTGACGACAAGTATAAGAGGGAACCGGATATAGCGCCTGCTCCTCCACCGATACCATTTCGTCCAACAACGTTTCCAGTGTTACCGGCTTATCCGACACTTGAGAGCCGCATCCCCACGAACAGAACAAGAGTCCTGCACAAACGGACAACCATACATTTCTTTTACTTTGTTTCATACTTATATCCAATTTTGTGTTTATTATATTTTCGAGAAAGCATGTTCTTCTTTCACATTCTCCTCAGCCTCTTTATCCACTCCCAGCTCTTTTTCTATTGCCTCCAATGACTTGCCCTTGGTCTCGGGCACACAAAACAAAATGAATGCGAATGCTGCAATGCTGAAAACGGCAAAGATTCCGAAAGCAACCGATCCGCCCAGGTTATTCAGTATCCAGGGGAAAAACTGAACGGTGAGAAAAGTACATAACCAGCTGATTCCGGTGGAGAGTGACATAGCTGTTCCACGAATACGAGAAGGGTAAATCTCGGAAGTCACCACCCACATCAAAGGTGCCAGTGAAGCGGCAAAGAATCCGATATAGCATAACACGGCTATTAAGGCACCGATACCATTGGCTGCCGGAACGACGAAAGTGTAAACCAGGTACAGCAATGAGATGCCCATCCCCAGACTTCCGCAAAGAAGCAGAATCTTACGCCCTACTTTATCGACCAGCCACACAGCAATCAGGGTAAACAGCAGATTCACCACTCCCACCAGGATAGATTGCACAAGGGCAATATCCCCGGCAACACCTGTCATCTCGAAGATGGAAGGTGCATAATTGATGATGACGTTAATACCCGTGATTTGCTGTAAGGCGGCCAGTATAGAACCTATGAAAACCACTTTAGCCAAGTTACCCTTAAACAATTCTGTTACCTTTATCCTATCTCTACCTTCTTGTGTGTTTGTGTCGGACACGGTCATCTCACCGGCTTCCAGGTTCAGTTTACTGGCCACCTGTCTGGCTCTACCTGCTTTTCCGCGGGCCGAAAGCCATCGCGGGCTCTCGGGCAATATAACCAGCAGTAGCAGGTAGGCTACACTAAAGAAGAACGGGAATCCCAGCATCAGGCGCCAGTTCCGCTCGTAGTCCAGCAATATATAATCTACAATATAAGCAATCAGGATTCCTATCACAACAGCCAGCTGGTTGTAAGAGACCAGTGTTCCCCTTAGGCGGGCGGGAGAAATCTCGGATATATAAATAGGTGCTACAGCAGAGATCACTCCGATACCCAGCCCGCATATCAGGCGAAAAACCAGCAGTGAAACCAGATTAACAGCCAATGCGCAACCTAAAGAAGAAACAATAAAAAAGATAGCTGACGAGAACATCACTTTCTGCCTGCCATAACGGTCACTAAAACCTCCTCCCAGCAAAGCACCGCAAAGGCAACCTACGGTCAGAATACTTACCACCAATCCCAAAGCCATATCATCCAACATGAATTGTTCCTGTAAAAAAGGAACGGCTCCGGAAATACCTGCCATATTTAATCCCACAATCAATCCACCAAAGACGGTGATAAAGGTATATAGGAATAAAGGTTTGTTCTCTCTGTTCATTTTGATTCTAAATTTATAGTAGTTATACGATGTGTGATTGTTGATGCAAGGTTAGCCAGAATAGTACAGAAGCGATATAACGCAGGAAACAAATAATATAAGAATGGTAACATCCGGCAAAAATACCGGCAGACTATCAATCCGGTTACCCACTGATGTAACGAAAGGATAAAGCTAATAATGAAGCATTTGAAAAAAATGATTCTTGTAATAAGTGGATTGTCTTTTATTAAAAGGAAGGTAATGTTTCAAAAGACGTTCGTCTGATGCAACAAAGATAAGACGCTTTTTTCATCTGTGCAAATATTTATACATTATTCTAATAATCAGTTATTTATCTCTTCTTCTTATATTCAGTGCACAGAGCCAAAACAGTGTTTCAAAAAAGGAACGTCTTTTGAAACACAACAGTCGTTCTATCTGTCTAATTTACACAAACTTACCGCAAAATAAAAGCTGTATTCACAGCCTGCCATAGCCGGCCTGCCCATTCTTAATGGGAAGGTCTTGCTGAGTATGATCTATTTTATTCATTTTTAAACATTTGAGTTATGAATACGAAGACAAAACTTCTGTATGTAGGCTTTCGTGCGTTAAGCACATGCTGTCTGTACACGGCTTTTTTAATGATAACATCGTGTGGCGACAATGTTGTGAACCCCGACAGCCCGGAACCGGACGGAGAGGATATGATTCCTGTTACGGTCAGCCGGGTTGAGGATGGCAGCTATATGGAAAGCCATGTTGATACTCCCGACACAACCGGAAGAAGAACGCTTGTGGACGAATGGGTGCCGGTGAAAGAGCCACCCACCGGCAGGGCCATACCCGCTGCCGTGCCTTACGAAGGGCCTTCAGCGGTACGGATGACGCTCCGTGAAGAGCCACAAGCCACTACCCGTGCCTCTACATTGGGCAACGGCATTTATTTCCGGTTGATCGCTTTCCGTACAGTAGGCAGCAATTACGTGTTCCAGTCGGCAGCGGATTTTACGACGAACGGGGCTTCCGCTCCCACACTCAGGCAAGGAAATCTGCTCACCAGAGCGGGAACCGTCCGTGTGATCGGATACTCGTTCAATAGTACGGCAGCGATGGGAACGATCCCTTCATCCTATACTTATAACAGTACTTCCGTCACTATCCCGAATATGAACAGTGACTTTATGGTCTATGACTCGGGGGACATAGCGAATGTGAGCACAATCAGCCACAATCTGTCGGTTAGTTTCACGCAAAAGCTCTGTAAGTTGACGGTTAAGCTATCCTTGTCTCAGTTTGGGAGCAACACGTTCACCAACTGTACGGGGGTATACGTTTCTCAGGGCGGCAATGCGTCCGCCTGGACGATAGGTCCCTCTACAAATAACGTAAGTGCCAATACCGGAAATACGTCCCCATTCAGTATAGCCGATAATTCGACTGCCACTGTGCGGTTAGTTCCTTTCTCGGGCTCCCGGGCGATCACGGTACATATCGGTACGTTGAAACTTAGTAATTACTTTAACGCGAATAACCGGAATATCACCTCGAGCCAGAATGTACAGTTGCAACCGGGAAAGAGTTATACCATTACGCTGAAGTTTGAGTTGGGGATACAATTGGCGGCGAGCGACATTAACCTGACACAAAACGGATGTACGGCGAGTGATAAGAATGATTTGGCAAAGCTGAGATGGGCTACAGGAAATTTGAAGAGTACGGGAAGCACGAATTATATATGGGCACCTTCACAGACAGAAACTGGGTATTATTACACATGGTATAGTACTTACACTGGGAACACAAGTACCAATAACACAGATCCATGCTCAAGATTAAATACTGCATATTATGGAACGGGGTGGCGCACACCTAGCAATAATGAGTTCAGCAAATTGACTCGATGTACAAACAAAATAATGACTAATGGTGGCATGTGGTTTATGAACAATACTAAAGGTGTTTTTCTAAAATGCGGAGGTGGGCGCTACGGTAGTTTAGGTAGTGGTACGACATCTAACGATGGTGTAAATACAGCTGCTCGCTATTGGACTAGTGATGCCAGCAGTAATACCCATGCACATAGTGTACTCCTATACGGTACTGCTGCAAGTACTACACCAAGAGAAAAAACAGATGGATACTCTGTACGTTGTGTGAAAGGTACCAAACAATAATATTCACTTTTAAACTTAACAAATCATGAAAACCGAACTCAAAGGCTGGCTTGCGGACAATACCGTAACCACCGACAACAAAGAAGACAAAATCCTGGTATTGGAGAGCGCCGGAAACCTGGCGCTATCCGATGTACTGGATGAAATGAAGAAAGAGGATACCGGCTTACGGGCAGAGACTTTAAAGCATGCCGTCGATCTTTTTCAGCGCACAGTATCGGAATTGGTACTGAACGGATACTCTGTCAATACGGGGCTTTTTCGTGCCGTACCACAGTTTCGCGGTGTAATAGACGGTGGAGTATGGAATCCCGAGAAAAATTCTATCTATGTTTCCTTCAATCAGGATAAGGATTTACGTGAAGCTATCGCACGGACCGGCGTAAAAATCCTAGGAGCCAAAGGCGATTCAGCCTATTTTATCGGTGGTGAAGACGCCGCCACCCGTGCTACGGACGGTAGTGCGACTGCAGGACGTAACTATCGTCTGCAAGGAAAGAATATTAAAG
>SKEG01001148.1_pt1 | contig 22396 bp, 14 predicted proteins | sample 4826631 | NCBI WGS metagenome assembly SKEG01 (sample SAMN11008815, study PRJNA524170) | human gut metagenome | biome: Human fecal sample; material: Feces; isolation source: fecal sample from pouch patient p26, p34, p50 | host: Homo sapiens | place: Israel: Tel-Aviv | collected 2016-11-02
ACCGGCGCGGCGCTTGACGCCGTCGATCGTGTGGGCGGGCTCCTCGCTGTGGAGGGCTGCTAGGATCTCGCCCTCGGTGATGGTCTCGCAGCGGCAGATCACGCGACCGTAAGCGGGCTGCTCCTTGACAAGCGCGGCCTTTTCCTCTGCGGAAAGCTCCTTGAAGCGGATGTGGCGGCGGCCGTCCTTGTAGTCGGCCTTTTCTGCGCCAAGAACACCGCGCTGCTGCAGGATGGCAACGGCTTCCTCAGCAACTGCCGGGGCGGCGGACAGGCCGGGGCTCTTCATGCCGGCCAAATCGATCCAGCCGGGTGCTTCCGGCTCTTCGCCAATGATAAAATCGTCCACGTCCAGATTGGCGCGTACGCCTGCAAAGCTGCGGATGGACTCGCCGAAGTTGATACTGGGCACACTGCGCTGGGCAGTGGCCTTGACAAATTCCAGACCGCTGCTGGTGCAGGAGGTGTCGTTGCCCTTCACAGGCTCTGCGTTGGGGCCGACGAGCAGGTTGCCGTGCACGGTGGGTGCCACCAGAACGCCCTTGCCCAGCTCGTTGGGGCACTGGAAGATGACGTGGCTCACACGGGTGCCCTCGCTCTTGTCCAGCAGATAGTACTCGCCCCGGGTGGGAATGATGTGGAAGTTGGCGGGCTCCACCATGGAGTGTACTTTGTCTGCCCAGATACCGGCAGCGTTGATGACGCAGCGGGTCTCCACCGTGCCGCCGGGCACGGTCAGGCGGTAGCCGCCCTCGATGGCTTCGGCATTGGTCACTTTGCAGCTGCGGCGCAGCTCCACGCCGTTGCGTACCGCCACCTCGGTCATGGCCAGTGCGTACTCCCACGGGTTCACGATGGCGGCGCTGGGTGCCCACAGTGCACCGCAGACCTTTTCAGAAAGGTTTGGCTCCATGGCAAGGGTCTCTTCCCGGGAAAGAATCTTCATGTCGGGCACGCCGTTGACGGTGCCGTTCTCAAACAGATGCTGCAAATGGGGCAGTTCCTTCTCGTCCAGTGCCAGCACCAGCGAGCCGCACTGCTTATAGGAGACATCCAGCTTTGCGCAGATCTCCTTTGCCAGAGCCACGCCGCGCACGTTCAGCCGTGCCATGCGGGTGCCGGGGGCGGGGTCGTAGCCTGCGTGGAGAATGGCGCTGTTGGCCTTGGTGGTGCAGTCTGCCACATCGTTCTCGGCCTCAAGAATGACCACCTTGTTGTCGTAGCGCGACAGTGCGTAGGCGGCAGCGGCACCGATGACGCCACAGCCGATGATTGCTACATCATACATTGTTCTTTTCCTCCTATCCGTTCTGCCTTGGCCCGTCGGGAGCTGGGCAGCTGTTGATGGTACAAAAAAAGAGCGAACCGAAACAAAGGCAACTGCCCTTGTCCGTTTCGCTCATATCTCCTGAAACAAACAGCACTTGTTTACTCTTATGATACCCTGTCCCTGCACAAAAAGCAAGGTGTTTTGCACTTTTTGTGAAACCCTTACAAAAAACACCGGTTGCTTTTGCGCAGAATGCGGGTCACATATCCCATACCGCCTGATTGGTGGTGGAAATGGCAGTGATTCCGGCTTCCAGCGCGGCCATCACGTCCTCTTTATCAGCAATAAGGCCGCCGGCGAGCACCGGCACTTTGGCGGTAGCGCACACCCGGCGCAGGATCTTGGGCATGGTGCCGGGCAGCAGGTCCAGACAGTCCGGCAGATTTGGCGGAATCTTATCCAAGCTTTCCAGTGCGATGGAATCCAGCAGGAATACCCGCAGAATGGCGGCCAGCCCAAGCTCCTTGGCACGGCGGATGAAGGACTGCCGGGTGGAGATGATGCCGTCGGCCTCGGTGGTGCTGCGGATAAAGTCCACCGCCACCTCCTTACCGGCAAGCCCTGCGATAAGGTCTACATGCACCGCGGCAAAGCGCCCGGCTTCGTGGATGCGGCGCACAATGGAGGCAATATTGCAGATGTCTCCGTATAATACGAATACCACCCGGATGTTCTCGTTGGTCAGCGCATTGCAAAGCCCGGCATCGTCCTTGACGGCCGCAATGACCGGCGTTTCCTGAATGGCATCCATCAGCTCCTGTTTCATGCTTTTCCTCCTGCCCGGCGTTCTGTGGGGCAATTTTACTGGTGCTCTGCCAGCCAGCGCAGCGCCATATAGGTGTAGGCTGCCGTGCCGCGGTACAGGATGCTGTCGTCAAAGCGCACCTTGGGGTGGTGCTGACCGTAGGTGTAGCCCTCCTTGGCGTTGCCGGCAGCTAAGAACATACTCACGGTGGGTACCTCGTGGCTGACAAAGGCGAAGTCCTCGCTGCCGCCGCCGGGCTTGCCGCCGGTGAGCGGGGTCATATCCATAGCGCCCTTGCCCAGCAACTCGGTCATATAGGTCAGGGCGTTACCCGCCAGCGGGGTGTCCACCACCATGCAGGGGCAGTAATCGCTGAACTCCACCTCGGCGGTGCAGCGGTAGGCGGTGGCCACGCCCTGCGCGATTTCGGTCATGCGCTGATGGATAAGGGCGCTGACCTTCTGCTCTGGGTCCACGGTGCGGATGGTGCCCCACATATCGGCAGTATCCGGGATGACGTTGGAAGCCTTGCCTGCCTCGAACCGGCCGGTGGTGAACACGCCAAAGCCTGCGGGGTCCAGCTCGCGGCTGTTGATCTCCTGCAGGGCAATGTGGATGTGCGCCGCTGCGGTGATGGGGTCGATGCAGGCGTTGGGCATGGAGCCGTGGCCGCCTTTGCCGTGCACAACGATGTGATACTGCTCGCAGCTGGCCATGGTGATGCCGCCGCCCGGCACCAGCACCATACCGGCGGGCAGGGGCATGCCGGCCAGCACATGGAACATGACCGCTGCGTCTACCTTGGGGTTCTCCAGCAGGCCGCTGTTTATCATATCCAGCGAGCCCTGAAAGATCTCCTCTGCGGGCTGGAACTCCAGCTTTACCGTGCCCTCGATCTCGTCCTCGTGTTCCTTGAGCAGCTTGGCTGCACCCAGAACCATGGCAGTGTGCATATCGTGGCCGCAGCCGTGCATCTTACCGGGCAGCTCAGAGGAAAACTCCTCGCCTGATTCCTCCTGCAAGGGCAGCGCGTCCATATCGCCCCGCAGCAGGATCACCTTGCCGGGGCGCTTGCCGCCTGCAAGCGCAATGACGCCGCACTTGCCGCAGTCTTGGGGGGTGTAGCCCATCTCGGTCAGCGCTTTTTTGACCAGTGCCTTGGTCTGGGGCAGGTCAAAGCCCACCTCCGGGTGACGGTGCAGTGTGCGTCGCCATTCCTGCAGCTGGGGCTCCAGCGCTTTGGCAGCTTCCAACAGTTTTTCCGGTGCGATCATTGTAAAATCAACTCCCTCTGAATTTATGCGGAAAGCCCTCTCGGCCACAGCAGAACCATGACGGGAGGGCTTCGCCTTACGGTTATTCTTCCCCGCCGTTATTGCCAGTCGGGTGGTACTGGGCGCAGGTGCACTTTTTGAACTTCAGGCCGCTGCCGCAGGGGCAGGGGTCGTTGCGGCCAATTTTGACCACACGCACCGGCTGACCCTTGGGGCTGCCCTTGACGCCGGGTGCGCCGTTGCCGGGCACAAAGCCCTCGCCGGTGGGCTTTGCCACCTGCTCCCGCTTGGGTGCGGAACCGGCGGCGCGCAGCTCGATGGTAAGCAGCATCTTGACGCTGGACTCCCGGATGGAATCCACCATCTGGTCGAACATATCAAAGCCCTCGATGCGGTATTCCACCACCGGGTCCTTCTGGCCGTAGCCGCGCAGCGCGATGCCCTGCCGCAGCTGGTCCATGTTGTCGATGTGGTCCATCCACTGGCGGTCTACGCACTTGAGCAGGCAGATGCGCTCCAGTTCGCGCATGACGGGTGCACCGTAGCGCACCTCCTTGGCCTGCAAGATCTGCATCCCGCGGTCGTAGAGCATATCGGCAATGCCCTGCTGGGAGAGGTTATCAAAGTCGGCTACAGTGTAGTGGAAGTCGGCATCGGTGGTCAGCCAGCCCTGATAGTGGCGGCGCAGGGCACCGAAATCCCACTCGTCCTTCACATCGCCGGAAAGGAACTGGGCGCAGCTGGAATCGATGTTCTCCCGCAGCATCTTGTGCATCTCGGTGCTGATATCCTCGCCGTCCAGCACCTTGCGGCGCTGCCCGTAGATGATCTCGCGCTGCTGGTTCATCACGTCGTCGTACTTCAGCACATTTTTACGGATCTCGAAGTTGCGGCCCTCCAGCTTTTTCTGGGCGCTTTCCAGCGTGTTGGTGATCATGCGGTTCTCGATGGGGGTGTCCTCGTCGATCTTCAGGGTGTTCATCAGGCCGGACACCCGGTCGCCGCCGAACAGGCGCATCAGGTCGTCCTCAAGGCTCAGGTAGAAGCGGGAAGCGCCCGGGTCGCCCTGACGGCCTGCACGGCCGCGCAGCTGGTTGTCGATACGGCGGCTCTCGTGGCGCTCGGTGCCAATGATGAACAGACCGCCTGCGGCGCGCACCTCATCGGCCTCGGCGTCAATAGCGGGTTTGTACTGGGCGTACAGCTGCTCAAAGCGCTGACGTGCGGCCAGAATGTTGGCATCGGTGGTCTCACCGTGGCCGTTGGCTTCGGTCAGCAGCAGCTCCACGGCTGCCGGGTCGGCATCCTGCGGGGTGTCGGGGTTGAGCAGGTTCTCGCAGAAGTGCTCCTTGCGCATCTGAGCCTTTGCCATGAACTCGGCGTTGCCGCCCAGCATGATATCGGTACCACGGCCTGCCATGTTGGTGGCGATGGTGATGGCACCCTTTTTACCGGCCTGCGCTACGATCTCGGCTTCGCGCTCGTGGTTCTTGGCGTTCAGCACGTTGAAATCCCGGGTATGGCGCTGTAACATTTTGGCGAGGATCTCGCTCTTTTCCACGCTGACAGTACCCACCAGCACAGGCTGACCGTTCTTGTGGCACTCCATTACCTGCTCGATGACGGCGCGGTACTTGCCCTCCACGGTCTTGTAGATGGCGTCCGGGTAGTCCTTGCGCTGCACCGGGCGGTTGGTGGGCACGCTGACGATGTTCAGGCCGTAGATCTCGGTGAACTCGGTGGCTTCGGTGCGGGCGGTACCGGTCATACCGGACAGCTTTTTGTACATACGGAAGTAGTTCTGGAAGGTGATGGTGGCCAGCGTCTTGCTCTCGGCGGCGATCTTCACGCCCTCCTTGGCCTCGATGGCCTGATGCAGACCCTCGTTGTACCGGCGGCCGATCATCAGACGGCCGGTGAACTCGTCCACGATGATGACCTGACCATCTTTGACCACATAGTCGATATCCCGCTGCATCACGCCGTAGGCTTTGATGGCCTGATCGATGTGGTGGGCAAGGGTCATGTTCTCGGCGGCGGCAAGGTTCTCCACCTTGAAATAGGCTTCAGCCTTTTTGATACCGGCGGCGGTCAGGGTACAGGTCTTGTGCTTTTCGTCCACAACGTAATCGCCATCGGCCTGCTCATCGGTGGAGACCTTATCTTCCAGTTCCACCACCACGCTCTTGCGCAGGGTGCGCACAAAGCGGTCCACCTGCGTATACAGGCTGGAGGAGTCCTCGCCGCGGCCGGAGATGATCAGGGGGGTGCGGGCTTCATCGATCAGGATGGAGTCCACCTCGTCCACGATGGCGTAGGCGTGGCCGCGCTGCACCATGTTGGCCTTGTAGGTCACCATGTTGTCGCGCAGGTAGTCAAAGCCGAACTCATTGTTGGTGCCGTAGGTGATATCGGCATTGTAGGCGGCCCGGCGGGCGTCGCCGTCCATGCCCTGCACGATCAGACCGACAGTCAATCCCAGCCAGCGGTAGAGCTTGCCCATCCACTCGCTGTCGCGCTTGGCCAGATAGTCGTTGACGGTAACAATGTGCACCCCTTCACCGGTTAGGGCGTTCAGGTAGGCGGGCAGGGTAGCCACAAGGGTCTTGCCTTCACCGGTCTGCATCTCGGCAATATCGCCGCGGTGCAGGGCAATGCCGCCGGTCACCTGCACCGGGAAGTGCTTCATGCCCAGCACACGCCATGCAGCCTCGCGGCAGACGGCAAAGGCATCCGGCAGGATGTCGTCCAGCGTTTTGCCCTCGGCCAGCTGCTGCTTGAACATGGCAGTCTGCGCCTGTAAGTCGGCATCGGACATGGCCTGATACTTGGGCTCCAGCGCCAGCACCTGTTTGGTGATGGGGTTCACCTTTTTCAGCTCCCGGTCAGAGAAGCTGCCAAAAAGTTTTTCAACAAGGGACATAGGTCACACCTCATAAATCTTAAAAATCGGGCTGTGATGCGCCCGGAATCGCGCATAACAATACAAGTATATGATACACCAAAGCAGCAGACACGTCAAACCTGCAAGGCTATTTTAGCCCGTTTTTACATGAACTTTCTGTAAAAAGATGCTGCAAGCCGTTCACAGATTCCCGATCTCCCGGCAGCACACTTTATTTTCACCCTATCGCTTTGGGGAGAATCGTGGTAGAATAGGACTATCATTGATAGGGAGGGCTGTACTTATGCTCAAACGGCTGCGCACCGCGCACCCCATTCTTTATTGTATCCTGTCTGAGGTGCTGTTCCTTGGCAGCATGGTTGTGTTCAGCCTGCTGGCTACCATCGGGCTGGCAGCGGCAGGCGCGGATTTTGACGCCATGGACGGCTATCTGCTGGGTTCTGTGCAGGAGGCTGTGGGGCTGGCGGTGGCGCTTTTGCTGCTGGCCCGCACCGGCAGACTTGATCTGTTGCACCGGCGCGGCTGCGGCTTTCTGAACGGAATGCTGGTGGGCATGTACCCGCTGTTCTTCATCGGGTATACGACCGTTGGGACGCTGGCCTTTGACCGCCCGGACACGCCGCTGCTGCCGCTGCCCCGCATCCTGACCTTTATGCTGAACATGATCCTTGTGGGCGTGGCTGAGGAACTGGTGTTCCGTGGCATCATTGCCCAGACCCTGCTGGAGCGCTACGGCACCGCCCGCGCCGGGGTGTGGAAAGCCTGTCTTGTGTCCGGCGTGCTGTTCGGCGCGGCGCACCTGAGCAACCTGCTCGGCTCGGCACCCTTTGGCGTGCTGATGCAGTGTGTATTTGCGGCTTCGCTGGGCGTGATGCTGGCCGCTATCTACTTCCGCACCGGCAATGTGTGGGTGACGGTATTCCTGCACAGCGCCATGGACATTGCCGCCATGCTCATCGGCGGGCTGTACGGCACCACCAGCGTGGCCGAGAGCGTGAGCGGCTACGATGCCTCGCGGCTGCTTTCGGTGGCGGTGTACCTGATCCCCACTGTATTTCTGCTGCGCAAAAGGAAGCTGCCGGAGGTGCAGCTGTACTGGGGCGGCATTGTAAAAAATTAAGGCTTGCGGACAAAAATCTTCTTGCAATCTGCCGGGCAATCTGGTATACTGTATCTGTTACCGTGGTACGGGGCTGGGAGTATGCCCGCTTTTGGGAGAACCGTTTCCCGCCGCTGTGCCATAGGCAGATAAATTACTTGAAAGAGGTACTGTATTATGAATAAGCAGGAAGTTATGGCCAAAGTCGCTCTGACCGAGAAGGACACTGGCTCCCCCGAGGTTCAGGTCGCTCTGCTGACCGCTCACATCAACGAGCTGAACAAGCAGGAAGTTATGGCCAAAGTCGCTCTGACCGAGAAGGACACTGGCTCCCCCGAGGTTCAGGTCGCTCTGCTGACCGCTCACATCAACGAGCTGAACGAGCACCTGAAGAAGAACCCTAACGATCACCACAGCCGCCGCGGTCTGCTGAAGATGGTTGGCCGTCGCCGCAATCTGCTGGCTTATCTCCAGAAGAAGGACATCGAGCGTTACCGTGCTCTGATCGCAACTCTGGGTCTGCGTAAGTAATTTTAACGGAGGGCAGGTACCGCAAAGGTACCTGCCCTTTGCTTTATGTATAACTCCATGTATCCCATGCGCACAAAATAGCGGTGGCAGCGTATTGCAGCAGTAAATCGAACGCCCGTGCCTGCGGGCAGGGACGCTGGATTTATTGCTATAATGCGCACGCCACGGCTTTTTGGATAGAACGATCCGAAAAACAAGGAGGCAGAAACAATGGCAATCGAATTTGGTTCCCGCAAAGAGACCTTTGACAACTTCAAGGTCTACGAAACCATGCTGGCCGGCCGCCCGTTCAAGGTTGAAATGGGCAAGATGTGTGGCCTGTCCAATGCCAGCGCACTGATCCGCTACGGCGAGACCTGCGTGATGTGCAACGTGGTCATGAGCCCCAAGCCCCGCGAGGGTGTGGATTTCTTCCCGCTGAACGTGGAGTACGAGGAAAAGCTCTACGCCGCAGGCCGCATTCCCGGCAGCTTTATGCGCCGTGAGGGCCGCCCCGGTGAGCGCGCTATCCTGACCAGCCGCGTGGTGGACCGCCCCATGCGCCCGCTGTTCCCCAAGGAGATGCGCAACGACGTGTGCATCACCATGACCGTCATGAGCCTTGACCCGGACTGCAGCCCCGAGATCGCCGGTATGATCGGCGCTTCTCTGGTGACCGCCGTGTCCGATATCCCCTGGAACGGCCCCATCGGCGGCGTGCAGGTGGGTCTGGTTGACGGCGAGATCGTGCTGAACCCCACGCAGGAGCAGCGCAAGGTGAGCGACCTTGCTCTGACCGTTGCCGCCACTATGGATAAGATCGTGATGATCGAGGCCGGCGCCAACGAGGTGGACGAGGACACCATGCTGACCGCCATCAAGACCGCACACGTTGAGATCAAGAAGATCATCGAGTTCATCAACAAGATCGTGGCCGAGCGCGGCAAGCCGAAGATCGACTTCCAGGTGGTGGGTCTGGATATGGACGTGTTCCACGCCATCCAGAATAAGTACCTGGACGATTTCAAGGCCGCTATGGACACCGACGACAAGAACGTGCGTGACGCAGCCCTGCTGCCCATCATGGACAAGATCGCCGAGGAATACCCCGACCTGTCTGCCGCCGATCTGGATCTGGTAAGCTACAAGATGCAGAAGTTCGTGGTGCGCCGCTGGCTGCTGGATGAAGGCAAGCGCGTGGACGGCCGCGGCATCAACGAGATCCGCCCGCTGGCCGCAGAGGTGGGCATTCTGCCCCGCGTGCACGGCTCCGGTATGTTCACCCGTGGCCAGACGCAGGTGCTTACCACCTGCACGCTGGGCGGCACCAAGGACAACCAGTTGATGGATGACCTGACCGACGAGCAGACCAAGCGCTATATCCACCACTATAACTTCCCGCCGTACTCTGTGGGCGAGGCACGCGCACCGCGCAGCCCCGGCCGCCGCGAGATCGGCCACGGCGCATTGGCCGAGCGTGCTCTGGTGCCGGTGCTGCCCTCCTTGGAGGAGTTCCCCTACACCATCCGCTGCGTGTCCGAGGTGCTCAGCTCTAACGGTTCTACCTCTCAGGCTTCCATCTGCGGCTCTACGCTGGCACTGATGGACGCAGGCGTGCCCATCAAGGCTCCGGTTGCCGGTATCTCCTGCGGTCTGATCACCGAGGGCGAGCGCTGGATGACCATGCTGGACATTCAGGGCGTGGAGGACTTCCACGGCGATATGGACTTTAAGGTTGGCGGCACCCGCAAGGGCATCACCGCCATCCAGATGGACATCAAGATCGACGGCCTGACCTACGACATCATTGCCGAGGCCTTCGAGAAGTGCCGCAAGGGCCGCCTGTATATTCTGGACGAGATCATCAAGCCGGTGATCGCCGAGCCCCGTCAGGAGCTGAGCCGCTGGGCACCCAAGATGTTCAGCATGATGATCCCCACCGACAAGATCAAGGACGTGATCGGTAAGGGTGGCAAGGTCATTCAGGATATCTGCGCCACCTGCAACTGCAAGATCGACGTGCAGGAGGACGGCCATGTGTTCGTCTCCGCCGTGGATCAGGAGGACGCAAAGCGCGCCATCTTTACCATCAAGACCATTGTGGAGGACCCCGAGATCGGTGCCATCTACAAGGGCAAGGTGACCCGCCTGATGAACTTTGGTGCCTTTGTGGAGATCGCCCCGGGCAAGGAAGGCCTTGTGCATATCTCCAAGCTGGACACCAAGCGCGTGGAGCGGGTAGAGGACGTGGTTGCCGTGGGCGATGCCATCGTGGTCAAGGTGACCGACATCGACCAGCAGGGCCGCATCAACCTGAGCCGCCGCGACGCCATTCTGGCTCTGGAAGCCAAAAGGGCCGCCCAGCAGCAGTAAAAACCTAATACAGATTGCATAAAATAAGAGCCGCTGTACTTTTTGTACAGTGGCTCTTTTGCGTGTACCCCCTCAGGCTCACTGCGTTCGCCAGCTCCACCTAAAAAGCTCCCCCTTCGGGGGAGCTGGCATCGAGCAAAGCGAGATGCCTGAGAGGGTTCGTGCCTAAACCCCACCCGTGAAAAGGCAATTCTGGAAAATCCGCAGATTTTCCAGAATTGCAAATTTAAAAATATATTTTCCGCTGATTATGCGCAGAGCAACGCGGAGCGCATTCAAAATCGTGCTGCGCCCGGCAGGGGAAAGGGCACAAAAAAAATGCTCCCCCTTGCGGGGGAGCAAATTCGGTACACAACGCCACGCTGTGCCGAAAAGAAAGGAGCGCAAAGTCAGTTTTCCTTTTTGCCCTGACGGTTCAGCACCCAGCCTGCGGCAAACAGCAGCACGCCGCTGCAGGCCAGCACCGGCACGGGCCAGTTCAACTGACCGGTCTGGGGCAGAACAGGCTTATCGGGGGGGTACGGGGAGACCGGGTTATCCGGATTTTCGGGGCTTACGGGGTTGTCCGGGGTGCCGGGACTTACCGGGTTATCCGGTGTGCCGGGGCTCACCGGCGTATCCGGGTTATCCGGCCGCTCCGGGAGATCGGGGGTGTCCGGTGTGTCGGGCGTATCCGGCACATCCGGGGTGTCGGGGGTGTCCGGCGTTTCCGGGATGGTAGCGCCTACCTTGGGGGTGGCGTCCACATCGTAGATCCAGTTGTCGCCATCGGGCAGCGGAATGGACACAAGGAAGGGTTTGATGGCCTCGTAGCCGTGGGATGCCTCGGTCTGCACGACCAAGTACAGACCCTGCGGCAGCTTGGTAATGTTGGCATAGCCCTCTTCGTTCACGTCCTGCTGGGCGGCAATGGCGGGCACAGCGGGCAGATACTTTACCAGCTGGTCTGCCAGCGTGCTGTCGGAAAGATCGCCCAGCACGACACCGCAGCCCGTAAAATCGCCGGTATAGTCAAAGTACAGGTTGCCGTTGGTGCGTTTGACGGAGGCCACCTGATACAGGGTAAGCTCGCCGCCGCGCAGGGGCACATCGTTGTGGGTGTCGTACAGACGGACGTGGAGCGAGCCCAGACGCCCCAGTACAATGTTGGCACTGGTGGCAAACGCCGGCAGGGCGCAGCATACCACAAGGCACATAGCCAGCAGCACAGCCGCCAGACGATGACGCAAATCAATGCTTTTCATGTTCTTCACCTCTCGTTTTCTTGGGTTTGCGTGTAGAAATCAGCATACCGATCAGTAAGATCAGCAGCATGGGCAGCGCCATAATGGGCGCAACAATAATGGGTTCAATTTTAAGCGCTTCGGCGGTAACGCGGAGGTGCTTGTACTGATCCGGGGTCTCTACGCGGCGGCCGCGCACCAGCAGGCGGTGGGTGTTGATGCCGTAGGGGGTGCAGGTCATCAGGGTAACGTAGTCCTTGCCTTCGGCGATCTTCAACTCATCGGTCTCGGTGGGCAGCACGATGGAGATTTTGTCCACCTCGTAGGTGAGCACCCGGTCCAGCACGGTGATGGTAAAGGTATCGCCCACTTCCAGCTGGTCGAGGTTGGTAAACAGCTTTGCGCTGGGCAGGCCGCGGTGCGCCGAGATGACCGCGTGGGTGGACGCGCCGCCCACCGGCAGGCTGGTGCCCTCTAAGTGGCCTGCGGCGATCTGCAATACGCCGTCGCTGGTGCCGTGGTAGATGGGCAGCTCCACGCCGATTTTGGAAATGGTGATGTAACCCATAATGCCGGTGCCGGTAATATCCAGCGTTTCGTTGTAGCCGGAAAGCTGATCCGGGCGGTAGAGGGCGTTTTCGTTGGCGGCCACCTGTGCGTTAAAGGCATCGGCGGCGTCAAAGTAGGCGCTGTAATCCGCATCGGTCATTTTGTCCACGTCCTGCGCGTAGCTTGCCACCGCGCGGGACTGGTTGCGCTGGTTGACGTAATCGCTGATAGTGGGGTATAACATCACGGATAGACCCACGAAAAAGACGAGGATCAATATAATGGTGCTTTTGTTCTTTTTCATGGGCTACTCCCTAACGTTATAGTTTCAGGATCAGAGCAGGGGGCTTTACAGCCCCGCTCTGTGCAGGGGAAAAGGAGAGCTTAGTGGTTCTCCATGCGCTTTTTGGTAATGAGCAGGATGGCTGCTGCAACCATCAGGCCGCCGCCGACCACATAGAAGATGGTGGTGCCGATGCCGCCGGTGCCGGGCAGGGTAGTGCCGTGGTTGTTCTTGACATCAAATGCCACACTGGCGCTGTCCGTACCGTTGACCTTGACAGTCGGCATATTGCTCTTCTTAATTTCGGCACCGCCGTTTTCGTAAGCGTTATCATCAAGCTGGTTGACTTTGAACTTCACCGGCTCGGTCAGAGTGTTGTAGCCGTCGGGTGCTTTAGTCTCGTACAGATAATATTCCTTATGGTCATCAAGACCTTTGATGGAGATTTTGCCGCCTACAGGGGTGGTCATGGTATAAGCTGTGGAAGTTTTGGAAACCGTGTAAACGCCATTGGAACCCGCTACAAGCGGAATCAGATTGCTCGTATCAGTAGGATTGCCGTTCTCATCAGTCGCCAGTTTCAAATCTTTGCTATCGGAAAGAACGAACACAGCGCCTTCCAGTGTTTTGGTGGGAGTTTGGCCATCAACCTTGGTCACATCAACCTTGAAGGTCCAGTCATAAACCTTCTTTTTAGGGGTATTGCCAGTACCACCATCGGTAGGATTGTTGCTGTATTCCAGATATGCTTCGTTATCCTGGTTGCCTTCATCGTAAATCTTAGCGGATTCATTCAGAACACCGGAGTAATAAGTGTAGAGCTCATCATCGCCGTCAATTACACCAGCCTTAACGGCTTCGATGATCTTAACAGTAACGGTAAAGGTGTTTCCGCTGACATCAACCTCATAATACTGAGAATCCAGAATTGTAGAATCGTCATTGTTAATTTTGATGGTAATGTCATCTTTGCTATTGACGTTAGAGGTCAGTTCATTAGACATCGTATCGTGGATCTTATAGGTATAGGAGGTGTAACCGGTAACATCGGGAACAGTGGTGATGGTGCGGAACTCAACGGTATCACCGATCTGGTTGTCGCCCACAACACCCCAGCTGTCGGTATCATTGTGATAGATTTCCTTGTCGAGCTTGACAGAGGTGTCTTTTGTATAGATCGTTTCGTCCTTCAGAATGCTCAGCATATAACGGCTGTAGGTAGCACCTTCGGGCAGGTTAATAGTTGCGTCCTTGATGAAGTAGTAGCCGTCAGACAAGCCGCTAATAGTATAATTGGTACCAGTAGAAGGAACGGAATCGTGCTTCACAGTGCTGAGATGGTCACCAACAACCTTAGCAAAGGTGTCAACATCGGCGGCAGTGACAGTGGTATTTTCGAGTTTGGCAGCGAGATCAGCGGGTGTATTAGCGCCCTGCAGAGAAGCGGGCAGGTTGTTATCCTTGCGAATAGCTTCGCCGTCAACGCCGTCACCCCACTGGATGTCGCTCAGAACGCCGTTGTTCAGCTTACCTTTAAACACCTGATAGGCTTCATAGGCGCGGCCTGTAGTAGAACCGTGAATCGTAAGAGTGTTAGTAGTACTAGCGGTAGTAGTACCACCCGCCGCAAACGCCGGGATCGCCATGGCGCAAACCATAGCAACTGCCAGCAGTGCAGCCATGAGTTTCTTCATTGCTTTTTTCATGGAAAAAGCCCCTTTCTTTTTTGCCCCTTGCCGCCCCCTGTGTTTTTGTACAGGGGGGGGGTAGGGGTGTAGTTTTGTTCGGTCTATCGCGTAAACTTTGCGCTGGGCGGGCGGGGGCTCAGCCCCGGGCGTCCGGCAGGGAAGTGCAGCTTAGTCATCTGCCCTCCTTTCACGTCTGCGCTTGCGGTGGATAATACTATATGCCAGCGCGGTCAGCATCATTGTGCCGCCCACGGCTGTGTACGGGAGTGTGCCGGTGCCGCCGGTAGAGGGGAGCTCGTAGCCGGGGGTGTCTGGCTTCTCCTTATTGGTAAGGGTAAGCACACCACCGTTTTCTACGCCGGTTTCGTTGCTGCTGCTGTAAGTCACCTCGTACTTGTTGCCGGTAGAAGCTTCCTTAATGTAATAGAGGTAGCCTTCCGTCAAGTTACTGTAAGTGGCTGTCCAGTGGTTGCTGTTGTTCAAGGTGATGGACGTTACCTTTATACCAGTTGCACGATCAGTATCCTTTTTGTACTTGTACAGATCAACAGTAACAGATTCTTCCTTGGGTGCAGTTGCTTCGTTGTACTGGTTCGTCCAGAACTTCTGAATGATCAGCTTGCTGCGCTCGTTGGAGATATAAAGGTCGCTCTGCTCATTGAAAATGCAGATCATCAGGTTGTTGTCTTTCAGTAGAGGCAGTGTATTTCCGCTAGCATCAGTGGTTCTACCGTTCACCGCCTTGTTGTAGGCGTCAGCATCCGGTTCATCTTTAGCAGTGAAGATGAAGTAATACGTCTTGCTGGTCTTGCGATAGCCATCGGGAGCCGCTTCCTCTACAAGCTTGTAAAGGGTGTCGACATCCGCATTAAGTTCTTTATGACCGAGCCAAATGGTAAACTCACCGTTTTCGTCACTTGTATAGTTTTGCTTCTCGGTAGTTTCCCATTCTCCGGTTGTTTTGTCAAGCCAATACAAGCTGAACTTTGCACCCTCCAGACCGTTGGCCTGATTAGAGCTGTCTACCTTGTGCACAACCAGCTTGGTCTGCGAGACATAGCCACCGGCCTCTATATCTCGCAAGGTCTGGTTTTCGTTTGCATCCCATTTTCCGTTCAAAAGTGCCTTGTTATCCAGCTTTACTTCGTTTCCAACACCGGCGTTGGTTTTGTAGGTGTACTTCAACACCAGTGCGCGCTGGTCGGGAACAGTAAGCTCCATGGTGTAGGTGTTGACGCTGGCTGCATCCACATGGCTGGTATAATGGAAGGTGTATTCGTTGCGGGACAGGGGATTGCTAAAGGTAGTGTCTGCGGCATCATAGAGCTGAACAGAATTTAAATCCAATTCAGCGGTATAGCCCTGCTGAACGGTAAGGATATCCGTCAGGGTAACGGTGTCACTGTTCGGGACAAGGTCTTTTGCGCCGGGGTTGATCTTAATGGTGTATGCGGCGCTGCCGATCTTGTGGCCATTGCTGTCTGTCAACTGATCAACATCTTTTTTCAGGTTTTCAGTCCTGCGCTTTAGGGTCACCTCGGCTTTGGCGTCAAGTTTTCCCCAGTGGGCGGTGTTGATGTAGGTGCGCTCGTCCTTAGAGTCGTTTTCTATACCGGTACCATTCCAGTTTTTCCACAGATCGGTGTCGACCTCTACCGCGTACCGGATATAGAAACCGCTCATTTGCTGGAAGAAATTATTTTTTGTATTATGGTTCAGGGACTGCAGATTCTTGATTTTGAACGTAAGGGTCTGTCCCTCGGTACTGGAGTAGGTGGTCGCGTTGACCTCAAAGAACTTATCAAGATGGGTGGCATTATCGAACGAAAACTCCGCTATGCCGTCGTTCTTAAACCATGGGTCGTGGTCACGATAAAAATTATAGCAAGCGACACTATTAGACGCTAGGCGGAATGCGCCCTGTGCAGAGCCTTCCACATACTTCAGACCGGCAGGCAGCTTATCGGTAACAGTGTATTCATTCTCTGTAAATTCAGTCAGGTCAGAGGTATCAAGGGTGAGCTGATAGTAGAGAGTCCGTCCGCTCTCCTTATAGTCAACATCCTCAAGTTTGTCTGTGAAATTACCAGCATCCCATTGATAAGCTTCACGCTTAGACACGCCCTTTTCAAAGTTGGTATGTTCCTTGGGCTTGGTATAGGTGTATTTCGCCTCTGCATTATTGGCCTTATTTCTAATAGTGATCTCGTTTCCGGGCTCGACCTTGCTCACATCTACATAGGTAGAGTAGCTGTCAATGGTCAGCTTTTTGATGTTTTGTCCCTTGTAACTGTCTGTTTTGGTCAGCTTGATGTAGAACGAACGAACAGGAGTAGTACTGTCGGTGGACGAGATCTCTTTTGCTTTACTTAACATTTCGCCGGTTTTTTTATCAAAACCGTCCTGAATGTCGGCGTACTTGATCTCGATCTGAATGCCTGCCGCCTTAGCTTCAGCATAGGACATCATGGAATTATCTACCAGTGTGAAGGTGAGATGATTCTCAAGATCAGACTGAAGCTCGGATGCTATGCCGTAGTGGATGCCATCAAGGTCTTTAGGAGAGTAGATTTTGTCCAGAATACCGTAGCTTTCCCACTTGTTCGGCACAACAACTTCGATCTTCCACGGTGCTTTAAGCAGATTAGGAGTGGAGGTTTCGGTCAGAGAACCGGCGGTGGATTTAGAAGTACTCCAACTGCGGTCTGTAATGCCGGGCTCTGCGGTTGCCTCATACTTTTCTTTGCCGGTATCAACGGTGGATTTGTTTTTAACCGTTTTAACGCCATCCGGAACAGTGGTCTTATAGTAGAAGGTGTATTCAGTGCCAGTGGCATCCTTGGTAAACGTATAGTCGAATTTATCCTTGCCATCAACACCATTAATGGTACCAAACGGAGAAACAGTGCCGTCTTTGCTCTTTTCGGTAATGGTAACGTCTCCCACAATGGTTGCGCCATTGGTTTGGAGAGCGTCCTCGACCTTATAGTTTTTCAGGTTGCCGCCATAGTAGTTAGACAGGGTGACGGTCCAGTACATATAACCGTCCTCGTTATTATAGCTGCCGTGTTTTTCAATGTAGTTACTGTGCCATGTCCACGGGTCGGTCTTTTGTTCGTTGTTTGTCTCTGCATAGTTATGGAAACTGCCGGAACCAGAGCCACCATACGAACCGGACAACTCAACATCATAGGTCAGGATGTATTTGTCCTTTTTATTCATTTCGGGAAGGTTTTTGATGGAAAAACTCTGCTCGGTTTCGCTCCATGTCAGATGCCCATCAAGAGAGATTTCTTTCTTGTTTTTGTCGGTAAGCTTAATGGAGCTACGCACATACGTACCGGTGACCTTACCGGTGTTGTCCAGTTTGTCGTTAATGTCGACCTTTTGGTTCCAACCGTCAGTGGAACTTACCGTGACCGTATAATGAAGGATGCGTTTACCGTCTTTTTCATCATAGGTGCCTTTTTTATCAATGCTGATGTTAGTAGGATTTTTAACGGTAATAGAGGCAGAGCTGCCGGGGAAGGTGATCGTGCCGCCATCTCCGATTTTGTCGGTTTTTACCTTGGCGCTCAGGGTGAAATGACCGGTAAAAGGCTGGTGCGGCGCAAAGTTATTATTGAACTTCAAGGTGATCGTGCCGTCTTTCGCAACGGTCATCGTGCCCACACCATCATCAAGATCATAAGTGGCACTGTCTTCAGGCACTACTCCGTCAGGAAGGTGATAGGTCAAAGTGTCTTTTCCGGTTGTAAGATCCAGCACATCAGCGGGAATATAGAAGTCATAGTCCAGCTTGATCTTATCGTTGTTTTGCAAGTTATATTCACCGGTAACAATTTTGTTGTTTACAGTAACAGTAGTTCCGGTAATGCCGCCTTTATTCGAACCCTCAGGCGTTTCATCAAAGTAGGCCACATATTGAACGGATGTAAGGGTGCCGGAGCCCTCACCCGCCAGCATAAGCATACCGGGAGCCTGCAGGGCACCGGTAACAGCAGTGGTAAGCATCTCGTCGGCGTACTGGGCGGCGGCAACATCCACCACGGCCAGTACCTCGGCGCTGGAAAGGGTGACTTCAGCCACCTTGCCGTCCACATCGCCGGAAATAACGGTCAGGGTGTCATCGTCCGCCTCGCTCACGATGCCCACGGTCTCCACGGGCTGAGCGTCAGTCACGGTGGTGGTCTGCGGCTCGGCAGCGGGGGACACCACGCTGGGGATAAGGGTGTCCGCGCCGGATGCAGAGGTGCCAGTGCTGTCCACCGGCTTTGCGGCGGGCTGCTCCGGGTTGGCGGTATCGGGGAGATCGGGGGTGATCACGCTGTCGGCAGCGGGGGCATCCTCAGCGGCAGGAGCGGTATCCAGCGCAGCAGCGCCGGATTCCTCAAGCGCTGCGCCGTTCTCACCCTCAGCGTCCATGCTGAACTGGTCGTCCAGACCGTCCGCTGCACCATCGGCGCTGCTGTCCACAGCCACAGTGCGGGTGACGTACTTATTATAAATAACGATGTCGCCCACGTTGGCGGCGCTGCCATCCTCGCCGTCCAGCAGCCAGTCCATGTCGCTCATGGAGCTGCGCAGGGAAAGCACGCTGGCCTCCTGCGGGATGGCGCTCTGGGGGATACCGGCGTACTTCAGGCAGTAGGAGAGGAACATCACGTCCCACTCGCCGTAGGGGTTGCCGTAAGACTGGCCGTAGCGGGAGTAGTAGCGCAGGGTCACGCCGTCCGCGGGGTCGATCTCGAAGTTTTTCTCGCTCTGCTCGTAGCCCAGCTGGGTCTTTGCCACGCTGAGCAGGTCCTCGTCCCAGTTGCCGGTCATCACAGCCTCGGCGTTGGCGGCCTGCCACTCCTCGGGGGTCTCAACATCGGCGGAGGTGTCGCTCAGGCAGGCTACGGTGTGGTGATGCTCCGGCAGGGGGCAGGTAAGCACTTCCTCGTAGCAGGCGTCGGTGTGGTGGTGGTAGATGGGCTCCACGGTGTCCACCGCCGGCTCCAGTGCCACAGGCTCGGCCACAGCCATAGCCGCCAGCTCGGCGCTCTGGGTGGGCTCCACCACCTGCTCCACAAGCTCGCCCTCTTCCAGTCCACAGGTCAGCTCGTACTCGGTGGTATAGCAGCTTTCGTCGTGGGTATGCTCAAATTTGTCGCAGATCAGGCTGCCGTCCTCGGGGTCGAAGCAGTCGTCACCGTGGACGTGCTCTTCCTCCATGCAGGTCAGGGTCTGCACCTCGGTGTAGCAGTCCTCGGTGTGCTCGTGGGGCACAAACTCGATCTGCGGCTCCAGCGACAGCGGCGCGGGCTCAGCCTCAACAGTGGGCTGGCTGGTCGCAGCAGCAGCGGCGGCCACCTCGTCCGCGTTTTCAAGCTCGCCTTCCTCGTAACCGCAGGTGAGCACCTTGGTGTAGCAATCCGCGGTGTGGGTGTGCTCCTCCTCGCCGCACTGGTACTGCGCGGTCATGGAAATGCCCACGCCATGCAGCTGCCAGTTGACGAACAAGGTGGCGATCATGGCAAGTGCCAGCACAAATGCGGTGTAGCGCCGCAGGGTGTGCCGGTTCTCACGGAACCGCTCCATGTACGTTTTAAGAATGTCGTTCATAACGAAATACCTCCTCCCGGGGTCAATGGATCAACGAGAAACTGGACAAGGGCCATACCCTTAGAAAAACCCTGCCCACGATCTGGCTTTTTTCAACGCAGCCTATCACGCTGCTGCGGCTGTCGATGGAGGTGGCACGGTGGTCGCCCAGCACGAAGTAGCGGTTTTCCGGCACCTGATAGGGGAACCGGATGTCGCATTCGCCCACGGTCAGCGCGTCCACATAGGGTTCGTCCAGCGCCACGCCGTTTACCGAGACTACGCCGTTCACGTCCATATCGATCACATCACCGGGCTGCCCGATGATGCGCTTGAGCAGCAGCTTGTTCTGCCAGTAAAACCCGCACAGCTCGCCGTTTTCAATGTGGTTGGATTTTACCAGCAGGATAATGTCTTTATCATTTAATGTAGGGTACATGCTGTCGCCGGAGACCTGAAGCACCGGCAGAAACAGCGTAGCCAGCAGCACAGCTACTGCGGCTACCACCACCAGAATATAGATCGTACTGCGCAGCACCCGCTGGTAGCGGCTCTGGTACGCAAGACGCTCACGTTCTGCGGCCACTTCCTCGGTGGAAGGGATGGAAGCGAACCGGATATCGCGTTTTTTCATGTTTCCTCCGAAGGCAGGCCGTCTGTGCTGCGGTATTGGTCCAGCAGCTCGTTGGCCTTGTGGTCAAATGCCTGCCAGCGCTGCTGCACCTCCTGCTCGGCGCGCTCTACCATGGCCTTGCAGTCGGCCTCGGTCTGGGTGCGTTTTTGCGCGGCGGCCGCGGTCATGGCGTCGCATTCCTGCTGCGCCTGCGCTTTCAGGCTGTCGGCGTCTGCCTGTGCCTGCTCCAGAATGCGTTTGGCCTCGCTGCGCGCCTGCGAAAGGGTATTGGCGGCGGTGGCGTTGGTGTCCGCAAGACTGGCCTGCACCGAGTGCAGATAGTCATCGGCGGCGGCCTGCGCGGCGGCGAACACGTTGTTCAGCTCCAGCGCGGCCTGCGCGATGGAACCGGCGCTTTCCAGCCGCAGCTGCCGGTCCTGCAGCTGCGCGGTAAGCGCGGCGTTCTGCGCCTTGAGCTGGTCCTCGCTCTGCTTCAGCGCATAGATGATCTCTATCAGTTCAGCGCGGTGCATCCGCCGCAGTTCACGATCTGCCATTTGTGTACATACTCCCAAATCATAAAGAACGAAAAGGTTTTCGAAGATTACGAAATTACTTAACAAAAATACCTGAAAAAACGCTTGCCGCCACGATTTTTTACGCGGTCTGAAGGGCATTTTATAAACAACCTTATTCTAGCACACCCACTGTAACAGTAATATAACAAATCAGATACAAAATCAAGAGATAAAGCTGAAAAAATATCGCATTTTTTTGCTTTATATATTAAAAATGTCCAAAAAACGGCCACTGACCCCCCAAAAACTTAAAAAGTTGTTCACAATTCTGGAACGTGAAGTGCTGCGCAGTAATGTACTGAATTACAGTGTGTACGAAAAACGGGAGCCGCACTTTTCGAAAAAAGCGCGGCTCCCGGATCTGAACTTTGGGGTGATGCTTTTACTTGCCGAAGCTGCCCAGCAGGCTGTTCAGCGATACAAAGGACTGGTAGATGACGTTAACGTTGTTGATGATGGAGCTTGCACCGGAGAAGATGCGGGCAATGTAGTTGAACACCTTGCCGATGTCCAGGAAGGACTGATAAGCGTTGCTGGCGCCGCCGTCCAGATAGGTCATCTCCTCGGCTTCGATAGCGGAATAGCTGGCGGGCATTTTCATGGTAGAAGTAGTCATGGTAAGATCCCTTTCTTCAATGGTGTCATTGTGTTTACAGCAGTGTTCAGAACATGGTGGCGACCAGCAGGGTAGTAAGCAGGGCACCGGCCACAAGTGCAGGCCCTACATACTTTTGCCACTGGGTGGCGGCAGGCTGGGTGGTGGGCTGCGGCACGGTAGAAGTACCGACCTTGGCAGTCCAGTGGGCGTAGATGGTGGCGTCGGAGGTGCACACGGTGGAGGTGGTCACCTTGCTGCCGCCCACCGGCTCGGTGTACCAGCCGTCAAAGGTGTAGCCCGTCATGGTAGGCTGCTCGGGCGTGCTCTCCAGTTTGCCGGACAGGTTCGTGTAGGTTACCACGGTGGAGCAGATGCCGCCCTGGGCATCCATACCAATGGCGTACACGTTCTCTTCCTTTTTGCTCCCTGAAGTTGTGTCGGCGGCAAATGCAGCCGGCAGTGCGCAGCACAGCAGCGTGAACAGGCAAAGCCCGACCACCAGCGTTTTCAGGAATTTTTTCATGAGATCCCTCGCTTTCCTTCACAAAGATGGAGACACTGCCCCGCCCGGGGACAGCCCGGACATCGGCGTAGTTTCTTCAACTTATTTTTATCACATCCAGTGTACCAGAACCGCAACAAAAAATACAGTCTTTTGAGAAAATAATAAGAAAAATCAGGAAAAAAATAAATTTCACCTTTGCAATATGAATCTTGTGCCCCCTGCGGACTGTGTTTTTTGAAAAACGCGTCCCGCAAAACTTGCCTTTCGTAAAAACATGGAAGGATATGGAAAACGCAGGGGCCCGGCCGCAAAGCCCAAAAACCGACCCAAACCGCCGCAAGTGCGGCAGACAGCGCACAGAAAAAGCTGCAAAAATGCGGCGCACCTCTTGTGGAACAGCGGAAAATATGCTATACTGTTTTGCATGATGCGCCATCGCCAAGCGGTAAGGCAGGGGACTTTGACTCCCCCATCGTAGGTTCGACTCCTGCTGGCGCAACCAGAAGAAGGCCGCTGCACAGTTTACTGTGCAGCGGCC
>SKEG01001160.1_pt1 | contig 22201 bp, 25 predicted proteins | sample 4826631 | NCBI WGS metagenome assembly SKEG01 (sample SAMN11008815, study PRJNA524170) | human gut metagenome | biome: Human fecal sample; material: Feces; isolation source: fecal sample from pouch patient p26, p34, p50 | host: Homo sapiens | place: Israel: Tel-Aviv | collected 2016-11-02
TCAGTTTAACAAATTGTCAACTACCTGTCAAGAACTTTTTTGAATAACTTTTCTTGATGGTTAGACGAAAAGTCGTCAATCTCAAGTGATCAACAGCTCATCGCCGCGACAACGTTATCTAATATACAAAGATTACGGTCATATGTCAACGGCTTATCAAAAGTTTTTCAATTGTTTTTCAAACTATGAATATTAGACTGACTAGCTTAATTATCGTTCATAAAAATACGAATTTTAGCAGTGAAGTCAATCCATATCGATCGTTAGTTTATTAACCGCAAAATTTACGATTATCTAGTCATGACACGGTCCAAGCCAATCAGCGACTTTTGCCAACAATCATGATAACAATCTATTTTAAAAATTTTCCGAGTTCAGGCTCGATTTGCTATCCAAAAATCAGCCATCCACTCTTTTAACTAATCAGTCTGCTTATTGTCACCAAAATCACTGATAACTCTTGAACCCAAAATAGAAAAAACATCGACAAAAACTGCCGACGCTTCTTTAAATCAAGCACAAAACTATTTGGTTACATCAAATACAAAATTAGATGGCGTAAATTTGACGCGGTATGCACGGTAAACGTATGTCCGGTCAGTTTTCGATGAACTGATCGTCAAGTTAAATACCTAGTTGTTGTTCTTATCAACTTCGATAATATTGCTTTGACTACCATCATGCTTGTAGCCAAAGTCAATCAAGGTATTGCCATTGCTTAAGCGCTGTGCCGAGCCGATCACCCGTGTAAAGTTATCCTTACCCAGGCTCTTACCATAAGACCAAGTCTGCTTAATGGTTTTCTTCTTAGTATCAATCGTGTACTGAACCGCTTGTGAGTACTTGCCAGATGTCTTGGCATTACCGTTTGTAACATCAATGTTGTTGTCATAAAGCAATACTTTTAGTTTCCCATTTTTACTGCTCAAAAGCGTCAAATCATGCTGACCACCGGTAATCGTCGTACCTTTGGTTGGCGTCAACAGTTTGCTGCGATACTTCTTAGGCCAGGAGCTCTTCTTCTTACCAGAGTAGATCCAGTTAATCTTGCCCGTCTTGTAGTTGATGGACATCGTGATATCTTGGTTACGAGCCGAAACTAAAAGATTGCCCGTCTTTTGATCGTAGTACAGCGAATTCATGTGCAGCCAGTCGATCTTGCCACCCTTAGTCGTCGTACTGTTATAGTTTCGGTACATGCTTGAAGGCAGCAGTTTCTTAAAGTCGATTACCTTGACCGTCTTACCAGTCTTGTAATCAATTTCGACAATCACGTCTTCTGCGTACTTGTCACCACCAGAGATCGTTACCAGCAGATTATGATTTGGCAACTCAAGCGCGTCATGGTGAACCGCGGTAATGTATTGTTCAAGCGAACTCTTGCCAAGCTTGTCGCTGAAACGGTAACGCCGGTAGATTCGACCAAGGTAGTCCGTTTCAGATAAGACGTTGTAAGAACCCTTATTGCCATTCGTCCGGTTTTGAATCAACAAATGACCATTGCTGAGCTGAACGAACGTGTGACGGCTGTAGAGCGTTGAGTACCAGCGAATATTGCCATCCGCGTCAACGGCAAATGGTTCTTCAGAAGTCTTGTTAATGTAAGTCAGCTCGTTATTGCCGATTTCCATCTTGGACTTGTTGCTCTTAGAAACCGTGATCTTGGTGTTGCGCAGATTCTTTGGCAGCTTGCCCGTCTTGATGGTAAACATCTTTTGTTCCGTCGTGCCATCCTTGTAGGTAAGCGTAACCTGAACCTGGTTGCTGTAGTTGGCATAAAGCCCCACGATTGGTACCTGGTGCGTGGTCTGGTATCCTTTAACCGTGTTGGTAATCGACGTGTTATCCGTCTTGCCGACAACCGTGTAAGTTACCTTAGCAGCCTTATCCGTCTTAAAGATCATCAAGGCCGTCAATGGCGAGGTACCGTATGGATTAACCTTGACGTAAGCATTATCCAGCGTCCGCGTAGTACTTTTGACGATTTTGGCATAGCTCTTGGTCTGCTTGGATGTCGGATTATTCTTAAGCAGATGACTATTGATATTTTTAATGATCTGCTTATCAGAAATGACACCCAGCGAATAATGACGATAGCCAAACCAGCCACCAACCCCGCATAAGACCAGCAGCACCGCGATCAGTGCCAGCCAGCGTCCTTTTTTGTGGTGCAAACAATCACTTCCCTATATTAAATTAATAATTTCGCCTTGATCGACAAACCGCTTAACGCCCGACCATCAAAGCTGATACACAAAGCTTAAAGAAAAGTTGCGAATCCTTTTAGGAAAAGTTTTGAAGAATAACGGGGCAAAATGTAAATTTTATGCGATATAAATTCTTTTAAACTTAATCAATAACTTTAAAAAATTCATAAAATTGTCAATTCCAGAGTTTTTTGACATTTATCAAACTTTTCGACAAATATCAAAATTTAAATCTATTATTGGCTGATATTTGCATTATAATAGGAATGTAAGCACTTTAATCACGATAGTTTATCAGAAAGGTGGCTGTTCAATGAGTACTCAAACAAAATTTTCTGAAAAAGACATCGTTAAGACCAATCCGATCTTCTCACGGACGCGGACTACGATTGAATCGGCATTCTACGCCAACAACATGACGCATATTGCCGATACCGCGACTGCTTATCGTTTGGCGGCCGGCAACCCCAACACCATCGTTACCGACCTGCCAATCAAGCATACCGAAGAACTGGGACTGCCAGCCGATGCCAAGATGCTGGTCGACAACCATGGTCAGATCGTGGGCCGGACCGCGGCAGCACGGCGTTTGATCGGTTCTCCAGACGTTGATGCCGAAAAAATCGATGGCGTCCTGCGTGAAGCTATCTATGAAGGCCACGAACGCGACTTTTACACGACGGACGTGATCGTGGGGCTGGATGAAGACTTTATGGTAAAGGCGCATCTGGCACTAGCAGAAGGATTTGAGGTTAATCTGCTTTCTTACATGCTCAACTTCCAAACAGCTACCGAAAACTGGCTGAAGCGCTATGCCGATTCACGGGCCTATGATGAAGGCGACATCTATCTGTACTGCGACCCATACTGGAGCAGTCCCGACTATCCACATGGGCTGGTTGTCATCGATGCTCAGCACAATGCAGCGGCAGTCTTGGGTCTGCGCTACTTTGGCGAGCTTAAGAAGTCCACTTTGACGCTGGCCTGGGCAACCGCGCACCGGCATGGTTTTACTGCTTGTCACGGCGGCGAAAAGACTTTCCACTTCAGCGACCGTGATGATCAGACTTTTGCTTTCTACGGGCTTTCTGGTTCGGGCAAGTCTACGCTGACGCACGCCAAGCATGGTGGCAAGTTTGATATTACCGTGCTGCATGACGATGCGTTTGTAATCAATCGTGAAGACGGCAGCTCCACGGCTCTTGAACCGGCCTACTTTGACAAGACCAACGACTATCTGCCGGGCAGCCGCGAAATGCAGTACTTTACTACGGTGATGAATGTTGGCGTCACGCTTAACGAAGCCGGCCAAAAAGTACTGGTAACCCAGGATCTGCGCAACGGCAATGGACGGACCATTAAGACGCGCTATGCCTCTACCAACCGGGTGGATCGCGAAATTGCCCCAATCAATGCCGTCTTTTGGATTATGAAAGATGACAGTCTGCCACCAGTCGTTAAACTGACCGATCCCGTTACCGCGGCTACGTTTGGTCTGACGCTGGCTACCAAGCGCTCCACAGCTGAAAACGTGGTGGGCGCTGACCGCAACGCTTTGGTTATCGAACCATTTGCCGACCCATTCCGCGCCTACCCATTAAGCGAGGACTATCAAGACTTTAAGGCGCTGTTTGAAGAACGCCACGTTGACTGCTACATCGTCAATACCGCCAACTTTAACGGCTTGGACATCCCTAAAGAACTGACCTTGAAGGCTTTTGAAGACATTGCCCAAAACCAGGCCGCCTTTAAGCCATTTGGCGAGCTGGCCAACATGGAATACATTGCTTACGACGGCTATCCAGTTGACTTTAATGATGCTGAATACGTAACCAAGCTCAAGACGCGTTTTGAAATCCGGCGCGACTGGGTTAAGAACTATGAAGCTCAGCACACGGGCGAAAAACTGCCAGCTGAAATTCTGACCAGTCTGGACAACTTGATCAACGATCTAAACTAATCAAATACTGACAACCTTGATCTCCAAGCGCTGAACTGCTCAATGCGGCTCAGTGCTTTTTAGATGCTCCAGTAAGTTGTTTTTGCAAGACAATATCATAGTTTTGCGCATTTTTCATAACGTGATTGGTCAGCCAGACTCGATACTGCTCGATATAGTACGGATCAATCGGACGACAGCTGGCCTCGTAAAACGCGCGCTCCCGTTCCATAATGTAGCCAATCAGTGCTTGACGACCGAATTTGGTAACAGTGTCGGGCAGCAAACGCCGGGGTCCCTCAATTTTGGCCTGCAGCGCAACTTGCGAGGGTCGCTCTACCTTGTAGTCAAGTTTTTGGGAGGTGCCAAAATAACCTTTGACGTAGCTGGCAACCCGACCGTTGAATCGCAGCAGGTCACCAGTTAACAGTTCGCCTAAATCTAAAAAGCCTTTCGTATAATTGAGCCATAAATGATCAGTAATCAGTTCTCCAGTTTCGGCTAAAGCAACGTGGGTGAGCAAAAGCGTTGGCCGACAGTAACGGTAGCTTTTTTTATAGCCAACGCGCTCAAAACGACCGATAAACGTGTGTCGCTTTTGGCTGCCGAGCTGCTTGAGCTTTTTTCTCATTTTTTCTGCTTCCTTTCTCAAATCATCTATCAGTGTCCTTATAAATGCTTTAGACGATTTAAGCGGAAATGCATTTTTATTTTTGATGAATTTCAGCGTTTGTCGACCAGATTGCGGCAAAATAAAAAACAATCGCACGCCACCAGCTGCAAAAAAACTGGTATCACACGATTGTTCTTTTCATTGTTTTTAACGATTATTCAATTTATCTTCCAGCCAAACCAATTGATTTTCTTGGCGACTGATTGCGCGAGCCAAAATCAAATAATGACCATATTGTTGATCAATCTGTTCTTGACTGCTGAATAATGCTTGCCGACGCTTGCGCAGATGATTAAGACTGTTGCTGACCAATTGAACCTGGTGCTTAAACAATTTTTCCAGTCGTGGATCATTACGATCATTGATGAAAAAAGTCTTTAAAGAAAATAGGTCTTTGGATACCGGCAGCTTATCAACTGGTTCCATCAGCCAGTCGTTAATAATCTCATATCCATAAGCTGTTAGACGGTAATGTATCTCTTTATCATTATCTTCTTTGGAGTAGCTTTCAATCCAATGATCTTGTTCCATACGCTTTAGCTCTGGATAAACCTGACTATGTGATGATTGCCAAAATTCCCCGATATCAAAGCGAAACTCATCCATAATCTGCTTTCCAGTACAGTCCTTATTAAGCAGGATCCCCATAATAACATAGGGCAGTATCCTTTTTTGCGGCATTTTGCAGCATCCTTCCTTATCTGATTCTGCAAAACATTATATAACAAGCTATTTAGCCAGACGATGGTAATTTTCATCAAAGAAACGGCCATTGCGAATATCATCAGTCATGCCGGCATAAGGGGCTTCATTGATGACTTCTTCATTATCCTGACCAGCGTCGCCCATGTAGGTAATCGTCGCAAACTCAGGCACTACTAATTTTGGATAGGTTTCATACTTTTCACGCGATTCATGCATTAAATCAATGTGTTCGTTTTGGAAACAAACCGTAATTTCTGGATGTTCCTGTACCCATTTTGGAAAGAAAATCGTACCGTTAAGCTTATGTTCATTAGGAACGAAATCCAGCGCGACATCAGTTCCCGTTGGTTCAGTCCAGGCAATCTTGTAAATTCCTTCCGTTAACTGATGAATGTGCGCTGGTTGATCCTTAACCCAACGGCCAGCAACCATTCCGCCATGAATCCGATAGTCAACCGTGTGATCATTTTTAGCGTACCATTCGTATTCCCAGCCATTGTCATACGTATAGATGAAATGCGTTCCCAAGAAGTCATCCAGCGTTTTGAAATGTTTGTCCATGTGATTTAAGTTTGCCATATTTATTTCCACCTTTCATAAATGTCGTTATCAACACAAAATAGATTATCACTTTATGTCGTTATCGTCAAATATTACCGACTAAAATAATTTGACCCCCATTCCCAAAGATAATTTTGAGAATGAGGGTCTATTAAAAATTTTTGGGATTTATTTTAAAGGCTTAATAACACGATTAATCCTCACTTTGTTTGGGCAAGGTAAACGATACGATCAGCGCGATAATTGCCAAAGCCAGCGTAAAGTAAAGTCCCGTGTGTACCCCGGACGTAAAACGCATCGCTTGACTGCCAGCTGCCGCATGCCGGCCTAATTCCAAGAAACTGGTAGCCAGAGCAGTTGCCAATGCCCCAACGATCTGCTGCATCGTATTCAAAATCGTACTGCCATCACTGGAAGCTGGTCCCCGCAATGCGTTTAGAGCACTGGTCTGCGCTGGTGACATTGCTAATGGACAGCCAATCATCAAGATCACGTGAGCCGCAATTACGTATGCAACTGCAGAATGATCAGTCGTCAAAAGCAGCATGACGATCCCGACGATGGCAATCACAAAACCAATCATGACTGGACGCTTGGCCCCAATTGAATCATACATCCGTCCAGCAAACGCGGAAACCAAAGCATTTACCAGACCACCTGGCAGCATGACGATCCCAGTTAAGGCAACGGCCAACAGTAAGCCATTTTGCAGATACATTGGCATCAGATACATGGCCGAAAGAATAATACCAAAATCAAGCATGACCAATACAGCGCCAATTGTAAATGCCTTAACTTTGAAAACGCGCAGATTTAAGATTGGCGTTTCTAGTTTCAGCTGACGAATCACATAGGCAATCAATACCAAAATCCCAACCGCAAACGAGCCTAAGACTGGCCAAGAACCCCAGCCATCCAGACTGGACAGGCTCGCGCCAATTACCAGACCAGAAAAGCCAAGCACGGATTCAATGATTGAAAGCAGATCAATGTGAGGACGCGTTGGCTGACCAATGTTTTCCAAAGCAGTTACGGCCAGGCATAAGGCGATGACCAAGAAAATTTCAAATGACCAAAAGATCCAGCGCCAGGAAAGCTTGGCCAGAATCAAACCAGTCAAAGTTGGCCCAATTGCCGGGGCAAACATGATTACCAAAGCACAGATGCCCATAATACTGCCAATCTTTTTAGGCGGGAAAATCTGCATCACAATCGTAAACATCAGTGGCAGAATCAGACCGGTTCCAATCCCTTGAATCATTCGACCCGCCAATAGAACCGCAAAGTTAGGCGCCAGTGCTGAAATTGCCGCACCGATAATAAAATCCAGCAGGGCAAAAATCACAATCTGGCGAGTTGTAAACCACTTGGCAATCAAACTGGACAGCGGCAAGACGATCCCAATAACCAGCATGTAGCCAGTCACCAGCCATTGTAAGACGGCCGTACTGGTATGAAAGACGAGCATCAGCTTTGGCAGCGCGATGTTTAATGAAGTTTCACTAAACATACCGACAAAAGCCCCCAAAAGCAGACTGGCCATCGTCAAGCCAGGGTGTTTGACGCGAAAAGTAGGTTCAGAAAAATTTTGCATATATTTTGCTCCTTTAATCAAATTGACTTGATTAAAGACCAAACAGCAAGCAGACTTAATTTGATGTATTCAATTAACGCTAACTCTTAATCTTAATCAGCATGTTTGCCATTCTAGCAAAAATTGCCTCGGTTTCGTAAGTACTTTTTTTGGCAAATGGCAAATTTTTTCTAAAATCACCTGTCTTGCGCTTTTATCAAGAAACTTTGATACGATTTGCTGCAGTTGATCATATACAAATGTAATGTTTTTAATTACAATTAACACAAAAAATATAAAAGAAAGCAGGTATCACAATGCGCAAACCAGTTCCCATGTTAGACAGCCATCTGTCAGGCGATGAATTTCTCAAGCTGATTGTCGATAGTTTTCAGTCCGTTGTGTTTGGTACGGTTGATCAAAATGGCGATCCCCACACCAACGTCGCTGATATCGAGGTTTTAGACGGCAACCGGCTGATTTTTGCGACGACCTATCAAAAACCATTTTATCAACGTTTAAAGGCTCATCCCCGCATCTCGATCACGGCTTTAAAAGGCAGCGAAACTCTGGACAGTGTTGGCTTCACCTTAACTGGCACGGCAACTGAGGTCAATCAGCAGTATCTGGAGCAGATTTTTGCCGCTCGACCGGAAATGCAGCAGATTTCGGCAAACTATTCTGAACGGCGCAGCATTTTAAGACCATTTGCCATTACGCCGATTGCCGGTTCGATTTACGACCTGCGCCAACAGCCGATTTTCCAGAAGCGAATTGAATTTTAAAGCTGACTGTCTCAAAATTCACCTAAAACAGCACGACCCTGCCGCAAGTTTTGCGTCAGGGCCGTTTTGGTATGCTTAATTTAGATATGTCATTATGGAGGGTGGTTAGATGTTTTAGCAGCTCATTATGCAATATTCAAAAAACTTCAAACCCAGCAAAAATTGCCTCTGCCATTTCACGCCGTTCATGAATACTTCGAGAACATCAAAGACAGAAAATGGCTCAACCACGATTTTCATGACGGAGCCATTTTCATTTTGCACTATTTTGCTTAAGCAACTGGATACGCAACTTCCTGATTTTCCTGCTCAAAAGCCGTCAGATGATGCTCAGCCCGGTAAAGTGCCTTGCTGAATGATTGAACGGCCAGCTTGGGACTGACGGCAAACTTAATGCCATAGTCCTTGCAGGCTTCATTCAAAACCCAAGAAGATGGATGCGAGGCATAGGCCGTTACCAAAATCAACATGTCCAGATTCTTGGTCTGTTTGCGCAGCGTCTTGCGTTTGCCAGAGAAGGCGTCGATGAGCTTGGGATTCCCATGGTAGCTTTTCACGACTTCTTTGAGCATCTCACCGTTTTGACCATTGCCAATCGCGACGCCGACCTTTTGACCATGCAGATCCAGTTTGAGCTTTTGCTGAATCAGATTGTCAAAGGCATGATACTTCTTAGTACGATTTTCCGTCCAAATATTTGCTTGCATTTCTTTCATCTGAGAAATATGAATATGAACATCATACTTACCATCAAGTGAAAGATGTCAGGGACAGTTAAAAATTGTATAGAAATGACAATTTGAAAATGTACAATTATGGCAGTTTAAGATGGCGATTTATGAGTAGTCGCAGATATCGTCATAATATCACTACCTCTAATCGTTGAGTACCGGTTGCTTGTCATTTACATTACCAGAATTTTGATAAGCAAAAAGCGCCCAATCAGTATCCAAACTGATGAGCGCTGGTGACTGCTACTTGAACAGTCGCTTAATTAATTTTTTAACGTGTTTATTAGGCACGATGATAAATACTAAGCACAAATGCCACATCGGGAGTTGCCTCCTTTCAGCACAAGTCAGGTTTCCTAAGCCTGCTCACGTGTGCTTTATTATTGTAACATAATCAGAGTATGTTATAATGACCTTGTGATAAATACTAAGCCGTGTGCAGTGAGTGCTTCCTAACTTACAAGCCGGCTGGGCGCTCCTCAAAAGGGCGCTCTTTTATTAGCTCACAGTATCATGCTGTGGGCTTTTTTGTTTGCTCTTAAGCTTGGCTGACAGCCGTATTAGCAGACCCAGCATCTTGATAGATGTTGAGCCGTACCTTCTGAATCGAAAGTGATGCTACTAATACGCGCCGATTAGTCTTGCGATCGTTTGAAGCGGCGCTGACTTCAACGATTTCATTTTGAGCCATCCAAAAAGGCTTCCTATATGAGTTTCCTCAAGTATAGGAGGTCCGTATGGCGGTTGGAATACGTGTTGTTACTGTGTGCTTACACTCTAACAGCCGGGTTACTCAAGAAATCTACACTCATGTTACTCACGAAGCACTTGTGAAAAATCGTGATCAATTGGAAAATTTATAGCAAAGTGTCTGCCAGTTGTCTGCCACAAGCAAATAATTGGCAAAAATTCACAAACTCAATCAATATTTTGAAAATTAGGCAAAAAGAAAAACCCTTGCACAGCAAGGGTTTTGGTCGACACTCGACTACTTAACGTCGCGACGGCGTTCAGGAATACGAGCGGACTTACCAGTACGTTCACGGAATTAATGGTGTCATTCACTAACATCCCATAGTGGTGTTAATACCATGTCACTACCTATTTCATTTTTATCTAAGTTAGTAAATACATTCAATATTGTATCACTATACTTTCACATTTTTGCTACCTAATGGCTACCCAGTGACTACTTCACAAGTCTATCTTTTGCAGACAGAAAAATACTGATATAAAGGCATTCTTTATTTTGATCGTACCTAGATACGTATTTTAAAATAAGCCTATCTAATCATATACAATCATTTATAATTAAAATTAGTAAAGTTTCTAAATATGGAGATGATTAATTTGGCTTTTTGGAACAAACCAGACCCAGATAAGCCTAAACAGAACGGCTTTGAGAAGTATGGTGAAAAGTATATTAACGAAAACTTTCTTCAAGATGTTGACCCAAAGTATCGTGACATGCTTAATCGGATTGGCTTCAGTGAGAACTTCATCATGTCTGCACCATCTTTCACTAGCAATGATACCAAGACCCTATATCATGAGTTGGATGTGATTAAGATGCAGAATACTATTCTGATTCGCCAAAACGATGAGATCATCAAGGAACTCAAGAAACTAAATCGTCCAAAATCTGAATGACGTTAAAAGCTGAACTATTGGGAGGTCATACATAATGGCAAAGCAAATCAAGGGCGAAGACGGTAAGGTTTATGTAGAAAAGAAACCGGTCTACAAGCGAGTTTGGTTCTGGATCCTCGTTGTACTGGTTATCTTTATCGGGTCTGCAGCGGTGAGCGGTGGGAGTAACAGCTCATCATCAAGCAGTTCATCGTCTTCTGCCAAATCTAGCTCTAGTTCTTCATCTCATGTTTCCGCGACCAAAGTAGCAGCGTTAAAATCCGCTCAAACTTATTCTGACACCATGCACATGTCTAAGCAAGGGATTTATGATCAATTAACTTCTGATGCTGGTGATAAGTTTGACGATGCTTCAGCTCAATATGCTGTTGACCACGTCAAGGCTGACTGGAACAAGAATGCTCTGAAAGCTGCAGAGAGCTACCAGAAAGATCAAAACATGTCACCGGAAGCAATTCGCGATCAGCTTACTTCTGATGCCGGCGACAAGTTCACACAAGACCAGGCCGACTACGCTGTTAGCCATTTACCACAATAATTACATAGGCAAACAAAAAAGACAGCCCTAGCTATCATGCCAGGACTGTCTTTTATTATTCAGTTTCAGTGCCATCATTCCGCATTGCTGGAGCTACCAGTGGGGCTAGATTGTCCCCCAGCTATGAGATTTTGTACGCTATACGGCTCGTAGTAGCTTACGACTAGGTTACGGAAGCTGTATGTTGTATCAACATTATTGCCAATGCTGATTGCGATATACGATACATTTCTCAAATTTGAACCGCCAAAAAGCCGTTGAGCACTTCGCAGACCATTTTTGTTGCTAAAATCATCGCTCCCAACCTGAATCGGTTGATTATGTGCAAGCTTATAATCACCGTTGCTATCAGTATCCCAATATGACAAATTGTTCAAATTTTTGTCTTTAAAAGTACACAGTAAGCAGGGGCCTCGATTGCTTACAGTAGAGGCAATGTCTTTGATTTCCACTGTTGCACAGATTGGAACACCTTCGAAAACGGGCACAATGACAAAAGCATCAGCCGACCACCCAGAGGCTTTGGTCCAATTTGGATAAGTGATAGAAAGCGGGCCATTAACCGCTGGTTTAGTCAGCAAATCAGTCAAATCAGAAATTGAAAGCTTGTCAGTAGTGTGGTAGTTAGCTCTGGCTTTGCCCATAAGAGAGGTCATAGTGCTGCTAAGCGACATACGCTAAGCCCCCTCTCATAGTGCGGAAGAAAGCCGTTAGGACGGGCTTTGCTCCCCCCTAATTTAGTCCAGTCAGACCAACCATCAGCGTTATTTCGACGTGCCCAAACTACGTTGTTAACGAAAAACAATTGTGCTAAATTACCATTCTTGTCTTGAATGACATCAAGCTGTATTTTGTCATAATTCATCACGTTAGCGGGCTTACCTGAAAGGAACGCACCCGTTGTGTAATACCGAGCTGGTGTGGTTAAGTTACTAGCAACACTTGCCGCGCCGATGTTAACAATTTTGGTTCCTTCGTAAGAAGATAGTAAAGCAATTGCATCGCTAATTTTCAATGCTTGGTCAGTCTGTGTCACTTTACGCACAGAATTCATGAGTGCCTGCATCATACCATTCAAACTCATCTAATCACCACTTTCCATTGATAATTGCATCATCAACGTAGTTCTTTGTTTCGTTGAGGATTTCATTTTTATCGTCTTCTGTCCAGTAGTCAACGCCGCGAACAGGTGTATGACCATCGTTCCCGTTTTCGCCTTGAACACCCTGTGGGATTCCCAAATCAAGCGTGTAGGAACCATTACCACCACTAAAACTAGCTGTTGGTGCCTGATCAGGATTCAGTTTGGTCACTGTCCCAATTTTTAGCGTAGGTGCGGGACCGACATTGCCTTGCTCGCCTTTAGAGCCTTGTGGAATGTTAAACGTTAGCTGATTTTCGCCATTAGCAATGGATTGCGTTACTGATGCTTTGCTTCCAGCAGGTAGCGTGTTGGTGGCAACTACTTTGATGTTTTTCCCCGCTTTATGCAGATCATCGATAATAGCGTTGATATCAGTAGTCGGGTCAATCATCCCCAGTGTGTCATCGAGATTCTTGTTGACGCGAAACGTCATTACTCCGGTTGATGGATAGATGGCGGTAGATCCGTCATAGGTTTCCCACAGTTCCAGACTGTAATTACCGTCTGGCAACCGAGTTAAGTTGCTTGACGAAAGTTTGAGCGTATTACCAAAAATCGTAACCGGGTACTCGCCAACGTACTTATCGCCTTTAGCCACCTTAGCCTTCCACGTGTGGCTGGCGTTAGGCATAATTGGACGTCTGTTATCAGCATACAGCTTGATGGTGATATCGTTAGTCGTATCTTCGCGCTTAAAGTCAGTATGCGCGATGTCAAACTGTGTCATCTAATCACTCCTTACTCAAACTTCCCGTACGCTTCGCCCGTCTTGGCGTTACGGACTGCTACATAACCATAGCCGTTGCCACGTGGCTGACGAACGTAGACGAACTCGTTGCCACGCGACCAGGCGTCATATTTGATCACACTGCCAGCTGGCAGGACTGCAATCGTGGATGCACTAGGTCGAGCACCCCAACGCAGGTGCAGAGCTGTATTGCTGACAAATTTACCATCTTCCGCGTGCCAGGTGTCGCCCAAGTTGTCCGTCCACGTGGTCTGTGGATTAACGACTGGCTTAGCCTGGTCAACCTTAGGCTGTGGTGCTGGCGTAGGGTTGGCAACGTTGGCTTTGGCAAACTTATCCCAAGCCGCTGCGTCCAGGTACCAGATAGACCGGTCCATATCGCCACCGGTATACTGCCAGCCGGTAATGTATTTAAATGCCCCGCTGGATACCGACATGTTAGGTACCGTCCAGCTGTTCCAGTTCATTGAGGCGTACTTTGCAACCCACACGCCGCAGTCGTTGGAACAGTTGGCAACCTGAGCCAGTGCCGACTCGGACACGTAGATAACGCACCAGACACCAGTCCGATCGTGTACACGATCAACAAACCGGCGAACCCAAGTTGTGTTGCCAAAGGTGCTGTTCTGATAGCCTTCCCAATCAATAATCAGCATACCCGTGCCGACATAGTTTTTGATGTTATCGATAAAGTAGTCGGCCTCTGCTACTGGGTCGCCGCCACCGGCATAGTGGTAGTAGCCGAGCTTTTTGCCCAGAGACTTGGCCAGCTCCACCTGGTGATTGCACTTCGGGTTGACGTAGCCCGTGCCCTGCGTAGCTTTAACGATGACTGCCTGTGCGTGGCTGTCTTGGATGATACTGTCAGACGAGCCACTGTATACGTCCACACTGTACATAGTCATGTTAGTTTTCCCCTTTCTTGGATTTTTCGTAAGCCGACTGTACGACTGTTTCAGCGTCTTCTGGTGCGATATGGTGCCCAGACTTAGCCAGCGACGTCTGCACCATGTCAACGGCTTTAGCGTACTTGTCAGCGCCAGATAGGTTGCGACTAGCCATCGTGTTGACGGCTGCTTCTGCTACCTGTTCAGCCAGCGCCCAGAGTTGACGCGATTGCTCCGTCTTGGCGGTCTTAGCCTTAGCAGTCAACAGTGGCTTAGCATAAGCCCACAAAAAGGCCACTAAGACTGCCAGTGTACCAGACTGGATTAGCCATTCGATAATGTCGTTTGCTACTTTCATTGCTATTTGCCCCCCTTTGTCATCACGTGTTCTTCGATCCTCGCCAGCTGAATGTCATGCTTATCGCTTGTGGCTTCCAGCTTGTTCAGCCGTCGGTTGGTTGACTCACGATCGGCTTTTAAGTTGTCTAAAGCCATGTTGACCTTAACCATCGTTTTGTTAAGTTGAGCAATCGAGTCGCCCAGCCGGTCAAATTCAGCCTTGTTAGAGTCGTGAGCCGTGTGCGTGATCGACGTCTTAACGTATGTCATAACAACTCCAATCAGTGTCACGATGCTGACCAGCTCGCCCCAATCAAAGCCAAATGGTCTATGCATATCCATATCTCGCCTCGCTTTCTTAAGTCCTAAAAGCCGCCCCATAAGGTACTGTTAGCTTTCTTTGGCGACTTATTTTTAGTTAGCTAGGCTTGACTGGTATCCGTGTTAGCTGATTGAGCAGCATTGGCAGACCCAGAATCAGATGCAGTAGCAGATGGTGCAGCTACGCCTAAGATTTGGTTCTCTTGATCAGCGCTCAGGTCACCGACTTCAACAAACAAATCCAAATCATCTTTAGTAAACAACTTCATCTCGTAGTAGCTCTTGTAGATGCCGAACATAAAATCATTAGCCATATTTATCCCTCCTAAGCGTTCGTTGTGGTGTCAGCTGCCAGCTTTTTCTTGATCTCGGTTAATTCCTTAATCAAGTTGGCATTAAGCTTGCTCTGTGTGGCTACATTTGTTTGCAAGCCAGCGATACGAACCATCAACTGCTTGTTGAGTTGGTCCTGCGCATCTGGCTCTGGCGTAGCTGGCTTGTTGAGTGCGTCGATCTCTTCTTGCGTCAGTGTTTCGACCCACACGTTTTGAGCCGTGTCAAACTTTGGCTTGTACATGCCGCGCCCGTCCTTATCAAGTGGGGCAACGGTCGTTTCGTTGGCTTCCAGCGGTGCACCTTCTGGGATCAGCACTGAACCGTCCCAGTAGCCGTTGGCGTCGTAGTGGTAGGCCGTAACGAGCTGGTCGCTGCCTACCCACTTAGTTCCGTTAAAAAACTGGTTGTTGTCATCAGGTGCTGCGTCCGTTTGGCCGTCCGTTAGTGCAGTGCCTTCAGCGACGCTGATTACGCCGGTAAAGGGATGCAGACGGTCAGTCGTGTCGTACGTGTAGACGAACACTTGCTTTGCGTTTTCATCTGCCATGTTGTGCTTCCTTTCTGTACTAACTACGCGACGATGATCATGCTGATGTATGAGCCGAAGTCGCCGATCGCGTAGCTGTAACCATTGGTGATTGTGATCTTACCGGTGTTGGAGTCAAACTCCAAGTCGCTGGCCGGACTGCCACCTACTGAGCTTGTCTGCGCGAAGTACGTAGTGATAGGCTCATAGACGTTGCTGGCAAGCTGGATGATCTCTAGGTGCTGGTTAGACGTGATGTTGCTAGGGATCGTGACGTACCCTGCAATCTCGAGAACCACACGCTTTTTGTTGCCTACAACCTGCGTGGCTTTGCGCCAACACAGATTTTTGCCGTTGCCCAAGCCGTTTAAAGCCGTGATTCCGGCCGTTGACCACTCGGTAAAATCGCCAATCTGACTTAAGTTACTGTTTAAAGTGCTAAGCCAATCCTTTTGTCCCGCTTGAATTTGTGTAACTGCCATTATCCAAGCACCACCTTTCCGGCGAGTGCTCGGTTACGGTTAATCAGGTGAGCGCGTACGCCCCTCCCACGTGAAATAATGAACATGTTGATTATCCTTTCCGGGCAAAAGGACTGGCTGAATTGGCGTCAGTAAGAGCGTACTAACATAAAATTGAAGTACGTACCCTTGCTGATGTCGGCACCGTAGTTTTCTTCCGTCAACGTGAGCGTCGTACCAGACCGTGTGATTACACCGCCGACCGCCCAATTGGTAACTTGCGACCATGCTACGCCTTGACCAACGTCGGTGTCTGACGCAAGCCGGCCAAAATCAATTGACTTGTTGCTCGTGCTTAACGCTGACCCGATTGAAACGCTGCCGGTCGTGATTGCCAAATGGTGGCTGCCGATCTGATATACAACGGTAGACCCAGTGACGCTACAGCCGTTGATTGCTGTAATTGGCACTGTGGAAGACGATACCTTGTCGCCAATTTGACTCAAATCGCTGTTGAGCGTGCTGAGTCAGTCTTTCTGCCCTGCTGTGATCTGTGTGATTGCCATCAGCGGTCACCGCCTTTCACGGAAACCGCGCTATCAGTGGGGTTTAAGTTACCCCCCCCACGGGTTACAAATGTAGTCATAATGCTACCTCCTTTTTAATTCCATGCTGTTGTCTGACGCCATGCTGTCCACGTGTTAGCGAAGCGACTGCGAATAAACTCGTTAGCCTCGCCGTCCACGAAGACCTGTACCAAGTTGCTAGACGTGCCCTTAACAGACATAAAACCAGCCTTACCGTTGGGGTTGTTGCTGGCACTCGTATTTGCAACGTAGTAAACCTTGCCCGGAGTAACTAGTGTGTTAAGGTCAGCGGTTGACGTTTCGGCGTTAAAAAAGCCCTGCACGTACGCTTGCATCTGCTCAGTAGTAGGCACTTGCTTACTGTCGATCAACATGTTGTACCCATTGATCGTGTCTTGCATTGCTTTAAGCTGCGACGTCATGCCGGTAAAAGCTGAGCCGTTTAAGATGCTGCTAAGCTGTGCCTTAACTTCGTCAGCCTTTGCCTGTACTTCAGCCACTGCTCTGTCCATATCAGACATATATGGCGTGGCGTTGACGCCCATCTCGACCAGGTTAGGCAAGACGTGTAGCCATACGTTAACCGTCGAGACAGTACCTTTGGAGTCTTGCACATAAAAGTAGGTGCTGTCCTTGTCCCAGTCGCCCTCATACTTAAACATGCCGGCCGGGAAATAGTACGTCACCCGTCCGGCTTGAGCATTGTCGCCAGCTTGGTCAGCCGATGCCCAGCCGACTGCCCGATACTGATCACCGACTGGATCCCTGCCGGCAAAGCCGACTGATCGATTGTCTTTGGTCAGATCATATGGCAGACCGTTGGCTTTAATCCAAAGCTTGCAGAAAGCCCGGCTGTCACCAACCCGGCCTTGAAAGTTTTTGGTCAGATCGATCAGCGTTGTGCCAGGCTTTAAGATGTCAAGCTCGATATATTCGTTAACTGCCATTGTTCCCCTCCTTTACATATACGGTTGAATCCAATCAAAAAGCCGGTCTAACGTATCGTTAGCCGACTTGAAATCGTTGTTTACTTTTTGTAAAAAATCATCATTGAGTGCCAGACTGTTAGGCACCCACAACTGCACTGGCACGTTTTTATTGCCCGTGTACGGGTCGGTCAGCGAGTGGTAGTTGTAGCATGCTACCACCGTGTTGACCGCCGCCTGTACACCCTGCATCAAGTGCCGACACCAGATATAGGCGTTGCGATTGATCAGCCCATCTGACAGACTTGGCACCGTCCAGTTAGGCACGTCAACGTCCATAAACACGACATTGACGGCTTGCATCAGCTTAGTTGCCTTATCGTACACGAGTTGCGTGCAAGCCCTGTATGAGCTTAAAAACGTAGTCAGATCGTTGATCGGCGTATAGCCTTTTTGATAGTCCATACTTATCAGCTCCAGTAGGTGGTTCGGCGCCAAGCAGTCCATGTGCCGTCTGATAGCCACGAGCGCACATAAAACTCGTTGTTGTAAGTGTCATGCAAAAACTGCGTGCCGTTACTGCCAGTGGTACTTGCTACCACGATAATGTTGGCGTACGTTGATCCAGACAGTGGGCTGTTGGTAAGTGTCTGTCCGTTGGTGTAGTAGTAGCCATTGGACTTAACGTTGTTTAGGTCAGCCGTGCTTAGGTTGGTTGTAGCAATTGAGCCAGGGTCGCCTTTAGGCCCTTGCGGACCTTGTGCGAGTAGCATCCAGTACTCTTGATCGGTTACGTCTTCGCCGTCATTGGCCCGCACACAGAGATAATCGCGGTCGCCATTAGATACGATATCGAGCACGTGGTAGTCAGTGTTGAGCTGGAACTCGCCACGTGCATGTACAGTGTTAGCCATCTAGTCACCACCTTTCATTAGCTCCATTGAGTTGTCTGACGCCATGATTTCCAGGCGTTGCTCCATCGCTGCCGTATCCAAACATCACCAGAATTAGTCTGATAGATTGTCTGCACTATCATGTCGCCGCTGTGATATGCATCGACTTTCATCACAAAACAGTCGTCCATATCAGTACCGGTAGTCGGATGATTAGTGTAGTTAGACAACGCATTAGGCATGTAGTACTTTCCCGTTGTCGTGTAATTATTAAGGTCGCCGCTTGATACAGTCGTCGTATCATCGGCATTAGGTATGCTTGGCTTGCCCGAGATGTTAGCCCACGTCAGGTCGGACTTAAGTGCAACATCTGGCTTGTCAGTGATTGCCGACCAGTCAAGCTTAGGCATCTGTATCTTTGGTTTAATCAGTGTCCACATGTTGTCGCCGTCAGCGTTGTTAAACAAAAAAGCACCCGTAGGTGCCAGTTTAGGTATCTTATTCTGGCCGTCCGGACTGGCAACCAACATCTCGCCACCTTGTAGCTCGGTGGTGCTATGGTCAAACCCAACGAAAGCGCCAGGCTTGATCGTGTAGTTGCCGTTCGGATCGGTTGGCTCAACAATCGTGCTGTCCGGTTCTTTGATCAGCTTGCCGGCAATATCAACGTCTTTGTCTAGCGCACTCGTGTAGCTACCCAGACCAGTCTTGCTGTCGTATTGCCACATATCAGCGTTGCTTGGCTGATTACTGCCCCACGCCGCAATCCAACGGTACACGCCCTGCTTAACGAGCGTTGCGTTGTCAAACTTGGCGTAGTTGCTCAGCGAGCAGTACAGACCGGTATTCCAACCATAACCCGCCCACTGCTTACGAAACGAATCAAAAATGCTCGGCCATGAGCCGGCAATCGTGCCTTCCATGTCCAGGAAGTAGTACACGTTAGGCTTGATATTAAGGCTCTTGGCATTGTTGACCGAGTACTGCAGTTCGCCATCTACGCCCTCGTAGTAGTGATAGACATGAACAATCAGCCCAGCCTTAGTTGCGTTAGCGATATGGTCCGCTGCGTGCTCATCACGCGTCACGCCATGACCGATACGCACGACTACTGCTTTGACGCCGTTAGTCTTAAGATTGGCCCAGTCGATACTGGTCGGCTGCCACTCCGACACGTCAACCACATTTACTGTTGTCAAATGCCTTCACCTCCGTTTCGTTCCAAGCGTTGTTTGAATCATCCCTGTTATTGCTGCTAATAATCAATGATTTAGTCTGCTCTTGCAGTTTGGACAGATTAGTCTGCTGTGACCGCTGAAAATCAAGAATGTTAGCAGCATTGCTGTTTAGCGTGACTGTAGACGACTGCGTATGGCTGTACGGATATTTCTGATACCCAACCAAGCCAAGTTTGGTGACGTAGTCAGCCGGCCTAATCTCCAACCGCACCATGTCGCCTTCGATAATCTCTTTGCCGGAGTCAACCGTAAGCTGCAGCGTAAAGTCTGGATTGGCTTTGAATTGTGACTCGGCATAAGCTTTCATCTGCTCCTTGTCAGTGATGGTGTCGCTGGTAATGTCATCCCCAACGAACAGTCCCCAACGCTGACGGCTGGCTTCGTCGACAAAATAAAAAGGAGCAAAGTAGTACTGCTCCTTAGAATCGGTTGTAGATGCCGTTCCATCATCATCACCGCTGGATGAACCGCCGGCAACGATTTTGGCCATATCATCATTTCGCTCCCACCATGTCGGCGGATAGTAACTGATCGGCTCTGTTTTGCACACCTCACCAGGTTGTGGTTCATAAATCATCGTGTTGTTATCCAGTGCCAAACAGATGTGATGACTAGCACCCTTTGATCCATAGAAGCCCATGTCACCAGTCTGCACTTGATCACGGCTAATCTCGTGACCATAGGATTCCATCGCTACCGTATAGGCCGGGATGTTGATCCCAAAATCATAGTAGACTCTGCTGACAAAGCTCGAGCAGTCCATGCCGTTGTACGGATTGGCAGTGCCAACCGGTCGGCCATAGCCATATTTATACGGGACACCAAGATACTTCTTGGCGTCAGCGATAACGCTTTGAGCACCACCGCTGGCAGTCAGCGATCCATTAGGCAACCCAGTATCACTGGTAGTCTGGATTTCCTGTGTCGCGCCAACCAGACGGGCAGCGTTTGTCATATCGGTTGTGTCATACTGCAACTGGACTTCTGACGTGTCGCGCAGATAGTCATAGCGGTGGCCATAGTCTTTGTAGAACTCGTCATGCGAGTAGATACGCAGATTAAGATTGTCCGGCCAAAAGACCGCTGACGACCACGCCTCCAGAATCCGGCTGATAGCATCCTTGCCAGAACCGGATGCATAAGGGTTTTCAACCATTGCATTATTAAAGCTGCCGATTACCTGGTAGGTGATGTTCCAGTTCTTACCGTTATCACCGCCAAAAAAGGCATTTAGGATATCACCTGGAGACACCGACTGAGCGACCGTGTCAGTATTATTAGGCACGTCCAGGGATACATTACTGTTGCCAGTATGCGAGTACTGCCCCCAATCAACTGGATCACTGCCGTAGATATGCATGCGGCTGATTTCACCGGAGATGTGCTGCAGAGTAACGGCCGTTGTGCCGATACCGCCAGAGTAGTCTGGCTCGCACTGCTTGATAACAAACCACTGCCCGTCAATCTCAACCATGTTCTGCACGGTCAGCATTTGATATGCTGCGGACTCGTCATCCCAAGCAGTAAAGTATGCCTGATATGTGTTGTTGACTTCCCAACTGATATAAATGCTGTCTTCCAGTGCCGAATGGAGCATTGCGATTTGATCATCGCTATCTGGCACCTTGAGCTTATGATCTTTGGTAGCAGCTACCTTTAAAACTACGCTCATGACAGATAGATAAATGGAAAGCTGAACGTAACGTCCACACTGCTTGCTCCAGTAGCAGTAAAGCTGTTCCATCCTGGATCCAGTGAGATTGTGCCATAGTCAGTGTTAACGTTGGCAAGATTGCCGTCCAGATAGGTGTTAATCCCGTTGAGTACGACCGTATGACTGCCATCGTTAGACTGTGTGTACTGCCAGCTAGTGCCATTGGTCTTGTTGGTAAGCTTAATGGAGTTGCCGTTAAACTTACATGAGATTTTGAGATCATGGCGCTGATAGTACGGGTCAATCGCAATATCGCTGGCGTTGTAGACATCAAAACTCGTTGACGTAAAATGATAGCTCGGCAGATTCTTAGGCAGATTCATACCGAACTGCCAGCCGTCAGCCACGCTAGGCAACGAATCACTCCGATACAGCGAATAACGATAACCATTCGGTACGTCAAACGGAATTGAAAAGTTGGCGTCATTAGACCCTGGGGTAATCGGCGCGATATCAAATGGCGTTGGGATGCCAAAGTATACCTTGCCTGGACTGGTGTCAGTCCGTACCCGAACCAACTTGCGCGAGCCAAACAGCCGATAAAGCTCATGTTTGGCCAATACTAGATCATCATATCCGCCAAAGCTGAGCCAGAATTTCTCGCTAAATGTCCTTTTGGCGAAAGTCTGGCCGGCAAATGGCGAGCCATCAGTGCCAGTCGTATCTTGGTACTGATTGGTAAATTGTGGCGACGAGCTGGCGTCGTCCAATCCGAGATA
>SKEG01001167.1_pt1 | contig 22160 bp, 18 predicted proteins | sample 4826631 | NCBI WGS metagenome assembly SKEG01 (sample SAMN11008815, study PRJNA524170) | human gut metagenome | biome: Human fecal sample; material: Feces; isolation source: fecal sample from pouch patient p26, p34, p50 | host: Homo sapiens | place: Israel: Tel-Aviv | collected 2016-11-02
TTTTTCCATATAAATATTATACCATATGTATTGGTTTATGTAAACATTTGTTCTGTTGTTTTGTAAAAAAATTTGCGCGTCTAACTCATCACTGGAAGTAACGAGAATGCGACGCGCAGTTATTCAAGACTTAAAATACGGAAAATATTATCAAGGATACCATCATCGATCCATTTTCGGAATCGGCTATAGACAGTTTTCCATGAACCATAACGTTCAGGAAGATCGCGCCAAGGTGCCCCACTACGTGCAAGCCATTCTTCATCAGTCAACTCATATCGTCTCAACATAGTGAACACCCCTTTTTCTTTATTTTATCATGAAAAAGGGAAATAAAACATGCGTTTTGTGCAATTTTTATTTTTCAGACACGCTCTAACTCTATATCAAACAACAGTTAATTTAATTGTACCAAGACGCTAGCGCGTCGGCTAGCCCCAAGTACGTGAATCTACTACTTTTTTCATAAAAAATAGCAGTTTTTGTATTTATGTTGTATTGTTGAATTACCCCTAACTCACAAACACATAATCACACAAACTGCTATGCTTATGTTATCATGGATTTTTAAACTCAACAACCACATATTTAAATTTTGTAGACTTTTTTATCGCCCACCTCCCATGGAATGACTTTTTCTTTTCATTATTATTCTATTTCAGGAGGTCTTATCATGGACGATCATTTAAAACAATACAGGGAAATGATTTCCCTTCGCGGTCTTACTAACCATACGATCAAATCTTACTCTGCTTACATGAAAGTTTATCTGACCTGTCTTTCTGATATCCTGCACAGATCCCCGGAAGATGTTTCCAACAGTCGGATCATGGATGTCACTGATAAAAAAGTGACTTTTTCCGTACGCGGCAGGAAACCTGGTGAACCACGCAGGATCATTACACTGGACAATACTGAATTCATCCGCAGATATCTGATGCATGTACTTCCGGCTGGTTTTCAGAAGATCCGTTACTATGGATTCCTGAATAACCGGAGCAAAAGTAAAAACCTGAAATTGATCTTCACTATTCAGGGATATCAGCGTTTTCGCGCCAGATATACCGGTCTGTCGATGGCAGAACTGATAAAAAAAGAATAAATACTATCCCCATATACGTATTGACTAAGTGTCCGCGTCTTGGTACAATTGGAAAAAATCACATTCAGAGCAGTTCTAATTATTTCAGAACTGCTCTTTTTTTCTGCTCTAAATCTGATACTTTCCTTATAAATTATAGATAGAAAAAAGTATAGATAAATGCGAACTTTTGTTCTACACTTTTTGATAGTTTTCATTCAAGCTTTTACATAATGATGTTGGCGCACAACACAAAAATGCAGGTCTGCCCAAAAGACAAACCTGCACTTATTTCTTATGAAATTGTCCGCCAATATCCCGGCTTTACTCTCGTCCGTCTCCGCCAGGGAAGCGTTCCTATCATCATTTTTTTATTCTCTTATTCCAAAACAAGCAGTGTATACGGGCTGATCGTTACGTGACTGCCCTCCAGTTTACTTTCTTTATCATCTGCACTCTGGAAGAAAACACTCGTGAAATCACCGTAAACCTCTGACGTCTTCAGATCCAGTTCCTTTGTTTCTCCGGTCAGATTTACCAGTACCAACAGGCTCTCGTCCTTGGTCATACGAATGAACGACTCGATTCCCTGATCCCCTGTTTCATATACATCGATATCACCATTTCTGAGTACATCGGAATTTTTTTTCAGATTCAGAATTTCTGTATAATAGTTAAACAGCGGATTTTCTCCTGCTAAAGCTGCATCAACAGTAAGTCCTTCTTTAGCCATCTCCTCTGTCCACGGCATCTTGATCATGCCTTCATCATCCCAGCTCTTGGTGGCTCCCAACTCCTCCTGGAAAAACAGGAATGAATTTCCCGGCATAGTAGCAAGCAGAGAAGCTGCTGTACGGGCATGATCCTGATTGCCCTCCAGCTGAGCCATTACACGCTGCTGGTCATGGTTGGACAGGAACGGACAGTCAATGAATTTTCCGTTGGAAATCTCATTGCAAGTCTCATAATATGCAATCAGATCTTCTGCAATATTCAAATCATTGTTCTCTTCCTCAGTCAGCTTGTCTTCACCCTCTACATACTGATATTCTGTAGACTCATTTTTTGCTGCTGTCAGCATCTTGCTGCCTAAATTGAAATTATAGAGACTGTCCAGATATCCGCCTTCAATAAACGGTGTCATGTGGCTGGCATCTTTGTCCCATACTTCTGCAATCAGATATGTGTCGGGATGCTCTTTATGTACTCCTTCGCTAAATTCTTTCCAGAAGCCCATATTTTTGGCAAAAATCTCATCACTGTAAATATTTGACAGATAATCTCCGAAAATGTGGCGTGCAGCATCCAGTCGGAAACCGTCAAATCCCAGATTCAGCCAGAAATTCGCACAGTCAATAAACTCTTGACGTACTTCCGGATTATCAAAATTCAGATCCGGCACATTATCCTGGAAAATATCGATCCAGGTATAATCAAATTCTTTGCCCTTATAAGGTGAATCATCCGGAAGCTGATCCGTTGTCCACCAAACGGATTCAAATCTTCCGTTGGCATTATCCCCCGAATACGTACCGCCTGTCATCGGGTACTGCTCCTCCCAGCCTTCCAGAGATCCATGTTCCAACTCATATGCATTCCGCTCTTCCTGGATCTCAAGTGCTGTCTTATCTACAAAGTTTGCATCCTTAGGTACGAAATTAAACCAGTCAAAATACTTGTTTTTACTACCATCTTTCAGAACCGGTCCTTCTAACGCAGCCTCAAACCAGGGATTATTGTATGCACAATGGTTGACTACCAGATCCATAATCACCTGGATTCCTCTTTCATGCGCCGCACTTAAAAAGGATTTCAGATCCTGCATCGTTCCAAGATCCGGATTCAGACCGTAATAGTCTATCGTACTGTATGGCGACGAATTTGACTTATTGATCGGCATAACCCAGATTCCTGTGATTCCCAGACTTTCAAGGTAATCCAGCTTCTGCTCAGCTCCACGGAAATCTCCTATTCCGTCTCCGTCACTGTCGCAAAAGCTGCTTACCATCATTTCGTACCAGTTTCCACCTTCCTGCACTTCTGCATTTGTGTTACCGGTAGCTGCAAAAGAGGTAGTTCCCGTTCCCAATGCCATAGCAGCAGCCACCATCGTAACCATGAGTTTTTTTCCTGTGTTTTTGTTCATATAACACATACCCCCTTTATTTATTTGTGTGTATTTTAGCAGTTTAGCACAAATACCTCAATGGAGATGTGTCTTTATTTTAGGATATTATTTTTTATTTCTTATTACAATTTTAAAATTGTTCTCTTATTTTTTATCAATTTTCTAATCCCGCATAATATGCATTTACTTCCTCCTGGATTTTCAGTCCCCCGTTTTCCTTCCATGTATCTACAAACTTGTCAAACGCCTCGATCGGTTCCTTTCCCAGAATTATTTTTGCATATGTCTGTTCTTCCAGATTCTTCAGGAATTTCCACTTTGCCTTCATCGTCTCTGTTGTTCCGGAAAACAGATTATCCACCGGCAAATATTCCTGATCTGCGATCGGCCGTACTCCGTTTATGATCCCATACAGACGGATAAAGCAGGTGTTATTTCCTTCCTGATAATCTTCCATTCCGAAATGATCGTATGGAAACCTGTTTAACAGATTCAGGTTATCCATATCTTCCTGAATCAATTTATGCCCGGAAAAATCACTCGTTTGTTCTTCTCCCTGCATTACCTGATCCAGCTCCTTCCATATATATTCCAGCTCATCTGCGAAATCATACTCCCAGCCAAGAGGATAAGCCAATATGTTTATGTTGTTGTCCTCCTTTCTCAAGCCATATTCCAGATTGATCCCATAATTTAAGATATCGATTACCGCCTCCGGATCCTGGCATTTTTGATGGATGACCAGATACTGATTTACTTTGGGCGGCATCACACAAATATACTGCCCATCCTCATCCAACGGTGCTCCGTATGCCTGCCATTCGCTTTTATTTTCAATGATATCCTTCTCCAGCCGTTCTGCCGCCCACCAGGGGCCGAAGAAAATTCCTGCCTTTCCTTCATTTAACACCTCTAACACATCCTGTCGCAGGAATATTTTCTGATCCAGCACGCCCTCTTTATACAATTCTGCTAAAGTCTTCAAGGCTTCTCTGACTTCCTTTTGCACCGATCCATAAATCAGATTTCCCTCCTCATCCTTCAGCCAATATTTGGGATACGCATGAAAAGCACTAAACAGAGGCGTCAGACCAAAGCAGCACTTGCCAACGGCAGTCAACTCTTCATCGATCCCCGGGCCTAAAATGCCAACGGTTCCTTCTCCTCCCATCTGATGCTCTGTAAACAACTCGCCTGCACGAATTACCTCCTTGATTGTACGCGGAGGCTCCAGTCCCAGTTCGTCCAGCCAGTCTTTCCTGATCCACATAACATTGATTCCACTGGCTGTCAGATTCGGAAAGGGGATCGCCATCATTTCTCCGTCTACCCACACGGCTTCCAGCATTTCTTCGCCTCCGCTTTCCACAAAGGCTTTCGCCTGATCCGAAACCATCTGTTCATATAATTCCGTTACCGGCTGAAGCTGTCCGTATTCCAGCATTTGCAGGTATTGTGCCTCTCCTACCATTAACGCCTCCGGCAAAGCATCGCAGGCGATATGCATGTCTATATTCCGCTCAAATTCCTTTGTCGAATAAATCCAGTCATATACCACACGTATACCCAGGTCCTTCTGGACCCGATCCAGTATCTGATTGTCCTCTACTGTTTCACCCTCCGGAAAAGAAACATTTTCCTCCAATACTGCCCCCAGATGAATCACCTGTTCGCACTCTGCTTCCTGTGCATTACCGGATTTCCAACAACCATACCCACATACGCTCAAGATTGTCAGTATTCCAATTCCTCCTAACCATTTCCTTTTCATTCCTGTTCCTTCTCTCTTTTCCGGTATTCTGCAGGGCTACATTGAAATTTTTCCCGAAAAACACGATTAAAATAGTAAACATCCTCATAGCCACTTTTCCATGCAATCTCCATAATGCCAAGGTTCGTATGCAAAAGCAGCTCTTCTGCCTTCTGCATTCTAAGATTCTGAATGAAATCGCCAAATGTGCTTCCCGTATATTTTTTAAACTTTACGCTAAAATAGCTTCTGCTCATCCCGATTTCCGAGGCCACCTCCGTGGCATGAAGGGGTTCTGTATATCGTTGCTCGATCAATTTTACTGCCTTTAATATAGTCGCAAATTCATTACCTGCAAGTTTATCACTGTTCCTGTATTCCGAACGTATCTGATCCACCCAATCCATCATTTCATCTTCTGACTGAAACCAGGGGACATCTGTCTCACTGCGTCCAAGCAAGTTATCCGCCTTTCCAATACATTTCACGATCTGGCGTTCCAGAATCCGCATCTTAGGATGCCATACTTTCGTAAACGCCATCAGATTTTTGTAAAAAATCGTATCAAAAATCCAATACAGACTGTTCCACTGCTCTTTTATTTCTTCCCATTCCTCCCCAGCTCCGTCTTTATTTCGGATGAATCCCTGATTTCGTTCGTCAAACTTTTTTTCAATTCTATCCAGAAGAGAATCGCCGTCTGTAAATTCAAGCGAGGCTTTAGGAATATATTCTAGGCACCCCAGGCGGATTGCTGCCTGGGCATATGAAAATTCTTCATAAAATGTCAGCACGACAAACCGTATCTCTGAATTCTTTGCGCTACACTGCTCCATAAATGTAATCCCGTCCATCTCCGGCATATCAATATCCACAAAAATCAGGTCTGCTTCCTGTTCATTCAAAAATTTCAACGCCTCTTTGCCATTTTGCACATCTCCGACTACCACCATCTGATGCTTTTCCCAATGAAGCAGGGAGATAATCCCCTTCCGTGCCAGCTTGTCATCATCCACGATCAGAACTTTAATCAATGTTTTTCCTCCCCTATGTTTTCACCAGGTCTGTGCCCTCCGGCACGTTCCCGCAATGGTATCAGTATATTAATTTTTGTCCCTTTGCCTATAGCACTGTTTACATTCAAGATTGCCTTTTCTCCATAAAAGGACTCCAACATATATCGTACGTAACGAAAACCAATTCCGGCTTTTTGCGGGCTTTCCGGCTCCACGCCAAGGGGACGGCAGATCCTGTCGTACTCCTCCATATTCAGCCCCTCGCCATAATCCCGTACAATAATCGCCGCATAATTTCGAGACGTATCTTCAAAAATCCACACTTCCAGTCTTCCGCTTTCCCCAAGGCCATGCTGAAGGGAATTCTCTATTAACGGCTGCAAAAGCATACGGATGGTCGGTTCATCCAGATACTCACCTTCCTCCACCTCCAGCATAATCTCAAAATCATACCGCTGTTTTTGAATTTCAATGTATTTTCTCGCGATTTCTACCTCTGTGCGCAGCGTACTGACTGCTTTTTCTTTTCCAAGATTATACGACAAAATGACCATCAGATCATGGACAAACCCACGGATTTCCAGATTTCCCTCCTTCTGTGCCATCCATTGTACAGAATACAGGGTATTTAATACGAAATGCGGGTTGATCTGATACATCAGCTTTTCCAACTCTGCCTTTTTGCGTAGCTCGTATCCTGTCCTTTCCTGCTCTTGAAGCTGCTTAATATTTCTGCGCATCTGACTGATGGTTTCAAGCACCTGATCAAACTCCTCTATTCCCATATCACTTTTAATGGCTTCAAAATTTCCTTTTCCTGTCTCTTTTATTTCCTCCCGCAACTTTCTGATCGGTTTTCCAATCATTTGGTAAATCGCCAGGACAATGCTATAGAATAAGGCTAATATGATCAACGAAACAATGATGCTTCTTTTCTGCCAGATATTGGTTTCACGGTTGTAGACCGACAGCGGCAGGCTTAGCGCATAATAAAATCCCATTTGATTCTTCTTTAACAGTAAATAATACCCGTTCCGTTGAAAACCCTCTTCCGTTTTCTCATCTCCCCTTGCAATATCCAGTGTTTCCCCCTCCTGGAAATCTGCACATTCCGAATAGATGATCTTCATGTTCCCGTCCAACTGCAGCAGTTTATAGTCTGCTTTATCCGTATTATCTATCTGAAGTGCCAGGTAGATATCCAGCAGATCATTTTCAAAATATTGTTTTTCTTTTTTCATGGAAATCAGATATTTGGAATGATAAGCATTACTGCTGTTTTCAATTCCATAAAACAGATTGTCTCCCATCTGCTTCAGCTTTTTCGCCTGTTCCGTTGTCTCTCCGTAAACGCTGCCTCCTGAAAACAATACCTCTCCGCTTTCTGAATCCTGATAAGAAATCCGTCTGACATTCAGATTGGTAAATAAAGTATTTGCAATCTGTTCTTCAACGTGCTGCTTTTGTACGCGCTTATCGTAGGTTTCCGGCTGCTCCAGATAAGTGATAACAGCCTCACCGCAGCTTCCCTTTGCCTCAAGGTTCTGCATGATATTCACCAGATTCAAATACCCCTGATCAAAGCAGGAGCAGATCTGATCAAGCGAAAACTGCATTGCACTGTGAATCTGTTCCTTTTCCACGGAAGAGATCGTCATCCGGGATAAAATAAAGCTGACCAGAATACTCACTATCGTGCCAAGCATGATAAGCTGAAATAATCGGTTTTTCAGCGAATTATTTCTTTTCCACAGCTTCTGTATCATTATCTATCTCCCCCCTGCGCTGATTTTAATCGTTCACAAAGAGTATCTCCATCCGGCGACCCTCTGCTGCCCTTTGGATTCTCATTCTTCTTTTCATCTTCATAACTTCCATTGTACCAAGACGCTAGCGCGTCGGCTAGAGCGTGTCTGAAAAACATTTTAAATTGTTTATTTTAACCAAATTAATATAGTACTCCATTGCTGTCAATCCACAGTCTAAGCGCTCATATTCTCTTTGTACCTTCTCAATTTTATCATATAGTTCTAGTACTGTCGAACCCTTTATCATTTTATTTAAATGTCAAACTCCTTAGATTTCAATACTCTGGCTATCCAATGAAAATCCTGCAACCTATGAGTACCGTATACATATAATCCAATTGAAGTTTTCTTTAGATACTGATAATATAGAAGATATAAAAACGAACCAAGCCACGATTAAATAATACATCAATTAAGCTTAATTACTTACATGCAGTTCTTTCAATTTTGAATGCCCCTGTTGTTCTGGAAGCCACATTAAAAACACTGAATATTAATATTCCTGCTACACAAGATGTTTACACAACTCTTGTCCACATGGTAAATGACAACTCACTAGACATAGACAAGATGCTTAATCTACTGGTAGAAAATAATATTGCCAGCGTCAACAAAACTTTAATACTCAATGACTAGTAGTTTCTAAACACAAGAAGGATGCCCTCTTTCAGGGCTCCCTCTTGCTTACCTTTGCTCCCAAATATTTTTCCACCTTCCAGCGAAGATAAGAATATGTATTCCATATATTTGCCCCTAAAGGATATTCCTTTCTATAAACAAATACCGTTTGGTATTCAATAGAATGTAATCTACACCATTCATGTATATCCTTCATATACATCCTGTCTATTCCATTGCTTAACTGTTCCATATACCATATATCCTTATGCGTCATTAATTCCATTATGAACAGTACATTATAGTATTGAATGACACCTACTTTCTTTCGTTCCTCCATTAACCTTTTACACATTAATCTATACTTAATGTTTATGACGTATTTCTTCTCCTCTCCTACGTATCCATTCTAATCTTTATAAACGTCATATATATAATTATAATATAGTACATATAAGCGCCTGCAGCATATCCATAGCCTCTCCGCCCCTGACCTCGCCCACGACGATCCTGTCACCCCGCATTGCAAAAAAAAGAAAGCGAAGTTTTTAAAACCTCACTTTCTTACCATGCGACCCGGTCCGGACGCATTCGCAGTGCAGATTTCATCAGGTCACGGATTGTCACGGAAGCTGCACCTTCCATATTTGCCATCTTTGCTTCCAGACGTACCAGATTGTCAATTCCCCGGATGCGAAGCTCTGCATTATCTTCTATGGTGATCAGTCTTTCATCCCTGGGAATATACTCTGACATTGCCGCCAGAAAGGTTGTCTTTCCGCTTCCTGTTCCACCTCCGATGACCATGGAATATCTCGCTTTCACCAGTTTCTGTAAAAACTCTGCACACTCCTGCGTGATACTCCCCAGTGCGATCAGTTTCTCCATGCTGATCGGATGTTCCGGAAAACGGCGGATCGTCAGGATCGGTCCGTTTAATGCCACAGGGTAAATAACCGCATTGACACGGGAACCGTTTTCCAGTCTGGCATCCACGATCGGCATGGATTCATTTACCACACGGTTACATTTGCCGACAATCTGCTGGATCACATCTTCCAGTTTTTCACGGGAAGTAAAGGTTTTATGCCATTTCATCAGTTTTCCGTTTCGTTCCACGAAGATTGTCTCCGGTCCGTTTACCATGATCTCTGTCACTGTCTCATCATCGATCAGTTCCTGAAGCACATCCAGTTTACGCACAGAATAAAATAATTCCTGTCTGAGCTGCACTTTCTCTTTCAGTGCAAGGCGCACTTCTTGCATCTGATTCAGGATCAGTTCATCGATCACATCCAGAATTTCCTTATCTGACAGTTCTCTGGACAGATCCAGTTCTTCCATCAGCATCTGACGCAGCATTCGAAATGTCTCTTTGTTCATCCTTCTTTACTTCCCTTCATGCCCTTTTCATTACCGTTTATGCCGTTTTTATCCCATCATCACAGTTTCCTGTTCTCATGTTTATTCTGTTTCTTTCCGCAGAAGTTCCCGTACATAATCTCCCAGCTCGCTCCACACCATCTGTTCAATACAGGAGGCAGACGGAGCCGATATCATATGAAACGGCGGACTGATCTTTACTGTTTTTTCGAGAATCTGCGGAAAATCCCAGATACGCACCAGATTTTCAAACTGTGCGATCTTACATTGTGAGACAGTATCCGCCAGTACAGGCATGTAAATCCGTTTACACAGGTCAAGTAACTGGAAGTTTTCATCAATCCCACATCCAATATCCAGCACTACCACTTCATAGGAACTGTCATGCATGATCATCTGCAAAAGCCGTTCCCAGTCCTGCCAGGTGATCCCCCGGATGTCTGCCGGCATCTGTACAGGGGGAATGTAATCCAGATTGTTGATGGTCTGTACCATACTGTTCATTTTGTGAAGCAGATTCTGGTTATCCTGTCTCACATAATAAAGAAGATCGCTTAATGTATGCGCAAATCCTTTTCCCAGAAGTTCCTCAAATCCGGAAAATTCCTCCAGATTCAGGTAAAGAACTGCTTTGTTTTTTGCAAGGATCTGCCCCAGCGTCAAGGCAAAGGAGGTCTTGAGACATCGTCCCAGAGGCGAATATACTCCCAGGATTTCCGTGTTCTTTTTTAATACAGGAAAAGTATCCGAAGCAGTCTTTTTTTCTGTCCCATAGTACTCCATAACTTCACGGAGTACATCAGAAGATGACTGATATTTATACACACTGGGATACTGATCAAGGTCCGGAGGATGCACACCCTCCGACAGAATAATGATCTTTCCGATATCCAGTTCCCGGACTTCACGGCACATGGCCCTTCCGGAAATTAACAGCAACTCTATATGTGTGTGTTTCCCATAATCAATCAGATTCTCAACTGCTGTAAATGCCTGTATCTCAAAAGGAATATTCTTCTTTCGATTCAGAAAATCCATAAAATTCAAAGCATACTCTACTTCAAGATCGCACACAGCAAAAACGCTTCTTCTCAATAAATACCTCCCACGTACAACATGACACTCAGAAAAACGGGCACAGTAAAATGAAAATTCTCCGGAGCTGTAATCTCTTTTCTTCGATAGGGTATTATTTCTCCTGCATTTCTACAGTTCTCCATATAAGTGATAAAATACTGGATTCTTTCGCAGAAACTGCGTGTAGTGATCAGAAACAGGACAGAAAAAACTGCTCCCAGAAGAAAAGAAGAAAGAATACATCGAAAAACTGCTCCGGTGCCCATGACACCTCCCAGTGCACAGAAAAGTTTGATATCTCCGGCACCTAACATCCCGAACAGAAACAGGATAATCAGAAACAGCGGAAAACTGCTTCCTGTAACAAAAAAACATACCCCGGAAATGCCTTTTTCCCGAATACATATCATCAGTCCCAGAAACATGGAAAATAAGATCCAGCCATTATCAATCTTTGCATTCCGAAGATCCATGATCATGGCAGTTCCGGCAACTATGACAGGAAAAAGGTGAAAAAATACACGGCTTATCACCTCCCGTTCCAAAATCTCAGGATTTAATCAAATCAGGTAAGTCCCCTGCTTCAATTGCGAATATCCGCCTGACTCTGACAGATAATCCTGCATTTCTTTTGTTCCTTATATTTGGTTTTTAATAAAAAATAAAAGTGGAATTTACCGCCGAGCTGGCGGGATTGACTACCAGAAGATCTCTGGTGAATATTATTATAGGACTGGGCAAGGGATTTGTCCAGTCCTGTTTTTTGTCGAAATTCTAAAATATTTATAAACAGTTATTCTCTGTCAGCAAAAACCATACTGCTGCATTTACTATCTTTCTTATACTGTCAGATTACAGTACAACTTCCATTTTGCATCCGGCAGGTGCAAGAACGATTCCTGCATCTGTATCTTCCACTACAGTTCCTCCTGTAACGCCGGATACTGCATGGATATTTCTCAGAAGGTAAGTCATGCCTTTATTCTCTTCTGAAGCTTCGAAGATTACATTGTTTCCGTCTCTTCCGGCTTTTACAACCATTGCTGTCTCACCTGTTCTGGTTACAACTTCGCAGGTTGCTACTGCCTTTTCTCCCAGTTCATAAACCTGAATCTGAACATCTTTTTCCAGATCATAGTCAACAGTTGTATCGACTGCGCCGATCGGGAGCAGAGTGTTTTCTCTTACAAATACAGGCAGTGAGAAGAAATCATAATCTTCTGCATACCATCTGCCACCTTCTTTGACCTCACCGCTTAACAGATGAGTCCATTTTCCATTCGGCAGATAATATTCTACGTGGCTTTCTTTATTGAAGATCGGTGCAACCAGAATGCTGTCACCTAACATATACTGCATATCCAGATATTTTACAGCCGGATCATCATTGAATTCCATGATCATTGCACGCATGGACGGAATACCTGTCTTATGTGATTTCACAGCCATGGAGTACAGATATGGCAGTAATCTTAATTTCAGTTTTGTAAACTTACGGCAAACGTCTACAGCTTCCTCATCGAACAACCACGGTACACGATAGCTCTTGGAACCGTGCAAACGGCTGTGTGTGGAAAGAAGGCCAAACTGTAACCAGCGTTTGTATACATCCGGTGCTGCTGTCAGTTCAAATCCACCCATATCATGGCTCCAGAAGGAGAATCCTGATAATGTGAAGGACAGACCGCCTCTTAAGCTCTCAGCCATGGAAGCATAAGTTGCAGAGCAGTCACCACCCCAGTGAACCGGGAACTGCTGTCCGCCTGCTGTCGCACTTCTTGCGAAAAGAATTGCTTCTCCTTCGCCTTTTACTTCTTTCAGCAGGTTAAATACTGTCTGATTGTAAAGGAAGGTATAGTAGTTGTGCATGGAAACAGGGTCAGAACCGTCGTGATATTTTACATCGATCGGGATTCTTTCACCGAAGTCTGTCTTAAAGCAGTCAACGCCCATATCAAGCAGAGTTTTCAGCTTATTCTGATACCATTTCACTGCATCCGGATTTGTAAAGTCAACCAGACCCATTCCAGGCTGCCAGTTATCGATCTGTTTTACGCCCCTTCCATCTGCGCGCTGTACCAGATATCCATTCTCCATACCTTCTTTGAAGAAGCCTGTTCCCTGTGCGATATAAGGATTGATCCATACGCAGATTTTCAGTCCTTTTTCTTTATAACGTTTCAGCATTCCAGGTACATCCGGGAAAATTCTGGAATCCCATTCAAAATCACACCAGTGAAATTCTTTCATCCAGAAACAGTCAAAGTGGAATACACTTAACGGAATGTCCCTGTCTGCCATTCCCTGGATAAAGGAGTTGGTTGTTTCCTCATCATAGTTGGTTGTGAAAGATGTGGAAAGCCATAATCCAAAGGACCATGCCGGAGGCAGTGCCGGTTTTCCTGTAAGGTCTGTGTAATTCTCGATCACACCTTTGATATCATCGCCATAAATGATGTGATATCTGATCTCTTCGCCTTTTACGGAAAATCCTACATTCTCAACTTTCTCACTGGCAACTTCGAATGAAACATGATCGCTGTGGTCTACGAATACACCGTAATGTTTGCTTGTTACATAGAATGGAATATTTTTGTAGGAAATCTGGGAAGCGGTACCGCCGTCTTCGTTCCAGATATCTACAACCTGTCCGTTTTTCACAAATGCGCTGAATCTCTCACCAAGACCATAGACGCATTCACCCGGTGCAAGAGAAAGCTCAGTTACCATATATGGCTGATACTGTGCTGCCATATAGTTTGGTTCCGGGAATTTGGTCAGGGTTGCTCTGTCATACTGCATGTATCCAAGGTTGCGGAATCCGATGTTTGTCAGAACTTTTCCATCTGCTTCATAAGTAATCTGGAATTCTTTTAAGTTGACCCTTACGGTCATTCTTCCTGCTTTCATCACTGCCTCTGTGTCAGTGATCTCTACTTCTGTTTCCTGCGGGTCTTCGTTCAGGTCATATCTTGGCTCGCCTTTGACATATCCTTCGTAATGATAGCTTCTGACACTGATGATATCTTTGCGTACAGAAGTAAATTCTGTAGTGATGGTTCCTACATCCAGAGCACCGCCTCTGTCATTAATCTCGCGGAACGGAGAAACAATTCTCATTCCTCCCGGAATTGCTTCTGCTGTGAAAGCCTGTGATGCATAAGATGCATTGGCACGTTCATTCTTCTCCCAGTAACCTTCTGTGAACTTCATTCTTGATCCTCCTGTTTTAATCCTGTAGTAGAAACGGATACGATGATCTGTTTCTTTTGCTTCATTATCCTGCTTTCCTGTTTCATGATGTTGTTCTCATGTGTGTTGGCAGTTACCTGATAAGCTGTCCGTGATCGAGTAATCAACAGCTCTTTTTGTTATTCTCAATATAGCCTGTTTTATGTGCATTGTCAACATTTTATTTGTTATTTTCATTAATTTTATTGTAGGTTTTCTTCATAACCTATGATAACCTGTCAAAACCTGAAAAAACCGTCTTTCCATTCGTACCAGAATAATGGAAAGACGGTTTCTCCTTATAATTGTTTTATATTTATCTTATTGTTTATATCGTATCGTTTATGTCCTGTTTATCTGTTTTTGTCTGTTCTTATCCGTTTTATTTCTGTGTATCTTCTACAACTTCGATTTCAAACAGACGCGCACATATCTCTTCTTCCATTCTCACACTCAGAGAACTTTCAGCCGCATTCCATCCAAATATAACCGGACGATTCTGCGGATAGGCACAGCGGACTTTTACTTCTTTTCCTGCAAGTCTCGTCATCGGAAGGGAAATTCTGTCTTTTCCGCCTCTGCGCCATACTGCCACGTAATGTTTCTTTCCTGCATCCAGAGCAAGGGCAGACCAGTCATCAGAATAACCGGAAGTTCCGATCGGCCAGTATGGATATGCCTGTCTGATATCCCCGCGGATGGTTTTGTAATAATCCAGGGCTTCTTTTACCAGATCTTTTTGCACATCCGTAATCTCTGCCAGATGTCCGCTCTGATGAATGCGGAGAAGAATGGCATTTACCATATTGAAAATCGTCTCCTCTTCGCTGGCTCCTGCTTTCGGATAAGACCAGACCGCTGCCTGCTCCATGGCAACAGCCAAAGGTGCATTTGCAGAAATGGTCGCATAATAACGGTAATCTTCCTGATCACTGGTGGACTGAATGCTGTATCTTGACAACATTGCATAGTCCATACGAAGCCCGCCACTGGAACAGTTCTCGATAATCAGGTCCGGATATCTCTGGAAAACGCTGTCCAGCCATGCCAGATAAGCTCTCTCATGTCCAAGCAGTCCTTCACCCGGGCAGGATGCATCTACTTCTGTGCCGATTCCCGGTTCGATATTGTAATCCATCTTGATATAACCGATGCCATATTCCCGCACCAGACGGTCAATGACTTCATTTGCATGTGCAATGACTTCCGGCTGACGGAAATCAAGCTGATATCTGCTTCTGTCATAGATTCTCTTTCCATGTCTCTGGAAAAATGCTTTTTCCGGCATTTTCTCAACCATCGGACTCTTGATTCCCATAACTTCCAGCTCCAGCCAGAGTCCCGGGATCATTCCTTTGGAACGGATATAGTCGATCACTTCTTTGATTCCATTTGGAAAACGTTTCTGAGAAGGTTTCCATTCTCCTACCGCATCCCACCAGAATCCGTCTGCATACCAGCCTGCATCAATGCAGAAATATTCACAGCCTGCTTTTGCCGCAGCATCGATGAGTGGGATTTCTTTCTCTGTGGTCGGATCCGCCCAGAGGCAGTTCATGTAATCATTGAAGATGACGCCCAGTTTTTCATTATCCTGATTCTTTCTGCGAATCGCTCTTCTGTATTTCGTCAGTTCCTTCGCCATCTCTCCCAGTTCTCCGGTAACTGCTCCCACGCCTGCCGGAACTGTGGTAAAAGTATCTCCTTGTTTCAGGTCTTTGAACCAGTGAGACTGCTGTTCTGTCGGTCCGCTGAGCTGCACATACAGATGATTGGTAAAATCGCTGACTTCCCAGTGCCAGGAACCATTATGCTCGATCTGCCAGAACAGTCTGCTTCCTGTTTCTGTGTTTGCCACATATCCCATCGGAATATAACTCTTTGCAGACCAGTTTCCGGTATTGGTGATCTCAAAAGCTTTGGAAGAACGGACAGGAGCCTTAAACTGGGCAAATTCCATTCCTGCATCCGGAAGAGAATATTCTTTTACCTGAAGCTCTTTCTGCCATGCATTATGTACCACTCCGATCCGGATTTTTTCGTCCGGTGTCAAAACACCTTCTTTTTCCACGCCGTTCAGATTGAAGGTAGAAACATATTCCAGAGTCTGTGTTTCTGTTCCTGTATTCTTTACTTCGCACCAGCATCTTACCATGGCAATTCCGTCAAAAAACTGAAAGTGATTTATCGCCTGTAATCCGGATTCTTCATCGCCTGTACAGATTTCCAGTTTTCTCCCGGTTTCATTTCTTTCATCTTTATGGCTCAGATATTTCATGCGGTATCCCGGCGCAGTTACAATATATTTGGTTCCGTGACGTTCTTCTGGTCTGTCATAGCCTGCTGCCTCCAGTTCCACCAGTCTGCATCCGTTTTCTTCGTAATCATTTTTTATCGTCTTTTCATCAAACGGCAGTGCAGAAAAATGAAGCAGTCGGACGCCTCCGTCCTCTCTGATCTTCCATACCATGTGGATGCCGTTTTCATGAATCTTAAATACTTTCTCCATTGCACTTCCCTTTTTCACGTTTATCCTGTATTTTCAGTCTCTTATCCTTTCATGTATGATATTTTTATATCCTGCTGTATCTGATATATACTTGATATCATTCACTGTAAAACCAACTTTTTCTGCTGTTTTTTACCCGTGTTATTTCTGTAACTTCTTTACACTTTCACGTTCTATGAGCTGTACTTTTGTCTTGTGAATATACGGCGTACACGTTTCTCCCTGAATCAGTTTCATCAGGATATCTACCGCCACAGTTGCTTTCTCTTCCACATCAATCTTCATAGTGGTAAGCGTCGGATATACGATGGTGGCAAATACGTCATCATCAATTCCTGCCACTGAAATATCTTCCGGCACCTCTACCTTGTTTCTGTGAAGAAAAGAAATCATCTCCGCCGCATTTCTGTCAGTGGAAAAAAACAGTGCCGTGTCTGTTCCCGTATATTTCAGCAACCCTTCGTACACTTCCTGCCTGCCGTCTGCTTCCACAGGCAGCCACCTCGTCTCCAGCTCACAGCCGGATTTTTCTGCCGTCTCTCTGGCTCCCAGATATCTCCGGTAGTCTGCACCATGATCATCATTTGCCAGATACACGATCCGTTTCACTCCCTGAGAGATCAGATATGCACTCATCTCAGCTCCTGCCTTTTCATCTTCTGACGTTACGAAATAGAACTTATCATCCTCTTCCGGAAGCTGCCCCATATCTATGGCAACCATCGGTTTGTCAGAAAGTGCGGAAATCTTTTTGCAGTATACAAGAGGCATGGAAATGGAAATAATCCCGTCTACGTTCCATCCAAGTGTCATCTTCTCAATTTCTTCCACGTTCTTGTCCGAAAAAATCATGATATAATATCCTTTTTTCCGCAGAAGTTCCTCAAGCTTACCGATGATTCTTCCGTAAAAAGGACTTTCATATGCAGACCCTCTGGCAAACGCAGGCGTGTTGATCAGGATGCTGATAATCTTTGAACTCTTATTCGTTAATGCATTCAGCCCCAGCCTTGGAATATAATTGTTTTCTGCAAGCAGTTTCTCTACTTTCTCTATTGTTTCTGCGGAAACCCGGGCTGTTTTTTTGTGCAGCACATTGGACACTGTCGTTGTACTCACTCCCGCCATTTCTGCTATTTCTTTAATTGTGACCATTCTTATCTGTTTCCTTTCTGGTAACTGTTCAGTACCTTCACAGTTATCCTTTCTGTTTTATGAGCAGACATTATATTACTACTGCTTTTTCCTGTTCACAGTTCATCACAGCCCATAAAAATATTTCTGGAAACACGCCGTATGAACAGTAAGTAATAACAGTATACTACATGTATACAGAAAATAGCCACATGTATCTTGCATAAACAGGAAAGTTTGTGGTAATATTCTCCAAAAACAAAAATAATACCTTTTTTATTACTATGATATGAACAGTCAGGCGGATAAATCATCCACCACACCATTTGCTCATAATTCAGACAGGAGGAATCATTATGTGTACAGCAGCAACTTATAAGACAAAAGATTTCTATTTTGGCAGAACCCTTGACTATGAATTTTCCTACGGGGATGAAATCACCATCACTCCGAGAAACTATTCATTCCACTTCCGTCATTCAGATAAAGTTCTGAACAGTCACTATGCAATCATTGGCATGGCTCATGTTGCCGGTGACTATCCGCTTTATTATGATGCCATCAATGAAAAAGGGCTTGGAATGGCAGGTCTGAATTTTGTGGGAAATGCAGTCTATGCAGAACCGGTATCAGAGAAAGAAAACGTAGCCCAGTTTGAATTTATTCCGTGGATTCTCAGCCAGTGTGCCACTCTGGAAGAAGCCCGTCAGAAACTTTCCGTTATGAATCTGACCAACACACAGTTCAGTGAAATGTTTCCCTGCGCACAGCTTCACTGGATTCTGGCAGATGCTTCCGGGTGTATTGTAATCGAGTCCATGAAAGACGGACTTCATATTTACGATAACCCGGTCGGAGTTCTGACCAACAACCCACCATTTCCACAGCAGATGTTTCAGTTGAATAATTATCAGGGCTTATCTCCTAAACAACCGAAAAATACCTTTGCCCCGGGCTTGGAGCTTCAGTCTTACAGCCGCGGCATGGGTGCCCTGGGACTTCCGGGAGATCTTTCTTCTGCTTCCCGCTTCGCAAAAGTCGCATTTACCAGAATGAACTCCACCTCCGGAGAATCCGAAGCCGAAAGCGTCAGCCAGTTCTTCCATATCCTCGGCTCTGTAGATCAGCAGAGAGGATGCTGCGAAGTGGCAGATGGAAAATATGAAATCACCATCTACACTTCCTGCTGCAACGCGACAAAAGGAATTTATTACTACACAACCTACGAAAATCATCAGATTTGTGCTGTAAACATGAACCATGAAAACCTGGACACAGACTCTCTGATCCGCTATCCGGTTCTCGCAGAACAGCAGATTCATTTTCAGAACTGATATGCCGTTGCCCAAACAGCGATGTAGCAGTTTCGACAAATAATCCTCAATTATAACCATTGCCACTTTTCGGTTCTGTACGGTATAATGAAAATAATTTATTGTTTCAAAAACAGGTAATAACAATAACAAAAGGAGCGTAATTTATGTCTTCATTATTTATCGTAATTCCGGCATATAATGAGTCGGAAAATATAGAACAGACCATCAGGGACTGGTACCCGATTGTAGAAAATCACAACGAAGAAGGGAAGTCCCGTCTGGTGATCATTAATGATGGAAGTAAGGATAATACTCTGCAGCTCGTCAAAGCCCAGATGAAAACTCATCCACTGCTCATCGCCCTGGACAAGCCTAACGGAGGTCACGGTTCCACCGTTCTCTACGGTTACCGCTATGCCATTAAAAACCATGCCGATTACATCTTCCAGACAGACTCCGACGGGCAGACCAACCCTGACGAATTTGAACAGTTCTGGCAAAAAAGGAACCATTTCGATGCCATCATCGGAAACCGTGAAGTCCGTGGTGACGGAAAATCCAGAAAGTTTGTAGAAAATACCGTATGCTTCCTGCTTCGCATGATCTTCCATGTAAAAGTCCCGGATGCCAACGCCCCATTCCGCCTGATGCGCACCGACCTTGTAAACAAATATATCCGGCGGCTTCCGAAAAACTACAACCTTCCTAACATCATGCTTACTACTTATTTCGTATACTATAAAGAAAAAGTAACTTTCATCCCCATCACCTTCAAACCAAGACAGGCCGGAACCAATTCCATCAACCTGAAAAAGATTACAAAGATCGGATGGCAGGCAATGAAAGACTTCCGTACCCTAAAAAAGTCTATGTAGACCCGACCGACAAACATTTTTTCAAATAATATTTTATAAAATCCAAAACAGCTATCCGGCATCTCAACAAATGCCAGATAGCTGTCTTTTTCTGTTTTCCTGTCAAACGGATATTCACAATCCACTTCGCCACCTGCCTGATTCGGTTAAATAATCTGCTACTCCCATATAACCAGTTTCATCAGTTTTTTCACAGCCCCTATTACCTTTGGTGCTAAATATGCCTTTGGCAGTTTCTTTTTAGAATAAGCCCATACAAGACTGTTCTGTGTTTTCTCTGTCAATACCGCCGTAAAAAATCTTTCCCAACTGACATATTCTTTACAGTCTATATAATCTTCCGGTTTCTGAAGGATTTCCTCTACTTTCGCATTGGGAATCACAGCAGAGGAAAGAAGCAGCCATTCAAATGATTCTGGTGCATAGAGCACAACATTCTCGTAGACTTTCAGATATTCATCAACATCTTTCATCTCAGAGCCAAAAGCAGCACCATCTACAATCACCAATCTTGTTTCTGTTACGTTTTCACTGTCCTGAAGCTTTTTGATAACATTAGATTTTCCACTTGCAGAAATACATTTAATATTTTTCTGTTCTGCCAGTTTTGCAAAAAAATCATACCCGGAATTAGAATCTTCTGTAATTATAAACCCGGGAACAATTTCACTCCGCACAGATATTTCTCCGTACAAATGGTAAATTTCATTATATTTCTGTTTCGCTTCATGGAATTTTCCAGACTTACGAAATCCATAAATTTCCTGTACACTGTATGGAAGCATTGGTAATTTTTCCCTTGTTGCTATTACAAAATAATTATCTGAATTTTGTACAAGCATGGCGAATTTCTTTGAAGTCAGAAAGCGATTACCTTCATCAATAAAAATGATACTTCCGGAAATTTCTTCTATCTGTCTTTCCCAGTCTTCATTATCTATTGTCCTGCATTCACAGTCACAGGAAAGAAAAACTCCACTGTCCGAACCATATCTTCTGTAATCACGGATCAGATCAATCAGAACTGTTTTTCCAGTTCCACTGTCTCCTGTAAGAATTGTAATATTTCTTCTGATCACAAAATCATATTTTACTTTTCTTGATTCTACGATTACTCTGTGTGAACTTTTCATACCTGCTCCTGCCCCATCTCATTTAAATACTTACTGGCTACGGGAATCAGCTCTTTCATGGAGTGTACGATTTCTCCTCCATTTGCTATCCGGATATCAAATTTTGTATCCTTTCCAAAACTCATCATATGTCTGAGATTAACAGTAACATCTTTCTGCTTTCCTATTTCCAGCAGCCATTTCGCACAATTATCTCCACAGGTTGATGCATTGAAAACTCTATCCGGTTCATTCAATATCAACAACAAAGTTTTCACTCCCCCTGACAATCGTTCCGGAGGAATCTGACCCAGAACCGGGCTATTGATGCATTCTCCGCTCAAAACATCTGAATCATCCACATCTCTTATCATCTTTTTCGCAATATCTGTTTCAAACCATTCCGGTTCATAAGTATTTTTAAAAAAAACATTCGTATTATAAACACTCTGCGGAGCATCTCCATATATGATCGTAAGCATACCTGACACCTCCATTATTAATTTTCCTCTTACTGATTATATCAGATATTTATCCTACTTTACATAAAAAAGTAAAAAGACCGCTCTCGTCAGATTTATCAGCATGAAAATACCCCCATATAGGACCATATCTTCTCGGAATTCTAAGCCTTGATTTTTCAAGGCTTTTTCTTTGTTCATAACTAAAATCCCCCCATTTTTTTCTAAAAAGTACTTGACAAATCCCTCCCAAAATGTGGTGTTTCACGCCTTGATCAATAAGAAATATCTCTTACGGCTCTGCCGATTATATTATTTTTGAAATGGAGGCATTATCATGTTACCTGTTTATTCACCTGAATCACATTCCCTTTACCAGGACTTCTTTATCTCTAATTTTTTACTTTATTATCCAGATCCTTTTTCTATATCCAGACAGACATGGAAGATCATCGTACAGTTCTGGCATCTGGATCTTTCCCAGACTACAAGCATCCTTTTGGGTTCTTATTCTAAATTCGGACCTGCTCCACGAGATCCAGTTTCCATGCTGCGTTCTTACCTGCTTTCTATTAAACTCAAGATCACTTCCATTACTGATTGGGTATCCAGACTCAAAGAATGTCCTTTATATGCGATCATCAGTGGATTCTACCCTGAT
>SKEG01001170.1_pt1 | contig 22128 bp, 28 predicted proteins | sample 4826631 | NCBI WGS metagenome assembly SKEG01 (sample SAMN11008815, study PRJNA524170) | human gut metagenome | biome: Human fecal sample; material: Feces; isolation source: fecal sample from pouch patient p26, p34, p50 | host: Homo sapiens | place: Israel: Tel-Aviv | collected 2016-11-02
CCACCTGTTGGAGGCATACCGTATTCAAGGGCTTCAATGTAGTCATAGTCGATTCCTGTCGCTTCATCGTCACCAAGTTCTTTAGCTTTAGCTTGGGCTTCAAAACGGCTAAGCTGATCGATTGGGTCGTTCAACTCAGTAAAGGCATTACCGTACTCCTTAGTCATGATGAAGAGCTCGAAACGGTCAGTAAAGCGTTGGTCTTCAGGATTCTTCTTAGCAAGTGGAGATACTGCTACTGGATGTCCATAGACAAAGGTTGGTTGAATCAAGGTTTCTTCAACAAACTCTTCAAAGAAAGCATTGATGATGTGGCCAACTTCAGTGTAGTGTTTCTCAACAGGAACCTTCTTTTCAGCAGCGATAGCTTTAGCTTCTTCAAAAGTCATGTCTTGCCAGAAATCTACACCTGTAATTTCCTTAATGGCATCAACCATGTGAATACGTTTGAATGGTTCGTTGATCTTGATCTCAGTTCCTTGATAGTTGACTGGACCATCGCCCTTAACTGATTTAGCAGCGTGTTGGATAATGCCTTCAGTCAAGTCCATAATGTCTTGGAAGTCTGCATAAGCTTGGTAAACTTCGATAGAAGTGAACTCAGGGTTGTGTGTAGCATCCATTCCTTCGTTACGGAAGATACGTCCAATTTCATAGACACGCTCCATACCACCCACGATAAGGCGTTTCAAGTGAAGCTCAGTCGCGATACGAAGCACCATGTCAATGTTTTGGGCATTGTGGTGAGTGATAAACGGACGAGCAGCAGCACCACCAGCTTCATTGTGAAGAACAGGTGTTTCCACTTCAAGGAAACCTTTTTGGTCAAGGTAACGACGGATTTCAGAGATGATTTTTGAACGAGTGACAAAGCGCTCAAAGCTTTCACGGTTAGAAATCAAGTCTAGGTAACGTTTGCGGTAAATTGTTTCAACGTCTGTCAAACCGTGGAATTTTTCTGGAAGTGGACGAAGCGCCTTAGACAAGTGAGTGATGTGAGTAGCCTTGATAGAGAGTTCTCCCATATCTGTACGCATGACCTCACCTTCTACACCAAGGAAGTCACCAAGATCTGCTTTTTTGAAGATTTCGTAGTTTTCTTCACCGACAGCATCCTTACGAACGTAGATTTGAATCTGGCCTTCGCGGTCTTGAAGGTGAGCAAATCCAACTTTACCTTTACCACGTTTAGTTACCAGGCGTCCTGCGATAGTAGCTGTTTCGTTTTTATCGTGTAATTGTTCTTTATCGAGGTCGGCATATTTATCTTTTAATTCTTGTGAATTTGCAGTACGTTCAAAACGTTTTCCGAAAGGATCAATTCCTTGTTCACGGAGCGCAGCCATTTTTTCACGGCGAACGATCTGCTGGTCATTTAGTTCTTCCATATGTTCTGTTGACATGGGATCCTCCTAGTTTTACTCAAAATTGAATACGATGAGTCATTTTTTGCGATACTCCCATTTTATCATAAATAAGCAAGAAATTCACGGATAATCTTTCAAAACTAAAAAGAACTTGACGCTAATACTCTTCGAAAATCTCTTCAAACCACGTCAACGTCGCCTTGGATTATATATGTGACTGACTTCGTCAGTTCTATCTGCAACCTCAAAACCGTGTTTTGAGCTGACTTCGTCAGTCTTATCTACAACCTCAAAACTGCATTTTGAGCAGCCTGCGGCTAGTTTCCTAGTTTGCTCTTTGATTTTCATTGAGTATAAAATCAAGTTCTATTATTGATAGGAAGTATCATTCCAAGTATCGAGAGTAAATGTTTCAAAATCAAGGGTTTCTAGAATTGTCAGGCTGGCATTTGCTAGACCGCCATCTTTACGAAGAAGTGGTTCTTTATAACCTAGAAGAGTACGAAGACTGGCAGTAAGATTGGCGCCGTGACCGACAATTAGAATACGCTCAGCCGGACTATCTTTTAATGATTTGATAAATTGGATGGTCCGTTGCGTGGTGCTATAGAGGGATTCGGCTCCGAACATTTGTGTGTCAAATTGAGCCAGATTAGAACGGAAAGCTTTGATTTGTTGCGGGTAAATAGCTTCCAAGGTTGCGATTTTCAAACCTTCTAACTTCCCCAGCTGCCATTCCCGGAGATTAGGAACACTTTCTAAAGGACAGGGCATCTGAAGTTGACTTTGGATGATCTCAGCAGATTTGACCGCTCGAGGTAAATCACTTGAATAAATCTGATCAAAAGGAATATCCTTAAGATATTGGCCAAGTTGTTTTAGGGTGTCAATGGATTCAGGAAGAAGGGGAGAATCTCCACTAGCACCTTGAAAGCGGCCTTCTTGGTTCCAAAGGGTACGACCGTGGCGGACAAAGTAGAGTTTCATTATTGGATTTCCTCCAAGATATCTACAAAGTCAGCCTTTACAAAACTAGCCAAGTCTTGTGGTGCGATGATAATGCTGTGACCAACTTCCCCTGCAGAGACAATCATTTGATCCAAGTCTAGAGCAATTTTATCGATAAAAATGGGGTAATTGTGTTTCTGACGAATGCCGACAGGGTTATTGGCTCCATGAATGTAACCTGTTGTTTTTTCTAAGTCCTTTTGTGGAATCATGCTTACTTTTTTATTGCCAGAAATTTTGGCTAGTTTCTTTTCAGACAAGTGTTGAGTGATGGGCACAATTCCGATAATCGGTCCTGTCTTGTCTCCCAAAAGAGCCAAGGTTTTGAAAATCTGATCTCGTTCATAACCTTGAGGTAGCTCTCCTTCCAGGGCATTGATTTGAATCCCCTGATGTGGGATAGCTGCTTTAGACAGGATTTGTTCCACCAATGTTTTTTTGATTTTAACTTTTTTTGCCATTATTTATACTTATCCTCCAATTGGCTCATCCAAATACCAAGCCAGATTCCCAGTGCAAAGAAGAAGGCGATGATGACATAACCGACAAGAGAAATACCTGTGTATTGGATGCTTTCAGCGTTTCCTGCATTTGGAAGCAAGATCAAAAGGGTACTTGATAGGACGATACCGATGATGAAATGATAGACGCGTGAGTGGTAGTTATTTAAGGCATAATCCATCAATTTTGAAAAAATAATGAGAGTTGCGCCTGCTCCGATTCCAATCGGGAAGAAGGTTCCCAAGAGGTCAAAGGTTTTAAAACCAGTCAACATAGGAGCATAGAGACCCAAAATCAAAAGTAGATTTGATGGACTGAGGCCAGGAACTAATACGCCAAGAGCCAGCAGTGCACCAGCTAGGACGAAATTAAGAAAGCTGGCACTTAAGGTTCCAACAACAAAATTTAAGGCATAGAGTCCTAATCCAGAAATGATAAAGGTTGTCCAGAACCAAGCTAAATCAATCTTGTCTCGGTCAGATTCTCGAGTTGATTCTTTGAGGAGGCTAGGAACAGTACCAATAATGGCACCCGCAAAGCTCCATAAGACAAAGACCTGATAATTTTCAAGCAGGTATTCAATCGGGTAGGAAAATAAGCCGATTCCCAGAAGCATACCGATGGCAACTGGAATAAAGTACAAAACATTTTCTTTAAAGTCTTTAAAGGGGTGAGCCAGAAAACCAATCATTCGTTCATAAATTCCTAAGATTGCTGCTAGAACCCCTCCGGAAATTCCCGGTAGAATAAATCCAAGAGCAATGACAATCCCTTTAATAACACGTGCTAACCATGAGAGCATATTTTTCCTCCAACTATTTCTATTTCAAAAAATCCTTACTATATTGTATCACAATCAAACACAAAAATAAAAAGCAAATGATAAACAAATGCTTTTAAGGTTTTAAAAAGAGTTTTCTAAAGGTTTCTTCTTTGTTCTTTAAGGCAGAGATAACGTTGATATCCAAATCGTGGTCAAAGCCAGCAATTTTTCCTTTAGACGTGTACTGGTGAATGTCGTAATCTAAATCAGTCTTAGGAGTAGCTTCGTAAAATCCTGAGTCAGAACCATAGGAAGGAATCCAAACAGAGGTAAACTTGTCTGTATCAATACTGTGCTCTTCCATGAAGTAGACCCCAACGTAGATTCCGATATTTTTAGCACCCAGTGATTCGAGCTTTGCTCGGAAGGCTTCAACACCGTCGTTCATATTAGACATGGTTTTTTCTTCCACGTCTAGCCAATAGTAACTTGGACTGTATGGAGAAGAGGCGTTATAGAATACCTCAGCAGCTTTTTCCATCTCCTGGACATTTTTTCCGGCTACATAGGCATAGACACCAACTGGGACATTTCGTTTTTGAAACTCAGTGATATGGGTTTTAAAGGCCTTATCAACACCATTAACATAGGAAGCATCGTTCTCTTTGGACGTTTGAGCACCACTATGGACGCGAACAATAGCTCCAGAAATGTTTTGGGAGAGAGTATCGTAATTAATTTCCTCAGGACGTTGCCAACCAGAAACATCAATCACCGGTTTATCTATATTATGTAGCGCTTGGGTTTCTACTTGCGCGATATTTGACTTTGTTTTTACAGGATGGTCCTCAAAACGAGGGCGATTCAGGATTAAAATGAAAATCATAATCCCAAAAAAACCAAACAAAATAAGCGGATTTATTTTCTTTCTCATATCTCATAATTTTACCTTAAAAATGAGAAAAAATCAAAAAAAATACTCAAAAAATGGGTTAAGAAAGGACTTTAGAGCATTTTTTCATTCAAGAGCGCGGAATGATTTGAAATATGGTATAATAAAAGGGAATTTCTAGAGAAAAGAGAAGATTATGTCAAATTATGCCATTATTTTAGCAGCGGGTAAAGGGACTCGCATGAAATCTGATTTGCCAAAAGTTTTGCACAAGGTTGCGGGTATTTCTATGTTGGAACATGTTTTCCGTAGTGTGGGAGCTATCCAACCTGAAAAGACAGTAACAGTTGTAGGACACAAGGCGGAATTGGTTGAAGAGGTCTTGGCTGGACAGACAGAATTTGTGACTCAATCTGAACAGTTAGGTACTGGTCATGCAGTTATGATGACAGAGCCTATTCTAGAAGGTTTGTCAGGTCACACCTTGGTAATCGCAGGGGATACTCCTTTGATCACAGGTGAAAGCTTGAAAAACTTGATTGATTTCCACATCAATCATAAAAATGTGGCTACTATCTTGACTGCTGAAACGGATAATCCTTTTGGCTATGGACGAATTGTGCGTAATGACAATGCTGAAGTTCTTCGCATTGTTGAGCAGAAGGATGCTACAGATTTTGAAAAGCAAATCAAGGAAATCAACACTGGAACTTACGTTTTTGATAACGAGCGTTTGTTTGAGGCTTTGAAAAATATCAATACCAATAACGCTCAAGGCGAATACTATATTACAGATGTCATTGGCATTTTCCGTGAAGCTGGTGAAAAAGTTGGCGCTTATACTTTGAAAGATTTTGATGAGAGTCTTGGAGTAAATGACCGTGTAGCACTTGCGACAGCTGAGTCGGTTATGCGTCGTCGCATCAATCACCAACACATGGTCAATGGTGTTAGCTTTGTCAATCCAGAAGCAACTTATATCGATATTGATGTTGAGATTGCTCCTGAAGTTCAAATCGAAGCCAATGTTACCTTGAAAGGGCAAACGAAAATTGGTGCTGAGACTGTTTTGACAAACGGTACTTATGTAGTGGATAGCACTATTGGAGCAGGAGCTGTTATTACTAACTCTATGATTGAAGAAAGTAGTGTTGCTGATGGAGTGACAGTCGGACCTTATGCCCACATTCGTCCAGGTTCATCTCTAGGTGCCCAAGTCCATATTGGTAACTTTGTTGAGGTGAAAGGTTCTTCTATCGGCGAGAATACCAAGGCTGGTCATTTGACTTATATCGGAAACTGTGAAGTGGGTAGCAAGGTTAATTTCGGTGCTGGAACTATTACAGTCAACTATGATGGAAAAAACAAATACAAGACAGTCATCGGTAACAATGTCTTTGTTGGTTCAAATTCAACCATTATTGCCCCAGTTGAATTAGGTGACAATTCCCTCGTTGGTGCTGGTTCAACTATAACTAAAGACGTGCCAGCAGATGCGATTGCGATTGGTCGTGGACGTCAGGTCAATAAAGACGAATATGCAACACGCCTTCCTCATCATCCTAATAATCAGTAGGAGTCTGTCATGGAATTTGAAGAAAAAACGCTTAGCCGAAAAGAAATCTATCAAGGACCAATTTTTAAACTGGTCCAAGATCAGGTTGAATTACCAGAAGGTAAGGGAATTGCCCAACGTGATTTGATTTTCCACAATGGGGCTGTCTGTGTTTTAGCAGTAACGGATGAACAAAAACTCATCTTGGTCAAGCAGTACCGCAAAGCTATCGAGGCTGTCTCTTACGAAATTCCAGCCGGAAAGTTGGAAGTAGGAGAAAATACAGACCCTGTTGCAGCAGCTCTTCGTGAATTAGAGGAAGAAACAGCCTACACAGGGAAATTAGAACTCTTGTACGATTTTTACTCAGCCATTGGCTTTTGTAATGAAAAATTAAAACTATACCGAGCAAGCGATTTGACGAAAGTGGAAAATCCGCGTCCGCAGGATGAAGATGAGACCTTGGAAGTCCTTGAAGTGAGCTTAGAAGAAGCCAAGGAATTGATCCAATCAGGTCATATCTGTGATGCCAAGACAATTATGGCTGTTCAGTATTGGGAATTGCAGAAAAAATAGAGGAGGTCAGTATGGGTAAACCTTTATTAACGGATGAAATGATTGAAAGAGCTAATAGAGGCGAAAAAATTTCAGGTCCTCCTTTGCTAGATGATGAGGAGACAAAAATTTTACCAACCTCTTCTTCCCGTTTTGGTTATGCCAATCCTAAGGATCATGGTTTTAGCCAGGAAACCTTGAAGATTCAGGTCGAACCGTCTATTCATAAAAGCCGTCGCATTGAAAATACCAAGAGAAATGTCTTCAATTCTAAACTGAATAAAATCTTATTTGCAGTCATCTTTCTCTTAATTTTGCTTGTCTTAGCAATGAAACTTTTGTAATAGAAAAGGAATTGAAATGAAAATAGGAATTATTGCGGCTATGCCAGAAGAACTGGCTTATCTGGTCCAGCATTTAGACAATGCCCAAGAGCAAGTTGTTTTGGGGAATACCTATCATACAGGCACCATTGCCTCTCATGAAGTCGTTCTTGTAGAAAGTGGAATTGGTAAGGTCATGTCTGCTATGAGTGTGGCGATTTTGGCTGATCATTTCCAAGTGGATGCTCTAATTAATACGGGATCAGCTGGGGCCGTCGCAGAAGGTATTGCTGTTGGGGATGTTGTGATTGCTGATAAATTAGTCTATCATGATGTGAATGTCACAGCTTTTGGCTATGCTTATGGACAAATGGCACAACAACCGCTTTATTTCGAATCAGATAAAACTTTTATTGCTCAAATCCAAGAGAGTTTATCTCAATTGGACCAGAACTGGCATCTTGGTTTGATTGCTACAGGAGATAGTTTTGTTGCAGGAAATGACAAGATAGAAGCGATTAAGTCTCATTTCCCAGATGTTTTAGCCGTGGAGATGGAGGGGGCAGCTATTGCTCAGGCAGCGCATGCTCTTAATCTTCCAGTTTTAGTCATCCGAGCTATGAGTGATAATGCCAACCATGAAGCAAACATCTCTTTTGATGAGTTTATTATCGAAGCTGGACGTCGCTCTGCTCAAGTCTTGTTAGCCTTTTTGAAGGCCTTAAATTAAGCGAAAATTTGACAGTTTTTCTAGCTTATGATAAGATTTAAGTAAAGAAAAGCTAGAAAACGTTTCAGAGGATATTATGAGTATTGAAATGACCGTCAGTGAGATTGCAGAGGTCTTAGGATTATCTCGCCAAGCAATCAATAACCGTGTCAAAGAATTACCAGAAGAAGACACAGATAAAAATGACAAAGGGGTAACAGTTGTTACCAGAAGTGGGTTGATTAAGCTAGAAGAAATCTATAAAAAAACGATTTTTGAAGATGAGCCTGTCAGTGAAGATGTCAAGCAACGTGAACTGATGGAGATTCTGGTTGATGAGAAGAATGCAGAAATTCTTCGTCTTTATGAACAATTAAAAGCCAAGGATCGTCAGTTATCAGAAAAAGACGAGCAGATGCGTATCAAAGACCGTCAGATTGCTGAGAAAGACAAACAACTCGATCAGCAGCAACAATTGACCCTTCAAGCCATGAAGGATCAAGAAAATCTTAAGCTAGAGCTGGACCAAGCAAAAGAAGAAGTCCAATCCACTAAGAAAGGCTTTTTTGCTCGTTTATTTGGAGGATAATCAAGGAGCTGTTTAGGTTAAATGCTAACCTGATGGCTTCTTTTATTTCTAATCTAAATAGTATAGTTGCTCAAGTAAAATAACAGTATAGGAGAGGTATAGAATGGAACGATTAGAAGATTACATTGCTTTTGACTTAGAATTTAATCAGCACGAAGGGCAAACACACTTGATTCAAGTATCGGCAGTGCGTTTTAGAGATGGTCAGGAAATCGATGCCTATGATTCCTATGTCCATACCAGTGTGCCTCTAAAGAGTTTTATCAATGGTTTGACTGGGATTACAGCTGAGACCTTAAAAGATGCTCCTCCAGTGGAGAAAGTTATAAAACATTTCCAAGAGTTTGTGGGTTCTTTACCCATTGTAGGCTACAATGCTGCTAAAAGTGATTTGCCTATTCTAGCGGATCATGGTTTAGACTACAGCCTGCAGTATAAGGTGGACTTGTATGATGAAGCTTTTGAACGTCGGAGTTCGGATTTACATGGTATTGCCAATCTCAAATTGCAAACCGTTGCCTCGTTTCTTGGCTTTCAAGGTCAGTCTCATAATAGCTTAGAGGATGCTCGGATGACGGCGCGTGTTTACGAGTCCTTTCTAGAGTCGGATCAAGCTAGAGAATTGTTAGGGACAGAAAGTAGCCTATCAAACAATCCTTTTGGAGGCTTGGATTTGTCTCAATTATTTGACTAGGAGTGCCTATGAAACCTGAAAAACCTAAAAATCTAGGTTTTAAGCAGATATACTTTAATCTAGATAAAATACTCTTTCTCTTTTTCTTGACTTTCATGATGATTGAGTTTGTCTGGTTACCATCAAATTCTTGGATTGCTGGACTTTTGCTCCGTCAGACTGGTTATCTCTTTCTATCCTACAACAATATTTTTGCCATTATAACGGGTTCGCCATTTGTTAGTCTTGCTTTATTTATTCTGGTAATCGTTAATTTACTGATCGCCTATTACCAGATAGGACTTCTCTTTATCGGAGCCCGGCACCTACTCTATCATGAAAAGAGAACTTTGCTAGAGTACAGTCGTAAGGTCTTTCGCCAAAGTTTCTTGTTTATGAAGCAAGTGACGCTTTCCAAGATAGCCTTTATCTTCTTTTATGTCATGATGCTCTTTCCATTGATTCGAAAGATTTTAAAGATTTACTACCTCAATAAAATCGTCATTCCGGACTTTATCGTTGATTATGTGGAAGACAAGTATTGGCTAGTAGGTATAGTGGTTACTATTCTTGCTTTACTTCTATTTTACATTTCAGTGCGCTTGATGTTTGCTCTACCTCAGCTTTTATTTGAGAAGAAAACAGTCAAAGAAGCAGTCAGATACAGTCTAGAGAAGACAAGAAAGCACTCTTGGTTTTATATTTGGAACTTGCTTTGGATTGTCGTCAAAACCTACATATTTTTCATTCTTTTATTGATCCCAATCTTGACAAGTCAGGCACTGATGGATGGTTTGACCCATAAGGAATCTCTTGTGATGGGAATTATTAACTTTGTCTTGATTAAGAATTTCCACTATATGGCCTTGACTTACTTTCTCATTAAGTTTGTTTCCTTCTTAACAGGAGAAGAACTAGAAATTACACCAAGGAGAAAGAAAGACCACTGGATGAGATGGGGAGTGATGGGCTGTGCTTGTATCTTTTTCGCTCTTGAGGGTTATGTTTATTTAGAAGCTCCAGTTGCCAATAAACCTTTGATTATCTCTCACAGGGGAGTATCTAATAAGAATGGTGTGCAAAATACCGTCCAATCACTAGAAAAAACCGCTCAGTTATCTCCAGACTTCGTTGAGACGGATGTTCAGGAAACAAAAGATGGCCAGTTTGTCATGATGCATGATGCCAATATCAAGAATTTGACAGGAGTTAATGCCAAACCTCAGGATTTAACCTTGGAGGAATTGACCAAACTCGATATTTCAGAAAATGGTTATCATAGCAAGGTGTCTAGTTTTGATGACTATCTCAATAAAGCCAATGAATTACATCAAAAACTCCTTATTGAAATTAAAACTAGTCGAAAAGATAGCCCAGATATGATGAAACGATTTATGGAAAAATATGGAACAGTTCTTAAGCAGAATGGTCACCAAATGCAATCCTTGGACTACCATGTGATTGATCAGGTTTTAGCCTACGATACTCAAATTCCAGTCTTTTTCATCCTACCTTATAATAGTATTTTTCCAAGAACCAAGGCCACAGGTTATACTATGGAGTATTCAACCTTGGATGAAAATTTTGTCAACAAGCTTTGGAATACCGATCAGAAATTGTATGTTTGGACAATTAATAGTTCAGAGTCCTTTGATAAATCTGTTCATTTGGGTGCAGACGGCATGATAACGGATGATTTGGAAATGATTCAAGAGCAGGTTACCATTGCCCAAGAAGACCCAGAGTATACGGAATTGCTTTTCAAACAGGCCATGGAATTCTTTAATTTTTAGTAATCAAAAAGAGGAACAGTTGTTCCTCCCATGATAGGCAAGTATTCTCTTGAATGCTTGTTTTTCTTATGCTTAGAATGGCAATTTTCCAGCGAAAGCACCTAATTTTTTCTTGGTAGTTTCATCGATTTGTTCAAGAGCAGAGTTGATGGCTTGAACAGTCATATCAGAAAGAGTTTCAAGATCTTCTGGGTCAACAACAGCTGGATTGAAGTCAATGCTGACAACTTTTTTGTCACCAGTTAAGGTCGCTTGAACAAGGTCTTGAGCAGATTTGCCAACAAATTGCATAGCAGCAAGTTCTGCTTGGCTTTGTTCCATTTGTTTTTGAAGTTTTTGTGCTTGACGCATCATGTTTTGCATGTTCATCATGGTGATTTATAGTTTCCTTTTATCTTATTTTCCTTTTTATTTTATCAATTTTGGGGTTAAAAGTCTAATCTTTTTTTAGAGTGAATTCATCAAGTATTGATGGGGATGTAGATGGAATAAAAATATAGGATAGATATTCTAAGAGCATAAGAATATTTATCCTATATGTGTTTATGAAAAGTTGCTAGATATTTTATGAGCTCGTTTAAGGGTTTACTAACACTATTCTACTTTATAGAAAAATCCCTCAGTACTACCATTGATAAGTTGTTGTCCAAACCATAAGCGGTCTTGTGTGATATCAGATGAGTCGGTATAGCCATTATCTGTAGAAGAGGTGACAGACATAGTTATAGGGATTCCTGCTGGTAAAAAGGCAATAGCTGCACCAGCACCTCCATCTTTAGAAACAGAATTTGCCTTAAGATAGTGGTCAATTTCTTTAGCATGTTCAATTGAAACTTTGGAATGATCACTTACCAAGCCATTTTTATCGAAAGTAAATTCAATACCTGAACGATTCCTCCAAGTTCCTGAGACACTAGAAAAATCCCCATTTTGAATTGCAGAAATATCCATCCCTTTGCTTTCTGACGGAAGGCTAGTTTCTCCATTTATGAGACTTGTGACAGACTTCCAAGAGAAAGATCTTATATCAAGGGAAGGTGGTTTTGTCCCCAGTCCCTCTTCTGTATCTGATTCGCTAATTAACTCTAACCGTGTTCCATCCTGATTTAACTTGTATAGTTTAACTTGGATTTGATTAGTAGATACACGGGTAGATAATTGGAAATAGCCATTTTCTAAAGGATTAAAATGTACTCGCTCTCCAATAAAGTCCAGATTGTTTTCTGCATTGGTCAGTCGAATAACTTCGTCATTTTTAAGAGTTCGAATATCTAATAAATCGTAATAGTTAGAATCCATTTTTAGGGCAATCAAAAGTTCGTCCGTACCGTCTTGGTCTAAATCATACAAGCTATACTTTAATCCAGAATATTCTTTAGGATAAGTATTTTTTAAGTTTGCTTTTGAATTGACCTCTGTATGTGAAGCTGGTGAACCATCTAATACTTTGGCATATTCTTTAAGGATAGGATTGTACAGGGTGTAGTCAGTTTGCTTTTCTTCCGATGTGGAAGAAGTGGAACTAGTACTTGAGGCAATCGCTTCAGAACTTGTTGCAGAAGTATTTTCACTCTGATGTTGGCAAGCCGTTAAAATAGAGATAGCTAAAATACTAATACTGAATAGAAATAATTTTTTCATATGTTTAATCTTGCAATTCTAAACCTTGAGCATCTTGGTGCCATTTGCTACCAGTTTTGGACGTTAAAACTTGAATAGTAATTATAATATTCCAAATTGCATTTGCTAGTAAAACAAATGGCAATAAAATAGGAATGAAAGCTAGCAGAGTTATACCGATACGCTTGTATCCTTGTTTGGAATTTCCGATGTAAAAATCGTATCCACCAAGTGCTCCTAAAAATAGGGCAAATAAGGCTGCGGCCAGTTTAGATTTATCACTCACTCCATTTGAATGTTGGCTAGAGCTAGCTGGAGATGTGTTATCTATTTTTGAAACAATATACTCATCACCGTTTTGATAAAATTCTACGTAATCACCTACTTGTGGTTCAAAACCAAAACTTTTTCTTGAAATTGCAGTAAATTGGCCATTATCACCTTTTCCAACATAAACTGTTTCATCTTCAATTTTTATAACTTTGTTCATATAATTGTCTCCTTAATCTATTTCTATTGTATGTTAGACCCACTCACCGTTGTAATTGACACGGTAGCCATCAGGTGTTGTCGTATTGATTGCTAGTGCACCAGAGCTATAAGCATAGTACGATTTACCAGATACCTTCATCCAGCCAGTTTTCATAGCGCCTGAGTCTTGAAGATAGTACCAGCTACCGTTATCTTTGACCCAACCTGTCTTCATCGCACCTGAACCGTCGAGATAGTACCAGCTACCGTCTTTTACCCAGCCAGTTTGCATCCAGCCAGAGTTGTCAAAACGATACTAAACACCATTGATTTTTTCCCAGCCATTAGTTGTATAGGAACCGTCGGCGTGTTTGTACCACCAACGAGAACCAGATTGTAGCCAACTACCTGAGATATTAGAATTCGAACCTGATTGAGTTGTTGTGTTAGTATTTGAATTTGTAGAAGGATTTCCGATAGTCACATCTTTTCTAACTTTAAAGACACGTTTTCTTGTATCAGTTAAGTCATCGTAAGGCGAACCAGCTTCTCCAGACATCTCCAAAATATATGTTCCATCTGGAAATTGTTCTGAAACAAAAATATCACCTTTAAATTGATTGCTATAAAATAAAGGTTGTAAAAATTGATCACTGACATCTTTAGTTAAGCCACTAAAAATGACAGCATCGTGACTTTGGTACACAATTTTTCCGGTCGCTTTATCAATCAAAGTAACATTTCCCTTAGCAGCCTTATCACCTCCGTGTTGTAGTGGCTCTGAAAGTCTGCCTTCGAAGCTAAGTCCAAAATAATCAATTTCAACTTTTGTAATTGTTCCCTCTATTTGTTTTTCAGTACTCGTATTCTCGCTAGCTGATACTTGATTAGCTGTGATAACTCCAGTGCCAAGAAGTGATAGAGCTGATATAGTTGCAAGTGTGAATTTTTTAGTTTGTTTGTGCATTCATTTAATACTCCCTATTTTTATTTGTTGTAAAGTAATCAGTTTGTCCAAAAACCTAGACTTTTTTGGACAAACTTGATAGAATGGTAGTGTAATAATAATCGGTCAAAATACTGGATTTTAGAACCTTTTTTTTGACGAAAATGATTCTAAAATAAAGTGTATTTCCTGTCCAAAAAATCCTAGGTTTTTTGACAGGAACTATGAATTTTTTATCCAATTATGAAAGGTGCTTTTTGATACTCCTAAGATGTCTGCACCTTCTCGTAAGGTTATTTCTTTTTTCGTATATTGAGCTATTACATCAGGGAGATTATTCGGGGCAAGCAATTTTGGTCTACCGAATTTTTTCCCTTTTTTCTTTGCTTCTCGTATTCCTTCCATTTGTCTTTGTTTGATTTGCTCTCTTTCAAACTGAGCTACATAAGATAGGACTTGCAAAACGATATCGGAAATTAGTTTTCCTGTGATATTATCATCGCTGTTCTTTGTGTTTAATAAGGGGAAATCTAAAACAGTTATATTTACTTTCTTTTTCTTAGTAATTGATTGCCATTGTTCTAAAATTTCATCATAGTTTCTTCCCAATCTATCAATTGATTTAATAACTAATTCATCATTCTCCTTCAAGGTAGTTAATAATTTTTGATATTCTATTCTGTCAAAATCTTTTCCTGAAACATAATCAATAAAAATATTTTCTTTTGCTAATTTATTTTCTACCAAGGCTGAAAATTGTCTATCGATATTTTGTTCTCTTGTAGATACTCGAACATAACCGTAACGCATAAGGCTACCACCTATCTTTTTATCTCTATTTTAGACGAAAAGAAAACTACCGCCCATAATGAGTGGTAGTTTGGTGTACTCTTTGCTACTGTATTTTTTTGCCAAGATTTTGCCTTGGATGCGTGAATAGTAGTGTTGGATAAAAAATCTTAAGGGCTTAAAATCCTTTTAAACCAACCTTTTTGATGTTTACAAAAATTAAAAACAGTATGTTCAATTTTTGCATGTTCATCATGGTGATTTACAGTTTCCTTTTATCTTATTTTCTTTTTTATTTTATCAATTTTGATGTTAAAAGTCTAATCTTTTTCTTAGAGGATCTAAGAATTGTGCTTGGTAGTGGAAAATAAAAGTAGACTTCCTGCGAAACAAAAATATGATACAATAAAACTATGAATTATGAATCAAGTAAAGTATTAAGTGATGCACGATTTAAGCGTCTTGTTGGCGTTCAGCGCACTACTTTTGAAGAGATGTTAGCTGTGTTAAAAACAACTTATCAACGTAAACACGCAAAAGGTGGACGAACCCCTAAGTTAAGCCTAGAAGACCTCCTAATGGCTACTCTTCAATATATGCGAGAATACCTCACTTATGAACAAATTACGGCTGATTTTGGCATTCACGAAAGCAACTTAATCCGTCGGAGTCAATGGGTTGAAGCAACTCTTATTCAAAGTGGCTTTACGATTTCAAAAACTCATCTTAGTGCTGAGGATACGGTGATTGTGGATGCAACAGAGGTAATAATCAATCGTCCTAAAAAATCAACTAGCCAATTATTCTGGTAAAAAGAAATGTCATGCTATGAAGTCTCAGGCGATTGTCACAAGCCAAGGGAGAATTGTTTCTTTGGATATTGCAGTTGAACTATTGCCATGATATGAAGTGGTTCAAAATGAGTCGCAGAAATATCGGACAAGCTGGTAAAATCTTGGCAGACAGTGGTTATCAAGGGATCATGAAGATGTATTCACAAGCGCAAATTCCGAGGAAATCAAGCAAACTTAAGCCACTAACTCTTGAAGATAAATCCTATAATCATGTGCTATCTCAAGAGAGAATCAAGGTTGAGAATATTTTGGCCAAAGTAAAAACGTTTAAAATGTTTTCAACAACCTATCGAAATCGACGTAAACGATTTGGATTACGAATGAATTTGATTGCTGGAATTATCAACTGTGAACTAGAATTCTAGTTTCGCAGGAAGTCTAATAAAAAACTTTGTTCTCTAGAAACCATCGTGTGGCTAGCTAGAGTGCAAAGTTTTTTTAACTATCATGCTTTCCTTAAGAATCATTTTAAAATGTGATATATTAAGAATAAATTGGAAATAGGAAATTATTTTCATTATATTTTCAAAACTCCATTAATAAAATAGGCAAAGACAAGATTAGAAAGTGAATATTCCGATGTCTTCTTACAAAAAGGTCTCTCTTTCAGAGATCAATCAATCTATTGAAACTCCGAATAACAATCATTTTTGGCAAAATCTAAAAGCATTTTTAGGGCCTGGAGCTCTTGTTGCAGTTGGTTATATGGATCCCGGAAACTGGATTACCAGTGTGGTTGGAGGTGCTTCCTATAAGTATAGTCTCTTATTTGTTATTTTGATTTCATCCATCATCGCCATGCAGCTACAACAGATGGCTGGAAAGCTAGGTATCGTGACGAGGATGGATTTAGCGCAGGCAACAGCTCATCATGCCCCCAAGTGGCTCCGTTATAGTCTATGGGTGATTTTAGAATTAGCTTTAATGGCGACAGATTTGGCTGAGGTTATAGGTTCAGCAATTGCCTTAAATCTTTTGTTTAAAATACCGATTATGGTCGCGATACTTCTAACCGTTTTAGATGTATTTCTTTTGCTTTTGTTGATGAAATTTGGGTTCAAGAAGATTGAATCTATTGTTACAACCCTTATCTTAACCATATTAGGTATCTTTTCTTATCTGGTTGCTTTATCTAATCCAAGTATGCAGGGGATTTTTGGTGGCTATTTACCGACTTCGACTTTATTTGAAAGTCCCTTGCCAGGAAATGAGAGTCAACTGACTTTGGCTTTAGGGATTGTGGGAGCAACAGTCATGCCCCATAATCTCTATCTCCATTCATCCCTATCTCAAACAAGAAAAATCAACCATAAGGATAAGAAAGATATACGAAAAGCTGTCCGTTTTATGACCTGGGACTCAAATCTTCAGTTGTCCCTAGCCTTTGTTGTCAATTCCTTGCTTCTTATTTTAGGGGCCTCCCTCTTTTTTGGTCATGCGTCTGAAATTTCAGCTTTTTCTCAAATGTACAATGCTTTACAGGATTCGACAATAGCAGGAGCGATAGCCAGCTCAACTCTGTCAACTTTGTTTGCTTTAGCTCTCTTAGCAAGTGGTCAAAATTCGACCATTACAGGAACTTTGACAGGACAGATTGTTATGGAAGGTTTCTTGCATATGAAATTACCACAGTGGATTATTCGTGTCGGAACACGGATTTTTGCCTTGCTCCCTGTGATGATAGTCGCTGTCTTGTTTGGGCATCAAGAAAAGACCTTAGATCAGTTATTGGTCTATTCACAGGTCTTTCTTTCAATCGCTCTTCCATTCTCAATTTTTCCCTTAATTTATCTGACTTCTAAGAAGTCAGTGATGGGAGAATTTACCAATGCTAAGTGGAACACAATCCTAGGTTACGCAGTTGCAATTATCTTAACCATTCTCAATATCAAGCTTCTTTTCGATATTTTTTAACCCCGTTTGAAATCAATTATAGTGTCAGCATGATGGTTGCCAAATAGAAAGTAGTAGTGATTGGTTCATAAAAAGAAACAAAAAAGAACAGCCAAAACTGTTCTTTTTTATCATTATTTGAGACCGTATTTTTTGTTGAAACGATCCACGCGTCCATCTGCTTGAGTGAACTTTTGACGTCCAGTGTAGAATGGGTGTGAGTCTGATGAAATTTCCACACGGATCAATGGGTAAGTTTCGCCTTCGAACTCAACTGTTTCGTTAGAGCGTTTTGTTGAACCGCTAAGGAATTGGTAACCAGTAGTTGTGTCCATGAAGACAACTGGGCGATATTCTGGATGGATATCTTTTTTCATTTTGCAATATTTCCTTTCTGCCATGGTCTCTTTGCGAGCCATAGATTGTTACCATACTAGTCTATCAGATTCTGAAAAGTTTGGCAAGTATTTTATCAGTTTTTAAGCAAGTTTTTTAACTTTTGGTAGATGATTTCGTTTTCTTCTAAGCTATAGGAATTAGCACCACTTGCTAGAGGGTGGCCTCCACCATCATGTTCCTTGGCGATTTCATTGATAGGATGGATTTTACTGCGTAAGCGAACACGGTAGTGGCCATCAGCCTGTTCTACAAAAATTCCCCAGAGACTCACACTATCAATACGACCAGGTGCTCCCACAATAGCAGCAGTCTCAGCATCGGTAACATTGAATTGTTTCAAGATTTCCTGACTCAGGATAACGCGAGCTGCGCCATTTTCATCCACTTCCAGATGGTCGTAGATGTAGCCTTGAAGTTTTGCAATTTTGTAGCTCATAGTGTCCATTTTGCGGGTGACAGCCGCAAAGTCAAAGTTCTGTTCTCTCAAATAAGCAGCCAGACGGAGGGTCTGTGCAGTCGTAGAAGGGTAGAGGAAGCGACCTGTATCACCGACAATTCCTGCAAAGAGCAACTCAGCAGCACGATCTGACAAGGCCAGTTGGGTTGTTTGGGCAAATAGGGTAATCATCTCGCTAGCGCTACTTGAACTAGTATCCACCCAAGATAGGTCACCATATACATCATCATTTGGATGGTGGTCAATCTTAATGAGAAAATCACCTTGACTATAGCGTTTATCATCGATACGAGCAGTATTGGCCGTATCACAGACGATGACAAGTGCCCCTTGGTAGACACTATCTTCAATAAGATCCATCTCAGCCATCCAAGTAAGAGTCGGTTCATCAAAACCAACGGCTTTGATGTTTTTTTCTGGGAAATGATGTTTGAGAAGAGCTTTCAATCCCACCTGACTTCCCAAGGCATCAGGGTCTGGTTTCATATGACGGTGAATGATAATCGTGTCGTATTCTTTGATTTTTTCTAAAATTTGATGGCAAATGTCCATAAATAACCTCAATTCTTTCTCATTTCATTGTAGCACAAGAATTTTTATTTTTAAAATGAAAAAGATGTGATATAATGGAGAAAGATAAATTGAGGAGGACGATATGGCATTAGCAAAAATTGTATTTGCCAGTATGACCGGTAATACCGAAGAAATTGCAGATATTGTAGCAGACAAATTACGTGACTTGGGCTTGGATGTCGATGTTGATGAATGTACAACTGTTGACGCTTCAGACTTCTTGGAAGCAGACATTGCTATCGTTGCGACCTATACTTATGGTGATGGAGAATTGCCAGATGAGATGATGGACTTCTACGAAGACCTAGCAGACCTTAACTTGAATGGCAAAATTTACGGAGTGGTCGGCTCAGGAGATACCTTCTACGATGAATTCTGTAAGGCTGTTGATGACTTTGACCGTGTCTTTGTGTCAACAGGAGCAGAAAAAGGTTCAGAGTGTGTTAAAGTTGATCTTTCTGCCGAGGAAGAAGATATTGAACGCTTGGAACAATTCGCAGAAGAATTGGCTGCTAAAGTAGGATAAGCATAAAAGTGCGCTGATCTAATCAATCAGTGCATTTTTCTTATCGTGTGTTGGGATTTTACTAGCCTATTTGGTGGCTTTTTGATACAATAATTCAAATAAAGGAGGAGACTGTATGGATTTAGATATTATTCGTCAAGAAATTGATCAAATCGACGACCAAATTGTCAAACTGTTAGAAGAACGAATGCATTTAGTTGAAGGGGTAGTTGCCTATAAGAAAGCATCAGGTAAACCGATTTTAGATACTAAGAGAGAAGCAGTTATTTTTGAAAAGGTTAGAAGTCGTGTAGAGGACAAGCGCTATCAGGAGACTATTGTCGCGACTTTTTCTGACATACTCAAACGTTCGCGTGATTATCAGGATCAAAACATCAAATGAAAAAAGAACAATTTTATCCGCTAGGAATTTTTCTAGCTGCAATGGTGGGTGGACTTATCCGCTATCTAGTTTCCACTTGGTTACCAGCCAGTCCAGATTTTCCTTGGGGCACTCTCTTTGTCAACTATCTGGGAATTTTCTGCTTGGTTTATCTTGTCAAGGGATATCTGGTCTATAAGGGGACTAGTAAGGGCTTGGTTTTAGCACTGGGTACAGGTTTTTGTGGAGGTTTAACAACCTTTTCTAGTCTAATGCTTGATGCTGTGAAACTGTTTGATACAGGGCGTTATCTTAGTTTGGTCCTGTATTTGCTTTTGAGCATCGGTGGAGGTTTGCTTTTGGCTTACTGTCTAGGGAGGAAAAAATGGTAATCATTTATCTTGCAATTGCTTGTGGTTTCGGAGCTTTAGTACGGTATATCTTTTCCCGCTATAATCAAGTTTCTAAATTGCCTTTAGGAACTCTCATAGCCAATCTTTTAGGGTGCTTTTTGATTGGCTTATTCTACAATTATGTGGAGTCCAAGGAAGTCTATGCTATCTTAGCGACAGGTTTTTGTGGAGGGTTGACGACCTTTTCAACCTTGAATGACGAACTCCAAAGGTTGCTAAGCGATAAGAAGGTATTTTATTCTTACCTGATTTTGACCTACCTAGGTGGTTTAGTTGCGATTTTTTTAGGAATTCTGCTATAAATTTCTTTACTTTTTTGCGGAAATTTGGTAAACTGTATCTTGTGTGTAATGGACGCACAAAAATACAGTTTATCCGCTGAGGAAGGTTCCTCAAGATTGACAAAGATAGGAGAATAAAATGAATCCATTAATCCAAAGCTTGACTGAAGGTCAACTTCGTACAGATATCCCATCATTCCGTCCTGGTGACACTGTTCGTGTACACGCGAAAGTTGTCGAAGGTAACCGTGAACGTATCCAGATTTTTGAAGGTGTTGTTATCGCACGTAAAGGTGCTGGCATCTCAGAAAACTACACAGTTCGTAAAATCTCTAACGGTGTAGGTGTTGAGCGTATCTTCCCAATCCACACTCCACGTGTTGAAAAGATCGAAGTTGTTCGTTACGGTAAAGTACGTCGTGCGAAATTGTACTACTTGCGTGCTCTTCAAGGTAAAGCAGCTCGTATCAAAGAAATCCGTCGTTAATTCGACTAAAAAACTCTGCTTCTTCAGCAGAGTTTTTATCTAGCTCCCTTAGTTCAATGGATATAACAACTCCCTCCTAAGGAGTAGTTGCAGGTTCGATTCCTGCAGGGGGCAATAGTTCAATCGAAAAAGCACTGAATGATCAGTGTTTTTTTCTGGTCCTAAAATGGAAACCATTTCAGATGAAAATAGAGGTGTGGTATAATAGGAGAAAGTATAAGTGCTTATTTGGAGGGGAATTTCTCTCCTTATTATGGGGTTAGATTGAGTATTAGGATCTAGATTTCTGAGAAGGAATAACTAAGTAAAGAAAAACTGAGAATTGTATGTGAAGCTCTTTAAGAGGAAATCCTAAAGCGCAAGGCTTATTCACAAAGGCCGAACTGGAAGAAATATTACCCGAAGGTGCTGAAATTCTAGCGAGTAGCGATTAAAAAGCGGAAACTAATCTTAATAAAAACAAAATGGTAAATTTTGCAGAGAACGAACTAAGTCTCTTCGAAATTGGAGATAAGAGAGATTATCAAATGAAAAATTACAGAAAACTCTTGTTAGAAGCTATCCAAGCTGGCAATGTTGCAGGGATTTTGAGAGGTGAAAAAAGATATCGCATAGATCCTCCGACCTCTGTACCAGATCTTTTTCCGACTGATATTTGCCAAGTATTAGCTGAGTATTTCTACAAGCAGAATGATATTGATAAGATTCAAGATATATTAGAAGGCGATCTTATAGAGTTATCGCAGCGTTCTGCTGTTGATTTGTATATTTCGGTTTTGTTTTTTGATGCAATCCTTTTTATGCAAGAAAAAAATATAGCTAGTTTTACAATCCATACGTCGACAGTTGCCCAAGCAATTGCTAAAGGAATTAAGGATTATCAAGAGGAATTGAACGACAGCATCACTTTCCCAAACGGTCTTGTTAAAATAAAACCAATGAACCAGCTGGAAAGATTGAATCAAAAATATCAAAAAAATGAACGTTTTTCCATTATTGAGAAATAGTGATGGGACTTGTAACACTCTATAGATAAACTGTTAATTGGGACAATAATATGAATAATAATTTGAATTTAGATTTGTTAAAACAAGATGTAGAAAAAGAAATCAGAGAAAAAGGCTTTGAAAATCTTTATTATGCTCTATTTGATGAGCATAGTAGTCAACTTTGGGCCATACATCTATACTATCGAGATGGGAAGTTTATGGTAAATAGTCGGGACGACCGGACCTACATAATGGGGAAGACATGGGAGTTTGACAATTTTGAAGAGGCAAAACTATTTTTTCTTAATTTAATGGAGTCTTTTATCGAAATGAACAGATAT
>SKEG01001172.1_pt1 | contig 22070 bp, 17 predicted proteins | sample 4826631 | NCBI WGS metagenome assembly SKEG01 (sample SAMN11008815, study PRJNA524170) | human gut metagenome | biome: Human fecal sample; material: Feces; isolation source: fecal sample from pouch patient p26, p34, p50 | host: Homo sapiens | place: Israel: Tel-Aviv | collected 2016-11-02
TGGCTTCCTTCTGGCCGATCACACGCTTGCCGAGGTAGTCCTCCATGTGCAGCAGCTTCTCGTTTTCGCCCTGCATCAGGCGGCCAACGGGAATGCCGGTCCAGTCGGAGACGATTTCAGCCACCGAGTCGGCGTCCACGCGGTCCGGAACCATCGGCTCATCAGCCGGATTCTCGGCACCCGCATCAGCAGATTCGGCATCCGCGCTTTCCGCAGCGGCGAGCTCCTTCTGAATGGCCGGAATCTCTCCGTACAGAATCTTCGAGGCCTCAGCCAGATTTCCCTCACGGGTGAACTTATCCGCCTGCACACGCAGGTCATCGAGCTTGGCACGCAGGTCACCGCCCTTGTTATGGCCGGCCTGTTCCGCATCCCAACGCGCCTTGAGGCCGCTGAGCTTCTCACGGGTGTCCGCGAGTTCGGCTTGCAGCTTGCCCAGACGCTCCTTGGACGCGGGATCCTCGGCCTTCTTGAGCTGCATTTCCTCCATCTCGAGACGGGTCACCTTGCGCTGCAGCTCATCGATCTCCTCAGGCGAGGAGTCGAGCTCCATACGCAGGTGGGCAGCCGCCTCATCCACCAGATCGATGGCCTTGTCCGGCAGCTGACGACCCGAAATGTAGCGGTTCGACAGGGTTGCGGCGGCAACCAACGCGTCATCGCCGATTGTTACCTTATGGTGAGCCTCGTAACGCTGCTTCAGGCCACGCAGAATGGCGATGGTGTCTTCCACGGAAGGCTCGCCCACGAACACCTGCTGGAAACGACGCTCCAGCGCCGGATCCTTCTCGATGTTCTCGCGGTACTCGTCCAGCGTGGTCGCGCCGATCAGTCGCAGCTCGCCGCGGGCCAGCATGGGCTTGAGCATATTGCCGGCATCCATGGAGCCTTCGGCCGCACCCGCGCCGACGATGGTATGGATCTCGTCGATGAAGGTGATGATCTGGCCGTCCGCGTTCTTGATTTCGTTGAGCACGCTCTTCAGGCGCTCCTCGAACTCACCACGGTACTTCGAGCCGGCCACCATGGAGCCCAGGTCAAGGGAGATGAGCTTCTTGCCCTGCAGGGTGGTGGGCACGTCGCCCGCCACGATACGCTGGGCCAAGCCCTCCACGACGGCGGTCTTGCCGACGCCAGGCTCACCGATCAGCACAGGGTTGTTCTTGGTACGGCGGCTCAGGATCTGAATCACACGGCGAAGCTCCTGGTCACGGCCGATGACCGGGTCGAGCTTGCCTTCCTTGGCGGCGGCCGTCAGGTCGGTAGAGTACTTCTCCAAAGCCTTGTACGAGCCTTCCGCGTCCGGGCTGGTGACTTTCGCGCCGCCGCGCACGCCGGGCACAGCCTTACGCAGGGAAGCGGCGGTGACGCCGTTTTTCTCCAGGATTTCAGCCGACTGGTTCGGCTTGCTGGCCGCGATGCCGATGAGCAGGTGCTCGGTGGAGACGTATTCGTCGCCCATCTGCTGCATTTCCTTCTCGGCCTGGGCGATGGCTGCGGTCAGCTGACGGCTGGCCTGCGGCTGCGAAGTGCTGGAGCCGGACGCACTCGGCAGCGCGACCAAAGCGTTACGCACGGCAGCGCCGATGGCCTGTGGGTCTCCGCCCGCGGCCTCGATGAGGGAGCGCACCACGCCGTTTTCCTGACGCAGCAACGCATCCATGACGTGCAGGGTCTCGACCTGCGCGTTTCCTGCGGCGGACGCACTCTGAATCGCGTCGCCGACGGCTTCTTGGGCCATAGTGGTGAACTTCTGTTCCATATCGTATTCCTCCATGTCATGCGTTCCGCTGCGTCTCGTCTTGAGGTTTCGCACGCTCTGCGAGCGCCGTAGCAGACCGCAATGTGTCGTTATCTGATATGCTCAACCGACCTGACGCCTATTCTATTCCCAAAAGTTGAGTGTAAGTGACTCAAGTTTTGGAACCCGCGCAGGTTTTCGAGTGAGGAAGGTTAGAGACGGCGCCAGAAATGGTTAAAAATTGGCCTGTTTTGGGGTTGACCACTCTCAGTCCGCTTCCGCGGACAGCTCTCACCAGCGGGAGCAAGCCTAGACGGGCGTCCACAATATGCGCCGGGAGGCGAAATATGCCCCGCGACACTCCTATACTCGCACTCGGTTTGTTGTGCGCTTGAACCGCTCCCCGACTACTGCGGCTAGCGCGTTGTGGGATAAGAGAAGAACATGATTTTCCAAGCCGGTTCGCTACTGCTCGTTATTATCGGCGCCTACGCACTCAAGCACGTCCATATTTTCGGCGAACGCGATTACAGGGTTGTTCAAGGACTGGTGTTCAACCTCACGCTGCCGTGCGCGATTATCCTGTCGTTCGCCACTAACAAGCACGATATGCGCATGCTGTGGATTGTGCTGTTCGGCTTCTTCGCCTGCGCGATTCCGCTGTTCATCGTGTATATCGGATCGCGTGGCGACGAGAAGAACTACCGCGCCTTCCAAATGCTCAACGCCTCGGGACTGAATCTCGGCGCGTTCTGTCTGCCGGTGGTGCAGACCTTTATGGGTGCATCCGCTGGCTTGCCGATCATCATGCTCGATATCGGCAACGCCACCGTGGCCACGGCAGGTTCACTGACCATCACGCGCACGCTGCTGCATATGGACGAGAACTTCAAATCGCTGCCGCTTATCCTGCGCCTGCGCAACATTGCCCGTGATTTTCTGAGTTCGATTTCGTTCGACATCTACATGCTGATGCTGGTGTTCATGTTCCTGCACATCACGATTCCACAGCCTATCGTCACAATCATTACGCCATTTGCCAACGCGAACGCTTTCTGCGCCATGGCGATGATCGGGCTCATGATGGAGATTCCAGACAACCGTAAAGACAAGGTGGAGCTGGGCAAGGTAATCGCCTGGCGTATGGCGTTCGGCGCAATTATCGCCGTAGCGGCATGGTTCCTGCTGCCGTTTGACATGAGAATCCGCGAAATCATCGTGCTGGGCTCCTTTGCCCCAATCACGATTTTCTCGACCAAGTTCACCGATTCGTTGACCGGCAATGCCAAGCTCGCCGGCTTCTCATTAACAGTGACGGCCATCATCAGCTTGGCGGTGATGACCGTCTTGCACGCGCTTCTACCGGGAGCGTAAGGCGCGTTTTTGAGTCCTACGCCCGCACAATCACGTTGCGCAGATCGCCAATACCCTCGACGTGCACAATGGTCTCGTCACCGGGATCAAGATGACCGGAAGCATTCGGCGTACCGGTCATGATTACGTCGCCGGGCAGCAGTGTGGAGAAGCTGGAGATTGCGGCGATCTGCTCAGGGATGCCGTGAATCAGGTTTGCGGTAGTACCGGATGCCATCGGCACGTCCTCGCCGTTCAGCGTGAACGAAATCTCGGCGTCCTTCCAATTCAGGTCATCACGCATCACAATCCACGGGCCGAGCGGGCAGGAGGTATCGAATCCCTTGGCTCGCGTCCATGTGGGATCGATGCCCTGCAGGTCGCGCAGCGTCACGTCGTTCACGCAGGTGAAGCCGAGCACGTAATCCATTGCGTTCTCAACGGATACGTTCTTGGCAATACGACCCATCACCACGGCCACTTCAGGCTCGAAGTTCATGTCCTTGGAGCAGGCCGGGTACACGATCGGATCATCGGGACCAATCACCGAGGTGGACGGCTTTGTGAAAATCACCATGTTCTCAGGCGCATGGGCGATTTCCGAATGGCCGGCCTCGTGCATGAACTGGGCGTGCGCCTCATAGTTCTTGGCCAGACCGTAGACCTTGGAAGGAATCACTGGAGAAAGCAGGCGGATGCCATCGCCATCAACCGGGTAACGATTACCGGTAGGAGCGACTTGGTCGCCGGCCAGCGGATGACCGTCCAGCTCGATGAGGTAGTCCTTGCCGTCCGTTTCGTCCTTCTGCACGAAGGCGTAGCGCGGCGAATCATTCAAAGAAAAACGTGCGAGTCTCATGACTCCAAGACTACGCCCAGCCCGCGCCCGGCAATGACTATTCCTCCCACGGCCGGTCAATGCCACGCCGCAGGAATCTCATCACCTATTCATTCGCTGATGGAAACCGCTGGAGAGTAGACGGTAAAAGCAGAGGACCATTCCGACACGCCATTCAGCTGCTCAAGCGCACGATCCAAATCATCGATATCGATATCGCCAGAATCGTCGTAGTCGTACTGGCCGTCATAATAGTACGAATCATACTGATCGTCCATGTCGTCGTATCTGCTGTATGAATAATCCGACCGCAAATCATTCGTCACGGCATCGACCATACCCGAAAAGAGACCGACGATAATCATCACAATCAGCAGCAGATAGATGCCCAGCTTTGCCACGCTGATGATGATGCCCGCAATGGCCAAGCCTTTGCCTTTGCCGCCCTGCCGTTTGATCTGGTTCAAGCCGATGATGCTGAAAATCAAACCGATGATTGAGGTAAAGAACGAGCAGACAAAGCCCGCAATGGCAAACCCGTTGCACTGCTGATTGGCCGCTGGGGGCATGTAGCCATACTGCTGGGCATAGGGCTGGCTGTAGTTCGGATTGTACTGCTGCCCATACGGCGTTCCGCCTTGAGCGTACGGATTGTACGGTGTCTGCGGAGGCACGGAACCGCCACCAGGATAAGTATTATTGGGCTGTTGCGATCCAGCCTCGCCGGATGGATTTGCAGCACCCGAATCGGATTCAGATGAAGGCGCCGGAGCCTGCTCGGGCTGCCACGGCGACTGCCCCGAACCGGCATAAGGATTGGTGTTGGAATCAGTCATAGCCTCTGCTCCTTCAGCTTGCGCACGCCTCGCGATGAGGCATGACTTTCATTCTATCCCCAGTGACAATCGTAACGAAAGACGCGCGAGAATACGACATCCCCTTTCTACAGCCCCTAGCAATCGAACTCCTACACGGTTAGACTTGTGATATGAGACATCGTCGTTTTGCCATGGTGCTTCTCGTACCGCTGATTGCGCTACTCGCTTCTTGCGGGACGCCCCAATCTGCGCCGACCACTGAACCAAAAAAGCAGCAATCCTCGCAGACTCCCAAGAGCAACAGCAACACGGATTCCAATCAGCAGAAGACTGTTGTTGATGACCCAACCCAGGGCGACTGGACAGACGCCTACTCCGGCCCCAGTGATCTGGACGGGGAGCTTGACGAAGCATGGCTGGATTGCGCACCGCACAATGCGCCCGATCCCGAGGCATTCTCCTGGAAGAGGTCTACAGATCACAACAAAGTGTGGATGCACGCCACCGAGGGCGGTATGGATGGCTCGTCACAGCGCTCCTGCATGGCCGATGAACTGGATATTGCGGACACCGCAGATCTCAGCGACTCGTGGACTGTGACGTCGCTGGGAGATTATGACCGTTATCAGAAGCGCAGCGGCAACGTCATTGATATCGTCTGGCAGTACAGCGACGCAGTCAAAAAGTCGCTCACCGTGGAATCTGATTCGTATCGCGTCACCTTGCCCTACTCGTGGCACAACAAAATCACCACCTCGGTGGACGGCAGCACCATCACCGTCACCGACCGAGAACACCCGAAATATGCGCTATGCACGTTCCAAGTCTCGGATTCCAGCAACGCCGGAGACATAGGTACCAGCCTCATCCAGAAATATCAGGCTGGCAACACCCCCGTGCAGATGTGGGCCACACGATGGGCATTTGTCGCCGCCTCCGACCCGGCCTCCATTTCGGCGGACGATGCTGAAGACGTTACCGATCTGCAAACCGGAGGCACCGTTGAATATGACTCCATCTCCGCCCAGATTCGTGCCGGAGACACCTCAGGCGTATTCGCCATAGACGACTACCTCAAAGCGCACATCGCCGTCAGCGGTTTGTAGTCACCCCAAAGAATCAACAAGTCCGAAGCCGTCATGATTATCGTTGGCATAATCATGACGGCTTCGGACTTGGGGTTGGATTCGTTGCGCGATCGCGCAATCGGCTGTTACTTGGCCAGCAGCGGCGCGACCCGCTCCTCGTAAGCGGTGAGGGCGGTGTCGATCACGTTGTGCATGTCGTAGTACTTGTAAGTGCCGAGGCGGCCGCCGAACACGGTGTTCGGCTCGGCCTTGGCCTTGGCCTCGTACTGGGCGTACAGCGCCTTGTCCGCGTCGGTGTTAACCGGGTAGTACGGCTCGTCGCCGCGCTCGGCGAAGCGGCTGTATTCCTCCCACACCACGGTCTTGTCCGGGTTCTGGGAGTCGTGGCGCTCCGGGTTGAAGTTCTTGAACTCGATGGCTCGGGTGTAGGGCACGTCCGCGTCGGAGAAGTTCATCACCGGGCATCCGAAGTGGTCGCCCTCGTCGTAGCGGACCTCCTTGAAGTCCACCGTGCGCCACTTGAGGTCGCCCAGCTCGTAGTCGAAATAGCGGTCCACCGGACCCGTGTACACCACCGGCACGCCCGCGGCCTTGAGCGCGGTCTTGTTGTACGGATGGGACTCGTCAAAGAAGTCCACGCCCAGCTCCACGGTGATGCGCGGGTCGTCGATCATGCGCTCCATCCACTTGGTGTAGCCGTCCGCGGGCAGGCCCTCCCACGTGTCCTTGAAGTAGCGATTGTCGTAGTTGAAGCGCACGGGCAAGCGTTTGATGATGGCGGCCGGCAGCTCGGAGGGGTCGGTCTGCCACTGCTTGCCGGTGTAGTTCTTGATGAACGCCTCATACAGCGGGCGACCGATCAGCTGGATGCCCTTGTCGTTGAGGTTCTGCGGATCAGTGCCGGCCAGCTCGCCCGCCTGCTCGGCGATGAGCTTCTGCGCCTCGGCCGGCGTGTAGTGGGCATGGAAGAACTGGTTGATGGTACCCAGGTTGATGGGCAGCGGGTAGACCTCGCCATCGTGCGTGGCGTACACGCGGTGCACGTAGTTGGTGAAGCTCGTGAAGCGGTTCACGTAATCCCACACGCGCTTGTTGGAGGTGTGGAACAGATGAGCGCCGTACTTGTGGATCTCCGCACCCGTCTCCTCATCGATATACGAGTATGCGTTGCCGCCGATGTGGTCGCGAATATCAATAATGTGCACGCGGGCACCCGTGTGCTCCACCGCCTGCTGCGCCACCGTCAGGCCAAACAGGCCCGCGCCAACGATAACGAGATCGGGATACTGGGTGGTTTCGGAATTGTTCGGTGCACCGGCCATAGCAAGCAACCTTTCACAGGTCATGTTCATTTTCCCGAAAACCCATGTTACCCGAAAGCAAGAAAACAACCAACAAAACCAAAAATGCACATAACAACCTGCCAGCCAAAGATGAAAGCCCTCATACAATACTCGGCAACCCAACGGTTGCATAGAATTTCATAAAACCCTGAGTTCATTACTCAGCATCGTCTGCAGGGAACGACATAAAGCATTGCCTGCCCGCAAAACAAGAAAACCACCGCACCAAGTTTTGCAGGCAGACATTGCATGTCAGACGGGCGCACTAACGCCCTCGTCAAAGACCGCTACTCATAGTTGCGGTGTCGGGCCGCCATTTCCGCGTACCCAATATTATCGCGCTCATGCAGTCCGTACACGATGGCATCAAGCAGAATCCACGACGCTGTTTCCCATAATGTGCCCATGGGTTGCACAGTCGGCACCAAATCGCCAGAGCCCTTATACACAGATGCAGGAATGAACACCACATGATCGGCTAAACGCGCAGCATCGCTATTCGGCACGCCAGTAACGCATACCACCGTTGCACCAGTATCTTTAGCCAATTGTGCAATGGTCAACAGATGTGCAATCTGCCCTGATCCGCAGGTGAAGAAAAATACATCTCCCTCACTCAGCGCCGGAGCAGTATCATCCCATACCCAGTGGCTATCGTAACCGAGATGCATGAGACGCATGCAAAACGCCCGGCAAGTAAGCCCTTCACGCCCAACACCAGCACAAACAATGCGACGCGCGGACTGCAGAACGGGAAGGACTGCATTCACCGCCCGATAGTCCAGATGATCGAAAGTCTGCCTCAGCTCAGTCAGAATACCTTCCGTCTGCGCTACGTCGACTACACCTTTAGATAATTCACTCATTGTTGACCTCCTTGGTTTTGACCGAAGCGGAAGCAGTATCTGCCGCGGCTTTCACTGTGCGCCCTGTCCGGTTTGCTCGCAGTTCAAACGCCCGGCTCAGCACCATGACAATCACCAGAGCAGAACCCCAAGCAAGGTTCTTGACGAACGGGGAGAAATTGAGAATGGTGAATCCAGTCTGCAGCACCTGCAACATAATCACTGCCAACAGCAGATTGCCAAACCGACCACGGCCGCCAAACGGGTCAAAGCCGGCAAGCACCACGACCAGAAGAGCCTGCAACAGGTACGTTTCACCGAAACCAACACGCGCGGAATTAACTCGAGCAACCATGACCATCGCAGCCAAACCTACGAAAATGCCTGCCGCAGCATAGGTGAGGACCAACGTTCGGTTGACGCGATGCCCCGAGAACAGCGATGCCACCGGATTGGAACCGTAGAAATATAGTTCACGACCGTATCTCGTGCGGCTGGTTATCCAGCCAACAACGAGATAGCACACCAATCCGAGGAGGAACACCACCGGTACGCCGGCGACCGTAGAAATGCCCAGCATCGCGTAATCCAGCACGCCAACACCAATTGATGAACCGTTGGTTGCCGCAGAAGCTATTCCCGTAAACAACAGCTGAGTACCCAACGTCGCCACAATCGGATTGACGCCGGCTAACGAGACAAGAAGACCGTTCACCATGTCGCAAACCACCGTTGCGACGATGCCCAGCAACACCGCCACAGCAATTGAGACCCGCGGCGAACCGAGACGACCCATTTCGCTTCCCGACAACATCCACGCGATGATAATTGCGGAAACGTTCATATTAGCAACCACCGAAAGGTCGATGCCACCAGTGAGCATCACAATGCCCATGGCGAGCGCCAGAAACATGAACTCGCCAATCTGGAATCCCATGGATTGCAATGTACCGACGTTGTACAGCGTATTGCCAAGCAGGATATAAAACCCTAGGCAAACCACCACAACGGCTCCATAGAGCACCTTGCTGGAACGGTCCACGCCGCTCCACCACTCGGCAATCGGGTTGCTGCGAGGGCTGCGCCCCGACTTGCTTTTCGTTTGCTGTGCCATGATGATCACCTCAGACCAGGAAAGACATGTTACGACGGTTGCGGCGCTTTTCGCCGTAATAGATGACGACCACCGCCGCGATCATAACCGCGCCGATGAACAGGTTGTTCCACGAGGATTGGATACCCATGAACACCAGAGTGTTGTTCAGCAACTGCACCAAGTCAACACCTAGGAACGTACCCAGCAGGGTGCCATAACCACCAGTGATTCTGGTACCTCCAATAACCACTGCAGCAATCACCGTCAGTTCAGTACCCATAATGCTGGTCGGATCAACAAACTTGAGGTTCGAAAACGAGATGATAGCCATCAGCGCAGCCAGCACACCCATGAGCGGATATATGAACAACTTGATGTGCAATGGCGATAATCCCGCTCGCCTTGCAGATTCCTCGGAATTGCCAATTGCATAAACACTGTGTCCCAGTGTGGTGTGATTCATCACGAACCACACTGCCGCGTATACGATCACCGCGATGAGGAAGAAGCCCGCAATGCCGTTTTGCTGCCCTTTGACGGTGAAAGAAATCACGTTCCATCTACCAAAGCTCAACATTGATTTCGGCATCTGGCTTATCGTCACCGGTTTAGTGCCCACCAACGTAGTCATTAGACCATAGAAAATCGATGACGTACCAAGCGTCACAATGAACGTGGGCAATTCCAGCCAATGGATGAGCAGCGCGTTGACAGTACCGAGCAATGCGCCAATAAGCGCTGCGACAACCACGATGAACAGCATCGAATCAATACCCGTTCGCACGGCAATGACCACCGACGTATAGCCAGACATAATCGCCACCGCCGGAAACGACACATCAATGCCACCCGCAATCATGATTACATACACGCCAGCCGCGAGTATCGCCATACCGGTGCCGTTGCGAGTCAGATCGGCAAGCGTACCGAGCGAAAGGAAATTGGGGTTGATTACGGAGACGATAATCGCATATGCCACGATGATGACCATTAGGGTCTTTTCCATGGAATTGAATTTCTTGGCCCTGAGCAGCGGGACCTTATCGGCTTGCCGCGTCATCAAGCCACCTCCTTGTTAGTCGGATGGGCAGCCACATCAACTACTCCAACACCATTGCGATCAGCATTACGGTAGATGGCAGAGAAACCTGGCTTGAGCTGCTCGCCACTAAGTTCCGTGGTTACCGCACCCTGCACGAATATGGCAATACGGTTACAAACAGCCAGCAACTCTTCTTCCTCGTCGGAAATCACCAGAATGGCAATTCCCCGTGAAGATAGCTGCCGAATGATCTCGTATATCTGCGATTTGGATCCGACATCCACACCCACAGTCGGCGAGTCAAGAATAAGTAGCTTCGGCGCAGTGGCCACCCATTTTCCTAGCAGCACCTTCTGCTGGTTGCCGCCAGACAGCGATTGCGCCAGCAGCGCCAAGTCACGGGTGTTGACTTGCAGGTTCACTAATGTGTCTTCACCGATCTGACGTTCCTTTTTAACATTGACCACGCCGAATCTGCTTGAGATTCTTTCCAGCACGCTAGCCGCACTGTTCTGCAGCAGATTGCGGTCAAGAAACAGCCCTTCGCGATGCCTGTCTTCGGGCACTAAGGCAATGCCATTGGCAATAGCATCACGAGGATTGCGAATAGCTGCAGGCTGACCGTCGATAGCTATGCTGCCACCGGTCAACGCATTGAGACCGAAGAGAGTAAGAGCGGTTTCCGTGCGTCCCGATCCCAATAGACCACTCATACCAACAACCTCGCCTGCCTGTACCCTCAATGTCACATCAGACACTTTCGAAGCCTTGACATGTTTCATCTCGAGCACCGGTGTGGCATCAGCTACGATATGGTTCTCGGGAACACCAAATTCCACGTCATGCCCGGTCATCAACGCGGACAGCTTGCGGCTATCGAGCTGCGAAGCCTGATATGTACCGATTACTTCACCGGAACGGAACACCGTGATACGGTCAGCCACGGAAAACACTTCATCGAGCTTGTGCGAAATGAAAATAACCGACACCCCGGATGCCTTGAGCGCGCCAATGGTACGGAGCAGACTGTCCACTTCAGTAGAGGTCAGCGCGGTAGTCGGTTCATCCATAAAGATGACCTTCGCGTTCAACGCCAAAGCTCTGGCAATAGCAACCTGCTGCTTGGACGCCATGGATAGGTTCTCCACGCGGGCGTCCAAATCGAGATCAGCGCCAATTCGCGCCATTGCTTTGCGCGATACATCTTCGGCATATTGAGGATTGATTAGCGATCTATGGTGATGAACATGCTCAGGCAGACAGATGTTATCCCGAACGCTCATGGTGCCGAACAACGAGAGATCCTGATGGATCACCGCTATACCCAGACCGATTGCCTGCCGCGCGGTTAGGCTCTCGTATGGCGTGCCATCCACCGTGATAACTCCCCCGTTGGGTGTCAGCACACCCGAAAGAATCTTCACGATGGTAGATTTACCGGAACCGTTCTCGCCGGCTAGACAGTGCACTTCACCGCCGACAATGTCCACGTTCACATGCTTGAGCGCCTGCACACCGCCAAAGTTCTTGGAGATATCCGTAGCCTGCAATCGCATGTTCATCACCTTGCTTTCTTGATTTACTGGTGGTTGGCCAAGTGGCTACGACAATCTAGAAGGGATACTTGCCGTCCGCGTAATCGCCCTTCTTCAACACCAGAGGGGCGTCACCATAAACCTGATGACCTTTGACCTCAACACTGCCATAGCCATCCGCCTTCAAATCAAGGCCGGTCTCGATGGATTCACCTTTGACCTTGTCATAAGCCAGCTGGAGCGCGGCATATCCGGCATCGGCCGGACGCCAAGTCTGTGCATACTGTACCCAGCCCTCATCGATGTAGGGCATGTCCACAGAGGGAATACCGAGAGAGGAAACGTAGATATTCTTGTTGTTGCGTTCCTTGAGCACAGCGGCCATATTGGAGCCAGCCGAAACGGAGGTGCCAAAGAAGCCCGTGATATCTGGGTGAGCATTGAGGATTTCGGTAGCAACCTTGCGCGCAGTGTCATCGTCGTTGTTGTCCTCATAGGGCTCATCCGAGACGAACTCAATGTCTGGGTAATCCTTTTCCAGCATGCTCTTGCAGGAGTTGTACCAAGCCATATGCGTTTCCATGGTCTTAGAACCGACCACAGCTGCAAGCTTGCCTTTACCACCCATGCCTTCAGCCAATGGCTTGCAGAACGCTTCACCAAAGTCCGTGTTCTGGAAGGCCTCAATGTCATAATCAACGTCGTCAGCAATATTGCTTGCCTCATGAGCGATTACGACAATGCCCTTGGCCTTGGCCTGCTTAATCACCGGCTTGAGCGCCTGTGGATCATTCGGAACCACGACAATGGCATCAACATCCTGCGAGATGAGATCTGACACCATCTGCACCTGCTTTGCCGAGTCACCCGAATCCGGTGCAATCTGCTTGACATCGACCTTGCCTGCATTGTCTTTGCCAAACTGCTCAACACCGGTCCGCATGTCATCGAACCACGGGATACCTTCTTGCTTGGCTACCAACACCATCTTGACGGTATCTCCACTCGACTTGCTGCCGCCCACTAATCCACCTGATCCACAGGCTGCCATGGGTACGAGGCATGCAACCGCAAGCCCTGCCGCCAACGTTGTTTTCAGTGTGTTACGCATCTTGTGTCTCCTTTGATATGTAGATGCTTATTTCTCCGATTGTTTAGTTATGACTTACGTTGATGGAGACCGGCCCGAAACCAGACAAATGATTAGACGTACAAGTCTCTGCTTTACAGCTGGACTCCATCCCCATGACGCCCCACATCAGCTCGAGCCTCTGACCGAAGCATGAATCGCGACGATACTTCTTGGAAACGTTCTAAGATAAACGGTGCGTAATCGCAGATGTAATCACTAGACAGATGAGGAGTCCAGACCGGTGGTTCAGCGCCACCCTCGTACACCCACGCCGCCTGACGTGCAGCACCGTCCGCCACGTATTCGCTGTATTCTGGCACACATACAGGCAATCCAAGTACCGACGGGGCGATGCGCCGCACTGCTTCCGACTGAGCGCCACCCCCGATGAGGTTGATTTTGGTAACCGGAATGCCGAGCTGCTGAAATGCTCGGATACCTACGCCTACACCACACAGCATGCCCTCGATGGCGGCTCGCGCAATGTTCGAGGTAGTGAGATTTTCGCAGGTGACACCATGGATAGACCCTGTGGCATCCGGACAATTCGGCGTCCGCTCCCCCTCAAAGTACGGAACCACAACCAGCCCCTCGGCACCAGGCGGCGCGCATAGCGCCGCCCGAGAGAATTCAGCATGACTCATATTGAGCAAAGCCCGGAACGTATCGACAACACGTGAGGCATTCAACGTACAGACCAGTGGCAGATAGTTTCCGCTGGCATCCGCAAAACCAGTCACATATCCTTCAGGATCATGCGTGGCGACAGCCGATACCAGCGACACCACACCCGATGTCCCGATAGACATAGCCACTTCTCCTGGCTTGAGACCGAGTCCGAGCGCCGCACCGGCATTATCTCCAGCGCCCGGACCAATCACAAGATTGTGCCCGTCAATTTTTGCTTCGGCCACACGCTGAGCGGGCGAGGCAACTCGAGGCAACCTCACGCGTTCTGCGAATTCGCTTCCCGCCGCGAGTTTCAACAAATCCTTGCAGTACTCGTTATCTTGTGCGGAGTAATAACCAGTGCCCGAAGCGTCAGAACGATCCGTGACTAAAGTGCTTATATCGTCGCCACCTAGCAGGTTCCAGGTAAGCCAATCATGAGGTAGCGCTACAGCAGTAGTGCGAGACAAGTTATCGGGCTCATGAGTAGCCATCCATCTGATTTTCGTCACTGTTAGCGAAGCAACAGGCACACTGCCCGTCCGATCAGCCCATTGGCGCTTGCCTTCTCGCTCATTACCGTTGCCGAGCTCCGAAATAAGATCCACCGCATCGCGAGCAGAACGCGTATCATTCCACAGAATCGCATTGCGCACCACCTTGCCACGCTCATCAAGCGCGACCATACCGTGCTGCTGGCCGGCCACGGATAGCGCCACCACGTCATCCAACCCACCGGCTTGGCGCACAGCCTCGTCGAAGGCCGAACGCCATACCTGAAGATCGATTTCTGTTCCGCGCCGATGCCTGGCCGCACCTGACCTCACCAATTTGCCGGTATGCAAATCACGAATGACGACTTTGCAGGATTGCGTTGATGAATCGACACCTGCCACGAGTTGCTGCATGGCCCCTCCTCAACTTCATCGTTGGGTTTATTGCTTTATGCAACATACTAAAGTAAAAAATATACTTTGTCCATTCTTGCAACAAATCGGCGTTTCGCCGCATAGTTATGAATATGTAATGACACAACACCAGCCATACCGCGAGATGTGAGGCATACTTGTATGTATGCCCTCTCACACAATTGCACCCGGCCGCAACGTAGCCGCCGGCACCGCTACCACACTGGATGCCGCCCGCGGCACCACAGTGCGCAACCATAACCTCACCATGCTCGCCAATACAGTCGTAACCGGCTCACGTCATCCTTCGCGGGCCGACCTTGCCCGCATGACCGGACTCAACCGCTCTACCATGACTAGGCTGGTAGAGCATCTCATCAGCTGCGGCATCATTCGAGAGCTCAATTCGGAAAGCACCGGGTCAGGCCGCCCCGCTGTTCCTCTCGCCCCGGCCCTACATACCTATGCAGCGATTGGCGTAGATATTTCCACAGGCTCTGTCGAGGCTTCTGTAGTCGACCTATCGGGCGAAATTCTTGCGCAGCATTATCAGCAACTCAATACCTCGAACGCCGAGAAGACATTAACTGTTGTGCGCCGTATCATTGATGATCTACACATGAGAGCAACAGATGCCGAGCTCACTACGGTCGGCATCACCGTAGCGCTACACGGACTCATCGCCACCAATCACACTTATCTGCTGAGTAGTCCTAACCTTGGCTGGCACGACATTGATCTGTTGGAGGAACTGCGCAAAGCTGCGCCACAGAATATGTTGCCCCAAATCAACTTTCTCAACTCTGCCGACGCAGGCGCCTACGCAGAAACCTATCTGCGCAACAAACAGGACATTCCCTTATCGGATTATCTCTACGTCTCCGGAGGCACTGGCATCGATGCCGCAATCGTCAAATGCGGCGGATTCGACACAGGATGTCACGGCTGGGCAGGAGAACTTGGCCATGTCTACGTAGCTGAAGGTAAACGTCAATGTTCCTGCGGCAATACTGGATGTCTAGAAACATTTGCCGGACAATATACTCTGATGGAGACCAGCGGTCTGGCACCGCACTCATCCACCGGCAACTTGTTTGCCGCACTGTCTCGCAAGGAACCAGACGCCTGTAAAGCTGTGAAATCAGCTGCGCACTATCTCGGCATTGCATTAGCCTCGTTTATCAACATATGCGACATTCCCACCATTGTGCTTGATGGACTATATGCGCAGCTATTTGAATATTTGGATAAGCCACTACAGCGTATGCTCACTGAACACACGCTTTCCTCGCAATGGGCAGATATCAAAGTGCTACGATCCGTTTCCACCAGCAATTCCGTGGCATTTGGAGCAGCATGGAAGGGGCTCATCGAATTTCTCTCCACACCGGATCGCTGGCAAAAGCAGAATGATGAACAACTTGGATACTTCCCCATTACAGATACGCCGTCAGTGACAATCTGAGAGGGCGCGAACTTCAGCGAATACCTCATCAGCCATTACAGCAGCAGCTCTCGGCAATCATTCTCCCGCTTCCCCAAGTACACTGGATATATGAAACATCGTCGTTTTACCGCACTGCTCTTTGTACCGCTCCTCGCTTTGATAACCGCCTGCGGCGCAAATCAGTCTGCGCAGACCACGGAAGCACAGTCACAGCAACAAACCAACACCCACAGTCAACAAGACAAGTCGGGTTCCGACTCGGCAAAAACCACCGTAGCCGATCCGACCCAAGGCAATTGGACCGAGACGTATTCCTCACCCACCGATTTGGGCGGCGAGCTGGATAAGGCATGGCTGAAATGTGCGCCGCAGAACAATCCCGATCCGGAAGCATTCGCGTGGAAACGCTCCACCGATCACAGCAAAGTATGGCTGCACGCCACCGAAGGGCAAATGGATGGCGCAACACAACGCTCATGCATGGCCGATGAACTCGACATCCCAGACGCCACCGAGCTCACCGATTCCTGGACAAAGACGGCAGTAGGCGATTACGACCGGATTCAACGCCAGAACAACAACAGTATTGACATAGTCTGGCAGTACAGCGACGCCGTCACGGCATCGCTCAGCGCGCAAACCGATTCCTACCGCGTCACGTTGCCCTATTTCTGGCATAACGAAATCAACATTTCCGTGGACGGCAGCACGATTACCGTCACAGACAAAGAGCACTCAAACTACTCGTTATGCACGTTCAAGGTTTCCAGTGACACCAACGCAGGAGATATCGGCAATAGCCTCATCGAGCGATACCAAATCGGCGATACGCCCGTGCAACTGTGGGCCACACGATGGGCATTCGTCGCCGTCACCGACCCCTCCTCTATATCTGCCGAGGATGCAGAGGACATCACCGAGCTGCAAACCGGAGACACCATTGATTACGAATCACTAATCAGCCAGGTCCAGTCCGGTGATTATTCCGGATTGTTCACCATCGACGAGTTCCTTAAGGCGCATATTACGGTCAGTAGTCTTTCGTGATTTACGCACGATTGAACGATGATTCCGGCAAACAACATCAAGAAACATGTCATACTGGATATGTCCACATAAAATAATCGAAAAAGGAAGCACCAAGCCTTGCCAAACTCCGCTCCCCTCATCTCCATCATCGTGCCGGTGTACAACGCCGAAGACTACCTGCGTTACTGCATTGATTCGATTCTGCAGCAGTCATACACGAACCTTGAAGTGATTCTGGTGGACGATGGGGCCAAGGACTCCAGCCCCGCAATCTGCGATGAGTACGCTGCGCAGGATAGCCGCATCACTGTGATTCATCAGGAGAACGGCGGCATTGCCAAAGCCCAGAACGCTGGACTAGACGCCGCACGTGGCGAATACATCGCGTTTGCCGACAATGACGACATCCTCGACCGCTGCAATATTGAATATCTGCTGCACGCATTGCAAAACACCGGAGCGGATATGAGCAAGGCGCGTTGGCGTCAGTTCGGGGTCTCCCAGCTGGGTAAAGTGGCTCAGGAAGCTCAAACCGGCGCCGAAGCTCCCGGCGCAATCACCGTGTTCGAGCACCCACTCGCCGCATACCAAACCGTGTTCTGCAAAAGCCTGCGCCTGATCGGAGACAGACTCGGCCGCAATACCGAAGCCCGCTATTTCAACGAGGCAAACTGGTGCCGGCTGTACAAGCGCGAGCTGTGGGATGGGATTCGATTCCCAGAGGGCATGTATGCGCAGGACGTGATGGTAGCTGGCGACCTGTACACTCGTATGCGCAAGGTGGCCGATCTCAACGTAAATCTCTACAATTGGCTGCAATCTGCCGGCTCAGTGACGCACAAGGAACGTAGCTTCAGCTTCTACCACGACAACTTTGCCGCAGGAGCCGCAAACTTCCGCCTGTGCTTGGAACAGGGAGTGCGCCCGGGCCGTAGCTACTACACGCTCGTCGGAGCCTTCCACGAGGAAACCACCGCCCCAGACTTCCGCGAACCTGCAAGCCAACAACAGCATGAGAAGGACAAGGCTGAACTCAATGAACTCATCAGCAAGCTCAGCCCCGCACAACGCATTCACTGTGCCGCAACCCGGCAGATTCGCCTTCTCGAAAAATATGTCTACGACGCCAAGATTAAGAATATGAAATAGGAAAGCGCCGTAGAAAATTTTTTTGAGTGCGCACATGCGCCTCATAGCGTTCTGCATTTCTGTCCAACGCCCATAACCTACCGCATTGGTTACAGCCGTAACATTTGCATAACTTTATCTTGGGCTTTTTACTACAAAATCCAGATACGTAGTTGACAGAAATGAGCAGACATAGTGGACGATATCCAAAACGACCAGAAGACAGCGCAAAAGGCCGATACGGACTTGGAAAAAGCCATCGTCCCTTCCGCTCATTCCAATCAGCAAATTGAATCAAAAAAGGAAAGCTCACCTAATTCCAAGGTCGAACAGCCGACTCCGGACAGCGCCTCAGCAGTGGAGACCGATCCCAAGAGTCCAGCAAAGAGCATATCTCCATCAAATCAAAATGATGACTCTCGGGACGACAAAATTATCGCTACCTTTTGTATTTGGGCTCGCCGCATTCATGTCCTCTAAGCCCATATCCGCACTCACCAAAGCTGCGTCTTTCCTGTATTCCCTGCTGAAGAAACGCCCTCGTTGCCCCTACACACTGTATGCACTAGTGCATGGTACTCGTTGACTCCGCCGCAGTGCTATTTCTTCAATGGAGCATGTACAAAGAGCCGACATATGCAGATCCGGATGCAATAGACACCACCACCAAGCTTTTAAATAGCGTATCCGGTCAACTTACGAAATTTGTGTCCCAGATGTGGATGGAGCAGAAATACACCTGGCTAATGAATTTTTTACGACTGGCGCATGCGAAAAACCATGGATAAACCGGAGAATTACAACGAAGAGACCATGGCGGCGCTAGCCAAACGCTACAAGAAAAGCGCGAAAAACACCAACGGATCTCGCGCTAATAATCTCACTGATAACACCGTAATTATGATTCTTTCGGAATCATTCTCTGACCCGACACGCGTGCCCGGAGTTGAGCTTACTGAAGATCCGATGCCCAATATTCGAGCCATCAAGGACATTACTACCTCTGGACTGATGTTATCGCCAGCTATTGGCGGAGGCACCGCAAATATTGAGCACCAGGCATTAACCGGCTTAAGTTTGGCGCTATTTGATGATTCCATGCAATCGCCTTATCAGGAAACTAGTTCCACACCAGAAGGAGCCTTATACATTCAACCAAATTTGGAACAGCAAGTATGGCAAAAACGGTTCAGTAGCTTTCCACACGTATTACAAAGACATGTATCTACGTGACAGTAATTATAAAAAAATCAAATTCAGCAAACTATACACGCTAGATAGTAATCCGGCAATCACGCACCAAGATCGTGTTGACAATTCACTGTACGTAAGCGACGAAGCTGCATACCAAAATGTTCTTGATGTGCTCAACAACAGCGACCACTCTCAATTTATTCAGCTGGTTACCATGCAAAAATCATGCACCATACGATGATTATTACGCCAATAACCAATTCAGAGAAGCAGATGTCTCTCAGCTTTCTGATGATGAAAAATGGGCTATCGATAGCTACATCAAAGGCATTAATCTTACAGATCAAGCTACAGAGGACTTTTTAAACCAACTCAATTCCATGGATAAGCCAATCGCTGTAATCTTCTATGGCGATCATCTGCCCGGCATCTACACCACGGCGGCATCGGACAAAGATAACACTACCGTATTGCATGAGACCGATTATTTTATCTGGTCCAATCAGGCATCCGCATCTGCCAGTATCAAGCTCGACCAACAAACCTCTAATTACACATCATCTAACTATTTTATGGCTTTGGCCGCCGAATACATGAACGCCAAGATTTCCCCCTATCTAGAGATGCTCACGCAAACACAAACACAAATCCCCACAATCAGCCGCCTAGTTAGTTCCAATAATTCTTGGGGCGATGGCAGCGCCACATATTTGGACGCCAACGGAAATCGTATTAAACGAAAAGATCTCTCTCAAAAGGCTAAGCAATTGTTGGATGATTATCGTCTGGTGCAATACGACATGACTAAAGGCAAAGGCTATCTTAACGATTACGACTTCTTCGCCGTTCAGTAGTCATCGTATTACCGCAATAAACCGCGTTTCCCAGAAGATTTAGAATACGTCTCTACCAGTTCCGCTGAATAAAGCAACTACCACTGCACCGCAACGGACATTGCTACCTTATACTACTAGTGAATGCTCTGCGGGGTTAAGGAATAGTTTGACCGAACCTGGACTGAGGACTGATGAGAGAAAACATTTCGGCCTTTATTAATAGCCGCCGGTTCATTGCTGTATTCGCCATACTCACTATCATGTTTGGTGGATTGTGGATGGCTCATACGCAAATGAACAGGATTCCGGATCTATGGGAACACGTCTATCGCGTATCTGGCATAACCAATGGGGATATAGTCGCCCGGCCCGTCACATCTGTCTCTGACTACCACCGCATCGCCGCAGACAATTATGGGGGAAAGGTCGATTGGCAATGGATCAATTTATCCGATCAGCATCGTGACCCATTTGATGCGGGAGTCGTGCAACTAGACAGCATTACAGCCAGCGATGATATCGGCGCCGATGTCCCCTATAACAACACCGCCGTCTACTCCCCAATATCATACTTACCGCAAATATTTGGATTCTTTCTTGGAAAGTATCTCGGGCTCGGAGCAGCCACCACCTATTACCTGTCGGAGTCCATCATGCTGCTCGTATACACCATCCTAACCACATGGGGTATCGCGCTGTTGCCACGCTTCCGGCTCCCCATGACTGTGTTACTGCTTTCGCCACCGGTCATTTACCACTTTTCATTCGCCATATCCGCAGATAGTTTGACGCAGGCACTAATCATCACGTTCTCCTGCATGTTGTTTGCAATGGCTAGCCGCGCTCCGAGTTGCAAAGGGTACGCGACTTTGGGCACCATAGGAGCTCTTATCGCGATAACCAAATTCGCCTATATGCCTCTTATATTCATTCCTGTCGCGCTACTCATCGTCCATGCTCCAACCACTCGTCGAGCTAAAATCACCGTGGGTACATCCGTAATTCTTGCACTCGCATTGATAATCGGCTGGCTGAAGTCAACGTCCGCATTTGTCTCAAATCCGGCATCTGTTTCTCCCGCAGAGGTCCATGAGCGAACATCAGGGCTGCTCCACAACCCGATGCGCGCCATAAGTGCCATCTGGTACAGCATCAGTCATCTTCAAGGTGCATTCCGAACACCATTAATGCTATTGAGCATATGGATAGTTTTCGCTGTGGTATTGGCAGCTATGATCATTCATGCCGTCACAAATATGAGCCAATGGAGAATCAGTCTATTCTGGGCCTTCACTTACCTCATGGCGATAGGCGCAATCCTCGCCACATACCTTGCCATGTGGTTACAGGGAACCGCGAATGGAGTACCTGGTGTATACATCATGCAGCTTCGCTATCTTGTTCCTCTGTTTCCCGTAATGCTGCTGTGCCTCTTGGATAACATTCAACAACTTATTCTGCGAAATCGGCATTAATCAATCAGTGGATTCGTTGCGCCACGACTCGGCAAATACGGCTCCTCGAGGAATACGTCTATGACGGTAGAATCAAGAACATAAAGTGGCAATCGCCGTGTGATGTCATCATTAAACATATACAGACATTGGATATTGACTATGATCACTCTAATTAGGTCAGAGTCACCGTCATGAGCATAAATCAAGATCAAGTAAAAAGGAACGCCTGATGCCGATCCGACGAATTTTCGCACAAGCCAGTGCCGCAATCGTGTCCGTTGTATTTGCCGTTACCATCCAATGTCCATATGCGTCCGGAATTGAGTTTCAACGCACCCATGCTGTTCGCGATGATGTCCAAGTGGTAAAGACCCATGCCCCTTCTTCGTCTGAAACACTTTTCGCCAACGGCTCACGATCTCGTTCCTTTAACAATGTTGCATCACGGTAGGGGGCTGCGGACATTTTCTTGGAGATAATCACGCAGCCATTCCTTGGCTTTGACGGTATTGTACCGGGCTCATCCAACCAAGCGACTGTTTGATGCGCTCGTGGTTGTACCAGCGTATGT
>SKEG01001175.1_pt1 | contig 22048 bp, 25 predicted proteins | sample 4826631 | NCBI WGS metagenome assembly SKEG01 (sample SAMN11008815, study PRJNA524170) | human gut metagenome | biome: Human fecal sample; material: Feces; isolation source: fecal sample from pouch patient p26, p34, p50 | host: Homo sapiens | place: Israel: Tel-Aviv | collected 2016-11-02
TGAATTAGGGCAACAGAAAATTAACTTCAGTTTCTTCGAATTGTGTTTACCTGACGACGATCCAGTCTATACCCTGAAAAAAGTGATGGAGGATTTAGATTTTTCTGGCTTGTTAGCCAATTGTTCAGATAAGGGAAGAACCGGGTTCAACCCAATTATGATGTATGCACACATGTTTCCTAACAAGCAGGAAGATATGAGAAAAATGTTAGAGGAGGTTATGGAAAGTGTTTAGAAGCAAGTCATCAAGAGAAACGATGCGTCAAAAAGCTAAGAGAACTGAAAAAGAACGATTGGAAAGGATAAAGAAAAAAGAAACAGAAAGCGACCTAATACTATTGCATTCAGAATGAGCGATGAAGAAAAAAGACTTTTTGAAGATAGAGTTGCTATGAGTGGTTTATTAAAGCAAGATTTTATTATTCAATCGCTTTTGTTTTCAGATGTTCAATTTCTTGGAAGTAATATTGCAATTAAGAAAATTGAAGAACGCCTAAATGAAATTGAAATGAATATTAAGAGCGTATTGAAGAAGAATGAGTTAGATAGTGTTTTGATGGAAGAATTAACGACTATCATTGAATTAATGCAAAGAAAAAGCCTTTAGCCAAAGACCAAAGGCAAGATGAAAGTACAACTTGGTATTTCATCCCTGACAACAAAAGGTATTAAAGAAATTAGGAATAGATGACTTTCGTCATCTGACGAAGGATAAAGTCATTACTATGGCATCGATGCTTGACAAGATGGATTCGGAAGTGGCTAAGAAGGCAATTGAGCAGTTCCCGGAATTTGCTCATACCATGAAGGATATCCTACATGATTATAAACAGACTTTGGACAAAACGCTTGAAGAAAATGGCGAGAGTGTAAAATCATACTATTCATCATGTGATGCTATTATCAGTTCATTGCAAAAAGAACTGGATAAAGAGAAGTTGTCTTTTGATGAGAAGAAGTACATTATTGACAAAATGATAGAAGTTAATAAGATGAAGGGAGATAAAGATTCCGAGAATAAGAAGTTCCTTGCTACAATGGCAGCAGTTGGTGTAGCAGCAGTTGGAGTTGTGGCTGGAGTGCTGGCTGCTACTCTTGGTGGGAATACAAAAATTGAAATGAACGATGACGAAGAACTTGAGTAGTCATAAATAAAATAAGGGGGAGATAGAGATGGGAATATTAGGTAAAATTGTTGGTGCTGGTGCCTGTGCTATTGGAGCAGGCTTTGAAGCAATCGGAAGAAAAGTGGAAGATGTATTTGTAAAACGTGAACAGAAGAATTTAGAGTATATTGCAAATTATCCGTATGTATATAAATATTTCGTAAGAGAGATTAAAGAAATACAAGACGATATGGATTATGCCAAAGAATTTGGTTTGAAGAAGAATTTTTTTGGAATATATTCTCCGGAAAACGAGCCTTTATATTTAGCGTATAGTGACGGAGAGAAATTTGGAAAGTGTAAATATACATTTGTAGATATGGCTGCAAATGAAATGGCATTTTTTGTGGCAAAGAAAAAAAGTTGTATGATCGAGTGTGGACAGATTAAGTATGAATTAAAATCCAGTGAAATGTTCGATAAGAGAAAATTCAACTTGGCGAACAGCGATTATAGAATGGAATGCAATGACACTGGCTCCGAAATAAAGGTATATGGAAAAAAGGGAAAACATATTCTGATTCAAATTAACAAAGTACCTTCTGACTTGGGAATGAAATGGGGAGAATATGTAATCGGTTGTAATGAAAAACAGGATGTAATGCTGACTATGCTGTTAGGAATAGCAGTAGGAACAATTCTGATGCAGTCTGCGAATTTGCTGGAAACCGATTAAAGATTATTCTGGAGGAGTACTTATGAAGAGGTATCAGTTGAATTGCCCTGCTTGTGGTGCGACTGTAGAAATTGAACAAGACAGAAAATCCATGTTCTGTTCTTATTGTGGCAGCAAGATATATCTGGATGATGGGATAAAACGTGTAGAGATTACTAAAAATATTAATTATCATCAAACATATACTGATGAGGCAAAAATTAGGGAACACGAACGAAAAGAAAAGATTCAGTTAAAACAGCTTGAATATGAAGAACGTGAAAAAAAGAGAAACGATAGGGTGGTGTTTATTTGCATAGGTATATTGTTTTTGATTGCTGCAATATGTTTTGGAATTAGCAGATTTTATGAAGAGGCTGGAAAACTGGACGTAAACGAAGTACAGGTTCCGTTTTCCTCTAAGGATTTAAAAGGGGAAAATTATGAAAAGGTAATTATTGATTTGGAAAATGCAGGTTTCATAGAAATAACTACTAAAGAGAATAAAGACTTAGTGACAGGCTTCATCACAAAAGACGGATCAGTTGAAAAAGTATCAATAAATGGTGACTCTGATTTTGAAGAGGGAGATATATTCCCGGAAGAAGCTGCAGTTGTTGTTACATACCATACGTTCGAGGACAAAGATTAATATATAGGAGTAAGTAGGTATTAATTGAGTCGAATTTGAAAGAGAGAATCTGTTTGACATATTTGGTGTATGATGCTAGTATGATTATAGGAAAGGTGCTACCGATAGACGGTTAGCCCACATAATTGATTGATTAAGAAAATAACCGTTCAGTTTGCGAGTGATATGATACCCTCAAGTAGGACACAAAAATATAAAAACCTACTTGGGGGTATTTTATGTCCAGAAAAAGTAAAATTGATGCAGTAAAAAAAGTAGAAATCGTAGAACAGTACCTGAACGGAGAACTTAGCCAAAAAGGCGCTGCAAAAATGTGCGGTGTAAATAAGCGGAGTGTTCAGGATTGGATCAGAATCTATAAAACAGACGGACCAGAAAGTTTACTGTCTCCTAAGACAAATAAACGCTACTCAAAAGAATTGAAATTGCAGGCAGTTCATGCATACCTTTCCGGAGAGGGATCGTTAGATGAAATATGTGTAAAATTCGGAATCCGACAGCATTCTCAACTTTCAAGTTGGATCAAGGCGTATAATGAAGGTAAGGAATTAAAAGAACTTACCGGAGGTAGCGCTATGAAGAAAGCAAGAAAAACAACACTGGAGGAACGAATCTGCATTGTAAAAGACTGTCTTGACCATGACCGGAATTATGGGGCAATGGCCTTGAAGTATGATTGTTCCTATCAGCAGGTCCGAAATTGGGTGGAACGGTATGAAAAAATGGGAAGTGCCGGTTTGGAGGATCGGAGAGGCCGGCGGATCGGCTCTAAGCCAAGCCGCACTCCAGAAGAAGAATTACGGGACCGTATCGCAGAGCTGGAACGTAAAAATAAAGACTTACAGATGGAGAATGACCTGTTAAAAAAAGTAAGGGAATTAGAAAGGAGGGATCGCTTTCTTTAATACATAAATTATGTGAATATCAGGCAATCAGGGAACTGTCCAAATCAAAAGGATATCCGGTCAAACAAATGTGCAGATACCTTGGAATTACTCGTTCTTCCTATTACCGATGGCTGAAACATCCCAAAAGTGACAATGAGATCAGGAATGAACAGATTGCCGATATTATCAGGGAAATACATCGGCTGCATCCAGATATGGGTTATCGGCGTATCCGTGATGAACTGGCTGTAAATTATGGGATTCCGGCCAATGATAAGAGGATTCTGAGAATCTGCCGGAAAATCGGAATACAGTCATCTATCAAATGGAAGCCGAAGAGCTGTACGAAAGCAGACAGGAATCCCTCCCACATTGCGAAAAACTTTCTTCACCGGGAGTTTCACGCAGATAAACCGAATGAGAAATGGCTGACAGATGTAACAGAGTTCAAATATTATATAGGGGTAGAAGTACACAAAATATATTTAAGTGCGATTCTTGATCTGTGCGACCGCAGGATTGTCTCGTATAAAATCAGCGCGCATAATGATAATGCCCTTGTTATGGATACATTTGATCAGGCGGTAACGGCAGAGCCTGATGCGCATCCGCTTTTTCATTCGGACCGGGGATTCCAATATACCAGTCAGGCATTTTATAGTCGGCTGAAGAAACATCATATGAAACAAAGTATGTCCAGAGTTGCACACTGTATTGACAATGGACCAATGGAAGGATTTTGGGGAATTTTAAAACGGGAAATGTATTATGGGAAACGCTTTACATCAAAAGAAGAATTAATCCAAGGCATCCAAGACTATATTGAATACTATAACAACCGACGACTACAGCGTAAGTTACATATAATGACACCGATGGCCTTTCATGAACTTACGTTGAAAGCAGCATAAAAATACCGCCAGCCGGTTAATAGGCTGACGGAGAAAAATTTATTATTTTTCATTGTCCTCTTGACGGGTAGCACACCAATCGGGTTCATGGCAACATTTTGGCAACAGAAAATCAGTAAACCCAAATAATCTATGCAAATAAAATAAAAATCGGTCTTTTATGCACGAAAACTAAACTGAAATAGTTAAGCGCATGAATGACGAAATCGAGTTTGAATAATATATTAGAGCCAAGAAATGCCTATTTTACGGGTTTTCTTGGCTCTTTCTATGCCTGGTGACAATCAAATGACAATACTTTCAAATCTTAGAAAAGAATATTATTTACAAGCTTTTAAAACTTCCAGCAAAAATCTCCACATGCGTTCTACAGAGGCAAGGTCTAATTTTTCATTGATGGAATGAATATCCAGGATGTTTGGACCAAAGGAGACAGAGTCAAGACCTTCACAGTGACCGCCGAAGATGCCACATTCCAAACCGGTATGAACAGCCTCCACTCTAGGTTCTTCTTCGAACATTTTTACATAAACATCACGCATAAGAGGGCGTAACTTAGAGTTTGGATCGTATCCCCATGCCGGATATTCGCTGTCAATGATGTAGTGACCGCCAGCAAGTTCTACCAATGCACCAACTCTTTCGCAAAGGGATTGTTTCTTTGTTTCGATAGAACTCCTAAGAAGGAATTGCATGAATACAGAATCTTCTCTGGTAACTGTAACGCCAAGATTCAAGGATGTTTCAGATTGTCCCGGAAGATTGCGATCGGAGCAGATTAGTCCTTGGGGTACTGCATAGATAAATTTCATAATTCTGGAAGAATCTGCGGGAGCAATCACTGCAATGTTCTTTTGACCTGCATTTGTAATCTCGATGTTCAGACCGGTTTCGTCATTGCTGAATTCTTTTTTCCAAATAGCTTCCTCTTCTCTGACAGCTTTGATAAATTCTTCCGCCTGAGCGTTGTCTACCAATACTTTCATTTTAGCACTATAAGTGATGACATTATCTTTTTCACCACCATCAATAGAAATCAAATCCATAGCAAATGTTTTTGATAAATGGATATACATACGGGAAGAAAGTTTTACTGCATTCCCTCTTTGTTTGTGGATGTCAGAACCAGAGTGGCCACCCAACAATCCTTTGATCCAAAGTTCGATTTCAGTACCTTCTTTTTCTACTTTCTGGAAATCAAATGTAACATGTTGACGGAGACCGCCTGCGCACCCACATGTCAAAACACCTTCTTCTTCGGAGTCGATATTAAGAAGACGACGTCCTTTCAAGAGAGTCATGTCTAATTTTTCGGCGCCTAACATAGAAGTTTCTTCATCTACAGTAAAGACGGCTTCGATTGGTGGGTGAGCAATAGTGTCACTGGCAAGAACTGCAAGTGCGTAAGCAATTGCAATTCCATCATCACCGCCAAGACTTGTATCCTGTGCATATAAGTAACCATTTTCTACTTTCAAGTCTAAAGGATCTTTCATAAAATCATGAGTGGAATCCAAAGTTTTTTCACAGACCATATCTAAATGTCCCTGTATGATTACTGGCGCTGAGTTTTCAAATCCTTCTGTACCATCTTTGTAGATGATGACATCATTATATTCATCTTGTACATAGCGAAGATTGTGATCTTTGGCAAATTGTACACAATAATCACTAATTGCTTTTGTATTTCCTGATCCATGAGGAATTTTGCAGAGCTCCTCAAAATAGCTTAATACGTTTGCTGGTTCAAATCCTTTTAAAACTGACATATTTAAAAAATCCTCCTGTCATTTATGATGTTTTTTAAAAAATTCCCACACCGGCAATTCAGCGTGGGAATTTATGTGCTACCTTAGTGTAGATTATCGAAGTAACGTTCCTACAAAGATTCCGTAGTAGTTACCAATTACATATCCTAATGTACCAACAAGGAGTGCTGGGACGATTAAGGCGTTCCATCCCTTTGCAATCGCAAGAGCAGCAGCAGTTGTTGGTCCTCCAATGTTTGCATTGGATGCAATACAGATTTCTTCCAGATTGAACTTGAAAAGTTTTCCAAAGAGGAAAGAAATCAACATGTTTGTTGCAACGATGATCGCACAGAATACAAGAAGCAATGGTGCCTTTGTAAGAATCAGGTAGATAGAAGCTGGAGCACCGATGACACCAAAGAAAATGTGGATCATAAATGTACCGATTTCTTGAGCACCTGCGATTTCACCAACCTGTGTTGGGAACGCAGTAGCTAAAATCATTGTAAGCGTTGTCATGATAAGATATTTGTTACCGATCAATCCATTTAACAGAGCTAATACAAAATTAGATGTTGGGATGATTCGTCCAAAGAACGCAGCAATCTCAGTAGAAACAGCAACAATCACAAAAGAGAGTGCAAAGGTAAATGCAATATCTTTGAGAGCGACCGGTTTCGCTGTCCAATAGCTTTGTGCGTGATTCTGACTTTCGCCATTTGCAGTACGTTTGTCAATTTCATCCTGAAGTGGATGCTTAAAATGTTTTCTAAAGAAGCTTACTGTTGGGATTGCGATTAAAGCGAAAAAGTAAAGTGCCATTAGCAAGTTGTCAGCCACAACGGATGTAGATACTAATTCTCCACCTGCATCAAATGCATCTGCCATAGCAACAAGGTTTACGCTTCCGCCAGTATATGTTCCGACCATCATGGCAGTTGCCTTGTTGAGTTCAGGAATAAAGTTCTTTAACGCAAAGAATGCAAGAAATCCTCCGGCTACTGTTCCGATTCCGCTGATCAGATATATAATGATCAGACGTCCAGAGTCCTTTGAAATTTTCTTAACGTTAGCTTGCAAAAGTAGCATTGGAATTGCAAGTGGAACAACGTAGTCCCAAACGAAGTCGTATGCTGCTGCTTCTGTTGGAATAATTCTTAAGTTTGATAAAATAAGACATCCAATAAGTGCCAGCACGCATCCTGTGATTTTTGAAGCCCATTGGTATTTTTGCTCCAAATAGATTGCTAATGCAGCAACCGCTACCAAAATCGCGAATAACCCCCAAGTATTTTCCGCACTGATTAAGGTTTTCATGTAATTCACTCCTTTTTTTGATATATTATATGAATACCTTCTTAATACATATGATAACTCTTTAACAGAATAATTGCAAGTGTTTTAAACAAAAGTCAATCAAATCAGAAAATATATTGATGTATTTTGCACAAATAATGTATTTTGCTGACAATGGAAAGGAGTATTGTTTTTGAGGTTCCGGAAACTACAATAAAAATAGTTTTTGAACTTTTGGAAGAGGCAATTGATTTGATAGAAGAAAAACATGCCTATTTCAAAACAGAAAAGGATTCTCTATGCACAGAAAACTTGGAAAATAGGATTGACAAGAAAACTTGGCGGAGATATAATTGTGACAACAAAACTTGTCAATTTGAGATGGAGGTGCTGATATGGAACGAGATGAGATTTTGAAAATGGCACAGAAAGAAAGTGAACATTATGATGAGAGGGAAGTATTTATACAAATGAAAGGGTACAATTATGGGATGGTCGCCTCAGCGATTGTATTTGCTTTTCTCGTGATACTGAAAGCTTTTAGAGGAGAGCCGATGTATGATATTCTTGCAATGTATGAGACAACACTGGCTGGATTTTATATATACAAATATAAAATGGAGAAGAAAAAAAAGGATTTGTTTTTGGCTATATGTTGGGGAATGACAACGATTATCAATTTGTATCTGGCTATTTGGAGGCATTAATATGGATGGCGAATTGATATTGAAAAACAACTTAAAGAATGTTAGGGCTGAGAGAAAACTATCTCAGATGGAGCTTGCAGAGTTAGTTGGAGTGTCGCGAAATACGATTAGTTCCATTGAGACAGGCCAGTTCAATCCTACTGCGAAACTAGCATTACTTCTGTGTATTGCTTTAGAAAAAAAGTTTGAAGAACTGTTTTATTTTTAAATTGATGTTTATGAAGAAATGAATGAGGAGCGCAAGTCAAAGCGCTCCTCATTTTACTATTCTGTGTAGTTGAAAGGTTCCGCAGATGTTTCCATATTGCAACGAGAAAGTCTAGCTGTCTTGAGCTGATAGAACAGTGCGCAAAGACCTGTAACTACAAGTGCTACAAGAACCCATCCAAGACCCAGAGAGTACAGTGGAAGTGCATGGAGCAATTTGCCGGCAAATCCAAAGGAAACTCCAAGATTTTCAAGTGCATATGCAACGCTGAGGATACTTACTGCACCGATGGTGCATGGATAGATATAAGTGATATTTTTTATCCAGCGATGACATAATCCAAGTAAAATCAGAGTGATGGAGACTGGATAGATAGCATCCAACACCGGAACGGAAATGCTTAAAATCATATTTAATCCCTGATTACAGATGATAAAAGAAAATCCCGCAATCAATAATACCCATTGACGATAAGATAATTTTGTAGTCAATGTCGAAAAATATTGTGAGATGGAAGTAATCAGTCCAACACAGGTTGTCAAGCATGCTAATGTGAAGATTGCTGCCAGTAAAACTGCACCGGTATCACCAAACAGTTGGTGAACAATGCAGCGGAGTGTCCATGCACCATTTTCCTGGATTGGGAAGACACCTGAGGAACTCATTCCCATATATGCCAGAGATAAGTACACACATGCAAGAATTGTTCCGGCAAAGATTCCGGTCATGACAGTGTATTTCATCACACCTTTTTTCTCTTTCACCCCTAAACTTCTGATTGTAGTTGCAATTACAAGTCCAAAATTTAAGGCTGCAATGGTATCCATTGTAAGATATCCTTCTAAAAATCCTTTGACAAGTGGATTGCTGCTATAACTTACTTGAGCAGGATTGACTTTCACGGTGCCTCGGAATAGGAAATTGACAAACACAAAAAACAGTAAAAGTAGCAGTGATGGTGTCAAAAATTTTCCGATTCGTTCTACCAGTTTATTTGGAGCTAATGCAAGCCAGCTGGCAGTCAGGAAAAAGACTAAGGAAAAGAGAAACATAAATACAGTCAAATTCGCATTTTCCGGAAGGTATGGTGCAACTGCCATCTCAAACGGGAGAGAAGCCGCACGAGGAATTCCAAGGCCAGGTCCGATAGACAGGTAAATCAAAATAGTAAAGAAAATGGCAAATTTAGGATTAACCTTTTTTGCGAGCTGCTCTAGTCCATCAAATTTCGCAACAACAACAACACCCAGGACAGGCAATGCCACTGCTGTAATCAGGAAGGTTGCAATTGCAAATGGAGTTTTGTCTCCTGCGTTTTGTCCCAAAAATGGAGGGAAAATCAGGTTCCCTGCACCAAAGAAAAGGGAAAACAACATAAAGCTGACGAGTAAAATTTGTTTCTTTTGTAGTTTCATAGATAACCTCCTTAAAATAAAAAAAATCGCCCTAGAAAGGACGATTGAAGACCGTGGTACCACCTTAATTCCTGAGAAAATCTCAGCTCATATCCGCATCATCTAATGCGTCTCACCTGTAACGTGGCTTTACTCCGGCGCTCCTACTTTGTTTCAGTTTGCTTCTCAAGGATGATTTCATCTGTCAGGTTCATTGGCAACTCGCACCACCCGTTACCTCTCTGAAAAATCCGCTGAAGACTACTTGTTCCTATCAAATGAATTTGAAATATTTTTCTGTATTATAGGACAAGATGAGAGAAATTGCAAGAGATTTTTTTGAAAAAAGTAGAAAAAGTAGAAAAATATGTTTGTTGATACGGGAGAGGGGAAAGTGAAATTTGAAAATAGTATGGTTTTAAGAGGTTAATAAATGGAAAATGACATTAGGTGTACAGATTTTTGCACATCTATTTTTTTATAATACAAACATAAGAAAATGTCAGAAAATTATATCATATGGCAGGGAAAGGAGTAAAAGATAATGAGAGTTGTGAGTATGCAAAGTAAAGCGAAAGTCTATCACCGCGAAGAATGTAGATATGCAAAAAAGATTCTTCCTAAAAATAGAATGCAGTTAAGCAGTGAGGCGGCGGAAAAAGCGGGGTATCATATTTGTCCGTACTGTGATGGAATGGATGCATTGTTTCGCATGAAGAAGGAACAGATTTTAAAATATGCAAGAAAGAATCATATGGAGGTAGATTTGTTGAATCATGTTCTGTATGTACGAACAGATGTTGGATGTTGGAAAATGATTTATAGTATGAGCGAACAGAGGTTTTTACTTTATCATAAAAATTATATGCAGGGAGTGCTCTCGCTTGATGAGGTTGAAGAAGGAGCTTATCATAGGCAAAGAGATGTTCCTTTTTCAAAAAGTATAGAAAAATATCTTTTTTATATAAGCAAACATGATGCAGCCCGGAAAATAGAGATGATAGATTATAGATTGCTTCCTAATAGAACAAAAAAGGAGAAGCGATATTTTGCCAGCGCGAGGGCAAGGAGTAACAGAAGATCTCAAAGGCGCTTGGAGGAATTATTTACAATGATTGAGCAGGGAGCATAAGGAAAAAGATAAACAGATCGGACTTTAGGGCAAGAAAATTATGTTATAATAATACCAATGAGTTTTGAGACTTGTTTGGGAGGAAATGTGTTATGGGAGTGTATGAGACGAAGCTTAGAACGCTATATGTAATGCGGATTTTAGCAGAAAATACAGATCAAGATCATATTTTGAATGCTACAGATATTTGTAAGCTTTTGGAGCAGCAGTATCAAATTCACGCCGATCGGAGAACGATTTACGGAGAAATAGAAGCGTTGAGAATGTTTGGGGTAGATATTATACAGCAAAAAGGAAAAGCATCTGGATATTATATTGGGGAAAGAAGCTTTGAATTTCCAGAGCTGAAATTACTTGTAGATTCTGTTCAGTCTTCTAAATTTATTACAGAGAAAAAATCAAGAGAACTTATTTTTAAGTTGGAGAAACTTTGCAGTACGTTTCAGGCAGAACAGTTGGCAAAACAAGTAACTATTTTAAACCGATTGAAGACTGAAAATGAAGAGATTTATTACAGTGTAGATAAAATTCATTCCGCGATATATAACAACAAGAAGATTCAATTTCAGTATGCAGAGTGGACGCCAAAAAAGGAATTGAGATTTAGAAAGAATGGGATGTTTTACAAAATTAGTCCTTGGGTACTTACTTGGGATGATGAAAAGTATTACTTAATTGCATTCGATGATGTGGCGGGGAAAGTAAAGCATTACAGAGTCGATAAGATGAAGCATTTGGATATTTGTGAGGAAGACCGGGAAGGTCAAAAACAATTTGAAAAATTTGATCCATCTGAACTTACAAAGAAAACATTTGGTATGTATGGAGGAATGGAAATAGGAGTAAAACTCTTATGTCAAAATAGTTTGGCAGGAGTGATATTGGACAGATTCGGGAAGGATGTCTGGATGAGAACTGTCGATGAAAATCAATTTATAGTACATGTAAATGTGGTAGTCAGCCCTCAGTTTTTTGGATGGATTACGGGAATAGGGGCTCATATGAAAATTGTGGAGCCCATGGAAGTGAGGGAGGCATACAGAAAATATTTGGAGACGATATTAGAAGGATATAGGGTGTAGATTAAAATTCATATTTGTAAAAAGTAAAAGGTGATAATAAATTTACAAAAAATCGAAAAGATGAAAGGAATTCAAAAATTATGCAATATATAGCACACATAGATCAGGATAGAATTCAGTCAGTCAAGGAACATTTAGAAGGGACGGCAAAGATTTCTGGAGAGTTTGCGGGGAAATTTGGGAAACAAGACTGGGGCTACTGTAATGGGATATTACATGATATTGGAAAGTATTCTGTGGATTTTCTGAAAAGGATTACAGGGGAAAGCAATCAGCGGGTGGATCACTCTACAGCAGGAGCGAGAGTTTGCAGGGAGAAAGGCGGAAAGTACAGTTTTTTAGAATATTGCATTGCGGGGCATCATGCCGGACTTCCGGATTATGGCAGTAATTATGATAATGCAGGCGATCCTACTTTAATGGGGAGAAGAAAGAAAAAGATCAGTGACTATCAGGCATATCAGAAAGAAATTGATATTCCAGAAATCGTAACGGATCCATTTGATTTCAAGAAGACCGTGAATCCAGATTTTTCTATGAGTGTTTTTATAAGAATGCTTTATTCTTGTTTGGTCGATGCTGATTTTTTAGATACAGAAGCATTTATGAGTCGTGGGCAAAAAGTAAGAAATTCTGGAGAGCCGATGGAAGCACTTCTTGAGAAATTGGAAAAGCATGTTTCGGAATGGTTGAAAAATCAAGAGATGGATACAGTAAATGGAAGAAGAACAGAAATTTTAAAGCATTGTTTAGCAGAAGGTAAATCTGAAAAAGGGCTGTTTCGCTTGACAGTTCCGACTGGTGGCGGAAAGACAATAGCTTCTTTGGCCTTTGCATTACGTCATGCGGTGGAAAATCAAATGGATCGGGTAATTTACGTCATTCCATATACAAGTATTATTGAACAGAATGCGAAAGTGTTCAGAGAAATTTTAGGAGATGAAAATGTGTTGGAAAATCATTGTAATGTTGATTACGAAAGTTCGGAAGAACTTAAGCCAATGCAGCTTGCAGCTGAAAACTGGGACAAACCGGTTGTTGTCACAACAAACGTACAGTTTTTTGAATCACTATTTGCAAATAAGTCTTCCAAATGCAGAAAATTACATAATATTGCAAACAGTGTAATTATTTTTGATGAAGCGCAGATGTTGCCGAATGATTACCTAAAACCTTGTATCGCAATGATAGAAGAACTTCTCAGTAATTATAGAACCAGTGTTGTTTTATGTACAGCAACTCAGCCGGCTTTGAAATCATTTTTTCAGGGAAATGTTTCAGCAACAGAGTTGTGTCCTAGAATGGATGAACAATTTCAATTTTTTAAGAGGACATTGTTTGAAGATATCGGAACAGTAACGGAAGATTGTTTGATAAACAAGTTAAGAGGGGAATATCAGGCGCTTTGTATTGTTAATACGAAAAAGAGAGCACAAAATATTTATCAAGAGTTAAAAGAAGAGGGGGTATACCATTTATCTACAAGTATGTATCCGAAACATAGAAAGCAGGTTTTGGAAAAAATAAGAGAAAGACTTAGGGAAGATAAAAAGTGTATTCTCATTTCCACCAGCCTCGTAGAAGCAGGGGTAGATCTTGATTTTCAGTCAGTTTATCGAGAACTGGCAGGAGTGGATTCCATGATACAGGCGGCAGGACGATGTAACAGAGAAGGGCATCGCAAGGTGGAAGAAAGTAAAGTATTTATTTTTAGATTTGAAGAAAAAGAGAGTGTTTTAGGACAACGACAGCAGATCGATGTGGCAAAAAGTCTGATAGCGGATGGAAGAGATCTCTCAGACAGAGAGACCATTACAAGATATTTTGAAATGTTGTATCATATCAGGGGAGAAAGTCTGGATAAGAAAAAAATCATGGATGAGTTTACGAACAAGAAAATAAAATATCGGTTTGCAAAAGTCGGGAAGGATTTTCGGTTGATTGAACAAAATACAAAAACAATTTTTATAAATTGTGAGGAGGATGCAGATGAGATTCTTCGCGAATTAAAAGAAAAAGGATTTACCAGATCGGGAATGCGAAAGGCGAGTCAATATTGTATTACGGTATATGATCAGACCTTTGACAAGATGCACGGTGCCGGCATGCTGAAACCGGTAGCGGAAAATATGGAAGATTTTTATGAATTGGCAGATGAGAGTAGGTATACAGAAGAGATGGGTTTGAAGTTAGAAATTGATAATGGTATGGCATTGTTTCTTTAAAGAATTATGAAGTAGAAGAAAAAATGGAAGAAGCAGTGAATATGCAGAACTTTGAGGAGTTCTATCATAAATACTGCTTCTTTTGTAGTAGTTAAAGCTACTACTAATATTTCAATCCACAGAAAAATCTGACAGGCTAAGTATAGCATACAGTTTTTGGAGGCTCAAGGAGTACAATAGAGAAATTGTTATGTATTAAAATATTTCATTAGAAGTATTTTAACAATATGAAATTTAAAGTTGATTAATGGGAAAAAATATGATATATTGACAATACAAGAGAATAGATAAAATAGTCAGAATAATAAAGTGAATAGGATAAGAGGAGTATGTGAATGATTTTATATCATGGAAGTAATAAGATAATAGAATTATCTAAGGTTTATAGGATGTGAGGTGGAATATGGCAAGAAAAAATAACAATCACCTGTTTTTTACATGTAGTTTGATTGAATATATTGGAAGAAAAGTGAAAAGAACACGAAAGCAGGTAGTAGATTTTCTTGGAGAGGAACGGATTGAGAGAATTTATGAGTATGCAGATGTGTTTCATTGTGAGCCAATTGAGAAGGTGGCGGATGAATTTATAGAGGAAAGTCAGATAACATCGGGAAATTTTGACAATGAGGAGGCGTGTAAGTACTTAGTTCCTGATTACTGGAATATAGGAGAAGTATATGAGCGTTTAATCGAAGATTCCTATGGCGATGAGGAAATTATAAAGGGAATTTGGGAGGTGTATCATTCATGGATCGATGAGCATATTTCAGATTATAATACAGACTTTTATTATCAGCCGCGAGACTATATTGCAGCGTGCTATGAGGAAGGAGTGATCTTATGATGAGACTGAAAAAAGAGGTGAGAATATGGGAATGGGAGTAAAGGTAAGAGTCTGGGGAGATTATGCATTATTTTCACGTCCTGAGTTAAAAGTAGAACGGTATTCTTATGATGTAATGACACCCTCAGCGGCGAGAGGAATTTTGGAAGCCATCTACTGGCATCCGGGGTTGCGGTGGATCATTGATAAGATATATGTAAAAAATCCGATTCAGTTTACAAGTGTGCGAAGGAATGAAGTGAAAAGTAAGATTTTAGCCAGTAATGTACTGTCGGCATATAACGGGGGAAAGAAACCTCTTTATATAAGCAGTAAAGAAGAGATCGTTCAGAGAGCGTCTATGATTTTAACGAATGTGGAGTATGTAATCGAAGCACACTTTGAGATGACAGAAAAGGCAAATGCAACAGATAATCCGGGAAAATTTAAGGATATTATGATGAGACGTCTGCGGAGAGGAGAGTGTTATCATATGCCTTATTTTGGCTGCAGAGAGTTTCCGGCAAACTTTGCATTATGTGAGGAAGAGGAAATTAAGACCGCTTTTGATGATGTACCTGAAAAAGATTTTGGATTGATGTTGTTTGATATGGATTATAGCGATAAAGAAAATATCAGTCCAATGTTTTTCCGTGCGGTTATGAAGCGCGGAGTCATAGATTTGCAGAATTGTGAGGTGATACGATGATTTTGCAGGCGCTCGCGAAATATTATGAAAATCTGGCAGAAGAGGAAAAGGTACCTAAGTCGGGGTGGTGCAGTGCAAAAGTATCTTATCAGATTGATCTGTCTGAAGAGGGAGATGTAAAGGGAATCATCCGTTTGAAGACAGAGGAAGAGCGGGGAAAGAAAACGGTTCTGGTTCCTAAAGTACTATTAGTACCCGAGATGGTTACAAGATCTTCTGGCGTATCTGCTAATTTTTTGTGTGATAATGCGAAATACTTACTTGGGATTTGCCAGGAAGCAGATGAAAAAAACAAAAAGAGAGCAAAAGAGTGCTTTGATGCTGCAAGGGAGAGGCATCTTTCTATACTGCCTCAGGCAGAAAGTGCTATGGCAAAGGCGGTATGCCTATTTTTTGAAAAGTGGAATCCGGAAGAAGCAACAGAGCATCCGGAAATCAGAGAAAACTGGGAAGAAATTACAGATGGAAGCAATTTGATTTTTGGAATGAACAGCGATTATGCTCAGGATGATATAGACATCAAGGAAGCCTGGAACATTCATAATTCCGAGGAGAGTAAAGATGTTCAGGGAATTTGTCTTGTAACGGGAGAAAGGGAAGAAATAGCAAGAATCCACAGGGGGATTAAAGGAGTTCCGGGAGCACAGTCAAGTGGTGCAGCACTGGTTTCCTTTAATGCACCTGCGTTTGAGTCATATGGAAAGGAGCAAAGCTATAATGCTCCGGTAGGAACTTATGGAGAGTTTGCTTATACAACGGCACTGAATTATTTGTTGTCGAACAGAACATATTCGTTACAGATCGGGGATACGATGGTTGTTTTCTGGGCAGAAAGTGCAGAGACCGATTATCAGGCTATATTTATGGGATGTATGGATCCACCTACGGATAATCAGGAGGAATTAAGGAGCCTATTTGAACGAATCCGGTTAGGACAGCCTGTAATATATCAGGGAAATGAATTAGATCCAGAACAAAGATTTTATGTTCTTGGATTAGCGCCGAATGCGGCAAGATTATCCGTGCGGTTTTTCTATGAAAATTCATTTGGAAATATTTTGAAAAATATTTCTGCCCACTATAAGAGGATGGAGTTAATCAGACCAAAATGGGAACAGAAAGAATATCTGAGTGTGAGGGAAATGCTGTTTGAAACAGTTAATAAAAAATCAACCGATAAAAAACCAGTACCAAACATGGCCGCCATGACTTTTCGGGCAATTTTATCAGGAAGCAGATATCCGGAACGTTTGTATTCAGATACATTGATTCGTATCCGCGCGGAGCAGGATGAAGGAAAACTTAATTGGAGAAGGATTGCTATTATAAAGGCACATTTAATGAGAAATCGTAATTGGGAGAAAGGAGAGGAGTATATGGGATTGAATGAAGAAAGCAATGATATTGCGTATGTACTTGGAAGGTTGTTTTTTGTTTTGGAAGCGATACAGATGGAAGCAAATCCAGGTATACAGGCGACAATTCGAGACCGTTATTACAATTCAGCATGCGGAACACCAGCATCTGTATTTCCTATTTTGATCAAGCTCAAAAATAGTCATTTGAAGAAAATAGGAAGAGAAAAGGACGGGGCTCAAAAATATTATGAAAAACTTTTAGCTGAGCTTATGTGGAAGATAGATTGTCAGAAAGGTTTTCCAAAACGATTGTCGTTGGAAGAGCAGGGAATGTTTGCAATCGGCTACTATCATCAGAAACAGAAAAAATATGAAAAAAGGGAGGAAAAATAAATGAGTGAAGTGATTAAAAACAGGTATGAATTTGTAGTTTTATTTGATGTGGAAAATGGGAATCCCAACGGGGATCCAGATGCGGGAAATATGCCGAGAATTGATCCGGAAAGTGGTCTGGGGTTAGTTACAGATGTCTGTTTGAAAAGAAAAATCCGGAATTATATTGAGACGGTTAAAGAAGATGCAGAAGGCTATAAGATTTATATAAAAGACGACGTGCCTCTAAACAGAAGTGACCGTGAGGCATGCGCAAGTGTTGGAGTGGAGGAAACAGACGAGAAAAAGGTAACAGAATCTTTAAAAAAATTAAAGAAAAATGATGAAAATGTTGATATCAAAATCCGGGATTATATGTGTCAGAATTTTTTTGACATCCGCACATTTGGTGCTGTGATGACAACCTTCGTAAAAGCAGCTTTAAATTGTGGGCAGGTAAGAGGACCGGTACAGCTTGGATTTGCAAGGAGCATTGATCCAATTGTTTCTCAGGAAGTTACAATCACGAGAGTAGCGATCACTACAGAAAAAGATGCTGCGAACAAGAGTACGGAAATGGGAAGAAAGAGCGTAGTACCTTATGGGCTGTATCGTGTAGAAGGGTATGTATCTGCAAATCTGGCACGGAAAGTGACAGGATTTTCAGAGGAAGACCTTGAACTGCTGTGGGAAGCGATTATCAATATGTTTGAACATGACCATTCTGCCGCAAGAGGAAATATGGCAGTTCGGGAACTGATTGTATTTAAACACAGCAAAGAATTGGGAGATTGTCCGGCTTATAAATTATTTGATTCTGTGGAGGTGCGAAAAAAAGAGGAAGTAGAATATCCTAGAAGTTATAGAGATTATATTGTTGAGGTTCATGAGGAAAATATACCAGATTCAGTAGAAATGAAAAGGATGATTTGATGGAATATGCAGAAGATGATTATTTGATGCTGTCAGGTATTCAACATTTCAAATTTTGCAGGAGACAATGGGCACTGATCCATATTGAACAACAGTGGGCTGAGAATGTACATACAGTTATTGGAGAACTGATGCATAAAAAAGCACATGATCCTTATCTTGTAGAAAAAAGGAAAGACTTACTTATAGCCCGTTCCCTTCCGATTGCTTCAAGAAAAATGGGGATTAGTGGAGAATGTGATGTTGTTGAATTTCACAGATGTGAAGATGGAATAAAATTGCATGGGCATAGAGGAAATTTTTCAGTTTATCCGGTAGAATATAAAAAAGGGAAACCTAAACTTACGGAGGAAGATTGTCTGCAGCTGGCAGCTCAGGCGATGTGCCTGGAAGAAATGTTTTCTACGGATATTCCTGAAGGAGCATTATTTTATGGGGAAACGCGGCGGCGTGAAGCTGTGGAGATTACGGAAGATTTACGCCAGGAAGTAAGGAATATGTTTCGAGAAATGCATCAGTATTTTGAAAGAAAATATACTCCGAAAGTAAAATATAGTAAATCGTGTACTGCATGTTCACTCAAGGACATTTGCCTGCCGAAACTCGGAAAGTCAGGTTCAGTAAAGGATTACATTCATCAGATGCTAAAGGAGGATGAGGAATGAAAAAGTTATTGAATACATTATATGTAACCTCTGAGAATAGTTATCTGGCATTGGATGGGGAAAATATTGTTGTTTTGGAAGAAATGACAGAGGTGGGACGCCTGCCTTTGCACAATTTAGAAGGCATTGTTTCCTTTGGGTATAAGGGGACAAGTCCGGCTTTAATGGGAGCATGCGCAGAGAGAAATATCTCTCTGTGCTACATGACTCCTCAAGGAAAATTTCTGGCAAGGATAACAGGGAAGGTAAAAGGAAATGTAATATTAAGAGAACAGCAGTATGCCAGCTCGAAGAATGAATTAGAAAGCCTTGAGATTGCAAGAAATTGTATTTTAGGGAAAGTGCATAATGCTAGGTGGGTGCTGGAGCGTGCAACACGAGATCATAGCTTGCAAATCAATGTGGAACGAGTAAAGGAAGCATCGGGGTATCTGAAAAATTCTTTAAACTATATTCAGAACAGTCAGTCAAAAGAACAATTGAGAGGATATGAAGGAGAAGCAGCAAGTATTTATTTTGGAGTATTTGACGAGTTGATATTGCAGCAGAAAAAGGACTTTAAATTTCAGGGGAGAAATAAAAGACCACCACTGGACAATGTAAATGCATTATTGTCTTTTGTGTACACCTTACTGACAAACCAGATTACTTCGGCATTGGAAAGTGTTGGCTTGGATCCCTATGTAGGATATCTTCATACAGAACGTCCGGGAAGAGCTTCATTGTCATTAGATTTAATTGAAGAGTTAAGAGCGGTACTGGCGGACAGATTTGTTTTATCATTGATCAATAAGAAAGTAATTACTGGCAAAAATTTTGTGACAAAAGAAAATGGTGCCGTACTGATGACTGATGATTTAAGAAAAAAGCTGTTGGCAGAATGGCAAAACAAAAAGAAAGAAACATTGACACATCCATATCTCAAGGAAAAAATAGAGTGGGGGATGGTTCCTTATGTGCAGGCAATGTTACTGGCGAGATATTTAAGAGGCGACTTAGATAGTTATCCGGTATTTCTTTGGAAATGAGGCGAAAATAGGTATGTTAGTGCTGATTACATATGATGTAAATACAGAAACAGCAGCTGGAAAGAAAAGGTTACGCCAAGTGGCAAAACAATGTGTAAATTATGGTCGGCGAGTGCAAAATTCGGTTTTTGAATGTATTCTGGATAATGCACAGTGTGTGATGCTTAAGGCAAGGTTAACAGATATTATTGATGAAGAAGTAGATAGTTTGAGATTTTACTATTTGGGAAATCAATATAAAACAAAAGTAGAACATATTGGTGTAGATAAAGGAATTGCAGCGGATGGAATACTTATTCTATAAATGAATGTGCGAGTAGTAAGTGAACATAAAAATCCAGAGAGATTCGCACCAGAAAAAATGCACAAAAAGTAATAAATGTTTCTTTTCGTTAAAAAGAAAGAGAGACTTTCTAAGATTTAATTGGGAAATTGATGAAAGAAATTAAAAAATAAAAGTCCTAAATTGGACAAAATTGCTGTCACTCCCTTCGTGGGAGTGTGGATTGAAATCGCTCTGAAATGCCTTCCACAAAGGGGTAATACAGTCACTCCCTTCGTGGGAGTGTGGATTGAAATGGGTATGATACCATATTACCACTTTTGAAGCGGAGTCACTCCCTTCGTGGGAGTGTGGATTGAAATCTCCGCTGTCTCCTGCTGGTGATCTACATAATCAGTCACTCCCTTCGTGGGAGTGTGGATTGAAATCCGCTCCTGCAAGTCCCACGATTGCACTCGTAAATGTCACTCCCTTCGTGGGAGTGTGGATTGAAAATTTTTCCCTTTAGGAGCTGATCGACATCGCACAGTCACTCCCTTCGTGGGAGTGTGGATTGAAATTTTCTTGCACACTCCGGACAGTAAAAGTAATCACGTCACTCCCTTCGTGGGAGTGTGGATTGAAATGCCATACAGCTCGATCACTCCCATCCTTTGTCTGTCACTCCCTTCGTGGGAGTATGGATTGAAATCCAAAAACATGAAATCGGAACACAGGCAAAAGATGTTACTCCCTTCATGAAGTAATAAATGAAATTTTTTGCAATATTTTAGAGAATACAATATCAATAAAATAAATTTCATCATCTGTTACATATAGAAAAAGGAATTTATACTTTTTATTTCCGAAACATTTATTCATATAAATTGTAAGCAATAAAACAAATTGCAAATCCTCCCCTTCTATAGTATCATATTACTCATAACCATTTTTGAAACAAAAGGAGAAATATCATGAGTAATGAAGTTTTAGCAGTCGTTGCAGGTAAGGAGATTACAAATGCGGAATTGGATGCATTTTTACAGAATGCTCCAAGAGAACAGCAGGCATATGTTACAAATCCACAGTTTAGACAGCAGTATTTGGAGCAGCTGATTTCTCTGCACTTATTTGCGCAGGCAGGGGAGGATGCAAAGCTTGAGGAGACTGAGGAATTTGCGAAGATTTTAGAAAATGCGAAGAGAGATATTCTTGCGCAGCTCGCGATGAGAGAGACATTAAAGGATGTAACTGTGACAGATGAGGAAGTGGCAGCTTACTATGAGGAAAATAAGCAGCAGTTTACAAAGGGAGAGACAGTTAGTGCAAAACATATTTTAGTAGATTCAGAAGAAAAGTGTACTTCTGTTCTGGAGTCTATTACAAGTGGAGAGAAAGCATTTGAGGATGCTGCAAAGGAAGCGTCTACCTGCCCATCTGGTGCAAGAGGAGGAGACCTCGGAGAGTTTGGAAAGGGTCAGATGGTCAAAGAATTTGAGGAAGCAGCATTTGCAGCTGAGATTGGTCATGTGGTAGGACCGGTAAAGACACAGTTTGGTTATCATCTGATCAAAGTTGAGAAGAAAAATGAGGCATCTGTAGCAGCATTTGATGAGGTAAAAGAGGCGATTAAGAGAAACTTGATCCAGCAGAAGCAGAATGCAGCATATAATGCAAAAGTGCAGGAACTGAAAGAAAAATATTTACAAAAATAAATGAGTGATACAAAGAATGGGGCTATCGGTTAATACCGATTTTTAGGCTCTAAATCTTAAAATACGAATCTCCCATAGAAATCAGTATTTTTAATACTTGAACTTCTTTAGGAGATT
>SKEG01001179.1_pt1 | contig 21943 bp, 20 predicted proteins | sample 4826631 | NCBI WGS metagenome assembly SKEG01 (sample SAMN11008815, study PRJNA524170) | human gut metagenome | biome: Human fecal sample; material: Feces; isolation source: fecal sample from pouch patient p26, p34, p50 | host: Homo sapiens | place: Israel: Tel-Aviv | collected 2016-11-02
ATTCTTATTACTTTAAAACTACATCAGGTATTTTCAATCATTCAATAAAAAATAAGACTAGCACTAAGCCAGTCTTATTTTCTATTAATCAACTATTCTTTGGGTGAGAATTGCCATACTGTTCCATCTTGGCTACGGTATGAGCCATCACTCATCTTTGTAAATATAAAGACAACTTTTTTCGTCCTAATTGTGTAACCGTTGTTTGATTCAGTTGTATCAACTCGGCCCAAATCAGCCTTAACACCTGTTTGGGGTGGATTATTTTTCTTAGTAGAATATGCTTGTAAAATTTCTTTATTAAGTTTAGTCTTCTTTTGCTCAGAGTTGTTACTATTTTTAGCAACTAAAATAGCATGATTCTTTGTAAAATACAGATCAAACCAATTACTTAAGCGATTTTCTGTGTTGTCTACTGTTAATATTCGATTAACCCAGTTTTTAGGTACCGTTGTTTGATTATTGTAGAAAAACATTCCACCAATAACTGCTACAAGTACTGTAACTACTACAATTACGGATAACGTCATTTTCTTTTTCATGATACGTTTCCTCTTAAATTCAGCATTAATTATTTGGCACTAAGCCTCTCGAAATAAGTCTTACATTTCCTGAATACATGCTAACCCATCGGTTTCTATTTGTTTTAAAATTGTGATCCATCCAGGTACTGTTTCTATACAAATAGCCACTGTAGGCACCATCATTATAATAAACTTTAGAAGGTGTTGTGTTGAGTAAGTTCATTCCATCTCCCCTACCCCAACTACTGTATCTATAAACATTAGATACATATTTATGAAGCGGACCATTTTTGATTGGCCCATACACTTTAACACTCTTTGCTTCTCGGACTGTAGTTTCTGAAGCCTGAACATTCTGACTATTGGTAGTTAATGCTGGAGCTACAGTTACACCTACAAGAGTAGCAACCACTAATAATATTGACTTTTTCATTTTTATTTTTCCTCGTTTAATTTTGATGTTAGTAATACTTTCTTACGAACAGAAGCAGGTGCAGGAATGCTCTTTACATCATAGCTGTACAAATATCCTCTATATAAGGTAGTAGCACTCTTACCAACTTTTTCACGCATAACTTTTGAAAGATATCCTCTATAACCGTTATACTCAAAATAGTGAGTGGCACCATAATCATAACTTGAACCTAAGGTGATCCAAATTCTCCTAGGTTTATAGTAATCTGCTCTTAGTTTTGAACTCACAGTTGTTTGTGTTTCAGCTGATGCGCTAACCTGATTCGAAACTGTAAACAAACTAACGCCAACTAATCCTACTAGTGATAATGAAACTAGTTTTCTTGAAATTGATTTCATTTTTATAGCTCCATACATTATCTTTATACAGATAAAGTCCCTTCACTCTCTGGCCAAATCATTATTATTTCCTCCTTTCGTATCTTGATTATCCCATGAAACTCTAATATTACTTCTAAAGTTGCGTATCACAAAACTACTCTTTCCAATTAGTCACCCTATCTTCATATCCTAGAGAAATAAGCATGGCTTTTACTTCTTTAGCTTTTGCTATATTTCCTTCATACAAACATTTATAGAAACTCCCACATGCCTTATAAAAAAGAAAATGATTAGTATTGTTCAAATTCAGTAAGTAATCTAAACAATTTTTAACCTGATTTCCTTTTAAGCCATAATTACGCCAGCAATAAAGGTAATTGATACAAATACTTGCTATCCTATCTTCATATTTCTCTGAATATAAAACCTTCTCATTGTAATGTTTCAAAAGAAAACTAATATAATTATCTGCTTGTTCTGTAGAAAAAACAGGAATACAGTTAGCGAATAATCGCAGCATATCAATATTTTCTACCCAGTTATCTTTTGCATTAAATTCAGCAATAATTGTACTTTTGAATTCGTCACCTAACCTATCCAATTGATTTCGTACAATTGCTACTGCAACAACTACTCTGTACTTAAATATTCTGCTATCAGATAATTTCATTACTTCTTGCAAACATTCTTCGATTTTTTCTTTATTTGAACCATTAAATGCACTTTTCAGTTTGTTTTCAAGTTTTAATTCAATTAAGTCCTCTTCTGATAAAAAATCATCTTTAATTTGTTCCAAAAACTGATCTACATCAATATGATGGGCAAACAAGATCTTAAATAGACTTTCTGCAGAAATTCCTTCTATTCCTCGTTCAATTTTAGAATAATGGCTTTTATGAATTATTCCTTGAATCATTTCATCTTGCGTTAGTCCTAAGTGTATTCTTTCTTGTTTCAATGCTTCACCGATAGTCATCTTTCATCCCTCCAATTTAACTTCAACTATACTATCTTTTTAATTTTCTCTCCATACAAAAACGCCTTGCCCGAAAGCAAAGCGTTTTTTAGCATAAGCAATATTTGCATTAACCCTTGTCGGCACCAGCAGTAATTCCGTTAACGTAGAACTTCTGCATGAAGACGAACAAGATAGTAATAGGGATAGCGATGATTACACAACCTGCAACGAATTGAGCGAAGTATGCAGTCGCGTTACCTTTAGCTGTGTGCACCATGTTATACAAACCATAAGCAACTGTATAAGTCTTAGCATTTCCTGAAGTTGAAAGAATAATACCTGAGAAAATGAAGTCTGTCCATGGAGCGATGAATGCAGTCAAGGCTGTATAAACGATCATTGGCTTTGAAAGTGGCAAACCAATATGTAAGAATACTTGCCACTTAGTAGCACCGTCGATTTCGGCAGCTTCGTCGATTGACCGAGGAATAGTATCAAAGAATCCTTTAGCAACGTAGAAGCCCAAACCGGCACCACCAACATAAACTAGTAACAATCCGAAGAGGTTTAACATGTTAAGACCCTTCAAGATGTAGTACAAAGCAATCATTGACATGAAGCCTGGGAACATCCCCAATACCAATGCGATCTGTAAGAATGGTTTTCTGAATGCAAAGCGAAGTCGTGATAAAACGTAAGCAACTGAAATAGTCAAGAAAGTTGAAATTACCATTGAAAGCAATGAAATAACTAAAGTATTAATGATCCAGTTACCAAATGGATATTGTGGATTAGTAAAAATCCCAATATAGTTTTGCAATGTGAATTTTTCCGGCCAGAAGGTCGAAACGAATCCAGTATCATTGAATGAAAAACTTGCTAAGACGATCCAGACAATCGGTAAAATCCATAGAATCGCTAAAACAATTAATAGGATATACCGAAAGATTAATGAGAGCCGTCTTTGATTTGAATATGACTTCATGTCTAGCCCTCCTTAAATGCATTAGTACGACGATATGCAATCAGTGAAACAGTTGCACTAATAATGAAAATTAAGATACCCAATACGGCACTGGCGTTATAACGCTGTTCCTGACCGAAGGTCAAGTTATATAACCACGTTACCAGCAAGTCAGTCGATCCGGCACCATTATACTTACTGTTCATTGGTGCACCACCTGTCAGCAAGAAGATAACATTGAAGTTGTTAATGTTACCAATAAATTGTTGGATAAGTGAAGGTGCCATCACAAATAAAATTTGTGGAAAAGTGATTGAACGGAAAATTTGTGCAGCATTAGCACCATCAATCTTAGCAGCTTCAATTTGATCTTGTGGCAAGTTTTGAATAATCGCTGTTGAAACCAACATAGAAACTGGAATACCGATCCACATGTTAACAAGAATAACGGTAATTCTTGCAACTAAAGGTGAAGCTTGGTTATCAATAAAGTGAATTGGTGAACTAATCCAATGCAAGTTCATCAAGATATTGTTCAAAGCACCTTGGTAGTCCAAGAACTGCGCCATCATCAAAAGTGAAACGAATTGTGGTACAGCCCAAATGATAACAAAGATTGTTCTCCAGAATCCCTTGTGCTTGATTCCTTTTGATTCAATCAAAAGAGCAAGCAAAACACCAAAGAAGAAAGTCGTAGCAGTAGCTGCCACAGCCCAGATCAAAGTCCAGCCTAAGACTGGGAAGAAAGTACCAGCTAAGTCACCACTCAAAACATTTCCAAATGCTTGGAAACCTGTCCACGAGAAAGCGATTGGGTGTTGACGATCATAGTTGGTAAAGGCCATTGAAATCATGAAGATCGTTGGCAAAATCGTAAAGAACAAGATACCCAATAATGGAATAACCATCAAGGTTGCGTGTAACCGAGTATCAAGCAAACTCTTAAGTTCTTCAACGTTAGTTGGAATATGGTCCCCATCACGCTTCAAAATATAATTATGTCTAGTTGAGCGTAAGTTGACAATGTATAGGTAAATGATTGCTACACATAAGATCAAGGCCAATACACCGAATAACAAAATCAAAACTGAGTTTGATGGTTGCTTGGTTACATAAACGCCTTGTGCGGCATCATAAACAACTTTTTTGGTTTTAATAGTACCTAATGTAGCTAATGAATTTAAAGTAGGGATACCACTGAGGATAAACCAAACAATAAAGATAATTTCTGAAAGTAAGAGTGAAATACCTTTTACCCATTGTTTGTTTGCCAAGGCGTTACTACCCATTAAGAAGAATGATAACTTGGTAGCAATGTCACCTTTTGACCAAACCTCGCGATATGTTGCTTTAGGAGCTACATGCTTTTTCTTTAGAAACATAACTTCTCCCCTTCTTAGGCAAAAAGGCTGGACAATTTTTATTTAGCCCAACCCTTGCTTATGCTTTTAGCAAATTATTTCTTTTCAATGTTCTTAGCGAGCTTAGCAAGTTGTGGCTTGTATTGTGCTGGCTTAATCTTGCCGTCGTAAGTACCACTGATAAGTGGAGCTGCACCATTCCAGAATGCGGCCATTTGTGGAAGCTTAGGTTGCAATACTGAGTTCCCCGGCTTAGCCATTTCGATTACAGCTTCAGCAACCGGGTCACTCTTAATAGCACTTGAGTTGACAGCGCTCTTCAATACTGGAATTTGACCGGCGTTCTTATGAGCAATTAATTGTGACTTCTTGTTAGTAATGTAAGCAGCTAAATCTGAAGCAGCCTTAGCATTCTTGGTGTTAGCATTAACTGCGAAGCCTTCAATACCAAGGAATGCTTCCATTTGTACGCTCTTACCACCAACTTCAATCTTAGGATACTTAGCAACTGCGAAGTTCTTACCCAAGATCTTCTTGATATTAGCAGCGTTCCAAGGACCGTCCAAAATAGCTTGTGCGTTACCCTTCTTCAATTGGTTCAAAGCGTTTGAAGTTTGCATTACGCCCTTGTTCTTCTTTTGAGCTGCGTACCACTTCAAAGCATTAATACCGTTTTGTGAGTTGAAAGTTGAGCCCTTAAGGTCTTCACCATTCTTACCGTAAAGTGTAGTACCTGCTGAGAACATTACTGGCCACATTACGTAAGCGTTAGTAAAGTCGGTAGCTACAACACCCTTTGAAGTTAAAGTCTTCCAGTCCTTAACGTCGTTAGCTGATAACTTAGACTTGTTGTAGTAAATGGTTTGAGCTTGTTGTGCGTATGGGAATGCGTAAACCTTGCCCTTCCAAGTTACACCCTTTGAAGCAACATCGACATAGTTGTCTTGGATATCCTTAGTTGCTGATGGTGAAAGTGGGTTAATGTAACCAGCTTCAGCCATTTGACCTAATTGATCGTTAGGAACTTCAAAGACATCAGCAGCCTTTGATGGGTCCTTACCAACGTCTGTCTTAGCGTTAGCTGAACCGTTAGGACTTTGAACTACACGAACCTTAATATTCTTGTTCTTCTTAGTAAAGTCCTTAGCAATTTGCTTGTAGTAAGGAACTTGTTCAGTATCCACCCAAAGAGTCAAGTTAGCCTTCTTGTTTGAATTACTGCTACTTGATGATGAATTACTTGAGCCGTTTGAACATGCTGCTAATGATAATGCAGCAAGAACAGCAGTACTACCTAAAGCCATTTTCTTCCAAATCTTCATGACTTTTTCCTCCTAAAAATCAAAACAATAAACAATTCTTAACAACAGTAGCTTCTGCTACATATGGTTGTAAGCTTAATTAATAATTATCTGTACTGCGTTTTCAGTACCAGATTAGTTAACAATCGCCTTCGTGGAATCTTTATCAAAGAAGTGAGCTTTGTTAACATCAAAGCCCATCTTAACCTTGTCACCTGGCTTGTGATAATCACGTGAATTTACAATAGCAGTAAATTCAGTACCATCAACTTCTTGGTGAAGCTGAATAGTTGCACCTAGAAGCTCTGAAACAACAACCTTTGATTCAATTACTGAATCTGGCCATGTTTCCATAAATGCTTCTTCTGAGTGAATATCTTCTGGACGAATACCGAAGACCAAGTCTTTATCGTTGTAGCCCTTTTCTTCCAGCAGTTTTGCCTTACCTTCAGGAATACCAATATTCAAGCCTTTGCCATCAGAAATTCGACCGTCCTTGTAGTGAACATTGAAGAAATTCATTTGTGGGGAACCAATAAATCCGGCAACGAACATGTTAACTGGCTTGTTGTAAACTTCAAGTGGTGAGCCGATTTGTTCAACTCTACCAACAGACATTACAACAACTCTATCAGCCAAAGTCATCGCTTCAGTCTGATCGTGGGTAACATAAATAGTTGTAGTACCCAAGTCTTGGTGAAGCTTAGCAATTTCAGTACGCATTACCACACGCAATTTAGCATCCAAGTTTGATAAAGGTTCATCCATCAAGAAGATAGGTGCCGCACGAACGATTGCACGTCCTAATGCAACACGCTGTCTTTGACCACCGGACAAAGCACCTGGCTTCTTATCCAAGTACTCTTCAAGGCCTAACATCTTAGCTGCTTTTTTAACCTTTTGATCAATTTCATCTTTAGGCGTGTGACGCAACTTTAAACCGAAGGCCATGTTGTCATAAATGGTCATGTGTGGATACAAAGCGTAGTTCTGGAAAACCATCGCGATGTGTCTATCCTTTGGAGCAACATCATTCATTACTTTATGATCGATTTCCAAAGTACCCTTACTGATGTCTTCCAAACCAGCAACCATTCTCAAAGTAGTTGACTTACCACAGCCAGATGGACCAACGAAAACGATGAATTCCTTATCCTTGATATGTAAGTCAAAGTCGTTAACAGAATATCTGTCGTTACCTGCATATTTTTTGTAAATATGGTTTAAATCAACCTCAACCATTGTTTCCCCTACTCTCTTTAATTATTTTTCATTAAAAACTTTTTCAATTTCACTCAATTTCAACTCTGCAGTTGTTGGAACGATGTAATCAGCTTCTTTCAAAAGCTCCTTATCACCAATTCCTACGGCAAATTGACCTGCGGCCTTGATTGCTTCGACCCCAGCTTTGGCATCTTCAAAACTGATTACTTCATCAGCCTTTAACCCTGCAATTTCTTGCGCTTTGATGTAAATTTCAGGATCTGGCTTACCATGATGAAGCGTTGCTGGATCAACAATGCCATCAAATTCATCCATGATACCCAATCTAGTTAAAATCTTTGGTGCATTCTTTGAAGCAGAAGCAATTACCATCTTTAAGTTTTGCTTCTTAGCATCTGCCAATAACTCAGGGATCCCAGGCAAAATGTCCTTTGGCGTCATTGTTTCTACTTGTTCAACAAATTTAGCGTTCTTTTCAGCTGCGAACTTTTCTTTTTCTGCTTCGGTGTATTTGTCTTCTTGACCACCGTACTTCAAGATCAGGTTAAGTGAATCCATTCTTGAAATACCACGCAAGCTATCAAGTTGAGCATCTGTTAAGGTAATGCCTAATTCCTTAGCTAAATTGTTCCAAGCTGTAAGGTGAAACTTAGCTGAGTTAGTTAAAACACCATCTAAATCGAATAACAATCCTTTAAGCATTTGTAGTTTCACCTTCTTTAAGAGTAACTTTCTTATCGTGAACTAATACATCAATATCTTCACCCTTAAGCAAAGTAAGCTTAGTTCCTTCATGATCAACATAAACTTCGATCAAGCGACCACGGTAGTTGATCTTGAAGCTGTAGTGATCCCAACCTTCAGGAACAAATGGGTTAAACTTCAATTGGTTGTGATCGTAACGCATGCCTGCGAAACCTTGAACAATTGTAAGCCATGAACCACTCATTGAAGTGATGTGCAAACCATCAACGGTGTCGTTGTTGTAGTTATCAAGGTCAAGACGAGCAGTTCTTTGGTAAAGCTCAACAGCCTTCTTTTGCTTGCCAAGTTCAGCAGCTAAGATTGAGTGAATACATGGTGAAAGTGAACTTTCGTGAACTGTTAATGGTTCGTAGAAGTCGAAGTTCTTTTCCTTTTGTTCCATAGTGTATTCATCGTTCAAGAAGTAGATACCTTGTAAAACATCGGCTTGCTTGATGAATGGTGATCTCAAGATCTTGTCCCATGACCAGTGTTGGTTAATTGGACGTTGATCTTCGATTTCGCTAACTGGACGAATATCCTTGTCTAGGAAGTCATCTTGTTGTAAGAAGATGCCTCGTTCCTTGTCTTCTGGTAAGTACATGTTATCTACGATGTCTTGCCATTTAGCCTTTTCTTCGTCAGTTACGCAAACTCTTTCTTGAGCTTCCTTAGTAGCAAGTGGCAAACGTTCCAAAGTGTATTTGAGAAGCCATCTTGCCATGGTGTTGGTGAACCAGTTGTTGTTTACGTTGTTTTCGTATTCATTAGGACCCGTTACACCGTGCATTACGTACTTGTTACGCCACTTTGACCAGTGAACTCTAGCTGCCCAGAATCTTGCGGTACCAACTAAAACGTCCATACCTTCGTTCTTAACGTAGCTGTCGTCGCCAGTGTAATCAGTGTACATAGCGATTGCGTGGGGAATGTCCGCATTTCTGTGAATTTCTTCAAAGGTGATTTCCCATTCATTGTGACATTCAATCCCGTTGAAGGTAACCATTGGGAACAATGCACCTGGTAAGCCTTGTTCTTTAGCGTTATGGTATGCGCCTGGCAATTGATCGTGACGGTATTGTAAAAGTGCCCGAGTAACACTAGGATCAGTAACACATAAGTACATTGGAACAATGTAGGCTTCAGTATCCCAGTAAGTAGCACCACCGTATTTTTCACCGGTAAAACCTTTAGGACCAACGTTAAGACGTTCATCTTCACCGTAATAAGTCATGAATAATTGACAAATGTTAAAGCGGATACCTTGTTGAGCGGCATCATCACCAGCAATTACAACATCTGATTTGTCCCAGCGCTTTTGCCAAACGGCTTCATGATCAGCTAAGTTTTCTTCAAAACTCTTAGCTTGAAGCTTGGTCATCAATTCAGCTGCCTTAGCATCTTGATCATCTGGTTTGACGTCACGACTAGTAACAACAATGACATCTTTTTCAAGATCGTAGCTTTCGCCTTCATTTAACTCAACTGAAAGCTTTTCATGAAGTTGGGCTGCTTCAGTTGAAACATCACCCTTAACTACTTCACCATTATGACGAAGACTTTGCTTAAGGAGGACTGTAAATTGTGGAACCTTGTATGGGTTAGCCTTAGTTTCAACCTTAATAGTTCTTGCTTCAGCATTTTCACCTAAAGGCATCCAGAATTTTGCATCGTAGTTACTGTCTTCGTTAACAACAGTTCCATCAAGTGCTGCATCAAAGTCGATCTTAGCTTTACCACTTAAAACGGTAGCCTTAACTTTAATTAAAGCTGCTTCTTTTAAGGTAATATGTAAAAACCTTTCGAATTCGAATTTAACCTTAGTATCCTTACCTTCATAAGTAAAACTTCTAGTCAGAAGACCTTGGTGCATATCAAGTGCTAAGTAGAAATCACTAAACTTAACTTTAGCTAAGTCAAGTTTTTCACCATTAATCGTAATTCCCATGTTGATGAAACTTGGTGAGTTAGGAACCTTACCAAAGTACTTTGGATATCCGTTCTTCCACCAACCAACACGCGTCTTATCAGGGAACCAAACACCAGCAAGGTAAGTACCTTGTAAGCTGTCACCTGAATAGCCTTCTTCAAAGTTTCCTCTCATACCCATGTAATCGTTGCCGATTGCAGTCATACTTTCTTGCAATCTTTTATCTTTTGGTTCGAACTTATGGGTAACGACCTTCCAAGGATCAATTTCAAAAATTCGTTTCATATATTCTATCTCCCGTAATATTCGAGGTTCTCTCTTGTTTACGCTTTCATTATTCTTTAGTTGAAAGCGGTTTACAATATTAAATCTGCTGTTACCGTTATCAGGATTAGTTAATAGAAAAAGAAGGTAGATCTTAATCTGCCTTCTTTTTTTGCTTATTAAAAGTAACTTTTAATGAACACTCACTACAAAGCCTTTTGGTGCCAATTGATTATTCTCATAATCTTGACTAAACGTGTTCTCACAATTGATCTCTACTGGATGATCGGTCGTGTTAAAGTATGCTTTAATGCTTTCATTCCCCTCACGATCGACCTCAATTAACCCATTCTCTGTTACGTGTAACTTAATTCGACCTTTACCGAAAGTTTCATCATGTTGCAAACGAAAGTCAATCAATTGATGAACTCGTTGCCAAACCGGGCCGTCTTCTTTTGCCCAATCCATTGGTTTACGACAATCAGGATCGTTGCCACCAGTCATACCCATTTCAGTTCCATAATAAATGCATGGACTACCCTTTTGCATAAATTCAAAAGCTAAGGCTTGCAAAGCCAAATCTTGGTCTCCATTAGCTACTGTCAAAATTCGGGCTGTATCGTGTGAATCAAGCATGTTCATCATGGCTGCATTAGTAGCATCGCGATATTTCATCAACTGGTCTGTCAAACGACTAGTTAATTCTTGTGCTGACAGCTTATGCTTGAAAAAGTGATCTTCAATCTGCAATGTATATGGATAATTCATTACGCCAGTAAACTCATCACCGTTAAGCCATGGACGAGCTGAGTGCCAAACTTCACCTACAATATAAAAGTCTGACTTGATATCAGTAACAGCCTTGTGGAATTTCTTCCAGAAGTGGTGATCAACTTCGTTAGCCACATCTAGTCGCCAAGCATCAATATCAAAATATTTTACCCAGTAAGTAGCAATCTCTAACAAGAAATCCTGTACTTCTGGATTAGCTGTATTCAACTTTGGCATATGCTTTTCAAAGGCAAAAGTATCGAACTTAGGACTACCCTCACCCTTTAATGGATCGCGGTAAGGTTCAACTGGATATTCATTAATGTGGAACCAACTAGCAAAACGAGAACTTGGACCATTTTTAACAACATCTTGCCATTGCATTGATTGATCACCCAGGTGGTTGAAAACCGCGTCCAGCATGACCTTCATTCCGCGGGCATGAGCTTCATTAACAACTTTCGCAAATAAATCCTTGTCGCCGAATGCCGGATCAACTTGCAAATAGTCAATCGTATCATATTTATGGTTAGAACTGGCTTTAAAAATAGGACAGAAATAAAGGCCATTAACACCTAGTTTCTTCAAGTAATCTAGATGGTCAAGCACGCCTTGCAGGTCACCACCATAGAAGTCTTCGCGGCCAGGATGATCCTCCGGATTCCACGCTTTAACCCCTTGGGGATCATTAGACTTATCACCGTTTGCAAAACGTTCTGGAAAGATTTGGTACCAAACAGTATGTTTAACCCATTCTGGCGTTTTCACCATATCAATTTCATGGCAATATGGCACTTTGAAATAAGAACCATCTTCCATAATGGCCTTGTCTACATCACCGCTAATTGCACGATCACCGACAACTACACTAGTGCCATCACTGCCAATTACTTCAAAGGTATACTTCAAGCGATGATATGGTGCTTCAAGCGTAATGCCCCAATGATCTTCACACTGCCCTACGCCAATTTTTTCCATCTCACATGTTTTAGCCTGTTCAAGTGGCAAATAATTATCGCAGTAGTGAACAATTACTTTTTTAACGTCATTTTTAGCACTGTGAAAACGCACGCGAACATGACTTGGATCAACTACAAAACTATCTTCACTTTCAGTTCGGTGTCTTAAAGCTGCTAATTGCATATATTAATTCTCCTTTTTCAACACAACACCTGCATAAGGCATCAAAGTTAATTTTTCATTAGTTAATTGATATTCTCCCGCTTTTAGTGTTGCAACAGTATAACCGGCTGGTATTTCAACAGTTGTCTTTTGATCACTCAATGAAACAGCTACAATGGCACTTTCATCATGTAAATCACGTTGATAAACATAGCTATTCTTATCCGTTGAAATCATATAATACGTTCCAATCTGGAATAAGGCTTCTTTTTTGAGTTCCAGCAGTTCTTTGTAAAAATTAAACATGCTGGTGGTATCGTTAATCTCGTTAGCTACGCAAGCATCATCCTGTTTAATACCTGTTATCCATGGTTTAACTTCACTAAAACCATGGTTCTCAGTTGCATCCCACGGCATTGGACCACGGGCCGGCAATTTATGTGTTTCACTAACCATAGCTAAGGCCGCATCTTTGCTCAAAACTTTTTCTGCATCCTTTAACCATGGCGCTACAGTTTGATCTTCGAATTGATCTGCACTAGTGAAATGTAGATTCTTTAACCCTAATTCTTCACCGTAATAAATTACTGGAATTCCGCGTTGCAAATACATCAACATCGCCAAGCTCTTAGCCTGAGTCTGTGTTCTAGCTACGCGTGTAGCCAAACGGGCCATATCATGATTATTCCAATAAAGAGTAGGCTGCGATACGCCTGCTAATGTTTGTTGCCAAACCACTTGATTTTGTTTAAAGGCCGTCAAGTCTAACTTTTTAGGCTGATATTGCTTTGAAAAACGCTGATCACAATTAGAATCATCATCGGTAAAGTACCGGAAGGTAATTACACTATCCATTAGGTGATTACGCTTAGTCGTGTAATCAACAGCTAGATTGACACTAGCACTTGCAGCTTCACCTAATAAAAGCGTATCTGGATAATCCTGCTTAATCTGCTCACAGAAAGGCCGCATCCATTCCTGCACCTGTGGTAAGTTAGCGAAAAATGGTTCCGCAACAATTGGCTTGTTCACGTCCCCATCTCCAGTTGGATAATTTTGTCGCAAATCTGCCTTGCCAATATGGATAAAAGCGTCTAAACGCAAACCATCAATCCCTTTTTTCAGCCAATACTCTGCCACTTCCAACATAGCATGCCGAACTTCGGGATTTTTCCAATTCAAATCAGGCATCCGTTTATCAAACAAGTGAAAGTAAGATTGACCTGTGCCTGCTGGATCTGGCTCCCATACACTGCCACCAAAGAATGAACCCCAGTTATTAGGTCGCTTGCCATCATGACCAGCGAAAATATAGTAGTCTCGATAAAGGCTATCGGGGTTCTTGATGGCATCTTGGAACCAAGGATGTTGATCAGATGTATGATTCAAGACAAAATCCATGATGAGGTGAATTCCTGCTCGATGTAGATCCTTGATTAAGTTCTCCATATCTTCCATTGTTCCCATGTGAGGATCGATTGCGAAGTAGTTTGAAACGTCGTAGCCATTGTCCACCTGTGGTGAAACAAACACCGGATTTAGCCAAACAGCGTTAACTCCTAGATTTTTCAAATAAGGGATGCGTTTGCGAATACCATTAAGGTCACCAACGCCATCGCCATTGCTATCTTGAAAAGACTTAGGATAAATTTGATATATAATTGCGTGATCGTACCAATGTGCCATAATTAATTTCCTCCACGCATAGTTTAAGGGAAATGAGAAACCGTTTTCAACATCATATTTATTGTTAGCGGTATCAAAAAAGCACAACTCAAATTTGAATTGTGCTCTTTGCTTACTTCTTTTTAAATATCATGTTCCAAACATTCCGCCACTTGCTGCCTTTCTCCTGCAAATCAGCCACTGGCTGCGTTACCTCAATACAGCCAAGATATTTTCCTTGATCATTATGCAAACTATAAAAGGCAATGTTCACCGGAATCCCATCTTTATGAATCATAATCGACAATTTACCACGTTTGCCTTCGTGCATCTGCTTTAAAACTGCCTTAACATGACCTTGACTGTGACCGGGATGAACTTCAAAGACAGTTTTGCCGATATCTTTTTCAGTTCGCTTAAACAAACGATGTTTATTCATCGATGACCAAACAACCACGTCATTTTCATCTAAGACATCCATTTCTTGGGGAATAGTCTCAAAAATAGCATTTAACTGCTCAACGCTTAAACTGCCACCTACTAATTTAATATTATCTGTCATCTACTTTGCCAACCTTACAACCTCACGGGCAATCATCAATTCTTCGTTGGTTGGCACAATCATGGCCTTTACCTTAGAATCTGGCTTAGAAATAAACTTTTCACCATCAGTATCATTTGCCTTATAATCAGGCTCCAAGCCTAAGTAACGCAATGATGACATTACGCCGGCCCGAACGCCGGGATCATGTTCACCAATCCCAGCAGTAAAGACAATACCATCGATACCGTCAAGTTCTGCCGCATATGCACCAACATAACGGACAACGCGGTTAACAAAAATCTTTCTTGCCAGCCATGCATGCTTATTTTTACTTGCTAACAGATCCCGCATATCAGAGGAAACGCCTGATACACCGAGCATCCCCGACTTATGGTTTAACATATCAACGGCTTTTTCAATCGTCATGCCGGTCTTTTGCATAATATATTCAAGGGCTGATGGATCAAAGTCGCCGCTACGTGTTCCCATTGCTACCCCAGTCACAGGACTAAAGCCCATTGAAGTATCAAGTGACTTGCCATTTTTAACCGCAGTAACTGAAGAACCAGAACCTAAGTGACAAACAATCAATTTTACTGTATATGGGTTCTTGCCCATCATGCGCGCTGCTCTTGGAGCAACATAGCTAACAGAAATGCCGTGAGCACCATACTTACGAATACCATATTTTTCATAATACTTATATGGAATTGGATAAAGATAATTAACTTGATCAAGACTAGTATGATATGACGTATCAAATACTGCCACTTGTGGCACATCTGGAACAATCTTCATAAAAGCCTTAATCCCCATTGCTTCTGGCACATTATGCAAAGGGGCTAATTCACCTAAGTCAAAAATTTGTTGCAGCTTTTGCTTATCAATTAAGACGGAATCTTTAAAGACTTCGCCCCCGTTAACCACTCGGTGTCCAACTCCAAATAATTCGTCTAAGTTCTTTAAAACATGAAACTTCTTTAAATTTTCAATTAACAAGCTTACAGCTGCTTCTTGGTCTGGAATTGAAGTATTTTTAATATATTCTTTGTCGTCGTTCAACTTTATTTTAAAAACAGCATTGTCCATTCCTACACGATCAGCCATCCCTGAAGCAATAACTTTTTCGTCTGGAAATGAAAAAAGCTTATATTTAAATGATGAACTACCAGAATTTATTGCCAAAACTTTTTTCATAATCGTGACCTCTATTCATATTTTATCTCTCAATAACTTGCCTCTTGTTTCCAGTATAGCGCTTTCACTCATAATAGGAAACAATTTTAAAGGCAGTAAAAAAGCACCTCTGTGTAGTGACCCTCGAAATTCGGACATGAATCTCGAGGGTCACTACATTTTGATTCCTTTTACCAGGGTTTCTTTTCCCTCCAGTAATTCTTTTACATTCGTTTTGGTTAGTTTTTTCTTTCTAAAATGTTCAGCTAAAGTAAACTTACATTCAGGATAATTTGAACAACCATAAAACGATTTTTTTAATACAATATTGTTGCCACACTTAGGACATTTTCCTACAAGGGGTCCCGAGCGCTTAGTGGGAATTTGTACCCCTTATCGATACAAATTCCCCGTAGGCGCTAGGGACCTCTTTAGCTTCTTGGAAGCTGTCAGTAGTATATCTAATAATTTATCTCCATTCCCTTTAGTAACGTGTAACTTTCCAAATTTAAAAAAGCGACTCATAGAATTATTTCCTCCCGTTAAATAATAGATAACTATTAAAAATAGACAATACTTGCTCATAAGTAATGGTACTTAAATTGTTTACTTTGGCGTGTTTCATTGCTTGATGAAACTGATTTTTAGTAAACAGTTGACGATATTCTCGATTGACCCATTTTGAAACAAAGTACGTATATAGCTTCCAATATTTATCTGGAACATCTGTGGTATGGCGGGTAAGTTTTATTAAGACACTGTTTACTTTTGGTTTAGGATGAAAGCATTCCGCTGGCAGCTTAAGCAATTGCTGAATCGAGACTTGAGTGTGCAAGAGCAACCCTAGTGTTCGATGAATATCCAAGGTACGCTTGTAGAATCCTTCTTCAACAATCAGATAGATGTCAGACGCACGTCTTTCAAAAACCACTTTTTTAATAATTTGTGTGCTTAAATTGTAAGGAATACTCCCAACAATTTTATACCTCTGTTTGTTAGGGAATTGAAACTGTAGAATATCTTGGTGAATTAAAGTGACACGAGTATTCAGTTTTAATTTTTCTGACGATAAGTTGAATAGATGACTGTCTAATTCAATAGACGTTACCTGTTTACTTATTTTAGCCAGTTTCGTCGTTAAATGCCCTTTACCTGTTCCAATTTCGTAAACGGTATCGGTTTCTTTTAAATTCAATTGTTTTATTATTTGGTTGAGTACTTTTTCACTCGTTAAAAAGTTTTGAGAATATTTTATATTTTTGTTCATGTAATCTCTCCTGAAGTGATTACATCTATAAACAAATACAGAAGTTAAACGATTTGTTTGTAATTTTAGTTATCTGTTTAAAAAGTCATAAGATTAGTCACTGGTAGGAATTAATCTAACGTATTTATTTATCTGCGTAATCACTGTTTTTAGTCTGTTTCAAAACAGTAGATGTTTTATCTACATTACGCATTTGGAATACCAACATGACGAATCCCTCCTTCTTAATTACAAATTTTTAGCATCTAATTTAACTTCAATTCCTATTATACAAAATTTTGGATATCTGTCAACCATACCAGTTGACAGATATCCTTTAATTCTTGATAATCTTTTTTTATTTTAATATACGAAACAAAAAAACGTCCACGTATTCACGCAAACGTTTTGATATTATCCTATAATCGACTCACAAACTAGTTGAATCAAAAATAATAAGCTTAAAGCATACATCACTTTAGATACATCGCGATAATTTCCTACTACTAATTTACAAATCGGATACACAATAAATCCAAATGCCAAACCTGTTGATATCGAACTAGTTAAAGGAATTAAAACTAAAATTAAGAATGTTGGGAACCATTCACTAAAATCAGCAAATTTCACAAATCTTAATTGTTGCATCATAATGGCTCCTGTAATAATTATTACTGGTGCAATCGCTGATTCAGGTATAAATGATAATAATGGAATCAAGAAAATTGCTGCTAAAAACAATAAACCTGAAGTAATTGCCATTGCCCCTCTACGACCACCACTTTGAATACCAGAAGCACTTTCAGCTGCTGCTACTGTTGGACTAGTTCCTAAAAATCCTGAAAGAAAAGCTGCAATTGAACTTGCTTGAAATGCCTTTTTGAACTGTGATTTAATTGGCAGTAACCCTTCTAAAATCCCCATCGATTCAAAAACTAAGATCATTGTCATAGAAAAGATTACTATTAAAAATTTTAACGTAAATAGCTGACTAAAATCACCTTGAGCAACAATTTCACTGTACTTACTAATCTCGGTCAATCTAATATTAGGTACGTTCGAGCCCTTCACTCCGATGATATTCCCTAAAATACTAATCACAATTATTCCTATTATAAAATCACCTGGAACTCTACGTAAAAATAAGATCAAAGTTAACATTATTCCTAATAAGGATAGAATAACTTCAGGTGCTAATAAGTTACCCATAGCTAGTAAAGATCGACTGCCACCTGACTTAACAATGCCAGCTTTTTCTAATCCTAAAACTACTAGGAACATTCCAATTCCAGCTGTTATCCCTATCTTTAAATTTTGTGGTATCTTTTGTGCTAAATACTCACTAATTGGAGTAAACGCTATTACCATGTATAAAAAGCTACTAATTATTGAGATTGCAATAGCTTGTTCCCAAGTTAAATCCATCCCTACAACTAAAGTATAGGTAAAAAATGCATTAACCCCCATTCCTGGAGTAATGATAATTGGCGCATCAGCCCAAATACCCATTATTAATGAACCTATAAATGAAGAAAAAATTGTTGCAAAGACACTTAAATTAGCTGGAATTCCTGCATCAGTTAAAATTATCGGATTAACAATAATAATATAAGAGATTGCAAAGAATCCTGTAATCCCTGCTAAAATTTCCTTTTGAATTGGTGTTTTCTTGGGTTGCCAAGATCTTTTTATTTTATTTTCCATACTTTCGCCCTTTCTCTTAAAAGTGCAACTATTTTAATGTAGCGGAAATAGGTTTCATAGTCAAGGGATAGCCCATAAAAAAGAGCCACCTCACCTAAGTGAGATAGCTCTCTTGTCATTAATTCTAGTGATATAAGTCGAAACGACCTTTAGCAAATAATTCTTTTGCCCCACCAATATCAGCTAATGATTTGTTCATAATCATCTTCTTGACGAATGAAGCTGGGAAACCTTTGTATTCTTTCTTACCTACAAGACCAAAGGCATGTGTGTTACCAACAGAAGCAACTGTACCTAAGGAGTTGTAACTAAATGGTTCTGGAACTTCACCCTTCAAACGTTGAGCAATTGCATGTCCAACATAAGCACCCATACGTGTAGCAATTTGAGCTGTTGTTGGGTATGGACGATCTGTTGCCTTATCCATAAGAGCAGATACGTCACCAATGATGTATAAATCATCATGATCTGGATCAAGTAAGTTATCATTAACAATTACACGACCACGACGTTCCTTGAAACCAGATTCACCCATAACGGGACTACCACTAACACCAGTTGTCCAAATAATTGTCTTACCTGGAACTGCTTGAAGTTCTTCGTTATCTTGTGTTGCGTACATTACACGACCATCTTGGATTTCTTTAATCATGCAACCCGTCATGATCTTAACACCTAAACTCTTAACTAATGATACACCGTAGTTTGCAAGATTTTCACTAAACATTGGTAATAACTTAGTTGCAGCTTCAACAATTGTGATAGAAATTTCAGATTCGTCTACACCTGCAAGCTTAGCATATTTTGGACGTTCATCAACTAAAGCACCTGCTAATTCGATACCTGTGAAACCAGCACCACAAACAACAATGTTCAAGTATTCCTTGTCTTGTGTTTCACGATACTTCTTCATAGTTTCAACGATGTGTTCATGAATAGCAACAGCTTGGTCAATATCTGTCATTTGTAAAGCATTATCTAAAGCACCTTTAATGCCAAATGTTTCAGATACAAAACCTAAAGCTAATACACAGTAGTCATAGCGTAATTGACCTGAATTCTTCAATTCAACAGTCTTCTTATCAGCATCTACTTTAACTACTTCATCTTGAATAAATTTAACCTTGTTATTCAAAACATCTTTAATTGGATATGTAATCTTGCTCTTGTCTACAGAACCTGCAGCAACTTCGTGCAATTCTGTAGCTTCATAATGGTAATCATTCATATCAACTAAAGTAATATGAGCGTTGTCCCCTACTTCTTTTTGAAGATTTCTAACTGCTTTTAAGCCTGCATAGCCAGCACCTAAAACTAAAACTTCTTTCATGGTTTAAAACCTCCTACAAAAATAATAATCCAATAGAATAGGTTAGAACTTGTATAAATGAACCAAAAGCTAAAATCTTAACTGCACACTTAAATGTTTTGGATTTAACTTGTTCTTTCATTAACATCCTATCTTGTTTATATACAAATGGTATTGCCAACAAAGCTAACAAACTCGTCCACGGCGTTAGCTTGAGATAAAAAGATAGAATAATTGCAGCAAATGCTAAAACATTCTTCAAGCTAAATGCAAATAAAGCATTTTTCACACCAATAAAATGAACCATTGTATGTCGATTATTTCTTTCATCCTCGTCATAATCACAAATATTATTAGCTAACATTAGATTAGAGATCCATAAAATATTTGGTAAAGAAATCAAAAATACCTTAGCTAGATTCTCCCAATGCCATGAAAACATTTGGTATGAATTAAGATAAACACAGATTAAGCTTATTACAAAACCCATTGTAATACCGGAGAAAAATTCTCCTAAAGGTAAACTAGATAAAGGACGTGGACCTGAGGAATAGAAAATTCCCACAGCAAAACAAAACATTCCCATCCAAAGCAATGGCAATCCAGTTACATATACTAGATATAGTCCCATAATTGCAGCAACTACTGTCATAATTGCTAAAATTACAAATACCAATTTAGGAGAGATATTTTCTCTTCCGATGATATTTGTCTTACGCTTATATTCTAGTTTATCAACTGCATGGTGATAATCATTATAATTATCTAATGCGTCAACTGCCATATTAAACAAAAGCATCGCAACAAAAAATACCACCGATAGACCTAAGTGTACTGAGTTATAGTAGTAATAACTAAAACAAATTCCTATCAAAAATGGTAAAATACTTGCCGTTTTAGCTTTGATCTCAACAAGCTCTAGGAAGACTTTTAAAGTCAAAACTCTGCCTCCTAGTAAAATAAAATATATTACCCTTTACATAATATATTACCATATTCTTATGTAATTAGTTACAATAATCTCTCAAAAAATTCATATTTAGCAAAATAATTTTGCATATTTGTCTCAATTTTTTATTTACTCATTACAAAATCATATTCTTCAAAATAATTTTTAATTCATCGTGGTTGAACAGGCTATTTTAGGGTAAAATAGAAACATAGACTATCATTAAGGTGGTGAAAAAATGGCATTCAATTTATGGTTACAGTACCCTGAATTGGCAAAAGATATCGAAAAAGTTAAACATAATCTTCAAGATAAAATCTCTGTCGACTATCCTGATTTACAAGTTGCTCTATCAAAAATGGCAAGCAATGGCGGTAAATTTTTACGTCCAGCCTTTTTCTTACTATTTACCAAATTAACAGCAGACTCACAAAATCGTGTAGACGATAAAAAACTCATTGATATAGCTACTTCACTTGAAGTTTTACATATGTCCACACTTATTCATGATGATATCATTGATGATTCTCCTAAACGGCGTGGTGAAATTAGTGTCCAAAGCCAATTTGGTAAGGATATCGCAGTCTATGCTGGTGATTATTTATTTACAGTCTTCTTTGATTTAATCACTGATAATGTTTTAGACACACCATTTTTTAAGATCAATTCAAGAACTATGAAGAAAATTTTATTAGGCGAATTAAATCAGATGAAACATCGCTACAATACCCAACAAACTTTCTTGAATTATTTGCGTAATGTAAATGGTAAGACCGCCTATCTTTTCCGCTTAGCAAGTGCTGAAGGAGCATATTTTGGTGGAGCTTCTTCACAAACCGTTAGCTTAGCTACTAGAATCGGACAAAATATCGGAATTAGTTTCCAGATTTTAGATGATATTCTTGATTATTCTGACGCATCAAGACTTAATAAACCAACTCTCGAAGATTTGGCAACTGGGGTTTATTCTTTACCATTATTGCTAGTTCTTAATGAAGATTCAGATGAATTACATACTTTATTAGCTAAAAAGCAAGACCTAACTTTACCTGAAATTCAACGTATCCAAGCTTTAGTCGTTGAATTAGGTGGTGTAGAAAAAGCTAAAGATTTAGCTGCTAAATTTACTAATAAAGCACTTATTGATATCGATAAATTACCTGATTCTACAGCTAAAAAGAAACTTGCTAAACTTACTAAAGTCTTATTAAAACGTACAAATTAAAAAGTCATCACTCTAATTTTTTAGAATGATGACTTTTATTGGTTCTTTGTCAAAAAGGACTGATGCCAAAATTTTAATTATTATTTTTAAACTATTAGATGGAAGTCTAATAGTTTTTTTGTTTTAGGTGGAGAAGAAAATTACATTATTTTTTAGCGAAAGCAGAA
>SKEG01001182.1_pt1 | contig 21920 bp, 22 predicted proteins | sample 4826631 | NCBI WGS metagenome assembly SKEG01 (sample SAMN11008815, study PRJNA524170) | human gut metagenome | biome: Human fecal sample; material: Feces; isolation source: fecal sample from pouch patient p26, p34, p50 | host: Homo sapiens | place: Israel: Tel-Aviv | collected 2016-11-02
TTCTTTTCTTCATAATTTTTTAAATAATGTTCATGAATAAAATCAAGATACTGATCTACATCCATATCTCCATATAAATAAATATAGCTATTTGATGGATGATAATAAGTTCTATGGAAATCAAGGAACATTTCATAGGTTAGATCCGGAATTGCCACAGGATCTCCACCAGACTCAAAACCATAAGGAGTATCTGGAAGCAATGATTTTTGAATAATACGCGCAAGTTGTTGATCTGGAGATGAAAAAACACCTTTCATCTCATTGAAGACGACACCATTGTAAATAACAGGAGCATCTTCTGATTCCAGATCATAATGCCATCCTTCCTGTTCCATAATTTCTGGTTTTTTATAAATATTAGGATAAAAAACTGCATCCAAATAAACATGTACAAGATTAAAAAAATCTTTTTCATTTTGGCTTGCTACTGGATATACCGTTTTATCTGGATATGTCATCGCATTTAAAAATGTGTTTAAAGAACCTTTCACAAGTTCTACAAACGGATCTTTCATTGGAAATTCTTTGGATCCGCATAAAACCGAATGTTCCAGAATATGAGCTACTCCGGTATCATCTTTTGGCGGAGTTTTAAATCCAATCTGGAAAACTTTGTTATCATCCTGATTTGAAATGACAACCACTCTGGCCCCGGTTTTATTATGTCTTAGAAGATATCCGGTTCCATCTAATTCTTCGATTTTTTCTTCTTTTATTATTGTATAATTTTTGTTCATAAGAAATCTCCTTTTTTCAATTTTAGGAATTACCCAGGAAATTATTTTATATATTCAATCTATTTCATGCTACTACAAAAACGATGGAAAAGAAAGGCTTTCTTATAAAAAAACTGATTTTTCAAACGCCAGATTTTTCCTCCGACGTTTAAAAAACCAGTATCATCCTTTAGCGCTTGATCGATTGAATCGCTGAATAAGCACTATAATAATTCTTTTTGTTTACCGTGCGATAAGAACGCACTTTAAAATAATAGGTCTTTCCTTTTTTCAATTTTCCTGATGTATAAGAAGTTGTCTTTGCAGATACTGTTTTTACTTTTCTATAGCCAGAGTTCTTCTTTTCTGACATATAGACCTCATATTTTGTTATTTTACTAATTTTTGACCAGTTTATTTTCACTGCATAAGAACCACTTTTTGCAATCTTCGTAATCTTATTGGTCTGAGGATTTACCGTCACGTTACATGATGCTTTCTTTCCATTGCTGATCGTTACCGTGATGGTTGCTTTTCCTGCACTCTTTGCCGTCACTTTTCCCGTTTGATCTACAGTTGCAACTTCAGCGTTTGATGAAGTCCAATTCGTTGATAACTTATAAGTTTTGCGAATAGAATCTGTCGCAGATAAGAATCCATTTTTTCCAACACTCATTGTCATACTTTTTTTACTAAGTACAACATCCGGCATATAACCACCTTGTGTCCAGTCTCCAATCTTATAATTTAGATCAACAGTTCCGTTAATCCCAGGAATTGATCCACCTTCTGAATACTGCCACATATGATAATTCTTATCATAATCACATTGAGATGTATACTGTGCAATCCATCGAGGAAAACGGTCAAACATCGAATGTTTCAACTTGTTTTGAAACCAGTCTTTGTTTGCATACACGCCGACGTTTGTATAACCATTGGCTTCTAACGTACTGAAAAATGTATCTGCAATCTGCGCTAATTGATCAACAGATAACTTCTTCTGTTCCTTGTCTTCCATGTCATAGTAAATAGGATAGGTAAGATTCCTTCCCTGAATCAGACGAAGAACATGTTCTGCCTCGCTCTTTGCAGCTTCTGTTGTGGTTGCATAACTGTAAAGATAAACTCCATATGGAATTCCAAGCCGTTCACATTCACTGACGTTACATTCCCATTGCTTATCGTCATTGGCTTCTTTATTCGTCCCATATCCACAACGCAAAATAACAAAATCAACTTTTGGATCTGCTGCACTGTCACTATATGCTTTCACCTGTTCCCAGTCAATCCTTCCTTGATGGTGACTAACATCGATACCAGAAGCTGTCGCATTTGCTGGTTTCTTTACTTTTCCTGCACTTTTTGCCATACGAGCAAAATTTTGCTTTAAGGTTCCGTTTTCATATCGCCAGCTATTTTCTTTTGTTTGCTGATAAGTTTCTGCTGCCCATATCTGACGCACTTTACATGATCCGACACTAAAACTAATTAAAAGCATCATAACTCCAAGCATAAAACTTACGAGCAAATATAATTTTTCATTTCTTCTCATATAATACCTGTTCTTTCTTTTGCCGCATCTTATCACACTTACAAAACAAGTATATCATATCTTTTGTTTCTATTTTTTAACTTTTTTCTTAAGATTTTTAACATCCCATCTTTGTCATTTCTTTTTTTAATCGTTTAATAATCTTTTTTTCAAGCCGCGAAATATAAGATTGAGAAATTCCCATCATATCTGCAACTTCTTTTTGCGTCTTTTCTTCTCCATTTTTCTGATTAATTCCAAAACGAAGCTCTATAATCTTTTTTTCTCGTTCTGTAAGAATTCTCATGGCTTTCATTAAAAGCCTTCGATCCACCTCATGTTCCAAATCTCGATAAATAATGTCCTCGTCTGTTCCAAGAATATCCGATAAAAGAAGTTCATTTCCATCCCAGTCTACATTTAATGGCTCATCAATAGATACTTCCATCCGTGTTTTGTTATTCCTGCGAAGATACATCAAAATTTCATTTTCAATACATCTGGAAGCATAGGTTGCAAGTTTTATATTCTTTGCTGGATTAAATGTATTGATTGCTTTAATCAGACCAATGGTACCAATTGAAATAAGATCTTCTACCCCAATTCCTGTATTATCAAATTTTTTTGCAATATAAACAACCAACCTTAAATTTCTTTCGATCAACATCGCTCTTGCCTCCGGCTCCTGTCCGGTTCCAAGCATATGGATCATCTTCTGCTCTTCTTTTGCTTCCAATGGTGCCGGCAAAATTTCAGCGCCTCCTATGTAATGAATTTCGTTTCCCCTAGCAAAAAAAGTTTTTCGTCCATTTGTCAAATTTAATTTCAGCACACTATGACCTCCCATATTTGATCAGATCCGGATGAATTAGCAGGTCATAAGCCCCGTTTCCTGACAATGATTCTTCTGATATAGCAATCATTCCTTGGCCAATTTCCTCCGTCCCTGCTTTTCCTGTAATTTTCATATCAGTAACAAGAATTCCTGTCATCATGCCATACGCTTTTCCTACACTGTGATATGGAATCATACGAATTTTTATCTTTGAATCTTCTATCAGCCATTTAGAAAGCGGCTGATGAATATACTGCTGTAAAACAGAACACTCTATTACAGAAACTGGCATTTTCCCAATCGGTTCATAAAGAAAATTTCCTGTATCCAAAAATCCTCGTACACAAATTTTTCTTTCACCAATGTGAAAAGTCACATCATACAAATAGTCCTTTCTAGAGGAAAATCCCTGCCAGATATACTTGTAAAACAAGAGCATACCTGGCAAAACAAAGAGGAATCCCAAAAACCAATTTCTCATAAGCTTAAGATTGTACAGCACAAACCAAATACCACCATACAAGATTCCACTAAAAAAAAGACAAAATGCTGTATAAATCGTTCGTCTGATTCCTTCGCCAAATCCAATCCATGCTGTTATAAAAACAGACATTACAAAAATTAAAACATGCAAAATTGGATTCCATGGAAACATTAAATCAATACATCCTGTCAAGCTTCCAAAAATAATGCCTGTAAAAATTCTAACCTTGCTCCTTCGCTTTTTCAGCGCCACACTGACACTAGAAAGTAAAACAAGTAAAACCATTGCCTGACGTAAAAACATGATAATGAAGAACATGTTGTTATTATAGAAAAAATGCAGAAATTTCTTTGTCATAAAATGGCAGTTGCGTCTGTATCTTTTCTACATTTTCCGTCAGAAATCTGTTATAATGACAAACAACATCTTAATTTAGGAGGAATTTTTATGGAACATGTGATTCATCAGATTGCACCTGTCTTTAATGATCAGTCAAAACTTCTAATCCTCGGTTCTTTTCCATCAGTAAAGTCTAGAGAATTTAAATTTTTCTATGGTCATCCGCGAAATCGTTTTTGGAAGGTACTCGCTGCATTATGGGGAGAAAAAACACCTCTTTCCATCGAAGAAAAAAAGAGGTTTCTTTTAAAAAATCACATCGCCGTTTGGGATGTGATCGCATCATGTGATATTAAAGGCTCCAGTGACAGCAGCATTCAAAATGTCATACCAAATGACTTTTCTAATTTACTAAAAACGGCGCCAATCCGTAAGATTTATACAAACGGAGGCACCGCATATAAGTTTTATCAGAAATATTGTGAAACGCAGACTGGTATTAAGGCAATCAAACTTCCTTCCACTAGCCCAGCAAATGCTTCTTTTTCTCTAGATCGCCTAATAAATGAATGGAAAATTATACTTCAATAACCTGACCAGGACCGGTAATTTCTACCACAGTATCTTTCCACGCTGCTCCATCACTGCTAGAAAGATACTGATGGATGATTTTATAGTCCCCAAAACAATGCATTGGAAATACTTTTTTAGGATGTACCATTTCCAGAAAAGTGTTCATTCCAAGGCAATATTTATCTTCCTGTCTCGGATCCAGAAGCATAAAGGCAAGATCGATTTTGCGTCCTTCTAGCTTTCTAATTTCCTTAAGAAATGTATTTTTATAATAACGATTATCTTCTTTGGGTTCCCCATTCCAATGCCACCAATTTAAATCTCCTGCATGATAAATTGTTTTTTCTTCTGATTGCACTACAAATGCAACCCCAAGGTCATTGGATTTTAAAGTTTCAACGGTAAGATTTCCTATCTTCTTTTTCTCATCAGCTCCCATAAAAACAGCATCTCTTTCTTCTTTTATGTCATCCGAAAGAATATACGTAATATTTTTATATTGTTTCTTCAATTCCCATATTTTTTTATTATAATGATCACTATGTCCATGAGATACAAATACAAAAATATCTTTTTCTTGTGAAAATTTTGGAATTTCCCCTTTATAATAATCAAATATCAATACTGCATGATCAAGTTCCACACAAAATCCGCTATGATCCATAAATATTACTTTCATTTTCCTAATCCTTTCACTATTTTTTCCTTCAAATCTGGATCAAAAACACCGCTTTTTAACATTTCAATTTCATATTTATATGGTGGATATGATTTTTTCCCTTCTGATTCTTTCACATATGGAGTTTCCAGAATTTTAGGAACTTTCTCAAAATCTTTATACTCCGCCACATATTTTAATGCCTCAAACCCAATTTCTCCAAATCCAAAATTTTCATGTCGATCTTTTCTTGCACCCATTGGGTTTTTACTATCATTTAAATGGATAACTGCAATCTGATCTTTTCCGATGGCATGATCAAACTCGTCAATCACCTGATCAAAAGAAGTTTTAATATCCAAACCGCTGTCGCTAACATGACAAGTGTCAAAGCAAACCCTTAGTTTTTCCGGATACTTTACGCCATCATAAATTCTTCGAATTTCTTCAAAATTCCTTCCAATCTCACTTCCTTTGCCTGCCATTGTTTCCAATGCAATGTGCACCGGTGTATCCTCTTTTAGTACTTTGTTCAACCCTTCTATGATCCTCTGAATTCCAGCCTCTACACCAGCACCTACATGAGATCCTGGATGCAATACAAGAACTTTGCTTCCCATAGCCGCCGTTCTTTCTATCTCTATTTTAAGGAAATCTACCGCTAATTCAAATGTTTCTGGTTTTGTTGTATTTGCAAGATTGATAATATAAGGTGCATGCACAATAAATGTATCTATTCCTGATTCTTTCATAAGTTTTTGCCCTTCTTCAATCTTTAATTCTTCTATTTTCTTTCTTCTTGTATTCTGAGGTGCTCCTGTATAAACCATAAATGTATTTGCTCCGTAAGAGAGTGCTTCTTTCACGGAACCAAGGAACATATCTTTCCCCTTCATCCCAACATGAGATCCTATTAACACTTTTATTTCCCCCTTTTTGATCATGATTTGCATCTTATTATAGGAGAAAAACGACTTAATTCCAATAAAAATAAGGTTTTTCCCCCTTTTTTAAATTTTTTCATTTTTTTGTTGACAATAAGATCTTAGAGTGGTATTATAAAGTTGTTGAGCAGTTGTGGCGGAATTGGCATACGCGCTAGACTAAGGATCTAGTCCGGGTAAACTGGGTAGGGGTTCAAGTCCCCTCAACTGCATCTTTGCCGATGTGGCGGAATTGGCAGACGCGCTGTGTTCAGGTCGCAGTGAGTGTACGCTCGTGCGAGTTCGAATCTCGCCATCGGCATACCGAAGTTTGTGACTTCGGTTTTTTTATTTCATACAATAACTACAAAAAGGAGTCCTCAGACTCCTTTTTTCTTTCGACTCTTTAATAAATTATCTGCTAAGGTTGATACAGTATTCACAATGATCTCCTGCTCTACCGTCTCACATTGTTCCATGATCAGATCCATCTTCTTGCTGTAAAAATATTTTTTCTGTTTCTTGCTGTAACTGTCCACCAACAGTTCATCTATGGTAACACCTAGTGCATCTGCGATCAGCTTAAGTGCTGGCAGTGAAACGCTTACTGAAGCCGTCTCCACATTTGACATATGACTTAATGAAATATCTGCCATCTCGGCAAGTTGTTCCTGTGTTATATTTTCTTTTTTACGATATTCTTTAATTTTCGCTCCCAGAGCTTTATAATTAATGGGCTTCATAACTCTCCACACTCCTTATATACTCTGATTTTATTATGAATCATTTTTTCAAATAACCGCCTGTGGCAATAGTTTCTATTGTAATGGACCGCTGGCCTTATTTCTGTTATGATAAAACCAACTAATTTATTGTTATCATTTATAATAGAAGGTTTTTATGCATCTATTCATGAAATTTATTTTAGCACCTGTTCTTTTTGTTCTATCTGTTTTTGTGATCATACAAACTTATAGAAAATATAAGATCAAACATCTTTTGAAAAAATGGGAAAAGAAATATCACCCATTTCCATTGAAAAAGGAAGCCTGAGATTCAGGCTTCCTTTTTTTGATATGATGATTTGTTTGTATATTCTTGAAAACATTTCATCTTTTTATTTCTTAACACTATCTTAGCATGCTATACTTGTATACACTACAGCTTGAAAAACTAGAAAAGAAAGGATACAAACTTTACATGAACCAAATCAAACCTATGTTACTAACCACACTGAAATCCTATGACCGATCACAATTTGTCAAAGATGTTACCGCTGGGATCATCGTTGCGATCATAGCTCTTCCATTATCCATTGCCTTAGCACTTGCTTCTGGTGTTGGACCACAAGCAGGTATCTTTACTGCGATCGTTGCTGGCTTTGTGATCTCTGCTTTCGGTGGCAGCAGCGTACAGATTGCCGGACCAACCGCTGCTTTTGCAACCATTGTTGCCGGAATCGTTGCAAAAGACGGGCTTGACGGTCTTGTGATCTCCACGATCCTTGCCGGTATCTTCTTGATCCTTATGGGACTTTGTCACTTTGGAAGTCTGATCAAATTTATTCCTTATACGATCACCACGGGATTCACTTCCGGGATCGCTGTTACGATCGTCATCGGACAGTTAAAAGATTTCTTTGGTGTTACTTATCCAAATGGTTTAAAACCCATTGAAACAATGGAAAAACTAAATGCATTTGCCCTTGGATTTTCATCTTTCCATGTTGATGCCCTGATCGTTGGCGGAGTCAGTCTTGCCATCCTGATCATCAGTCCATATATTTTTAAAAGAATTCCTGGATCATTGATCGCTGTGGTCATTGGTATTCTTATGGTAAAATTTCTGCCACTCCATGTTTCAACGATTGGAAACCTCTATACGATCACAAATGATCTGCCATCATTCCATATACCTGCAGTCAAATTTTCTATGGTGAAATCAGCGATTCCAAATGCATTTACCATTGCGGTACTTGCTGCCATTGAATCTCTGTTATCCTGCGTTGTTGCTGATGGAATGATCAACAGCAAACATCGTTCTGATACAGAATTAGTTGCACAAGGGCTTGGAAATATCGCTTCTGCCCTATTTGGAGGTATTCCTGCAACTGGAGCGATTGCAAGAACTGCTGCCAATATCAAAAATGGAGGCCGCACTCCGGTTGCTGGTATGGTCCATTCCATTACTTTGGTCATCGTATTAGTCGTTTTAATGCCATTTGCTGGTATGATCCCAATGCCTACGATCGCGGCCATCCTTTTTGTTGTTGCTTACAATATGTGTCAGTGGAGAACTTTTGTACATATGTTAAAAACGGCTCCAAAAAGCGATATCATCGTGTTGATCGTCACATTCATTTTAACGGTTGTCTTTGATCTTGTCGTTGCGATTGAAATCGGTATGGTCATTGCATGTCTGCTGTTTATCAAACGCATGAGTGAGGAAACCCGTGTTGACAGCTGGGTCTATGTCGATGATGATACACCTGAAATTGATGATCATCTAGCACGGCTTCCTTTAGCGATCCGTGTTTATGAGATCACAGGACCTTTATTCTTTGGTGCTTCTGATGCGATCGAACATATCGTTGTAAAGGATTTCACTAAATGTCTGATCCTGCGTATGCGAAGTGTTCCTGCACTTGACAGCACAGCATTAAATGCATTAAAAGATCTCGTTGATACTTGTGAGAAAAAAGGAATTACGATCGTATTTTCTCATGTCAATGAACAACCAATGAAGGTTATGAAAAAAGCTGGATTTATCGAGCTTGTTGGGAAAGAACATTTCTGTCCAAATATCGCTGCTGCACTAAAGCATGCAGAAGATTGTATTGATTAAATTCAGATCTCGCTCATGATCCTCTGCGTGATCTCATTCGCTTTTTCATAAATGTGAGCCGCATCTGTTCCAATAAAGAATTCGCCATCTTCATACAGAATCTTTCCTGCGACCATTGTCATCTTGACATTCTGCTTACTTCCACTGTATACCAGATTCTTTCTGATATTGTGGATTGGCTGCATATTTGGCTGATGCAGGTCGATCATTATAAGATCTGCCTGCTTTCCTTTGACTAACACATCACAGTCTGAAAGATTCATTGCTTTTGCACCGCCTGTTGTTGCCATCTTTAATACCTCTGCTGCATCAACTGCACTCGCATCATTTTCCCGGTATTTGGCAAGTGCTGTGACAAGAAACATCTCGCGAAACATATCAAGACAGTTATTGCTTGCAGGTCCATCCGTTCCGATCGCCAGATCAATATTTCGTTTTAACATCTCCTCGATCGGAGCGATCCCGCTTGCTAATTTTAGATTCGAGGCTGGGTTGGTGATCACAGAAATCTGATGTCTCTTTACGACATCAAGATCTTCTTCGCTCATATGAACACAGTGGTACAACCCTCCTCCATATTCAAACAGCCCTAGCTGTTCCATATATACCGTTGGTGTCATACCTGTTCTCTCGACGCACTGTGCCACTTCTGAGGCGCTTTCTGAGTTGTGGGTATAGATAGGTGCATGGTACTTCTTAGAAAGCTCTGAGATGCCTTCTAAGATTTCTCTCTTGGTTGTATATTCTGCATGGAACCCCAGTTCATAACTGGTAAGTCCATCTTCTTTATGGTACTTCTCATACCAATTCTCTACTTCTTTCACGGACTGGGTAAAATCATTCACTGCTCCAATAACAGTCGTCCGAAAACCACAATCCTCAGATGCCTGGATCATCGTATCTGGTGTCAGATACATATCCGCATTGGCGGTGATCCCGCTTGTTAAATATTCCATGATGGCAAGTTTGGATAAATGATAGATATCATCCGGTGTTAACTTGGCTTCATATGGGAACACCTGATCATTTAACCAGGAAAGCAGCGGCATATCATCTGCATGAGATCTTAAAAATGTCATCGCGGAATGTGTATGGGCATTCTTAAATCCAGGCATGATCAGATTGCCTTTTGCATCAATCTGTCTCTCCCATGTGATCTTTGTCGCTTCTTCTTTATTCTCCGGTCCGACATACTGTATTTTATGATCTGAGATCCAAATCTCTCCATCAAAGATCTCTTGCTCTTCCTGCATGGTTAAAATTCTTGCATGGTAGATTCTTATCATTTGATCACCTCTTATTTCTTCAGACTCTTCCCCATTCTACAGATGCATTCTGTTACTAGTTTCTGGAATTTTGGAGCTGCACGATCTGCACTTTGCTGAACTTCTTCATGTGTCAGTGGTTTCTTACTGATTCCAGCAGCAGGATTCGCAATACACGAAATTCCACAGATCTTCATTCCCATATGATTTGCCGCGATCGCCTCACAGGCAGTACTCATTCCAACCGCATCTGCACCGATGGCTTTACACATCCTGATTTCTGCCGGGGATTCAAAATTAGGACCTGGAAGCTGGATATAAGTTCCTTCTTTAAGATCGATCTGCAGATGATCCGCACTTTTTCTGATCACTTCTTGTAATTCTTCATCATAAATATGACTCATATCCGGAAATCTTTCTCCAAATTCTTCGATATTCGGCCCAATTAATGGAGATGGTACAAAACTTGCGATCTGATCCGTGATCATCATAAAGTCACCCGCTTCAAATCCACGATGAATCCCACCGGATGCATTTGTCAAAAACAAGATCTCTGCTCCCATCATCTTCATCAGTCGAATCGGCAGTACAACATCACTCATGGAATATCCTTCATAATAGTGAACTCGTCCTTCCATGATCATTACTGGAATATCTTCTACGTAACCAAGTACAAATCTTCCTTTATGTCCCTGTACTGTAGAAACTGGAAATCCTTTGATCTCATGGTAATCAATCACAGTCTCAATCTTGATCTTCTCCGCATAATCTCCAAGACCGGAACCTAAGACCAATGCGATCTGTGGTTTAAACTCTGTCATTTCATTTACCTGTTTATAACATTCCTTTACTTTATCATATATTTCATTCATATTATTGATCTCCTTCCTGCCAGTTCTTTTTCTTACATTATGACACATTTTTGTACAAAATGAAATGCATTCCACACACATCCTATTGTTTACAAAAATTATAGTTCCCATTTCTTGCTTTCCATTCATTTGCAAGTTATACTTAAAGAAACCCCAATTTCCCTACAACAAGGAGTACTAATATGAAGTTAGCAATCGTTGATGATAATAAATTAGAACAGGAGCTCATTTTCAACACTCTCCGTACTTATGAACATGAAAGAAACATCTCCCTTGATATTTCTTCTTATAGTGATGGTAATTCTTTTTTGAATACCTATGTCCCTGGAGATTTTGATCTGATCTTTATGGATATTTATCTAAATGAACTGAACGGGATCGATATTGTACGCAAGATCCGTCAGATGGATTCCAAAGTGATGATCGTATTCTTAACAACAAGTAAAGAATACATTTTTGAAGCTGCCCCTTTTCATTTTTTTGATTATATTTTAAAGCCTTTTGAATCCACACAGATCTTTCATGTACTTGATGATGCTTTAGCGCTTCTTCCTGAGCAGGAAGCTGAATTATCTTTTGAATATCGTTCTTTTGATGTTCATTTTCCATTATCAAAGATTCAATATATTTACTCAAATAATCATGAAGTGATCATTCATACAACGAATGGAACACATGCTTTCCGGCTTCCTTTTTATTCTGTCACAGATCATCTGGATGATTCAAGATTTCTTCAGTGCAACCGTGGAATCATGTTGAATATGGACTATATTAAGACGATGGAATCCGATTACTTCGAAATGACAGATTCAAAGTGTTTTCCGATCAAAACGAAAGGACGCAAGCAAATCCGAGAGCAATATATCAAATACCAGTTTTTGAAACTTGAGGAGGCATGATCTTTTATGACTTTTTATGATATTTTTACATATTTATGTACATTTACAATCATCATTCCACTGGCAGTTTTTTGCCTGTTTCCAGTAATCGATCATCTAAAGACTCCGATCCGCCATCTGCTGATCAAGATCAGCCTTGTTTTTGTATGCTATTTTGTTCTGTTGATCATTCCGTATATAATCTTTCAATAGGATCTGGGCAATATTCTTATATTCCTTGCTGTGCCTGTGTTCTTTTATCTATTTCAAAAAGAAACGAACCTGATGCTTCCTGCATCTCTCTTTGTTATGCTGACTGCATGTTGTCTTGGTTCTCTTTCTTATGTTATCTATCATACATTCGGTGTCATCTTTCATCCACATGGACAAAGTACAGAATTTTATCCAGAATCCATGATTGCACAACTGATCTTTCTGGTTTTCGCCGATATCATCTTATATAAACCTGCCAGAAAATATCTCGGCTGGATGGTTACGAATTTCCACAATGCCTTTGTCTGGCGGATTGCGTGTATTTTCCCATGCTGTTTTACTTTTCTCGTTTTTACTTATATTCCACACAATTATTATGATATTTATACCTATCATGATCTACATGTTTACTTTTCCATGATGCTCACTTTACTGGTCTTTGTATTTCTTTTATATGTCTTATTTTATACTATCATCCACAGTTATGTAGAAAATCAGTACATATTGGAAGAACAAAAGATTCTGGAGATTCAGGCAAAAGAATACTCCCAGCTTTCCCAACATGTACAGGAGACAAGAGAAATCCGCCATGATTTTCGTCATCAGATCACTGTTATCTCTGGATTGTTAAATCAAGGAAATTATGAAGAATTAAAGGAGTATCTGTCCCAATATGAATCATCTATTTCTTTACAGACTAAGATCTACTGCCGTCAGCCCGCTGTAAATGCCATTTTATCGCATTATGATCTTTTATGTGCACAAGATAAGATCAAAACAAAATTTGCCGTTGATTTTCCAACGCTCTCTCCAATCTCTTCCGTTGATTTTTGTATTGTTCTTGGAAATCTTTTAGAAAATGCTTACCTTGAATGTAAGACATTACAGAAGTATGAGAAATTCATCTATCTCAAAGCCAGACAGACATCTCCTGGTGCTTTTGTTCTGCTCATCGAGAATCCTTATGAGCATGAGATCAAAAAAACAGACAGTGGCTTCTTCTTATCCTCTCGCCGCAAAAACTGCGTCGGTACAGGTCTTAAATCAGTCACTGCCATATGTAAAAAATACGATGGCCATCTGTCTATTGAGACTGATAACCACCGCTTTAAAGTCAAGATGTTTTTACAATGTTAATTCTATTGATTAAGCTAATTTTTCTTTTGCTACGTCAACTAAAGCTTTGAATGCTTCTGGTTCGCTGATCGCCATCTCAGATAACATTTTTCTGTTGATGTCAACACCAGCTAATTTTAATCCGTGCATGAATTTGCTGTAAGAAAGTCCGTTCATTCTTGTAGCAGCGTTGATACGTGCGATCCATAACTGTCTGAACTGACGTTTTCTCTGTTTTCTTCCTGCGTAAGAACTTGTTAAAGCTCTCATAACAGACTGTTTTGCTACTCTATACTGTTTAGATCTAGCTCCTCTATATCCTTTAGCCAGTTTTAATACTCTATTGTGTTTTTTCTTTGCGTTCATTCCGCCTTTGATTCTTGCCATTGCTTACATTTCCTCCTTAACGATCCATCTTACAGATATGGTAAAATCTTCTTCATATTCTTTTCGTTTGTTGCATCTGTCATTGCAGCTTTTCTTAAATTTCTTTTTCTCTTAGGAGATTTCTTTGTTAAGATATGGCTCTTATATGCCTTATTTCTTTTTAATTTTCCTGTTCCTGTCTTTTTAAATCTTTTTGCAGCTGCTCTACATGTCTTCATTTTTGGCATGATGATTTCCTCCTTCAATTCTTCCTGTATCTACTCATTATTTGAATATAGGCTCCATTCTAGTTTTTTGGAGCTAAAAACATAGTCATGCTTCTTCCTTCAAATTTCGGTTTCTTATCGATTGTTGCGATATCTTCCAATTCTTTTGCAAAGTCATCCAAAATTCCCTTGCTGGAATTTACATGAGCCAGCTCTCTTCCTCGGAAACGAAGAGTAACTTTAACTCTTGCTCCTTTTGAAAGGAATTTTCTTGCATGATTAATCTTTGTATTTAAGTCATTGGTATCAATATTTGGTGACATACGGACTTCCTTGATATCGATGACTTTCTGTTTCTTCTTTGCCAGCTTTTCTTTTCTTGTCTGCTCATATTTATATTTTCCATAATCGATAATCTTGCAGACTGGTGGTTTGGCCTTTGGTGAAATTTTTACAAGGTCTAATCCAGCTTCATCAGCCAGCTTCTGTGCTTCTCTTGCGGACATAATTCCAAGCTGTTCGCCATCCTTTGCGATCAGACGTACTTCCTTATCTCTGATCTGTCCGTTAATCATTAAATCGCTAATAATCTACACCTCCATGATAATAAAAAAGTGGATAGTTACAAGACTATCCACAGTAAATTCAAGCATGATCACGATACATCATATTCTTAAACGTTAACCCAAGACACATTTCTAAAAAACTCTTTTGTGCTAAGGTGAGAGTGGATACTCTTCTTTGCTGTAATGTTGCTCCACGCAACTCTACTTATCTTAGCACATCAAGTTTTTTCTGTCAAGTGTACACCAGGTAATTTCTATTTTATTCTTCTTTCTCTTTATAGTCATAATTATAATATTCACTATATCTACGATCACCATAAACGCTTCCTCTATGGTCAACTTTGTTCAAGACAGCTCCAAGTACACGGATATTACCACGTCTTAACTGTTTTACAACACCTTGAACAAAATTTCGTCTTACAGTTCCCTGTTGAATAACCACAATTGCCCCATCACAATATTTTCCAATAATTGCTGCATCAATAACAAGACCTACTGGAGGTGCATCTACGATAACAAAATCAAAATCTTCTCTCACTTTTTCCATAAACTCTTTAAAAGTTTCTGAGTTTAAAAGACTTGTTGGGTCTGGTGAAAGAGGTCCTGCAGGTACAAAATAAAATCCTGCCTGATCTACTTCATAAATCACTTCATCCATTGTAGCCTGTCCACTTAAATAATGACTAAATCCCTTTTCAACTCCCTGCATATGATGTGTTACTGCCATGACAGATCTTCTAAGATCACAGTCAATCAGAAGAATTTTCTTATTATTTTCTACCAATCTTCTTGCAAGTTCCATGGAAACAGTTGATTTTCCTTCATTCGCAATACTACTTGTCATTTCGACAACTTTGATATCTTTCCCAAGGAATGCAAGATTTGTTTTTAACTTGCTGAATCCTTCTGTCATTTGATAATCATCCATTGCAGGTAAATCCATTGTAATTTTCTTCATTTCCTAATTACCTTTTTCCTTTCTTTCCACGTTTGGAACGTCTGCTTGATTTCTTTAACGGCAGCTGTGTCAACATGTTTGTATCCAAATATTTTTCGATATCTTCTTCTTTGCGGATTGTATCGTTCATTATAAACTGAACAATAACAACTGCTGCTGCCAATACGAATCCAAGAACTGCGCCAATCAATGTATTTTTTGAAAGACTTGGACTATCTGGTTTATCCGCTTCATAAGCTTTTTCGATGATTGTTGGAGCTTTGATGTCCATCTTTTCAGAAACAGTCTTTGCTGTTACTTGTGCAAGTTCCTGTGTCATTTCCTGTGCCATTTTCGGATCGGAATCGGTAACCTTAATTTCCATAATTCGTGTATCAGTTGGGTTCTCAACTGTAATTTTCTTTTCTAATTCTTTATAATCCAAATTCAGTCCAAGATCTTTGATTACCTGTTCAAGAACTGGTCTTGTTTTTACGATAACCATATAATCCTGTGTTAACTGAGTTCCAAGTGTCAGATCAGTTAACTGAGAAATTCCACTTTTTGACATAACATAAAGCTGGGCACTAGAAGAATATTTTGGTGTAATTGCAAATGTTGTAATCAATGCGGATACTCCCCCAAATATAACCGTTGTCAGTAAAATTGCAACGATTCTTTTTTTCAGTGCCAAAAATAACTCTCTCAAGTCAATTTCAATTTCGTCATTTTCTAACTCATACATTCGTACTTTTCTCCTTTATCCATCATATATACTTCCCTTCGAGCAGAGCTGCGGGGTTATCATAGAGTACTTCCTCTGCTCCCCTTTTTAAAAGAATTCTTTCTGCCTGGTCCAAATCAGGACGACGTGTTTCAAGGTTGTGGCAGTCACTTCCTACAAAATGAAGAAGCCCCTCCTTCATTAACTTTTTAACAAAGGATGCCATTGGATGAAACATTCCACCCGGAATACTCTCTGCGTTCACCTGCAAATAGGCCCCTGCATCTACAAGCTCTTCTGCACGTTTTATCTTCTTGAAAACGGCTTCGTATCGTTCTACATGAGCAATCACCGGTATGTATCCTGCATAACCAAGTTCATGTACTGCCTGAAAAATAACAGAAAAAGGATCTTGTACTCCAAATTCTACAAGTACATACTTTGTATCATTTAGTGTTAACGCTTTTCCCTTATCTAAATCCTTCACTGTATTTTGCTGATAATAAAGCTCACTTCCAAGATATAATTGAATTCCAAGGTTGTATCCTTCTACTTTTTCACATAACATGTGGAAATGTTCTTTCAAAAGTTCTTTGTCTGGATGACCAAACTTTGGCCCATAATGAGGGGTCAACAAAATCTTGTCAACTCCCTGCCTTTTCTCTTCATGTAAAAGTGCAATGGATTCCTCTATATCTTTTGCTCCGTCATCTACTCCATAAATTATGTGTGTATGAATGTCAATCAATCCCATATTCAGCCTCCATCATTTTACTATTTTAAATTTCAATTGTAAATATATTTTTCTAAATATTCTATTATTCTCTGCTGAATTCTTCAAGTTCCAGTCCCTCGTTACGATCTAAAACAAACTGAATTCCCCATTCATTTTTGAATAATAGCAATGGATTACCTTTCATATCTTTTACTTTTTTAACCTCTGCAACACCGCGAAGTTTATTCATATCTGTATTTCGATCCTTAATCCATCGGATTGCCTGATAAGGAAGGGGTTCCAGACGTACTTCACAGTTGTATTCATTTTCCAGACGATATTTTAAGACATCGAATTGCAGTGTTCCTACAACACCAACGATAATTTCTGCAAATCCTGCCTCATGTTCCTGGAAGATCTGAATTGCACCTTCTTGTGCAATCTGTTCCACACCTTTGACAAATTGCTTTCTCTTCATGGAGTCTAACTGAATCACTCGTGCAAAATGTTCCGGTGCAAATGTTGGAATTCCTTCATATTCAAAATCATCTTTTGGAAGGCATACCGTATCTCCAATTGAAAATACTCCAGGATCAAAAACACCAATAATATCTCCAGCATATGCTTCGCTGACAACCTTACGCTCCTGAGCCATGATTTGCTGAGGTTGAGATAGACGCATCTTTTTACCATCCTGCACATGTTTCACTTCCATGTTTGCCTCAAATTTTCCAGAACATATTCTCATAAATGCGATACGGTCTCTATGATTCTTATTCATATTTGCCTGAATCTTAAAAACAAACGCTGAAAATCCATTGGTAACCGGATCCACTTCTTCTCCTTTAGAAATTCTTGGAAGCGGCTGGTTGGTCATTTTCAGAAAATGTTCCAAAAATGGTTCTACGCCAAAGTTTGTCAAAGCAGAACCAAAAAATACTGGAGACAGTTTTCCTTGATGAACTTTTTCCATATCGAGTTCTGCTGCCGCTCCATCAAGCAATTCAATTTCTTCCATTAAATTGTCATAGAAGTCTTCCCCAATTAAAGCCTTTGCATTTTCATCATCGGCAGATACAATTGTTTCTTTTGCTTCTTTTGATCCCCCAGTTGAAACAGCTTCAAAACGAAGAATATTTCTAGATGCTCTCTCATAAACACCTTTAAATTCTTTTCCACACCCAATCGGCCAGTTGATTGGACATGTTTCGATTCCAAGGACTTTTTCAATATCATCCAGCAAATCAAACGTATCCTTTGCTTCTCTGTCCATCTTATTGATAAATGTGAAAATTGGTATATGGCGCATAACACAAACTTTAAATAATTTAATTGTCTGTGGTTCTACACCTTTCGATGCATCAATGACCATGACTGCACAATCTGCAGCCATCAGGGTACGATATGTGTCCTCTGAAAAATCTTCATGCCCTGGTGTATCCAAAATATTGATACATTTTCCCTCATATTCAAACTGTAATACAGAAGAAGTAACAGAAATTCCTCTTTCTTTTTCAATTTCCATCCAGTCCGAAACTGCATGTTTTGCATTAGCCTTTCCTTTTACAGATCCAGCCGTATTAATTGCTCCTCCATAAAGCAAAAACTTTTCCGTCAAAGTCGTTTTTCCTGCATCCGGATGCGAAATGATCGCAAAAGTTCTTCTTCGGGCAATTTCCTTTTCTATATTGTTTGCCATTCTTTCTTTCCTCTTTTCTAGTTCAATGCATACACTTAGTCATAATATCATAACCTGGTAAAAAATTCTACTATCGAATCATATTTTCCTTGAAAAACAGCCATTTTCATAGCATTTTACTGGACGCGTTCTCTCAAAAAAGATATAATATTAACAAATATTTAAATCTGGAGGAAAGAATGATATGAGTATTACTACATTAACAAATAAAACAATTTCCATCGCTTTGAAGTCCCTCGGAGCAGAGCTAACTTCCATCAAAGACACCGATCAGACCGAATATTTATGGCAAGGGAACCAAAATTTCTGGGGTGGACAGGCTCCGGTTTTATTTCCAATCGTAGGATCCATCCGTAACGGCAAAGCAACCATCTCTGGAAATAAAACTTGCTCTTTTGGTCGTCATGGTCTCGCAAGAAAGCTCGAATTTACGTTGCTTTCTTCCACAGATACATCTGCTGTATATTCTCTTCGTGCCGATGAAAGCACAAAAAAACAGTATCCTTTTGATTTTGAATTACAAATGATCTATGAACTGATCGATTATGGAGTAAAAGTTACACATAGAGTGATCAACCACGATTCTATACCAATGCCGTATTGTGTTGGTGGGCATCCTGCCTTTAACTGTCCAATCTCAAAAGATGAATCTTTTGAAGACTACATCGTAGAATTTGAACAGCCAGAAACTGCCAACTGTGCATTGCTTGATGAATCTGGCCTGATTCATAACGAAAATCGTGTTCCTGTTCTTAACAACGAGAAAACAATTTCTTTAAAACATTCCCTTTTCTATAAAGATGCTCTGATTTTTGATGAATTAAAATCTCGCAAGGTTTCTTTAAAACATAAGACTTTAGAAAAAGGTATTTGCGTAACATTCCCAGATTTTGATTATCTTGGTGTATGGTCCAGCGCTAATGATGGACCATTTGTTGCACTCGAACCATGGAGTGGAACTGCAACCTGCAGCGATGAAGACGATGTTTTCGAACATAAAAGGGGAGTACGTACTTTGCAGCCAAAAGAAGAACAAAGTCTAAGCTTTACGATTCAGATTATTAAAAAATAACCATGAAACAGCACACTTTCACTTCGATTGACATATAACAGTACTTCATATAGATGTTTTCTAGTTATTTTTTAATTTTATTCTTATGAATATTTTACATAAAGATACCTCTGATTCCATTTTTTAAATCAGAGGTATCTTTATAATTGTATGATATAGCTTATAAGAGGTTACAAAACACAGATATCAAATTGATATTCTTTGTTTTCTCCTAGTTTGGCCATCTGTAAATTTCTCTTTTCTTCAAAACGATCACTTTCATCACTACATGTAGATAATCCTATCCAAGGTTCCAAGGCAATAAATGGTCCTTTATTTGCCGTAGACCATAACATCAGATATGGAAAATCTTTAAAAGAAAGAGTGAGTCCTTTGTCATGTTTTTTCCCGCGCAATGTCACTTTTCTTGAAACCAGCTTGTCAAGAATGATCATATCTTTTTCAAATAATTTATGGCGAAGTTGTAAGATATTCTGGTCTTTCAAAAATGGTGTGCGGTGTTTCATATCAATCAGACCGGTTTCTGATATCGGCGTTGGCACATCACATGTTTCTTTTTTTTCAAATACAAGTTCATAATCTTCGTAAGATTCCCCATCATAAAATGGACAATAAAATCCTGGGTGTCCTCCGATAAAGAACGGCATTTCCTCATCTTCCGATGTATTTTCCACGATGTACTTTGTCGTAATTGTCTTTCCTTCCAGTGTATAACGAATTCTCAGGCGGAAGCTATATGGATATTGTTCTTTCAGTTCCTCATTGCTTTCTATTTGAAATACAATGCTGTCATCTGTTTTTTCTACAAATTGAAATTCCTTTTTTCGTACGATTCCATGTCTTGGCATTTTTGTTATTTTCCCATGTCCGATTTCCGCCTGATCATTTCTCAGACTTCCGCAGATTGGAAAAAGTACAGGTGCATGCCCGCTCCAGTATTGTTTATCTCCTTGCCAAAGATATTCTAGTCCGTCCTTATCTTTTATTGAATGAAGTTCTCCTCCAAAAGATTCAAAAACTACGGTCAATGCTTCACTTTTTAATGTATATTCCATATCAGATTCCTCTAAACTCTTTCTATCGTTACCTTTGGCAGAATTTCTTTCACATCTTCCATACGAATATGTCCAGTTTCTGGATTGATTGCATTTGCTGCTGAGACGGCAATGGCATAAGAAAGTGCTTCTTCAATTTTCATTTCACGCTTCATTGCTACTGCAAATGCTCCTACCATAGAATCTCCGCAGCCAACCGTATTAACTGCTTTTAGTTTTGGCGGTCTTCCATGAAAAATTCTTTCCTCAGAAACAACCAAAGCACCGTCTCCACCTAAAGAAACTACTACATATTCAATTCCATATTGATCTCGCATTTTTTTTGCAGCATCAACGGTCTGCTGTCTGTCTGTAATCTTAACTCCAAGAATCGCTTCCAATTCTTCATCATTCGGCTTGATCATCGTTGGACCTGCCTTGATTCCTTCCTCTAAAGCTTCTCCACTCGTATCAAGAATCACACGTTTTCCTTTTTCTTTGATTCTGTTTACCATTCTGGCATAAACATCTTTTGGAACTCCTGCTGGAACGCTTCCTGAAATTGTAAGAACATCACTTTTTTCAATCATCGGATCAAAATCTTTAAAAAACTGTTCGACTTCTTCTTTACTTACCGGTGCTCCTGGTTCCAGAAATTCCGTAGAAGTCTCATCTTCCGCCAAAATATTAATACAGCTTCTTGTCTCATTTTTTATGCTTGTAAACTGATTTTCAATGCCATCGTTTTGTAATAGAGCTTTGACATAATCTCCGTTAAATCCACCGGCAAATCCTGTCGCAAAAACATCTTCTCCGCAAAAGTCAATAATTCTTGCGACGTTGAGTCCCTTCCCACCAGCAGAATTGATACACTTTTGTACTCTCGCAACTGTTCCTGGTTCTACTTTGCCTTTAATATAGTAAGCTTTATCCACTGATACATTTAAAGTTACCGTTGTAATCATATTTACGCCTCACTGTCAATTAAAATTTTTCCTTTTACAGTTCCTGGTGTTTTATACATTTCAAATGCTTCATCAATCTTACTTAATGGTTGTTTCTTAAAAATTAGCGCGTCTTCAAATTTTAACTGTCCAGTCTTAAAATAATGAGCTGTAAGAACCCATTCTTTTCCTGGAAAAGGAGAAAAAACAGTGAAATTTACCTACTCACTCCTCAAAATGAAGCGCATCCATTGCTTCTAATCCCACTGCCTTATTTACTGGATCAATTCCAAAGACGATACCAATAACTGCAGAAAGCAGTCATATAATCATGCTAATTAATATAAAAAATGTATAAGATAACGCTGTACTTTTGTCAATAG